>Ga0126342_10001638_pt1 | contig 32342 bp, 34 predicted proteins | sample Cyp1metagenome_FD_92528 | JGI IMG/M metagenome (GOLD analysis project Ga0126342, IMG submission 92528) | Coral microbial communities from Lord Howe Island, Old Settlement Bay, Australia - Cyphastrea 1 metagenome | ecosystem: Host-associated > Invertebrates > Cnidaria > Coral ...
ACATCAAAGGGAAGGAAGAAACATTGAACAAGAACATAAAAAACATAACAGGCAAAACACCCTCAACAAAACCTACCCTCATTGAAACCAAACATTATTACAACAACCTAAAACATTTATATATATATATTATAGCAATATAACCAAAAAGAAACAGTCAAACATTTCAGATTACAAGATTGAACAAGAACATAACAGCCTCCCACCTGACCTACAACCTGTCTTGTCCTAGCTTCCCCCTTCTACCATTTTTTTTCCCATGTTTCTTTAAGTTCTGCATTTATCTGACGTCGACCAAAAGCAGCCCGGCCTTGTTCATGCTGCCATTTTCAGGCTGCGCACTTGTGTCGTGCCCTGTTACCTTCGGCAGCACAACAGGATACATTTGCGAAAGAAAAAACAGGTCCGCTGATCCCAGCACCACTCCTTTTCGGTGTCCACAGCACAATCACAGCAAGCAGGGCTACAAACGTTCGAGACACAGACACACTCAAAGAAAAGGAGTCAAAAGGCTGCTTTTGCTTCAAGGGAGGTTAATGGGTGTAGGGGCTCACTTGTCAGGTTGGCAGGCTGCATAGAACATGATTGGAACGTGCAATTTGCTCAGACTTTTGATCGTCAATTATATATAATTCCATCTTAGAATATGTTTGGAATCAATGTCTTAGGTCCACAAGCCAACAATAATCAACATATATAATAAATACTTACTATACATACACCACATATATAATAGTAATAGTAATAGTGGTAATAAGTATATACGTATTATTATACATAATATATATATATATTATATATATATATTATTAACTTTAATTAATAATATATATATATTATCCCATCTCTTCATATCCTCTTTCTGCCCAGCCAAGTAGAAGGATGACATGGTCTGCCTGGCTGACACTCGTCAGCTGACCGCATCTGCAAAGCAAAATGTCTGCGAGCAGTACTTCCCTGTAAACCTGCCCGAAATTGGTCAAATTGACAGCTGGGATTCTGGAAAAAGCATGGAACATATGGGGGATTTGGGAGTTGGGCCCCTTTTTTCTTTCGCCAATGATGTGGAAAATGAGGCAGAACATTGAGGTCTTGTCGAAAACATACGCCATTTCTAGAGTACCAATCCTATTTCCACTGCGGTCATCTGCGGTCCTTGTTTCACTGCGAGGATCGGACTTTGCACAGGTGTTGAACAAGCTTCAAACATCTAGCGATCTGATTATCATTGAAGATTGCCTTTCTGAGTGGTGAAAACATGACACTAGATTTGACCTCCTGCCTCAAAGGTCTTGGTTTGCATCTCGCTGAATTTCGCAATGAGGCAGAACTTGATCCAATCTGTCCCAATCTCCAACACCACCAACAAGAATAACCTGACGGATCTGTGACAGTGCAGTAGCATTCAAACTTGTTCAAACTGTTCCAAGTATATAAAATTATTACAACATAACACAACTACTAGTAGAAGATAGTAGAAGTTTTCAACCACATCAACGCGGGTATTCTTCTTTGCTCTTTGCTCTGTGCTTCAGAGATTTACAGCGGCCATTCATATGCAAGCAGGCTGCCAGAAGCATATGTCCGGAGCGGTAAACGTACCAGAGTGCTGAGATATGCTCCTGAGTTCAAGTTCCATGAGACTTTGTCTGAAATGGGGTACCGGTAGTACCCCAAAATCCCATGGTTTACAATGGTTTAAGACATGTTCATACATTTTCACTTAAGCCTCATGTTCTAAATATCCCAATGAACATCACCATGTTCCATGGTCAGACCTTGCCCCCGCCCGATTCGTCAGGCTGCAATCTCGCCAAGACGAAGATGATGTCCAGGAGGAGATAGAAACGTTCGACGATGTCGCTGGTAATGATGGGAAAGAGGCTTTTTTCTTCATATCTCTTGAAGACGGTGGACTTGATCTCAGCAAAGTTATTTGTCACCTCAGATAAAAAGGCAGAAAAATTGCGTATGTCTGTCGGCATCTCAAAGTTGACAAGGTGAAATGGTCGACTGTAATTGATACAATATGAATTAATCACGGCCAAGCATCAATGATCAGGAACACGGCATTTGACGATGTGTTGATAGCGACATTCAGAAGGATGACACGGATCAAGTGCATTGTCGCATGAACAAAGCCTTGCTGGCACTTTCCGACACGCTGCACGAAGAAGGCTATAACATGCTATAACACACAGCGCAGCCGAGGCAAAGCTTCCTCAATCTCAATCCCAACACCTGATATAAAACAAGAATCAACCCAAGCATCCGACAACTCACGACATGGGCAGTCTGATTTCTCTTAGCCAAACTTTGTCTGAGTGGCAGTAAATCAAAGTTGCACAATACTTTGGCAGCAACGAATACCAGGGGTGTCGGGCAGATGCCAAGAGGAGGTCAAATAAGTCAACTCCAACAGATCTGCACCATCGTTCGAACATCTCCTTGCAGGAGATGGACATCAATCCGTGGGGTTTTCCCCACTGGATTGGACTCCACGCAACTAGCAATGAGGACATTCAAGGACATAAGACTACCTCTACATTTGAACAGCTTCATCTCTAAAAACAACCATTTCTGCATACACTAATCCATTTCTCCACCAAGCAGCCAGCATGTTGAATAAAACGTAGAGCTTGAGGAAGGATTCGCCCCTGATGTAGTGATACATCCTTAGATCAACTTCACGAGTTGAGCATGTAAAGAGCGTGGATAAAAAACAATCTTGGCAGCAATTTTATAGTTGCAATAAATAACTCATACAGTAATTTATGACAATCTATGTAGTAATAAATAGTTTGAGACTATTATTGCTGGAATTATATATAGATACTATTGATACATATATATATGTATAGATACTGTATTGATCACCGCTTCTGCATACGGCAAGTGTCCAGGAGACATCAAAGATCATCAGGATCAGAGTCACATTCCTCAGCTGCAACCCTGGACCAATGAAGCTTGTGAGTTTTGCATAGAGTGCATCATTGCAGTGCATCATAGTGCATCATAGTGCATCCAAAATGCAAGATTAGAAGGGACAAACGAAGGAAATCACCTGAGGTGATGTCCAGGAAATTCTCGATGGATTCATCGAATCTAAACATGCAATTCCAAAGGGAAAGGTTGCCATAGTATAGCTGTCTTTCTCGTGTTCATATTACTCAAAAACTGAGAAACAATGCGTCTGCCAATCTAGTTTTTTAAACAAGTAAAATTCATATGCAGCAATATCTCTTGTCACTACTGAGGCCCCCCTCACTTTTTGCCCACACAGCAAGCATGAAAATAAACACCTACCATCAACTACCTCTAGAATCCAACTAGAATCGAACTGCACAACAAATCTCTTGAGATCTCTTGAGGTTGTTGGGTGGTTGGCTTCAATTTTGCACACCCAAACATCTCGGGGTCTTCCAGGACGTGCCTTGCTCAGTGATGGTGAGTGCTCTGCGTTTCCCGGAGGCCTCAGAATCAGTAAAATCTGCGAGGGCAGCTGTGTCAGCTGACATCCATTCCACGATGCAAACAAGCAGCTGATGTACTATGGTTCCCACCTGTGCTGTGACTGTCAAATTTTGAAACATCTGAAGATGTCTTTTGCAGTTTGATCTGGGCCATCCTTGAATGAATTGAACTCGGAATGTAGATGAATGTAGGCTGTAGGCGATATGAGTGGGGAATCCAATAGGACTTGTAATCAAACGAGTTTGCACTATCAGACTTGCCAATCTGCTCTGCTGCCGCTACAAATTCTTGTTCGAAAATATCCTAGATCCATCTAGATCCGGCATCTTCTTACTGACACTATGATAGTATTGAATCCTGGCTCTTTTGCATCTCAATTCCTACCATGACATCTCTAGTCAGGTCTTGCCTCTTTCTGACCAGCTCCCCCAACGTCGCAAACCCAATGTCAGTTGCAAGGAGGAACGGATTGCCTGCGAAGTTTCTGTACTGCTGGGGCGGTTGGCAAAAATCACACCGGAAGTTGAGACTAATTTACATAGTCATCCTATGTCATCCTGAAACCAACCACGATTCCGTGCTTCTGGTAACCACTTTGGAGTCTCCAAGTTTGGAGACAGTTGAACCATGTTGAATTGCTGGGTGGTAGAGGCCTACCAGGCCTACCAGTCTACTCAGTCCGGAAATGGTCCTGTCAGTGTCTTGAAAGCTTCCACAGACCTTTCCGACTCTGCCATGGATTCATCAAACATGTTCTGAGGTCTGGTCATCAGCCCTTAAACTTGCAATTTGTTGCTGTTTTTGTATCGACCTCCCCTAGGCAATTGCACCTTGCCATCCCCCCTCAACCATTCTCTTTCAACAGCCTGCAAGGGAGTGAAGCTCAGCTCGTGCAAGAGGATGTCAAGGCAAAGAAGGAATCCCAATAGCAAGAGTTTCCTGAGCCCGGAATCTGCACCTCTCAGTGGACCTGCCGTTTCGGTGCACCCCAGTGAGCACGAATTCAAAGACCATTAAAACATATTAAGACTGCAGAAAATTGACAGAAAATCCTGAGATCCTTGGGCCATCTGCACTCAACTCTTGGGCCAGTTTTGAGCTGAGACTTCCGAGCTGCTCAAGCTGCTTCGGAACATTGGCCACCTCCTGGAGGTGACTGCGAGGTATTCGTGGAAGCTGCTCCTGGCCAGCAACTCAGCTCTGCGGTTGGGGTGATAAAATGGCTACGATCATCTATGATCATCTATGATCATCTATGCCACCTATGTCATCTATGTGATTTTGAGCCCCATGTCTGTTGGAATCACTATAGCCTATAACTATTCACTGGAACTGCACCCCCAAGTACCTACCTACTGCAACTCACAGTGTTTGACCCATGGGGTATGTCAGGTCCAGAAATGTCCACAAAGCTCTATTCAGGCCTTACACAATCAACCAAAATCACTCTCCAAGGACCTCTCCAACCTCTGAACTCAAGCGGCTCGTATTTTTGAGGTTCTGACTCCTATGTCATACTTGGATGTGTATTTCAGTTGATTTCAGTTGATATAGTTGATAGCTGGTTGGTAAGTCTGCTACTACTGGGGCTACCCCAATAATTGGATTTTAATCATGATTGTGTATTGATCGTAAACCATATTTACTAATTGGGATGCACATCCAATTATACTTCATGCGAAACTAGGCTTGGTCCAAAAAGAACGGAGCAAAACAACCCTGAACATGGCAGTTTCCAAATATGTCCACCCAATTTTACTCGGGACAAGGATGCTGTCAACATGCATGTGTTTCCTAAAATATGGCACCCCTGACGATCGGTTTCCCTTTTTTTCAAAATGTGTGTCCATCTGTGGGTGGTTTCGACCCTCATTTAGGTGTGACTAAAAATGGTGTGTGTGTGTATATATATATACACCATCAAAACGCCAATTTCAATAGGGAAGATTCAGTTCAACCACTGGATTTTGGCATGCAATTTTAGGAAACCCCCTAAGAATGATGAGAATATTGTTGTTGATAATAATAACAATACTTGATAAATCTTCATAATACTTCATAATACTAATAACAACCCTCCGTTAAGACCCATCACATTCATAGTAACACTTCACAATAACTAATAATTAATACTCAATAGTGACTGAAATTACTTCATAATACTAATAGTACAATCGACTATCATTTAAATTCATATAATATAATACGAATAAAAGATCTGGTTCAGTATACCATCCTTTCGATCTGTGGCCTCATCCGGCCGACTGCGCAACTCATCAAGCAGCCAGGCGAAGAAGTCAGGTTCCGCCTGGGATATGAAACTAAGTCATTGGGATGAGTGTTCAGGTATGTATGAATATGTTTAATCATAATCACTAATGAACGCTAATGTAATCACTAATGTATGAATGTTAATATGTTAATGTTAATGAATATCCCAACAATCACTAAGTGCTTGAGCATAATGTGCTACCCTGTAAATCAGACGTGGCAATGGAAAATTCCCCATTGGATGATTTCTTCAGTTAAAACATCCATTTCTAGGGGATGTTCCATTGCCACATTACTTTGATTACCAGAGGCTTTGTTTTTTTTGGAGTAAAACTCTTCACAAACTTCTGGTTGTTTTTTTATTTTTTTTTTGGGGGGGGTACCCAGTTTGACTGACACCCGAATTGACCACTGGCAGCTAGGTTTGTTGGATCACCAGAGATCCACATGCTAAGAACTTTGCCTGCAACGACTGCAACGACATTTACAGCTTAATGCTTGGAGATGCATAGAGCAATGCGTGCTTTAGCGTAGGCTCAAGCAGTCAAGCATGCTGCATGAAATCTAAGTGCCCGCATGTGTGACAGTGACATCTTCGAAGATCTTCAAGTCATCTGGGTGATGTTAAACCTATATAATATATAAAACTCGTACATCATTGAATTGTATAGTAGATTATAAGTGATTATAGTAGTCAGCAGGCAGGATGGAATCAGCAGAGTGCAGTGATTCGCTGAGACAAGGCTCTTCTTTGGATCGCTTCTCTGCCACAGCAGCTGCTACAGATTTTGCAGCAGATGTTGCAGCAAGCGCAGTAGCACAAGCATCGTGGACTCGAGCTGGACAACCTTAGCGATGAATAATCACCACAGTCAGAGCTTCTAACATCCCCAATTGATCACATATTTATATAAATATATACAATTATATACATATATACAGGGGACAGTAGGAGCTTCTTCAAAAGTGGAGGCTCTTCAGTTTCTCAAAACTGTAGGAGCCATCTTGCACAAAATGCAGCCATGCAACCATCAGGAAATTCCTGAGGCCTGGCCAGCATTGGAATGCAACTTCAATCATGTAACCCTTGATGTAGGGGACTTCAAAAGATGGTGGACAAGCGAGGCTGCAACCGCTATAACCAACTTTGTTCTGTTTGGATCAGGAATATCTTGAAAAGGCCAGTGACTTACAAATTCTTCCCGACTTTCTGCATCCTGCTGTGTCAAACTTTGATAAACCCATCCCCCGTTTATATCAAACACGACCAGTCTATGGTCCCAACATGTACCAACCATGTGGTTTCAACCCCTGGACCACAGTTTCTTGGGCACGTTTCAAATTCCCATTCATCATAATTATAAATCTTGGTTATAGATTCTCATGAAATATCTCCCCATTCACTTCCCATTGGTCCCATTAATCCGACGGATATAGAAATTCCTTCGCCTTGGCGTTCTATATTCCCAATACATTCCCATTATTTATCCCCTATCCCATTATATCCCTATAAATACTGGCACTTTATACCCAGTCTATTCCACTATATCCCCATGACATATCCCATCTTCCCATTGTTATCTGCCAGGATGGGATTGGACACCATCTGGGTAAATTATCATAATTCACTCACCTGAATAGTTCGCCCATTTGGGGATGATTTCCCGTATACTAACCATGATTCCCAGGGCTCGGTCGTAGCGAGGTCGTTATAATGGTACCCTCTGGTAATTTAACATAGCTATGGAAAATCACCATTTTTGATGGGAAAATCCACTATTTCTATGGTCATTTTCAATAGCTATTTTGACATAACCAGAGGGTATCCAGACACCATGGAACCCCCGTTGTTTCAACGGAAATCGCCTTGGATCCGACGCGGCACGTTTCGCCAGCCGCGTCTTGAGGGACTCCGAGCTGCTGGGGCGTTCGGGGCGGCCGCGCTGGGGCGAAGGAATCGGCGGCAAAGCCAAGGGTTTGAGCGACGCCTGGGACGGGGGGTACCCCCAAATCATCCATAAACCATCCAGCTGTTGGGGGTACCATTAATAAACCATCCAGCTGTTGGGGGTACCATTATAAACCATCCAGATTTATATGATTTATGGTATTTTTAGAATTTTTTAGAAACCATGATTTATCATTGTGATCATTATATATAAACCATACAGCTATTGGGATGCCCCCATTCCAGGAAACAGAAAACCTAGGAAACCTCCATAAATGGTGATTAAACCCAATGATATCCAAATGATAAATTTCCCCATGGGGGCATGACTCAACTATCCAGTCCATTTCTATCCATTTCTGATAAGTTCTTGGGATGGCATTCATAATTTTCCCCAACAAAAATCACCCCAAAAAAACCATTCAACACTTCAACACCAAGCGTTTGACCATGGATGGTATGGATTCATAGATTGCCCAACACGCCACTGCATCCCAAGAGCCATCGATGCCGATGCCATCGAAGCTGCTGGATAGTCCGGCAACGCTGCCACCGTTTCGCAGCGCGGCAGTTCCTTCGGAGTCCTGGACACTGGAACCTCGCGCTCAGGTTCGCTGTAGTATGCCACATCATCCTGGAAAATGACCGGTGACATTGATTGAGATTGGAAGTTCCCACATTGATTATATTGATTGACATTGAGATTGATTGAGATTCCAAGGTGTTTCCGGAAGTTGAGAATCTTGTGCCACTTGAAAATGTAGGCCTGAAATCATTGTGTTGGATGTGAGTTGAATGCCGATACAGAAAACGGTTGAGTCCTCCTCTGGCAGTTCGGCTTGAACCTGCATTTTTTCGAGCAAAGCTGCGATTTCAGCCAATCTTGAATCTTTGCAACCTCTTCCGAGCCTTCTGCGACTTAACCGGACAAAAACCATATCAACCAGAATGAATCACAAAACCCATTGGCCACTTGCGAATGTCTATACGCTACCCGCCAATCCACTGTGCATCATAATGTTCCCTATATTTTATTTAGCATTTCAGGGGTATATCCAATTTTCAAACACACTGATATTAATTACATCGTTGGAAATGATCCCATCATATCATCATATTGAACAGCCATCAAATATCCCCATGAGATATCCCTTGAAGTGGCATTTTTCTCCACATTTGTTGCTTAATTCCAGATTTTCCACCGTGAAACCCACGGCCGGACAAAGGAAAAACAACGACGAAGGCCGAAGGCCTGGCCCTGCGAAGCGGCCGTTGCGCGACGGCCTGGAGTCTTCCTGTGGCGATGGAAGCGGTTCACTGTAGCTGTTATGTATGACATATAATTGTATATACATATAAATTATATCAGGAATAATCAGGAACTATCATATATCTGATATTAAATTGTTTGTTATATATAATTGATATATATATATATTATATTATCAGGAATACATAGGTACATGAATACAGTATACATGTATCTATGTAATACATACATAAAACATATATATATGATAATTATATCTATATACCATAGATGTTATACGTTTGCCATGATTTTATTCATGTTCAATGTTTCTTCGGGAGATTCTCCCCTCGTGTCGCAATAGTTATGACTTATCAACAGCATGGTTTGGTGGGGGATAGACTGTAGATCCCTGACAAAGGTTGAGATAAACAATTGCAGCACAAGTGGTGACTTCTCAAATACAAATGGGGGTACCCCAAAATGGGGATGGTTAATGGTTTATCATGAAAAATCGTATTGAAATGGATGATTTGGGATTGCACCCATTTCAGGAAACCTCCAAATACAGTTTGACGTCCTTAGCCTTTTCCTTCTTCCTGCGCAGAACTACACATGGAGCTACGGTTCCTTATCTTCAAAACTGTTCGAAGCCAAAGATTGAAAGTATAGCAGTGCTATAGCAGAGATTGCTTTCACAACCTGTTCCGTCGTAGCTGAACCTGTCAACGACGTCGGCTGGGTCAAATGCTTGCTCATTTCGGGATGATTCAGCTTACTAAGCATCATTCCAGTGACGTCACAGTGAGGTCATTACAATCCAAATGATAAGGTAATGGATGGTAATTAATGGCCAATTATATGAAGGCTTACAATTATGGATTATTCATATGAACTAATATATTGATTATATAATATCACTATATCTTATTAATATCCTATGAATGTTTGGGAAGAGTCCACCGTTGGCTTTCCTTCTTGGATTAAACCGGCCAGGTCAGGTAGTCCCAGCGTCATAGAGCCAAATCTTGCCAACTCTTCAGCGGTTGGCAGCACCAACGTGCTACCAATACTCATCCACATAGGACCTCATCAGGGTGGGTGTCTGGAAATGTGTCTGTTGCCGCAACAATGTTTACCCTCTGGTAAACTAACATAGCTATTGAAAATTGCCATAGAAATAGTGGATTTTCCCATTAAAAATGGTGATTTTCCATAGCTATGTTAAATTACCAGAGGGTATTTTAATGGGCAAAATGATGATAAACATTGATAAACTATGGGATTTTGGGGTACTCTATGGTACTCTATTCTCAGACAAACCCAAATGAACACTGGTGAACAGATTGAAAGAAAAAATAGAAGGCCATCAGTTCAGCCTGCATCATCTTGAATCCTGAATCATTCTGCATTGCTGTGTTTGAAGTGCAGTTGGCCGTTTCCAACTATTTGAAGAGATGCCGGTGTAAGTGGGTACACTACTGCCAATCTTCAGAAAATGATTGAACAGATTGAAATGGATACCCTATTCATATACCTATTGTTGGGACATGACAAGCCCAAAGTGACGCGGACTGGGCTGCTCAGGTGAAGCCAAGCAACTCTTGCTTCCATCTTTTTGGCCCAAACCATCCTGGAAAGTGACACCCGAAGCTAATGGAACAGGGGCAACATGGAAATCCTCCATGCAATTTGACTTAAACATTATCCATCAATATTATCTATGAACATGTGGATTTTCCATTGCCATCTTTGATTCCGGAACTATAGGACATGTTAACATATGTTAACCACAGGTTGGCACGCAACGCCAATGAGAGTTGCATCTCTAACGGCTGTGGGTCAAAACCCTGGTACCCTGGTGAACACCAAAGGTGAACTTATAAATGGATTCCTCGGCGGATTCAAATGAGAAGGTATTGAACCCTTTCTTGATGTTTCTACCGACTTCTTAACGGAAATCGGATATCATTTAGTAAAGCAGTAGTAAAGCATCCCCAAAATTACCATAAATAGGTGGTATAAACCATCAAAATATGAATTGTATATTCTTGCTTTACTAACATTCCCCGCGATTTTTGATGGTACCATAGCGCCATAGCCCCGCCCCGCTCCTCCTCGAAGAGAGACTCCAAAGGTGATGGTCGGCTGAGTCCGCAGGGTCTGGGCAGCCCCCCAGCAACCTTATCGAAACATGGCGGTTTCAAGATAATGTTTCGAAACATGAAACACAACAGCGATGTTTCCTAAAATGGGGGGTACCCCACGTCACCATAGCTTTCAATACCATAATAGCCTAATTTTGGATGATATTTGAGGGTACCCCCATTTTAGGAACGACCCCATATGATTTAGTCATAGGGGATTGTCATCCTTGCAAAAGATGTAACACATCTTTGAAACCACCAACCAAACTGGTCTGTGTGTGGGACAGGAGCCAACGACTGCCTTGAGATATCTCTTCAAATAAGATTAAATAAGTATATGGCAGGTGTCATGAGCACTTCCTGAAATTCTCTCCATCCTTTCAATTTATTGGAGCTCTGGTTTAAAATGTATCAACAATAATTACTGCAATTATCTGCGCACGGCTTTGGGCGCTTTCTTTGTTTCCAGAATTTCTGATTTCGGCCAAAGAACTGCAGCATCTTTCAGTTGTCTCGGTGGACTTCTTCCCCGGCCTGCGGATATCGATAGCCATCTGATGCCATCTGATGCCATCTAATCCATGATCCATCATCATCACCACAGGAATGAATATTAATGTATGATTAATGATTAATATATGATTGATATGTATATGAACAATAATGGTAATAATCCGGAAAAGACACTTTTTGTGCTGGCTGGTGTCCTTTGTGTATGCTTTCGGAGCATCAAATGGCGTTCTGGCCCGTTTCTTTCTTTTGATTGAAGCACTGCATACTCACAGGATACCCATGGATACCCTACCAACATCGCTGAAAACCAAACCCGCCTGGAAAACCGTTCTGTCCAAGTGCAGCAGTTGCCATGGCTCCACGGTGTCATTCAAAAAGTCGAAAGCAGGGCTTGGCGAAGTGGTGGGAGCTAGTCACATGCACGCAGCAGTTCTTCACTAGTCATGACAAGTTCATGAATCATGACATATCGTATCATACCATGAGACTGGCAATTGTGAGACTTGTTCTTGTCACAGATTTCCTACATATTGACATATTAAATCATATTAAGCCCCACAGATTTCTAAGACATGTTGCTCATATTTGGTCATGGTGTTAAAACAGCTTCATGGTGCAGCTGACTACCATGGCTTCAGCAGCTGCAAACGGCCCAGCTAAGTTGCAAACGACTTCCTCCATCCTCCAATGACTCATGGTCCATTGTTCTACCAATGGTTGTATCCATATGATTTAGTGTCTTTGTGGACCCAGTAGGCTTATGTTTACTCATGTCATGTTTTATCCCCCAACACCAAGCATTCACTGAATATGACATTCGACCCATTGCCAATGCTGGCATATGCTGCCCATTCAGAGCATTCATCTCCGCAAGCCCCTTTCTCTTACTCTGACGCGACCGATGCGACACCCTCGGGTTGTCAATCTCTTGAAACGGGCGAAGCCATTGGCGAAGCCATTCAAACCATGCGACCGATGTTCCCTCCTCTTGATGATGACCTCCAGGCAACGGGAAAATGACCCATTGATGTTGCGACGCAGTCGAATATGTCGAATGATTCATGAATGAAAATATGAATTGACTCTACCAAGGTAGACCTCAGAACATCAGGCAAATATTAGGGCAAATATTGACTCTATCTGTCTATAAACATGATATGGATATCACATGTGGATGTTGCCTCAAAAGTGAGAGGATGATACTGCTCCCAAACGCACCACACATGGGATCAAATGGGACCAGAAAATAGACCATAGCTTTTGTGTTGGATGATGGATAACATAATGTATATATATATATATAATTATGTGTATATATAATAATCATATATATAATTATATATATAACATATGGTAATATAAAGTGCAATCAGTTGCCCTCGTTTTCTGGCCTTTCGAAGCTGCAAGCCTCGCTTTAGCTGCGAGGAAGAAGCCCTTCTGGCCAAATGGACTGTTCGGCTCATGTGCCTCGTAGCCTTGCAACGCTCCCATCATCATTCAAGTGATATGAAAGAATATGAAAGATTATGAAATGTTATGAAAGAATGCTAGAGAAAACATGCGGAAAAATGGCAACACGACAAATTCCTTGCGGTCCCCAGCCTTGCTTCTGCCACCAAATGACTTCCGTGGAGCCTTCACTTGAGTGTTTTTTTCAGCCAGCTAGCGAGGGACATGGAAACAGCAAAGGTATTGTTCAGACAAAGCATCGACAAAGCAGGCCTTTCGTGCTTTCTGCAGGAGGGCAACCTGTGCGTCAACAACATAATCACTTACCCGTTCATTTTGACACTACAGTGCACTACAGGGAGAGGTTTAATGTTGGTCTTGAAGGTCTATGTGTCACCTTGCGGCAAGCGCCATCTTTGGGCGTCTCGGATTCAGGTGCAACCGGTGCAACCTGTCATGCTGGCCATTCGAAATAAAGCACTGTGAAGGCACAGCAATTCGCAGGGCACGCCCAAATATCCTCGGTCCGCTCCGCTCCCCAACCACGCAGCCGGTCCTGCCAAACTGCTCTCTTTTTCTTCTCATTTCTTAGACGGCAAAGAAGTATAGGAATTATCCAAAGTGTACCACAACACATGTATATAACAATTATTATGGACCCTACATTACATAAACAATTGATAATATATATAATTACTTCATATTTCTATCACATATTACCATTAGATTGCATTACTATACATATTATACATGCAACTTTCCCCAGACTGACCGTTAGTAAAACCCCGCTCTCGGCCCGTCCTCCAAAGGGTCTGGGCTCCAATCAGCCACGAATCCAGGTGAGCTTCGGACGGCAGCGTCCGAAGTCGTGGTCACGTAGCTTCGGGTGGTCACGTAGTTCGAAAGAAAAATGGCCTTCAAAGAGGCTGAAGATTGGAAAGTGTTCCAGCCTATGGCAGTATAATTGTCATGCTTATGATTTGGGTGAAATACATCGTATAGTATACCAATATCCAATCAATATCCACTATTACGACATAGTCCGTAATCAACATCAATCAAGCTGGTAGCAAGCCATGAACAGGGCTATCTTTAATGGACGCCTCGGGGATGCGGTGAACATTGCCCAACTGAAAGAATTCCCGACCTCCCTCAACAATCCTCTATTTTAATTACTGGTTCATTCTCATTCCATGGACTTTTAAATGGAGTTTTAAATGGAATTTCAATAAAGTTCATGGAATATCATGGAATACTGAAGCAAACCATTCTTGTGCCATATTGTATCATATTGTGGCCCCTCATGGGCTCAATTTAAACCCACATCTTGCTCCGCCGCCTGCGAGTCACAGGGCTTGCCACTGGTGGACATTGGTAGGAATCCCATGTTTCCAAGGTGGACCGGTGGGGAAAGGATTCACTATGGGCTTTACCTTGGGATCTTTCTTTAATGAGAGTCGTCCAAGGAGCCAATTCGTTTCGTTTGAACAAGAACTCAACTGCAGTTTCAATACCATCCAAAAGACAAGGCTGGAAAACAGCTGCTGGAGACCTGCTGTCATTATGTCTTGAGGCTCAAAATTCGCTGCGAATTGCATTTCTGTTTTGGACTGGGAAATCGCACTAAATCAACATTAGTAAGTGTGATGAAATGCTTTTGGCCATGTCTCCCATTTTGTCTGCAAGCGTTGTCTTCCATGCTAGGATCTAGATCTACATTATTGCATGCTTGCTCCATCCCATATGATCTGTCCGTGTGTTCAAGTCAAAGTCATAACCTGTGTTCAAAATCCGTGCTCTGTTTTCTTTCTTGTGCGCTTGCAACCTGCTGCCGGAACAGCTTAGCTCACCTCGCACCTCTGGCGGGCCCCTACATCTACCGTGAAGGTCTCAGTGGTTGAACTCCCAGGAGAGCACCAATCTGTGTCAAACACGTGCTGCCTCTTCACAGTGACTCCACAGGTTTAAATTCCCAACAGAAACCAAATCTTGGTGCGCTCAAATGCTTCCTGGTCTTGCAAGAGTCAACATTTCAGGCCTCATGGCTGAAGAGCTTCCTGCTAGCTGTACTTCCTTAGCAATTTAAATTCTCTCACCATGGATTTGCTCTGCTACCCCTTGGTGCCATGACAACCCACAACTGATGTCAGATCGTAATTTAGAGACCCTCTTGCCACGGAGCAATCAGCATGTCTCAAGAATCAGATCCATTCCAATCCCTGTGTTTGACATTGCCTGCAAGCCTCCTGAAGAGGATTACGCACACGCGCAGGCTGAGGTAGATGATCATGAACACACTGTCATCGGCTCAGAGGGCATCAGAAACAGCAATGTGCAAAAGATTCAGCATGTCAATTGAGACCAACACTCTCAAATGGGGATCGGATTGGGAATGTTGCCGGGAAATCATTGCAAGGATTGGACGTCCTTACAGTACAACAATGAGACAAATCTCCTTGGCAACAACATGCTGCACGAAGCGGCTCACAAACAAGACAGCGACGCAGAAACCCTTGCAGGATCTCATTTGCAGGCTGTCTCTCTGACTCTTCATTGTCATCTTTTGACTGCCTCCAAAAACTGTCTACGGCTCGAGGGTGACCATTTAACTTTGAAGCTCTAGTCTAGCCAAAATCTAGCTTCTCTAAATTACAGCATAGCTATAGAATATCTATTAGTATATAATATAATATATATATATATATTAATATATTTAAACAGATTTAATATGATTTTATAACTATTATATCTCACCTGTATGATAATTTAATGTGAATGTATTCAAGACCTACAATTGGTAAGTGCAAAAGTCTTGAATCAGCTTGAGCCTCCGCGGCTGATTCCGTTTCCGCGACTCGCTGCCTACCGTGATCGAATGCTCGACCCTTGCTGATATGTTGAAACAGCAATGTTGATGGTCCAAACACCGTGGCTGGAGGGGGCATCCAACACCATATAAAACCATCAAACAAAATTCATCCAATTCATTGGGATTGATTATGTTCAACATATTTTATCATTTGAATTCAAATGTCAGAAACAATCATTTTTACCAAAGTTCATCCAATGTTCATCATGATAAACGTTCATAGCCTGTGGTTCATTGATATTGATTGGGAATTCTTCCTTCTCCACATTCCACATTTCATGCCTCTCCGCTCGGTGTCAGGTCTTCGGTGGCGCAAAGCTGGTAAGGCAACCTGGGGCCATCGAGACAGATTACCCAACAAGGTATCTGCATCACCATTTGTTTAGCTTCATAGGATTTATAATTGTCATGATCAAAATTAATAATATTACTTAATATTACTATAATTATGTATATATAATATATATATATATGATTATATAACTATATAACTGTTATATGTTTGACTATGTGTGTATATACATATATTATATTATTGTAATGTTTTATAAATATTTAGTGATATTACGTAATAAAACATCATTATATGCATGGAACATTATGTAACTGTATATATTATTGGCGTTGTTGTCAGATCAATGCCTCAGTTACTCAGCTTCCAGCCCCAGCTTCAGGTGAGTCAACTGCAAGGCCAACCTGACTTTTGATCCACGATCCACTGAATTCACAGTGGCTTTAATGGGGGGATAGATCGGATAGGATGATACATTCTACAGGGATGGGTCATGATGGGTCAATATTTAAGACTCAGGGGACCAGAGATTTTAGAGGTATACCGGTATACCTTTAGGTATACCGAATTTTGACCCATACCCATCTCAGAACCGTTCAGAAGGCTTGGTTGCCAAAAAAACGTCCCGGCTCAGCCGTCCTCTGTTCGCCAACACCACTTCTCCAGATTTTCTTCTTCTCGTCTGCCGATCAAAACACTCCTCCTCACCAGGAATGATCAGGTCGCGGATGGTCGTGGCAACGCCAGTCCAACTCTCATCTGCAGAGTTCATGGTTCTTCAATCAACTCCGTGAACACTCCAGGGAGCATTGGATCATTCCAATGAAGGCTTCAACATGCTCAAATTTCAAACACAAAAATGGCAAAACATGGCAAAAGTGCCTTTGACGAGAGCATCCAGACAGTTCGGGCTCTGCAGCTCTGCATCACTATATAAGTCCCTGACCCGCATGTACGAGTGTCAAATTTCCGCAGTTCGCGAGTTTTTGCCAAGGTCGGTGATATCTCAAAGACTTCGCAATAGACCTTTGCTGCCAAGGCAATTTGGCTCAATTTGGATCTCCAAAGCCTACGGGGAGAAACTTTTGCCCAAGAACGAAACAGTGAGGTGATGTGAAGTGTGAACACGTTGACCTGCAAAGTCCGCTATGCACTGTTCAAACGTCACAGCATGTCACAGCACTTTCATGGCAAAGGCACTTTCTTGGGCCACCTTCTTGCAGCAGCACGCCTTGGCAAATGTCAGCATTGGGTCAGTTGGGTCCATCAAAATCTTCCAAAATCTGGCAGGGTCCCGGCTGCAAGCACCACAAGCGGCGGTTGTCAAAGCTAAACCATCGCTCCTGGGGACCCAAGTTCTTCCGATGCTCGACCTGTTGCCTCTGGAGACTTTACTTTAGAGAGATTTGTCAGGACATGCTTTGGCACTGCCGTTGCTACAAAAATGAAAATGCAATAATGATCCATCAATATCCATCTTTACAAGGTTTTCGAAGCCGTTCTCCATTCCTCCTGACTATAGAGCTCAAGACCATTCTCGTCCACTTTGGCTGCACCGTCTTCATCGCGCAGCTTGCAGCGCCACCTGTCTCAACTCACAATGCTTGTCATTCAACTCACAATTGCAAGACTGGAGCCACACGAGGCCTCGAGCAACACCATCATACAACATCCATCCCTCCATGCCCTGCGCCACTCCTCGTCACTTCAATTCGCGGAAAAGGGGGCAAGAGCAGCACGGCTTCCTCACCGTCAAAGTGGATGTCTTTCTCCTGCTTTCATACAAACCTCGAAACTTGAACTCACAACTAAGAAACATATGCAGTCCATTGTGTGGTGCACTTCCTCAACTCCCTCCAACGCAGTTTGCAAGCTTCGGCCGTCTTGAAACTCGTACCTGCATCTTGAAGCAGTCAAAATAGCACAAGCACGGACAAGAAACATCATAGAACCCGTATGAACCTGTTATGACCGCTATGACTCAAATTATCACAAACACACAGATTTTGGACACGTATTGTGGATTTCAGCTCGGGAGGGATGACCCAGGGGTCAGGAGCTTTATGGACCCTCCCTGCCAGTCAGTGCTTTTCTGATAGGAAATCAACCAACGAAGGTGCCGGATTCTGGTCTGCGAAAAGTGGATCTCCAAGGGCGACAAAGTGAGGACGTTCAGACCTGAAGCCTCAGCCACTTCCGGAGATTTGTCCGAAACTGCAGTTTTTTAAAACCCCAAAAATAACCAAAAAGATCCAAAAAGGCAATTGTCTATGCAAATGTGAGCTCATCAGTGACATCCAATATTCACCGCTTCTCTTAATACTTATATATACTTATATTATCCTATCCTATTATAAATAAATACTTCCTAGATCTTCCTGGTGCATGGATGTGTGGCGTGCCTGCTCCGTCATCTTGTTCTATCCGCATGACCTTGGACTGTTTCACAAAAATGGCCGCAAAAAAAGCCTGCTCTGTTGAACACCAAGCAACATATTACCCTCTGGTAATTTAACATAGCTATTGAAAATGGCCATTTATAGTGAGTTTTCCCATTAAAAATTGTGATTTTCCATAGTTATGTTAGTTTACCAGAGGGTAAACTCAAACTGTTACATTAATCTTGGATTCATAGGTCATCCCCGCGATGAAAAATTGTCGAGGCTCCAGAAAGTTCTGTTGGCATCCGGTGATCCACCATCCCAAAAGGCCTTCATGCCCGGCAGCTCTCATCCATGGGGTGGCATGACCCTGGGATGTTCCAGCTGTAGCGATTACACTGATCGATTTTAACTCAAAGCTGAAGCAAAGAACATTTATCCGATGACAATGAATATGATGCATTGTAGTTCTGGTGTTTTTCAGATTTCTGGGTTGCCATAATTTGCCATATGTTGCCATTGGGTATCAGCTGAATGGCTGATTTTTGTCCGTAGTGTTCTCCAGCTGAGCCTGATAGGACTCACCCAAGTTGAGGATCTTCAATTTTGACCCATCCACAAATTGCATGAAAAAAAAACACTCTCCAATGATTGACAAATGACAACAGGACCACACATGCGAAATCAATCAAAATCATGCAAATGAATGCAAATGGGATGGAACGGGTGGCTTTTGGATGCTTTTGGAACGCTTCAGATGCTTCAGTCATGATTCAACATACTCAAAATGCAATCAACATGCTACCTTTTCAGATCGCCTGGCTGCGAGCAGTCATTAAAATGGGTCGAAAACCGTCGATCTTCACTCGAGGGCTCGAAAGACTCTCTTCAGCACGTTCAGACTCATTTTAAATGCAATGAGTGTTCACACTCTAGTGTCATCGTGAAATACTTCCTTTCTGGAGCTCAGCAATGACAATTTTCCAATCAGTTGGGGCTCAAGAGCACACTCGCCAAAGCAGAGGCTCCAAGAGAGCCAACGCAGAGGCCTTGGTGGGTCTCGCGTGGCTGTACCACCGATATGCCAGGATCAACCAAGGCCGCAGCCAGTGTTGACGGAGCAGGCCTCAGAGATGGAAATCGCCTTGTTTAATTTCTGGATATTTCTGGATTACACCAAAAGAGCGCATAGTACACTAACAATCACTAGCACATAGATATCCAAAACTAACCGAACGTCGTAATTATACTGCATGTGAACCGCATGTTTAAAATGATATTGAATCTGCCATTTGAATAGATGCTCATGAATGCTGTATTCCTATCATCTGAATGCTAGAAACTCTTTAGTGCAGCTGCACTACGCGCATCTGGGGCACAGAAATTCGTCCACACGTCTTCCGTTGCTCGCTACTCAGGGTGGGGATCTCATTGATCACAATCAGGCACAGAGATGCCTCAAAACTGGAACAAATGCATCCAAATCGGTCAAAAAGGTCAAAAAGATTCAAAAAAAGGTTATAGTGGCCCATAGTGGCCCACAGTGGCCCTAGGGTGTTTACTCTTTTTAGTGCAGATTGGGTGGACCGAGCTGCGCAGTAGCCATTCAAGAAGCCAAAGCTTGCCACAACAGCCATCGAGAGAAGGTCACTCCCTGACTCCTCAGCGAAAGCAAACATCTGTGACACGCACTGCAGGCATACTCTTCACACAACTCTACCTGTATGGGGGTTTCCATAAATGGAGGTACCCCAAAATGGATGGTTTTATATGGTTTTATATGGTTTATAATGGAACATCCCTAACATCCCATTAAAATGGATGATTTATATAGGGGTACCCCTATTTTAGGACACCCCCATAATATATATATATATACACAAGATATTATAAGATATTATAAGATCCATTGAGATCCTATGGTTGGAGACCGTTGGAGAATGTTCACCGCAAAGGCCCGGGCTGAGATTGCACAATAGATCATCAATGGCAAGAGAAGTGATCGCACGACGGCAGTCCACTGCAAGGCGAGTCAGAGAAATATACCTCACCTGCTGGTCCTAATGGAATGAACAACGAAAAATCAAAATCGAGCCTACAACAGCATGTCTCGCACAAAATCATCCCTTATCGTGAGATATCATGAGTCAAATGAACGAAGGACTCCTTTGTTTGAAATACAAGACTCATAGCAAGATCAGAAGATCAAGGCCTGAATGTTTCCATAGTGAAGGCCCACCCGATGCTGCGTCACAAATCGCGCTGAGATGTCAAAGAGAGTGAACACCTCGGGTCCAGAGGTCACGTGTCAGCAACTCCACCAGAATTGGATGTTAACAACTTCGGAATTTACACCCGGCATAGCAATTTCTATAGGGAAAATGATGATGAACTACGATATATATATATTACATCAAAAAGCATGTTTTTTTGGGTGGGTTCTGACAGTGTGCCTTGAGGTTCTGACCGTTAAGAGAATTGTCTGAAACCAATGGCCACTTTTCAGCCACTGCATCTGCCTCGCAGTGACAACCAAGAAGCAACAGCAGTGACCGGTGATGAATCTCTCAATGGATTGGTTGGAAAATCTTAACGGGAAACCTTGGTTTTTACCATCAAATATGAGCTTTCCTGCAAATTATCCCTTCATCCAATTTTGGAAATATCATAATCTATCACATGAGCCTGCAGGGAATGGCAGTGATCAAGCCAGGGTAGCAAAATGTAGTCAGGGTGAAATTCGCAAAAATAACCTCAGAAGCACAAAAGGCTATCATGACAGTGAGCGCATGTGGGTCCAAACCATAACATCACAGCACAAAAGGTTCCTGCTTTGAACATGTCTCGCCGAGGTTCTAATTGGTTGAACCAAACCACACGAAACACTGCAGTGAAACTAGTGCCAGCCTGCAACAAAGTGAGCAGAGAAGGACTGTCAAAGAATGACCAATGACCAATGCTTCCTTGTCTTCAAATATTGCAAAAATATTGCCTCTGATTTGCAAGAAGACTTCAAATCTCATACAGCAATGGCTCCCAGTCTCCAAACCCTGTGGGTCTCAGTGATCCAGTACGAGTAGCCATCAAGTTGTTGGCACGTCTGTCTGCTTTATTAGGCCGCCCTGACCCCCTCCCCAAGCACTTCCGCTCATATCCCCTTCCCTGTGCCAATCGTGCACAAAATCAAGCCATACCAGGCATCTTAACACACAGTTCTACACAGGAATCCAATGGATTTGTCCTGAACTGGGATAAATCCCAAAACTGCATAAAAGTGCAAATGTTCATGGGGAAAATGAAAGTTATATAAACCGTCCGAAACCATTGGTTTTGGATGGTTTGGGGTCCGAATGCAGCCTGCAGCCTGCAGCCTACGGCGCGGCCGCGCCTCGCAATTCAAGTCATGCAGCCCAAGCGCAGACTCCTCATCCGACATCAAAAACACTCACTTCTAGGTGGGTTTGGCACATGGACTACACCGCACTGAAAACCTCCAAATCATCAAACTGAATTGAAACATCTGTATGTAAATCCAAAACACATTCCATGCTGCATTATCTGCATTCTCCAAACTTTCGGAGCTGCTTCAGCAACGAACTAGACTAGATCTAATTACAGTAGACACATGGCTCACTAAATATTGTTCCCAGTGTCAAAACCAATGCATGACAGTTGTCACTCCTCGGAGTCTTTGCACCCACCAGGGCTGAAACCTTGGCAACTGATGGATCAATAGACCGGCACAACTTCTGGCTTTCTGAAAACACACTTCGCGGTGACCTTTTTGTTGGGGAAAATCAGAAGTATTGATCCACTCCAAATGGCCCAAATGGACAGCAGCCTTGGGCACAAACCACAAGCATATGGCAAAGGCGACTCAAAGCGAGAACTTTTGTCCAAGAGTTTCTCGTCGAGGTCCTAGAAACTGGCACTGCCAGGTCGCTTTTTGAAAGTGCCCATTTACTAGTCTTGAACATTGTCTTTTTACTATACTACATATCTATATATATATATATATAAATATAGTGAATATATATATATATATATATAATGTGTATATATATATGCTGTATATGCATTTATAATGTTATATGTTTTGTATATATATATATATGTATTATATGTGTATATATATAATTATATATGTATATACTTATGTTTAGCTGCATCTGGTAATCAATTTGTCAATACGCATTCGTAGGTGGGCACACTTGAAAATGTGGCAGCTCAGCACTTTGTTGTCTCCGTATGTCTCCGTCAGGTTTCTGAGCCATCCACGGTTCTGTCTATCACATGCCGAGAAATTGGCAGCGACATCAGCAGCCTGCAATGGCGGATGATACCACTCAAACTGTGAAGAGACTTCCCCAGTCCCAACCTGTAAGCAGAAATGCAAACGAGGACCGTGATCAGTGCAATGATAAAGTATGCACCTCGCTGTCGCAAAGGTTCACATCAAAATCAAAGTGACATCTATGTATTTATATATATATATATATGATTCAATAGAATACATGTATGAGATCATGCATATATATATATATGTGAAATCTAAATATATCATATATTCTGCATTGTAGTATAAGCATGTATGAGCTATATGTTTTGTTTGTCGATTAGTTGGATGGTAATGAATGGTGGCACCATTTTCCAAAATTATAGCAAGTTTTCACCAGGATGATCCACGAAATCTGAGAATTGCTCTACAGCTGAGCATCTTACTCAGCACCCGCAAAGAATCAATAATTGATTACATCAGAAGATAAGAACCAGCACCCAAACAATTTTCAAGGGGGAGCCCATGAGCCACCTAGTTCCACAATAGTCAAGATGTTGCCATGGTGGTGAGTAATGTCAAGGATCTTCCTGAGGAAAATGCTTGTGGATCCACTAAATCTTAACATGTTTTTTACAGCTGCTGTATCTTATTCAGCACAACTCCAAAATTGGAATGCCAAAGGAAATAATGGAAAAGAGAAGGCACGAATGGAAAAGAGAAGGAATGAAGGAAAGGAAGACCAAAAACCTTTCTCAGCTTGTGGATTTCCCTTGTACTTTTGAAAAGGAACATGAATTACAGTAAAACTATATTTCAAATGAATGAAAAGCCTTAAGTTTTCCCAAAAGGAACATGAATTGAAAGTATAATTATATGTTCAAATGAATTAAACTCCTTATTTAGATTCATGACTGAGGGGTTCCAGGAAAGGTTTCGTTTCCAACATTCACACTGACTTGTGCCCCAGCAATTGGGGGCGGGTCTCCCACACTAATCAACATCCAACATTCATCCCGCCAATAATGATAATAATAACTTATATACAATAATACATGTATATTATAATATATATATAATATATATAATATGTACATAATTAATTATATACATAGTTTTTCATGATTATACCATATGTGTATTCGAACTTATTAACTTATTATCTATATATTGCATCAGCTTAAAAATACAGAAACAACAATCAGAGCCCCTCTTTGCACTGAGAAATGGCTGGGCCCATGGCATGTGGCATCGGCAATATCATGTGACATCAGGAGTTTGGTGATGTCGCGATAGACCACCGACACGAGGGTACCGAAGCCAATCCCTTGGTATCCAAGGGTATCGAAAGCCATGGTGACCTACGGGATCCCCCATTGATCCATTGTAGGAAACCTCCAAAAAAATATCAAAACACCACATTGAAAATTAATATGATTCAATATGATTCAGCTATAGTAGCTACAAATGATAGTCAACCAACTTTTTCCAACGGCCACGCTCTTGGTGCGCTGCCAATCTGCAAGTACTGCTGCATGTTGGAGCTGTACCTGTCATCAGAGTCATCACCATGACATGGCAGCGTTGATTTCACCAGCAGTTGCTGAGCGCACTGGGAGCAAAGCGACAGGAGGGCTGAGTCCAAGTAACCTGTTGCCACAGAGCCTGAGAGATCTGAGAGCAAGTTGCGATAGATCGACAAATATCAGATCAGCACATGAAAAAACAGTCCGTGTCATCAAGTGACATTGAGAAAGGATTCAGGATCTATTGATATTTATTCTATGTTGTGGATGTATGGAAATGTACATGATCAAAAACAATGCAAATCATACAACCACCAGATATCAACAGTGATACAGTGATACAGAATTGCTTAGCGGCTTAGCAGCGAACACAGCCAAGCAATGGAAATCACCAGGTTTGAGGAGCTCACACAGAGCAACGACTCCAAGGAGTAGTTGATACAGCCTGGCCGATCGCAGGGTGCTTGATCGAAAACCACCCTGCCACCCCCGGAGCCCGAAAAAAGATGAAAAAAGGAAGGGCGCACGTTGCAGTCGCCACAGGTAGCCACCTGGAGTCTTCCAAGCCCGACTCTTTCATTCTTGGAGTGGACAGCATCATAAATAAAGCTTCAAATGTGCCTTATATGACTTATATGTATGCCTTGTCACTGATTCCAATGATCAAAGATGATCAAAGTATATCAAAGTTCGCCTTCCAAGTGACATCAAGTGAATCAAGTGACCATCCAGGTGAAGCTTTCACTGCCGCAGTGCCCATCATGTGCTGTGCGCCTGAAAGATAAGATGCCCGCGAGACAAAGAAATTGCCCGATGAAGCCACCCATGATACGACGTTCAAGCCTGCGAATGATGTTCTCCCCGTCCATTTCGTTTCATGAAACATTCCTATCATTGGCACCCGAAACCCTCTCCGTGGCGTTTAACACGATCTTTTCATATCTTTTCTCCATGCTGCAGTCTGATCAATGTGATGAAAATTGGGTGATAAATCCACGAAATCCATCGAAATCCACTGATTCTGCAACAGGAAACGCACAGAATGTGCGACTGAGGCTGCAGCACAAATGACTCTGTAAATGACAGTGCCGCCACTGTGATGATGGAGCCAACCTGTTCTCTAGGGGCGAGAAAAAATGTCACATTCATTGCCCAAGCTTGACTCAATTTGTCACCAAGAACCAACTTTTGAGGGTTAAATATGGTTAAATCATATCCAAATTCCTGCAAACACTGGTCATTTTCTGAACCCTTACTTCGCATCTTGGACCGCGACCGCCACATGTGCAGCGGGTATCAGCCGGTTCCCTCTGTTCTTTCACAGCATTTGCTGGGGGTCAATCCCTCTAGAACGGTTCACGGCCTTGTGAAGGCCTTACTAACTATATCCAACCATCTAGATAACATATGATACCCTCTGGTAATTTAACATAGCTATTGAAAATGGCCATTGATAGTTGATTTACCCATTATTAAAAATGGTAAATTTCCATAGTTATGTTAGTTTACCAGAGGGTAACATCTAGATACATCTAGTATTGGGGGGGTTCACCTTGGCGGGAGTGAATCCCTGCAATGGTCACCACATGTCACCACACCGTGACATTCGATGCCTGATACAGGGCAGTCACCGCAAACTCCACGTTGGCGTCGGGAAAAAGGACCTGCATTGATTTTGCTGTGCGCTCGGACTTTGCTGAAATAACACGTTCACCATTTCCGCAACACGAAGCCAGACTGAGCCGCCTTGCAAACAAGTCTGCAGTAACACTTTGAAAACACATTGCTAATCTTAGATAGTCTGCAAAAAAAAAACTGCTGGGTATTGCCAAACCCTGGTCGGCCCAGCCGGTATCGACAATCCTTCGAGCTGCCCTCAAATCACTCGCCTTCCAATAGTCAAAGGCTGCCCAAATTGCGGCAATGGGGAAAAGATAGCCAATGCCAATCAGCATCATGCATAATTTCCTTGGTCGACTCGAATCTGAAGAAACTCACAACCGATTTCGATATTTATCTACGAAACCCCTACTTGGACAATCGCTGCGCCGCTGCGTTGAGATAATGTTGACATTCTGTGAACCTCCAACTGCACAAAAGCAATGCAGCAATATACAGCAATCACTGAGCTCCTTGCGCCGTGCTCTCACCGCGATTGTCAGTCAAAAAGGCTGCCATGGCTCGAAGTCTTTTGTGGTTTTCAGTCCTTCTTCGAGGGCCTTTCTCCATCAAATGTGTGGTACCTGTATTGCTGATAAAATAGTTTGCATCGTCAATTTTAAGCTTGACATACTCCTGGAGTCTGCTGAATGATCTGAATGTACAATACAGTATCAATGGATGTACACGGAGATATACGGTCAATGAGTTGAAGTTTTCGATGTGATATTGCTAGCATCAAACTTTGGGCAGTTCATCTGCAGCACAGAGTCTTCATGTCAAGGCTAGTTACGGAAGTCATGGAAAGCTGGAGATGCTTAGAATTGGCATGGTGAAACATGTGAGAACATGGATCCTGGATATGTGTCAACAGTGGGGTAGCAATGGACCCACACAAAATGTCAAAAAATGGGTCAATGTGTGGCATTGCAAAGATCATATAATGTCAAAAATTGTCAAAATACATATCCACCAGACCATATCCATTTTGGGTTGGGTTGCTCCAAAATGACCCTGCTACCATCTGCTACCATCTGAAGTCAAAACCGATGGCTTTTCCCCGCTTTTCCCGGAGAACTGGTCAGCGGCACTAAGCTTTGAAAAGCTCAGCTTCGAGGTCATCTAACCTGAGATCCGAGGCAGAGTCATTGTGAATTACCACAGAAAACTGAAAACAAGTGGTGAAGCAAAGAATAGATAAGAAATGATAAGAATAGTAGTTTTTTTTTGCATTTTCTTGGGGCAGTACCTATTTGTACAAGAATGAAAATGTCTTCAAGGCATCAGTGATCTTGCACTGTGCTTGCTCTGTACCAGTATGCCGTGGGTTCTGTTGTTCCCTGAGTGTTGTCTGTGGTCTCCAGCTGGTCCATAAAGAGGTCGAAGTCCTTTCCAGTCACATCACTTGTCCGCCCAGAGGATTCCAATCCTTGTATTGATTTTGGATGATTTTGGAGCCCGTTTTTTTTTACACACAGCAAAAACGGTGAAATGAATCACTAGATGTCCTTTTCATAGCTCACCATTTTGCCAAGCCAAACCTCTGCTGGGCACTCTGCTGGATGCTCATATTGTCACTGGTCGAATCAAAAACCATCGAACAAGCATACCCAAAACGGCCATTCCAATGGGGGAAACAACTCATGACAAAGACTGGAATTTGGAGGTATATCATATGGTATATCATGGTATATCATGGTACACCCCATTTTGGACCAACCAATCTCAGCAAAACTCATCGAGCACCAAACCCCAAGGATTCGCAGCTCATTGCTCAGCTGCTCCAGCGAAGGTGTATCGATGAGATTCACCGTTTTGCAGAGCGGCCTCGGGCGACTAGACCTCAGGTTGAAGATGTTGAAATCTGTGGAAGATGTGAAATGTTGGCGACAATCACTCTGGTTCAAACCCTCTGAGTTGGAAACTCCGAGTTTGACTGCAACACCTAGGCATTTTTTTGGTTTTTCACAGAATGTTCATTTGATTCTTAAATTTTACAGTAGGTAGAAGTAGCAGTCAAATGATCTATATGATCTATCGATTTCCTCTCATTTTCTATCCAAACATCTTAACTCCACATTGGACATTGGATATTTACATAAAGGTTTACCACATGTCCATACTTACATGTTCTATCCTCTGTTTTTTTCAGCGGATATGCATGTATATATATATATATATTATATAGACTATAGAGATTTACCATGATTTACCACATCTTCTATCAGTATTCCACAATGTTCCACATATTTACCCAATGTTCCATGAATTCTCAGTGAATTCCAGTGAAGCAGCACCTCTTTGATTGCCTGCTGCTCGGTCACCGCATCGCCGATGCACACGACCTAAGAACTGTCGACATCGGACTGGTGGTCACATGCTGACAATAAACATCATGATTAATTATAAAAGATACCATGAATATTGAATAGATTTGAATATGTATGATAAAATACTTGTAATATCTTGTAATATCTTGTAATATCTTGTGATATTGGATTTGCTAGCAACCTACCGTATCGTCTTACGTCACAATCAGCAAAATCATGTGTGTCACAACCCCATCATGGGCTGTTGAGTGTCTCTGGCACAGTTGTCTTCTTGCAATTTCTTGCAAACAAGTCACATTCTGCTGCCAATTCGCGTGGCGGCCATAAAACTTGTCCAAGCACGCTGTCATGTCGATGCGTTTCGCTTCGACATATGGATCCCGGTCTGGCACCTCAAGTTCAAAATGTACCCGAATCATCCCTTCTACAACCTGATGGAGAATCCCCCATCTATCTATGATCTATGGATGATTTTCCCACACTAAATAGAAGTGAATATACAGTAGATGGGCGTTTTTCCATTGCCATTGGATACCTGGGTCACCTAAGTGTCTGAGAGCGCGGCAGCTCTGTAGACCAGGATGCGCAACTCTTGCTGCTTGCGGCATTCGGCCGCCAAAGAATCCGTGTTGCCATTGACCTGCGAAGCTGCTTCCACCCTTCCATCCCTGATATGAACTGATCACAATATGAGCTCTATAGGGATACCAACCAACAACTGTTCGGACACCAAAGTCACTAAGCATCACACCAAGCAAAGCCCAATTTTTTTCATGGGTAAATATCTATGTCTGTATCCATAAGACGTAGTCTGTGTGGAATGTTATGTAGCGTGTCTCTCAATATATTATGCATATCAAGTATAAATGTTTACGTAATATCACTGTGTGTACAACATGTATATATATATATAATATTATAAATCAATATAAATTATGATTATATTATATATATACATATATTTACAGGGAGCAAATGGGAGCAGCAATGTATATATTATGTCATGCACATGCGTGTATCGATGTGTAATATACTGAATATACAGTACACACCTTAAGAGCAGGCACCTTGGAAGGTTGGCAGCTTTCAGAAGCTCATTGTGAACTCATGAAAACCCCTTGTCTATAGCAGCCGGAACAAGTTGTATAATGTTGGATATATAAAGATAAAAGCTGACGAATCACCAGGCCATAAAAGCTGTTGCAAATCTGGTGAATGCATGTGAATGCTGCATTGGATAGCGACAGGCCATATGTCACATTCAAAACCCCACCCTGGTGAAGCCCCAGAGAATAGAAGAGTCCTCATAGCTCCATCACAAGAGGGTAATGACCTACATGTTCCAATTTGACAAAACAATTAGAGTATCCAACAGCTATAAAGTAATGACCTAATATTCCAATTCTGATGATTAACTTTTATCTAACACCTGTATTCCAGTTTGGCCTTTTTCAGTTTTTGACCCACATCCATCTCCTGAAATAGCAGCGGGATTATCCACGTTTCTAAGTCAGCAGGACGCCGAAGTGCCGCCGTTTTCTCGCCAAGATGTGACCGAGACAATTCGAGACAATTCGTTTCGTATTTGACAAACGAGGCGGAAGTGACCAAGCTTTAACCCTTCCGCCCAGTTTGTCAAATACGAAACGAATGGTCTCGGTATGTCTCGGTCACATCTTGTTGCTCTCCTCAGCGATAGTCAGCTTGAAATTTGAAATGCCTGAAGATGCCTGAAGGATGTCCCAAATGTCCGTATGTTTGTTTGTGTTTTGTCAATGCATGTCAATGCCATCTTGGCGAACTGCTTTTGCATCAGCTCCACTATACCTTATTCCCGAACTCAAAGTCCTCGCCAGTTTTAGACGCCTTGGCTTTCAGCTTCAAGCTGAAGTCATAAATGCGCCATACAAAGGAGTCAGTGAGGAAGAGTGCCTGTATGAAACTATTCATGTAGCAGGTGTTGTTTGTATTCTGCAGTCCAACGCTGGGCTGTTGGTGCGCCACTGCTTTTGATATCTCTGGGGACAATGTGTGAAACTCTGCTTGTTCGGTCAGCGGTTGCATGCAGTAGCGCGCCACCTCCGCTTGCTCATCTTGCTCCTTCGAGGTTTGAATTCAAGAGGGGTCCAAAACAAGACAATCTAAATAGCAAGACGGGATGATTCAACCAGAGATTGAACCAGGAAAAAAGGTGGAGGCTCAACCAGCAGAAATTGGAAATTTGAAACGCCGGAATGACAGTTTAAGGGACCAAATCTTTGATATCTTTGGCATTTGACTTCCGCTGCATGTATGGAGTCCGTTTGAAACGGCGTCCTTGTGTCTCATAAGGGTCTGCGAGCCAGCGATAGCCAGCGCACCACACAACTCACAAGCAAATCTTGGTCTGGACGCGCGGATGGCACATCTTTCCAAATGTGGGCCAACCACGCTCTCGCACTGCAAGCTGGTACTTCGCAGAGGTGGTTTTGCTTTGTACGTTTCATCAAGAGTCTCCAAAATTTGGAGGTTTCACTATTGGTGGTGTGGCCCATAGTCTCTTTGTCCAAAGGAGATTTCAAAAAAAGCAGCTGTCTGGTCCACATCTCTGTGTTCCGGGAAGAGCCACGAGAGGTTCTTTTTCACTTGGCCATGGCTCAAAAATGAAGCCACAAAATTACAGCAGTCGTTTTCGTACAAACCCATCCATTTTGGTTGTAGCCAAATCAATCTAAATCATACTAATTTCGAGCCATACCCACCTTGCCGAACTCAGAAGTCACAAAAAGTGGATGGAGCTGAAGAAGTTCTCCCAGCATTTGAATGTTCAGGTTATGCATCCAGTGCATTGGCAGAGGCTTCTCAAGGACTGCTTGGACCCAAAAACCAACTTCATGGACGGCCATCTGCTGAAACCAAATGCTGCGCCCCTCCACGTACTTTTGCTCCAGGGGTTTCAGCTCCAGCAGGTGGCGCAACCGAAGCTTCACCGGAAGATGCTGAGGTGGATAAGTTGGATACGCCATCCCACATATCCCACCACTTTGCACTTTGTTGGAAGGCCACCATGTGACCCGGCTGCCCACATCCGCAGCCACAGTAAGCACCAGGCACCACACCAGCCATGAGCTTCTATCGGCACCGATGGACCCTCAGGCTCTACAACTCGATAGTGTGACGTGACGCAGTGACGTGATGGCGATGAGCCCAATGCTTCGGTCGCATTTCATCGATGTTCTGTCAGAAATAGGTCTTTTAGGAGTCCAAACCCTGTGCGAACAACTCCAATGTGACAGTGTGACAGTGTCGACACGTTGTCCCTTCCATTCCCTTCCCATTTCATACATTTCATCCCTCGCCTCGGCAAAACGATCTCCAGGCTGAACAGCGCGGTCAGGATAATCTTGATTCCACTGCTCCATCAAACCACCCTCCTCGATCCTGGCCACAGCCAGTGATCCGTCAAACTCCCGAATGATGTCGACGCCTCAGGAGATGTTTGGGATCGATGGGAGATGTTTCTGATCGGTGTTTGGTGGGGATGATACAATTGAGATTGAGGATGCTTGGTTGTGTCAATGAAGTGGATGGGTAGGTAGATAGATAGATAGACAGATAGAGAAATAGACAGACAGGCAGATAGACAAATCGACATACAAGAGACGAATAGACAGACAGACAGACAAACGGACAGAGAGACATGTAGAAATATAGCCAAATAGACAGATAGGTAGATAGACAAATAAGTAGAGGGGTAGATAGACAGATAGGTAGATAGGTATAGCTAGACAGATAGGTAGATAGACAGTTATACAAATAGATACAAATAGACAGATAGACAAATAGATACACATAGAATCAAATAGACAGATAGACACATAGATACAAATAGACAGATAGCCGGTTAGGACAGACAGACAGACAGACAGACAGGTAGATAGATTAGACAGATTAGTTAGATAGTTAGATAGTTAGATAG
>Ga0126342_10001639_pt1 | contig 32338 bp, 22 predicted proteins | sample Cyp1metagenome_FD_92528 | JGI IMG/M metagenome (GOLD analysis project Ga0126342, IMG submission 92528) | Coral microbial communities from Lord Howe Island, Old Settlement Bay, Australia - Cyphastrea 1 metagenome | ecosystem: Host-associated > Invertebrates > Cnidaria > Coral ...
CAACCTCTGTAGGTGGAAAATTATTTTGCACCATCATCAAGGTACGGGTGCAAAAATTATTTTGCTATGGCTCTTGTCGGGTGATTTTAACATAAAATTTATGTTAAAAATTGGAAATTATTTAATTAATATATTTTGGAACCAACCCCCACCTCAAAATAATTTCCTAAGGTAGGACGCATGATTTTTCACCTCTCTGTGGCTGATCTATGGCCATCGGCAGACAAGCTTCGAGAAATGCGATTTGCATGTCCTGGGGTTGGGATCGAAATGGCTGCATTCGAACGTTGGATATTGCTATCACCATGTAGTATCAGTGACGGGATGTTCATGGTATATTATATAATTAACATACATACTATATAGTCTGTTATACTTCTGGTTGTACCCTCTGGTAAATTAACATAGACCCTGGCAAATGGGGGTTGGAAGACTAGTTTCAAATAGAATTTCATTGTTTTCAGGGTCTATGTTTATTTACCAGAGGGTATATTGTTTTTTTCTTCGCTGTCTCCAGTACAAATAGGGACCTGCTTCGCTAAATCGAATTGACGGGTTCTTTATTTCATCACATGGGAAATCCACGGGAACTTCAACCAACCAGCAGGGTGTTCCATATCCGGAGCCAACAAAACGTGGGATAACATGAAAACTCAAAGTTATCTCAAGTTATCTCACTTCATTTTGTTATTGGCTCCGGATATGGAATATCCATATCCGGGATATCCGTCACATGAGAATCAACGGGGCTTTCCGAATGGCCACGAGGCCTGTCGGCGTGTCCGACCTGTCCTCCTTAAAGGGCTGCAGGCCGAGGCTGGTTTGTTCCACCACAATCCTGTCACGGCACGTCTTCGACGTTGTGCCGGGCCAGGTGCATGGTGGTGCCCAAGCTATATGTTAGTTATAGTTAGTGTATAAACCATGGCAAGTATAGTATACAGTAGATATATCCAATTAACATCAATTAGCATATCTCTACAAACGCTGGTTTCTGGTGTTCTAAATAGACTTTGGGAACTAGTTAGGATATGTATGGATAATTATGGATATGTTATGTTAGGATCCCATTCCAAGCAACTGAGTTTCCTGAAGCCAAGGTGTTGCCATGTGTTGCCAGATCCTTCAACACTGATCTGGAATCTGAGTGATAACTAAACAACTTTCAACCATACAATGTGGGGCCCCCAAGATAGCTAAGTTGGTGCAAATAACTACAATTTCACTAGGGTTTATGGTACTTATAAGTATAGTTAGATGGGGTTCTAAACCAACATATAACGTCATATAACCAGGGGGGCCACATTGTATGGAGGTTAAACACACACACACAAATTCATTGTTTCGTCGGATTTTCCAAAATAATCGGGCTATGGGGGTACCCTGGCAACCCGTTTAGCGTTCAGTTGGTTTACAGTTCACTACAATAACTGTTGGGTTTATGGTACTTATGACTCTTATGACTATAGTTACATTGGCTTATAAATCAACTTATAACGTTTGGGGGCCCCACATTGTACTCTTAGACTACCGTGACTACCGTTCTTCCACCGCAGCCTCTTGGCACATTGGCTGCAAAAGTAGTGAGGACAAAGACGTTGCAAATTCGTCAGGAAAACGCCTGCAACCATAGACCACAACAGGAAGCTTGTTTCGGAAGGGAAAGGTCTTTGGAGAAAGAATTGCCCCATACTGCAATTAACCAATATTTTACCATTGGTTTTTATTTATATATCAATCATGCAAGGCTGGCTTTACCTTGCATCTATACAGTATCTGGTTGATGGTTTTAACCATCTTGAAACATATTAGTCAATGGGAAGGATTATCCCATATATTATGGAAAAAAAAACAATGTTTGAAACCACCAACCAGATATTCGATCCGCACAGCCCCTTTGCACTATCAAGCAGGACAAAAAACAAGACATGAAAAAGGCGCACAGTCTGTGACACTGAGCATCCCCATCGAGACTTCATCCCCAGCGAACATGGAACATGCTTCAATGATGATCGAAGTATCATTATCGAATATCAAATATCATCAACATGTCAAAAAGTATACATTATATAAACCAATTTGATATGATATTTGGCTTGGTGCCCATCAACCATTCTGGTTGGTGGTTGGTATACCTACCCCTCTGAAAAATGATGGAGTGAAAGTCAGTTGGGATGATGACATTCCCAACTGAATGGAAAACATATATAAAACATAATCCAACTGTTCCAAAGCACCAACCAGTTCGTCAACATGTCAAAAAGTATACATTAAACGGATGTGTGAAATCAACATGGCTGTCTGACACAAAGAGCTAGTGTCGTGACTTTTATCATCGCTTCAGGCCCATTGAAACAACCACTAAAGGCACCTCACCTAGTTTATACTATTTTATTCATGTTTATATATTCCTTATCATCAACTGTCGTTCTTCTCTATACGCATCATCGTTGTTTCTCAATACAGCCAGGGGAGTTTAGCAAAATTCTGTGGACATCGACGATTTGAAACTTGGAAGTTGTGCGAGTTGAAATGGTCGGTGCACCTTCGTTGCTACCTGGTTCTGATTCAGATGATTCATTCAGTGAAAACCTCTGGTGGGATTCCTTTCATCGGGATGTTGCTCAGAAATATCAAGCACCAAAAGTATCTCAGAGTCTTCAGGTCACGCGCAAAAAACATTGCTACACTGATCTGATTGCCTCACCAAGGCAAACTGCAATCACTTCCTCAGACCCTCACGTCACATTTTTTTCTGGTTTCGTCCCCACAACTCTCGATCAATCAGTCTAAATGAATACCAATCTGGTTGGTGGCATATACCGACCCCTCTCAAAAATATGACTTCGTCAGTTGGGATGATTATTCCCAGTATATGGAAAAATAAAAAATGTTCCAAACCACCAACGAGCAGTTTGTGCTATACGATGCTGTTCTTCTTGTTTTCCATCTTCGTGATTAGATTAGTGACTACATCCCAAAACAACTCAAACTCTATCATGACGACCCTAATCATCATCAACAAAAACACATACATCATAAATGCCCCATTTCCCAATTTCTTTGTGGTTCAAGCCCCCTTCTGAACATTAGCAGAATGGCAACGGAGCCACCACAAAATGAACCGGCCAAGTCGCTGGGTTCTGCGTTCCAGAGAGGCTCTAGGCCTCAGGGAAAGTCGCCCCATCCCAGTGGAGGACAGCAAGAGAAACTTCAGCACATGAAACCCATGAAACCCAGTGTGTCATATGTCAGATGTGTCAGAATATGTCAGAACCACCATTGACAATCCATTGGCCCATTGACCACCTATCATAGCATCTATATATCAGAACCACCATTGACCACCGATCGCATCTTGGCGCACCATCATGACTTCCTGCTTTCAGGCCTACTCTGACACTGTGTCCCAACTTGCAAGGCTTGGCGACCTTGATCACGTGCCTCCCAAGCTCTTAGCAAAGCCCGGGCCCTGTAAAAGAACCAGCCAAGAGTTGCTGACCGCAAGATCTTTGTCTCTGTGCTAGGAACACTTGCCAAGTTTTGTCCTTCTGTGGTAAACTTTGGGAATCTTGCGCTTCTTTTGGCATCGTTCGAAATGCTCTTTGTACCTCAAACGGTCCTGCTTCCTCATGGTTCGGTGGAAGATCTCCATGGACCTCATCACTTAATCAACAACTGGCATCCTGGTGACATCAGCCACACCACTGCCCCAGTCATTGGGCCGCTACTTGGCACCCAAGCGGCCGTCCCTTCCCCCAGGGACGCACCGCTGCCCAAGCTTCCATGGCTTCAGCTTCTTTGCTCATCTAAATTCACGAGCAGCCGTCATGGGTGCGGGAAAGAGGTGTCGAGTGACAGGGTCTTTTCATGGCACTCTCCATGGCTTGCTCCTGAGATCGTGATGTGCCTGTCTTATCTGTCTGGTTTCATTGTCTTCAAGCACAATTGCAGCAACCTCCGCGCAATGTGATCATGTAGTTTTGTAGCCCCAGCTGCCCTTTTTGGCGCACGAGCTGGTCTGAAGAGTGAGCAGGGTGGCGCTGTGACCGCCACCAATCGTGAAGCATCATTGCCAGTGGAAGATTCTATTTAAACCAAGCATGGAGATCTATGGGATAAATATATATATATACAGTTATATACATATAACCCGTAAATATAGGGAAGTTTATTCAATGATGATATGGTCTGGTTTTATAACCCATTTACATGATGATCCTCCCAATAGCGGGTTAAATCCCAATGAATCCCGCGGGTATGGTTAACAACTGGAATTAAGTTAATGACATACAATGACTTCATGAACTACGATGTAAGACTTACATAAACTTACTTAGTTAATCTTAGACATTTTCTCTATGATAGTCTAACTTACTGCTAGTTAATCGTACATTTTGCCGAAAGTCAATGACTCACTCATTTTTCCGCCCTAGTAGCGATAATTCACAGTTGCCCCAGTGGTAAAATGACGACCAGTGGGATCTACTGGGCTTTTCGTATCCCAGTTTCCCATCTGGTTATGACTAACAGTTTGCCATGAAAAATGACAATTTTTAATGGGTAAATCGCTATTTTCAATAGCTATGTTAAATTACCGGATGGTATAATTTTGTTTAAGCTGTTTGGACCTTTGGAACATCCAAAAGCAGAGTTTGTCAAATAAAACTGAAAATCATATGGTCATTGCCCACTAGGTGGAATGAACGAAGTACAAACCTACCGTAGTCTACTCATCTGGTTGGTGGTTGAGCCTACCCCTCTGAAAAATATGAGTTCGTCAGTTAGGATGATGACATTCCCAATATATGGAACAATAAAATTAATGTTTCAAACCACCAACCAGTCATCCATTAATAATTTTGTGTAAAACGGAAAATCCTGGAGTCCAAGGCGTGTCCCTCTAATAGAAATGTGAGAACATCAAGGTGATCTCGTCCCTCTACCCTCTGGTAAACTAACATAGCTATTGAAAATGGCCATAGAAATAGTGGATTTACCAATTAAAAATGGTGATTTTCCATAGCAAACTGTTAGTTTACCAGAGGGTAATCCTTGTAGGAACTATAGTACTAATTGACCCAGAAATGATGGGTGTTGGCCAACAAGTCGTGTGTAATTTCACGCCATCCGTTTGTTTTTGGGTCTGTCCAAAGACTAGGGAACTGGGTACCTCAAAAGCCTGGGAAACATCTTGTTTTCATCATTGAAATTGCGAAACTGGAAGAAGGGTGTATAAATACACATTGAATTCTCGAGTACATAGTTATAATTCTCAAATTGTATGTTATAATTGTGTTTATTGGATAATTTGTCCATATATTGGGAATAATAATCACAACTGACGAAGTCATATTTTTCAGAGGGTAGGCTCAACCACCAACCAGTAATTGTGTTCAATTCTTCAAAGTACCGCTGCGATACGAAGTTTAGAAATGCTGAAATCATCAAGATTTCACTAATGGCTTCCCCTACGGAATATCTCATGGGATGAAACATGGCTGGTTGGTGGTTGAGCCTACCCCTCTGAAAAAAATGAGTTCGTCAGTTGGGATGATGATGTTCCCAACTGAATGGAAAAAACATGTTTGAAACCACCAACCAGCATATATTTCTTATAATATGAGATCATAAACCACTTACAAGTTGATGAACAGGTACGAACTATCTCCGATCACAGATCCGCATCGAAGTTCCCAACGAGTTCAGCTAGCGACAAATGCAACAACTCTGCAGAAGCTGGGCATCTTCTGTCAAGGCCTCGCGAGCCCTTCCCGGGACCCGAAAGGGCCCGAAAGTCAACAGTCACTGGCTTGGTTGAAATATGAGAAAAATGGTGCTTTGATATAGTTTGATAATCTGTGATATGGTTTAATATGGTTTAATACTGCTTAATATAATATGGAGATGGTCTAATATGGTGGAATATGGCTTACGGGTCGATGTTTTCATCCCCTCTGAAAAATATTAGTCAGTTGGGATGAGTATTCCTATAGTATTCCTAATATATGGAAAAATAAAAACATGTTCCAAACCACCAACCAGCTTAATTAATATGGTTTATATAATGTGATTTAATTGCCAAATATGATGATCAATGGATTGTTCGGGGGAAAAATCAAGAGCGAACCATGTTTCCGTCCCATCAAATATAGAGGTTTCCGGACCAGTTTCCCTTTAACCAGTCCAAGAGAAAACAGGCCCAAGCACTGGAGATTAGGGTTGAAGTTGGGAAACCTCAAACCCAGGATGATGTGAGGCCTTGTATCCCCCGATAAAACCAACAGTTTTGCCCAAGCTGGTTGGGTCAAAACTGCGATTTCGTAAGGCCAGGGGCCTCACCTGGTAGTTTCCAAGGCCAAGTTGATAAGTTTTGACTCGATGGCCCCATAGCCAGTCTGATCTGGTTGGTGGTGCAATAACCATCTTGAATAATATGAAAGTCAATGGGAAGGATTATCCCAGGTATTATGGAAAATAAAAAATGTTTGAAACCACCAACCAGCCATTCTGATAGACCCCCTGGCTTCTGGTCTATGCACAGTCTTGGCGGTGACGGTACTGCCTAACATGTGCCCACAACTTTCTGAAGGCCGCAGCCAAAGCCGTGAAGACTTCTAGGCCATGTTGTTTGAAAACCATGCTTGAAAGAGCTTCTACAAAAGTCTAGGTTTTACCCCAGCGAAAACGATGTTTCAGTTTTGAAACACCAATGGAATTGACTTCGAAAACAACAACAACAGTATCACTTCTAAGTGAGTTCCTTAAAAACGCCGTCAAAAACGCTCTGTTTTTATCCTCATGAAAGAATTCCATGGCAGTTCCACGGTTCAGGAACAGGCCCTGCCTCGCCAAAACCAGGTTCTGCGATCCACTTTGGGACCACCTGCGATTCGCACGAAAGAAAAGCCTATCCGATAGGTCCGCTCTACACAAAAATATAGCCCAAAAAATAGCCCTGGAAACATGTTTTAACTGGCTGGAAACAAAACATCAATTTAAGTGATGTATAGTGACTTATTAATATAGTGACATATAACCAATGAGTTGCAGGAGTTACAATCCCAATTAAAACGGGCTATAACTGTAGACAAAATTGAAAACAGGATATCTCCCTGTTACCCTCTGGTGTCATCAGACGAGGCTTGCTGGAAACTGTCCCATATAATCAAATATATAATATATACATATACAGTAATTATATATATATATGTATGATGTTGTTTTTTCCCACTCAAACCTGCATGCAGGAAAGGTGATTTCCCTTTGCCACGTTTGATTACCACAGGGTATCCACGTTAAATGAAAATAAGTGAAACAATTACTCGGCTTTTACAGTCAGTGGTTTTTGGAGACGCTTTGCTGATTTTTTGAGTTTACCCAAGTTCGATACATGTTTGGAACAAATGTTTATGGTGAAGCCAAATAAATGCAACTTCTTATATCACAGTGGGGAAGCAAGGGTATGATAAGCAAATAAACACATCCGCACGTTGGAATGAAGTGAGGAGTTGTCAAAACTCCACGAAAATTCCACAAAAAAACTTGGAAAGGCATGAGGGGTTACACGTTCACTGCGTGTAAACATTATTTAGTCAATCAACTGTAAATTGCTAGGAGCTACCCCTCAAGGCAGAAATCACCATCACTATGACCTTCTCGCGCTTGATTCTCAGCAAAGACTCGCATTAGCTGCTTTCACGTAGCCCCTCGAGACATCACCGAAAATACGTTGCCGACTTCGCTTAGATGTAAACCTGTTCACCCATACCCATACGATCCATGTATGCTATATATATGGTGACATTTACCATCAATATACCCCAAATGTTAGCATATATATATATATATACCATACATGGATCCTATGGGCTATGGGATATCCAGCTTCCGCAAGGTGGCCCTCCGATCAATAGTCCCTTGGGCCGGAGCTGAAGGACCATCCGAGGAATGTTGATAAATCCAGCAGTCAGTGCCATGCATAAAAACCGCTTGCCGCACACCTACGGAAGGGACCTGGAAATGAGCTAAGTTGCTTCAAAACTGGGAAAGTTGGGGAAGGTGGATATTTCTATTTGGTGGCTCATCAGTCGTTTATACATTGGTATATACATCCGTGGTTGTAAGTGGGGTAAGTAGGGTCAATCCATGTATAACTGGGGTTTTTACCAACCTACTAAGTGGATGAACCACCAAGTACAGTTGGGTCAAAAAACAGCCCAACTTAGAAGTGGCCCATGTCTATGAACAGTTGGGCTATCCTCCTATTGGTTTAAACCCCTGAAAATTGAGCCATGGTCAACAGTTGGATAAGAAGAGACATATTGGGGGATGATCATACCACCGTTAGACAAAGGAAATACCCTCTGGTAAACTAACAGTTTGCTATTTAAAATTGCCATAGAAATAGTGGATTTGCCCATGAAAAATGGTGATTTTCCATAGTTATGTGGCTGTTTACCAGAGGGTAATTAGTGGTCAATACAAGGATTCCCATCGTGAGATGATCATAACCATAACCCATCTGATCCCATCTCCCTAATAGTATGAAGACCCTTGATATAAATGGTCCAAATACGTGTAAAATCCCACACTAAATCATGGTTTTGGGTGTGTTTTTCCATATAATAAAATGGTTATTTCATGAAAAATCCCATTCAATCCCTGTCTGGGTTTAACTTTCATTTCCTAGAGGCGGTTCATACTACTAGTAGGGGATTACGAGTACCATGTAAGTTGACCATGTCACAATTGGGATCCTCATCGCTTGTGGGTTCGCATCCAAATCTTCGCGGAAAAATGCGAATCGGCCACGGCGTCACAGACCGTGCCTCCTTCTTCTTGGGACGTACCTGACACGGACATGCGTGTCCGCTAAACAACACCCATCTGGGTAAATTATAATATTTCACTAACCTGAATTAAGGCCATTTTGGGATGATTCCCCTTATTAACCATGATTTCCAGTGAGGTCGCAGTGAGGTCGTTATAATTTACCCAGACCCATCATACTATCCAGAAATTTGGCAAGATTGACTTGTGCCCGTGCCTCCAGCAGCGAGACACGTCCAGACACAGACCTGACACCGGGACGTCAATGTGCCCGGTTCGAGGGTAGAGAAGGCACCAGGTAACTATTGGGATTACCTACCCCTCTGAAGAATATGAGTCAGTTGGGATTATGAAATTCCCAACTGAATGGAAAAACAATCCAAATGTTCCAAACCACCAACCATGGCAGGTCACTATTGGGATGCCTATAAATCACTGTAAATTTAATGGGATTATCATGGCATTTTGCCACATTTCGCCCACCAACTGGTGCAGAAAAACTGGTGCAACCGTCCACCGGTCCACTCACAAGCTGCCAAGCGGCATTCGAATGACCTTGCTGTCTTCGCCATGCCAAGGAGATCGCCAGCCATACTCAGGTGGCATCATATCCTGCGTTTTTCGCGGCGTAACAAAGAAAATCCTGGAGCAATGGCTCCTAAAAACATGGCCTTTTTCTGCCAGATACCCTGCAACAAATAACAAATTCTTAGCTGGTGAACGTAGATAATCCCATTGATACCAAAAGACTACAGGATTAAAGTACCCATCCAAGATTGACCTAGAAATTCTGAGCAATGGCTCCTAAAAAAATCATTCAAGATTGCGGGGATTCATGTCTGATGCTTCGTTAATCGCATAGTTTGAAGATGTTTGAATCCATGAATCAAAAGGATAATTTGTTGAGGAATCCGGAAATTCAACCCCCGTAAAGAAGCGTGGAAATTGTTCGGGGGAACCGAAAACATTTTTGATACGCCTTTTGCACTAAGGTCTTTGAGCCAATGACGCTATTGTACGAGGAGTGTATCATGGCGAAATTGTCGAATTGACTGATTCTTACACTGGGAATCCTCAGAAAGTTCATTGTAATTCATCCCTTAGACTCACTCCATGAATGACTCTCCCAAGGTGCTGGGCTCATGAACGCAACAATACTACTGGTCTGCACCCTTTCACCGGCAAAGGCTTCAACCAATATCAACATTTGTAAATGTTGTAACAAACAAAGAACCTTTGTGACCACTCTGGCGACCACTCTAAAGTATCAATGGATTGGTTTAAGGGAAAATCTACAGGAAACCATGGTTTTTACCAATAAATATGGGATTTCCCTGTAAATTTCCCTTAAACCAATCCATTGAAAGTAACAGCTTAGGGTTCACCAGCATGGAAAAAAGTAGCCTTGGCGGTGGAAAAGCTCATCCAAAGTTCCTTGATCCAATCTTTGAGGGATGAACACGCTATACAGTTATACAATGTTATACATATATACATATACAGCACCATCATGTATATATATCTCTATATATATGATATAAATATACATATGATATAAGTAAATATATATATATATATATATATACACAACATATCAGTATAGTGCTGTATAGTGTATTAATATATGCCAAACAACAAACAAACAAAGGAAACCTTCCTAGACGCCGCAATTTCGCGTAGCGAAATCGCCTGTCCTCCTTGGGATGATAACCCCAAACTTCAGCGCCTCCCAGGATGGGACCCAGCCACCAGCCACACCTCGGCGGAATCCATGGCAGTTAGAAGATGTCGTTTTTTGAATGAAACCAACCTGGTTTATGATGGTTTTAATGATGGTTAATGATGGTTAATGATGGTTAATGATGGTTAATGATGGTTTATGACACGCAAATAACTATAGTATTCATGGGGGTTATAAACCAATTTATAGTTAACTATGGTTGAAATGATGGTACTATCTGGTTGGTGGTGCAATAACCATCTTGAAAAATGACGGAGTTCGTCAATGGAAGGATGACATCCCATATCTGAAATGGAAAATCAAAGCCAAATTTTAAACCACCAACCAGCAACATATCTGGTTAACATATTTTTTATTACACAATTATGCGAAATCTATTGACATCTTAAAAATAAATATGTTGGGTTTCATTAAATTGATGGTGGTTAGCGAAATCTATTGATGTTGGTTAGTGGAATAATAATTGGTTAGTGATGGCCATGGAATATTATCTTGGAACATAATCATTTATTTCATAATATTCCAATGGTTAGTGAAATCTATGGTAATCTGACAACTGCACATCATTTTGTAAACAATGAAAACGTATCAAAGTGTCCACTCAATCTGGGTGAATTAAAAGAACTTGATTCACTGGTTAGTGAAATCTGAAAAGAAAAACAATCATAATGATCATACTCAGTGTCACATGGTCACAAAATGTCACAATCATCCGGATACATCAGTATGTCACTATAAACCAAAATAAATCCATTTTGGGATAGTTAGCTCCTACTTACTAACCATCATTCCAGTGACGTCGCAGTGAGGTCTTTACAATTGACCCAGAACAATTGAGGAGCTGCCAAAAGGCTCTCACAGAAAAAACAAAAAAGGTGTCTGATGTTTCTCTTACTGGTGCTTAGCAGGGAACGAGGGAATGATCCACAATAACTATCAACCATCATCCCATTCCCCCATTCCCATCCATTCCCTACTCAGCACCAGTAAGTTCTGTTGGTTTTTAACCCGAATGTCTCAACACAAACGGTGTGTACAGCCATGCGCTGGTCGTGTTTGCTTGGTGCCATGTTGGTTCACTGAAGTCGTTCAGTTCCAAGGTGGATAAAAGAACTGTTGGATTTATGGTGAATATCTCTACAATGTGGAGACAGCTAAGTTGCTTTATAAGTGGTTTAAGTGTGGTTTATGCTAGATGTAACTATAGTTGATAGGAGTTATAAACCAACTTCTAAGTAGAGGGCACCATCCTGTACAGTTTTTGGATGGGTTTGGAAACCGACTTTGTGACTCTGGGGCACCAATTTGTGGTGATCATGGGTTGGGGCGACGGAAAATGTCTGACGGTGAGGTCAAAGCAAACAAATAGATAAGAAAAAACATCAAAACCCTTGTAGAGCCAACAAAATTGTGGTATTCACGGGTACATCACGGAACGTAACATGGCAACACTTTGTTTTTATACCTAGAACTTCTCACGTTTTGGCCATCGGCACTGAAACCTAGGACCAGTGGCCAGCTCTCACCATCTCGATCATCCCAGAAGTAGATGAAGGGTCCTGAAACTGCTGGCAGTTTGGTAAACCCCGACTCAAAAAAATGGGCCAATAGAGCCAGGAAAGCAAGCACTTGCTGTGTTGAAATGCCATTTAAACTGGTAACTTGCCGTATTTTCTCGGGGATTTTTGACATGATGATATAATTTGCATGTGCTTAAGGAACCCCTCAAAAAATAAAACATGTAGTTCTTATATATATATATATATCTATATATATATATATAGATTCCCCAGGTCGTGGATTTCCCATTGGGAAAACAAACAAAACCACAACTGTGAAGCTCTCCGTGCCTTTGCTGCCGATGCGTTGGAAGACAGGCCGGCCGTGGTGTTCCTTGGGGCAGCGGCATGAACTAGCCTAGCCTCGTGTCATCTTGCTGGGTGATTGCAAAACATATGCCCCATGGCAATCAAACATGGCCACTGGACATCCCCGAACTATATCTGATTGGTGGTATACCTACCCCTCTGAAATCTATGAGTTCGTCAGTTGGGATGGTGAAATTCCCAAGATATGGAAAAATAAAATTCATGTCCCAAACCACCACCTCTTTCACCTCTTTCAATTGCGCACTGCCTTGGTCTCCGAAGGCAGTCCGTTTAGACCGCTCTACATACATGTGATGTAAACATCATCGAAACGAAGGTTTCGGCCCGCACAGGGCAACCTGTCCACGGGGCCCGCAAGACCGCGAACACCTTGAGGAAGATGTCCCAAGATCCATCGGTCGACCTCCTCAATTCGCACCTTAGGCCAAGGTACGGCAAGGACCCCAGTGTGGAACCTGAGAGCAGCAGAGCAAGGAATACCAAAGACATGGCAAACTTCAAACCCGCACTTCTTCAAAGTTTCCCGTAGCACCTTAGAAAACCAACGCACTCTTGTTCTGAAAGGGTGACCAGCCAGGTCAATGCAGTTATTGTTTGCACCATCTTTCCATGTGCCCTGTTTGTAGGGTCCATAGGTACCAGTCGACATCTGGAAGTCAAGGTATAATTGCGCCTGACTGAGCCAAACAATCTCATGCGTACTTTGATGCACAGTCTGCAAAAACCAGCTGAAAATAAGTCTCACAAGTTTTTCTGGATACCATCGAAAAGCATCAGGCGGAAAACATGTGATCTCAGGAACTCCCTTCCAGTAGGCAGTTGCACTCAATTGGTGAGTCCCAACCTCGGCTTGGTCGCTGTCCGTGTCTTGCTGTGAACTTTGAACAGCAAGTTTGCTAATGCTAAGTATAACTCCTTGCACAAGCCTAGAAATGTCATGGGCAGCACGGACATACTCAACATGGCAGTGGAAAAATTTCCAAAATTCACTCGGTCTGTTGTAGTTCATCCGGACGGCTGTTCGATCAGCCCAGTGATTGTGGCGGAAACACCATTCTTCCAAAGGAGAAAAAGCTCTATCACCCTTATGAGAAGCAACATATGTAATGTCAAAATGGGATTGGTCCGCATCTGAGATCGCTTGAGCCAGAAGAACCCACAAGTCATAGTTTGGAGAGTTCACCCGGGGAGCTCCACCTCTGAGCAAGTTTCGAACTCTCTTCACCACTCCCTCACAGTCAGACCAGATCATGGCACTGCAGCGCATGCAATGGGCAGCACGCACAGCTCGCAAAACTGCAAAAATTTCAGCGCGATAGGAATTCTGGATTAGGCCTGGCAAGTGGCCACAGTCCAGTACCACACTTCCAGCATCCTCATCAGTGGAGGCTGAGATTACCGCCCAAGCAGCAAAGCGAAAATCTGCAAAACTTTGGTGAATGCAACTGCCATCAGTGAAAAGCTGGAGAGTACCCCCTGGTTGGCCGGGGGCACGGAACATTGGGGCTTCAATTGCATTCAGGATGGTGTACCATCTTCTCATGGTCATCGGCTGCAAGGACCAGCCATATTCAGTTAAGGAGGTTGGCAATCGAGGGAGCATGGCAATCAGGGAAGGAGGAAGGTTTTGCCTCAAATCATCAAAATAAGGACAAATCCAAAACCGATGAAATCGGCTGTCACTACTTCCACAAAACTTGCAAACATCATCGTCAGATTTTTTGCAGTATTTCAGACCGTCACGCGTCAAATGGGTTCCGTTCAGAGCTTTATGCATCAATGCACGATCACACGGAGTCAGGCTCCTGAGAAACTTTCGCGTGTGCACCGGGTCGCACAGGTGCAGGTCACTGAGTCCAGGGCGATGAGCAACACACTTACTAACCACATGAGTCCAGGCAAGGGCAGCACGCATCTTGATCTCACCTAAAGCACTCGTGAAAAGGGAGAAGGAGCCAAACAAGTCAGAGATCTCGCCCTTAGAGGAAACATTCCAGCCAAGCGCCTGAACCCTTTCAAGCAAGGTTGTGGTGATTCCATTGTTGGGGAGATCAACGAGGCCATTAGCAACTGCCCCTAGGCTATGTCGAACTTCACTATGGCGACCGCAGTCCCTAGCAAGCCGGAAAGTTTGAATAATCGCCCAAAACTGCGGATCAGTCTCAGGAACTTCCACCATGCCTAGGTGCAGATTTGCATTGGCGCCAGCAAGATCAGCAGACAAACCTTTCATTGCTCCCGCACGTAAATGCTGAAACCAATTGTGGCCAAGGGTGGTTGCAGCCACCGCATGAAGTGCCTTGGGCCAAGCAGCAACCTTCAGTGCTGAGACTTTATGGGCATAGGCACTGAGGGATCGTCGAAGGCGTCCCCAGAGGTCAGCAACAGCATTAATACGGGAGGTCAAAACCTGGTTGGCATGGGTACGAGTGAACTGCACATGGGCACCCAAATTCCGGCCATTTGCCTCAAGGCGGATGCCATTATCTCGAAGCCGGGCTCGGCCGGTGGCAGAGATGCACCATGCATATGTTTTCTTCATATCAAGCAGGAGGTCCATCTGCTGTGCAAACCCTTGGAGGCACTCCTGAATGTGAGGAATGGCTTCAGGTTGGCAGCAAATCAGCTGCCAGTCATCCACATACGTGACCGGCTGGCACAGTGGGAAAAAGTGAGCATGCCAGACATGGAAAACCCAGTCAATAGCCACCATTGCTAAGCAACTAAGCGCATCACCCTCAGGGTACCCAGTGACACTGGCAACAGGCTCAGAGAGGCTACCCCTAACTTGGAACCTACGGGTGAAAGATTGCACAGCTCCAGTCCACCCAATCAAGACCGGCATGGGGATTCCAATCCAGGCAAGCACTTCAGTGACAACTGCACGTGGGAGAAAATTAAAAGCATTTTGCACGTCAGCCACAATGCCACACATCTCGATTTCATGGGAGTACGAGTGTTCAATGCTCCACATCAGTTGGGCCCAAACCTGACTAGCAAAACAGCCTGGGCGGCTACCAAACAGCGAGGGCGGCAGGACCCCATCAATAGCCCTTAAAGCATTCCTGGCGTGGTGGGAACCCCAGCAGCGGTACAGGACACCTAGGATGGTGATAGGGCGAAAATCCAAAACAGTTTTGGGAATGTCAAGTTTGGGGATGCAGGCAACCCTTCCATTGATCATCTTCGATGGCCATTCACCTGTTTTCTCCGCATGAGCAAAAATGGAGCAAAAGTTTTGCAGGGCCGCAGGGGGCATGTGCTTGACATCAAAAACAGTAACTCCATCAAGGCCACAGGAGGTCTTGGTGTGCTTCTTTTTGATGATCGCCTGAAGGTCAGCAACTTCACAGGAAGGCAAGGCAAACGCATTCTGGGGCAGGTGGTCCCTCGCAAATTGGAGGATGGCATTCCACCGCTCACTTGGGACATCAATGTGCCGAAGCCATCTTTCTTTCCAGGTGGCAACAAAGGCAGCATGCATTTCTGACACAGTGCCTGAGCATTGCGTTTGGGTAACAGTCATGCCAGGGGCGAGACCCTCAATGGATTCGAGCCAGATGCAATCCTGCTCTGAAAAAATGACTTCCAATTTGATACCGCCAGCAAATATAGGGAAACTCAGGTCCCAGGCAATGGAGTCAGCCAGCGTAATGCTACAATCATCAGGGTTGACGACAAGAACTTTTGTGGCCAAACTGGAGGCAAGCAAGTCGGCCCCTACCAAACTGGGAGGTTTCAAATCTTGAAAAACCAGGCACGGATCAGCAGCTCGGCGGAGTTTCGCATATTGCTTGGATTCAGAGATCAGAGTTTTCTCCAAGTCACGGGCCGCCATGGCCACTGAGTCAAAAATTTCTTGGGCAACTCTTGCTGTGGGCGGTGCAGCTGGCACAAGGCCAGGGGCAGCGGCAGTTCTGAATCGGCATTCTTTCCACCAGGTAGCAAAATTAGGTTGAAAGCCCTTAGCCCTGAGGATTGAGCCCCAAACTTGGTTACCATAGGTGGAGGTGGCTTCTGCATGCTTGATGGCAAACCTAATGTAGGATTGAAATCGTCGGCACTGTCGTATCCATTGGGAATGTCTAACTGAAGCACCTTGGAAGTGCGGCTGAAAGTCACCAGGCCGTCCTACCTTAACTGGAGAAAACTTCCCATCTTTGACAGCTCGAAGCCGGGTGGTGCGGGCTCTCCCTTTAGCACAATTCGGGACACGGAAGGGGACATGAGTCGCAGCCGCATCCTCAATGTGTGTCCACAGCTGGGAGTACTTTTGGTCGACATCACCGGAGAGCTGACTCCAGAGGTCACAGGGAATGTCAAATGCATCAGGCCAGGGGAACTGCTTGGGGACAGGCCAGATCTGCTTCGGCACCATTTGCTTGAGTCGCTGAAAGTGACCCACAAGGACCGAGTGGTCCGGCACAACATCATCAAGGATGGAGACTTGGAGAAGCAGCGATTGCAATTCAGGAGAAATGAAGCAGTAATCTTTTCTGGTCTTCCCTTTACACGTCATTTTTGGTGTGATACCCCACCTGGTCAGGGCTAGATCTTGCAGATCAATGAATCCCGCCTGGTGCATGAGGTGAAATGCATCCAAACTGCCAATCTCTTCGTTAAAGTCACCAGCAATCATGCGGGGTCCACTCATCAAATGACAAATACGACCTGCAACATGATGAAGGAGCACTTCATTGTTTTGGCGATGGTTTGGATATGAATGAGCATCAGGTTCCCCATAGACCGTACCAACATGTACCCAGGCATCATCAATGAGGGATGTGGACACCAACGCTCTGGAAGACTTGGAAACATCTTCAGGCCAACTATGTGGGAGAGGCCTAGTGGGGTGTCGGGACAAAACGGCAACCCCTTTCCATGCATGCGGATTGGTCACTGGGTGGCCCCCAATGCAATACTTCAAAGGTGAATTAGCAAAATGGAGCCCCTTGCGGAAGTCCACCAGATCAAAACGGTTCAGGTGTGTCTCTGAAACTGACCACAGGTCCCCAAAAGACAGGTTCTCAGACACAAACTGTGCTTTGTTCCTCAACCCAGAAGGATTAAAGGTACCCATGTAAAAAGGCTGATCCAACTCTTCATGTGGTCCAGGATTTGAGGCCTCCCCAATTCGGACGCAGGTGAGGGCCACAAAAAAGTAGATCAAACAGGTGAAACGAAACGATTTTCCCAAGCCAAAATTGATGGCACCAGGGTGAGATTCACTCTTGGAAAGCAAACGGGGCTTCACGGCAGCTGTCAGGAATTGGGTCCCCCACAGGAGCAACATCCAGGGCCCCCAAAACAACGTGAAAAACAGACCAAAGCAAATTCCTGATGGGCTGCCTGCCCCCCACCGTCACTCCATCCCGTCATCTCGCGGCCTCTTTGCCAAAAGGCCTCGAATTTGAGCCATCTGACTTTCAAAGAGCGCCTGAATGGATTGTGCCTGAGATTCGAGCTGACCGTGAATTTGCTGGGTTTGAGAGTTGATCTGTGTCTGCATTGAGGTCAGCTGGTGCGTGTTTTGAGCCGAAAATTCCTTGAACTGCGTCTCCATGCCCTGATGACGTGTCATGAGATGCTGGACTTGGGTTTCCAGCACTGCAATTCTGTCAGGCACGTCGTCCTGTTCCATGGGCTGCGGAGTGGGAATCTTTGCAAGTACCGCATTTTGGATACGCTGCTCAAGCTGTTGCATGCTATCGTTGTCAGTGCTTGCGACTGGCTTCGACCCAGTGGACTGGTAGCTGCGCCATGGGTCATGCTTCGACCATGGGTCAACTTCAGGCAGCGTTTTGGTTGCCTGGTTTCCACACAGGGTGAGTGTGTTGGCTTCACCAATTGCTTGGGCAAGCGGCTGCTTCGGGACAGCATCAGGGAATTTCCGTCTACTAATCACGACTTCACCGTGACTGGTCTGTACCACCGATTCTGGTGGCTCAGCAACGGCATGAAGGATCCACATGGCACCACGACCTGGCACAGGAGCGGCAGGCTGAAGGGGTTTCACCTCCCAGGCAATCCCCTTCAGGGCACGGGCAATCGCAGCACGGTCCATTCCATATGGGAATGGGCCTGCAAGGAACTCAAGGCGTGGTCCATTAGGCCGGAACATGACATCAGGTTTGAGCAAGGCATGAATTTGCTTGGCCTGGTCAGCAAGGACTCGTAAGCCTCTTCTTTCTCCTGTGCGAGCAACTCCAATCACAGCCGGGTTGGTTTGCTTAAAATGGAGCAGGTCTTGCAAGGGCATCTTGGGTGCCCACACCACGACATACTGTTGAAGGACCTCAGTTCCCTCGGCAGTTCTGGGCTCTGTGTAGCAACCATTGGTACCGCTCATTGTGAGCAGAATGGGCATCAGCTCTGCAGGGATTCGGATGCAAACGGAAAACAGCTCTGCTTGAGGTGGCGTGGAGGGCCGGAAACCATTCCTAAGAAATTGTCTCCTCCAAACATCCAGGATGGGCTCCCTCAGTGGAAGTTGGTTTACATTATGCCATGCAGGGCATTGGCAGCCCGTAGAAAAACATCGAGCCAATGCAGGGAAAGTGGCAACCAGTTTACGAATTGGGCCAGCAACAAAGTCATCCCACTCACCCCCCAATTCATCCCGATAAACCAAAACTTTGAGGGTCAGAACGTCCAGTGCCTCAAGTGCCAAAGGGGCATCGGCTGTGTGCTTATCAACACTGACCTGACCAAGCTGTACCAATCGAACATCAGCAAGGATGGGTTCTTGATTGACCGTGCAGCGGCATGGAGCAGTCACATCAACATGAGCAAGCATGGTTGGTGGGATCGCAGATTTATCCCCAACAATGGCAAGGGCAAGCGGCTCCTGGGACAAAATGGTTCCCGTTCGCAAAAAGGGCTCAGCGTCACTGGGAGACACTATCGCAATGCCACGGGCAACAGGCCCAACTTGTGCAAGGCTGATCTGAGAAATTGGCTGTTGGCCGGCTCTAAAACACCCATCCAGGAGTTGGAGTTTTGCTGGATCAAGCTCAAGATCTGAGGGCAACGTCGTCTTTGTGGCAGGCATTTTGGCCTTTTTCCCAACCGGTTTTCCTTCATTCTGTTTGATGGCATGAGCAAGTTCTGAGGGCAACAAGAATTTGAACTTGACATTATTGGCAAGGGTTTTCAGTTGTCTCCAGGCCTGCTTTCCCTGGAGGGCTTTGGCAATCGGCTCAGAACCAATGGCTTTAATCGCATCTGCAGCCCGGGACTCGGAAAGGTCTTCTGGGACCCCATGTTTGATGAGTTCTTGGGCCAGTTGCTTGGTAATGAAGGCAGAGCTACCTGAACCCCAAAACCTCGGACATCTGCAACGATATCCCTCAAACAAAGCTTGAACAAAGGTCGCCTTCATGTTGGATTGCATATTCCTCAACTGATGAATGGTATCCGGAATGTGTGATCCAACCAGGACATTTCCTAGGAAGGCAAGGGCCATGGCACCGCAATACTCAGTCGTCAAGAGTCTTGGTGGGATCCAGTGGAAAACCACGTTTGGAAAATCAAGCATCTCTGCAATGACTTCGACCATTGGCAAAAAGTGTGGTTCACCCGCATGGACATCATCAACAATGTGAATTTGCAATGTATAATCTCTAGGGGAGAACCAAACAGGGAACCAGTGCTCATTGATCAAAAAGGCAGAGACAATGCTGAAACCATGTGTTCGGACAAAAGGGTGGTTGAGGCACCATTCTCTGCATCTGTCACTACCACCATGCTCCCAGTCCTCGGCAATGAGGGGGTCCATCAGCAAAAAAAAACCAGGATTTGTGGTGCTAGCAGCAGCCTGGTTTGCACGAATCTGAAGGAGATGAGAGATGTGGAAAGAAATTTCATCGTTGCCCCATTGCTGGCGGTGAGATCTCAAAAGTTCGAGTCTGTCCTCAACAGAAATACACCAGTGATCGTTTCCAAACACAGTATTGGGCGGGTGGTCATTCTGCTCGTCAGGCTCACCAGTGCCAGGCGACACATACTGGCTTGTGGAGGCAGGAAGACCAGGTTCAGACCTAGGAGAGTCCTCATTCTCAACATCACCGCTACCCCAGAGCCAGGGACGATCAGAAATCTGGGCTTGTTGAATCGCAGTTGCAAATTGGAGCCTAAGTCTGTCATGAATCTCGAGTGCATCTCCTGAGCAAGTCGGCAGTGCTTCATGCAACAACATATGCCGAAGATAAGCAACCGCCAGGGCACCACACATGTTCATGGATCCAAATTGTCTCTTTCCATGTTCAACATAAATCTGATGGAACCCAAGGACAATCCCAATGTTCCGGACAAGATTTGTCAGCAATTCATCAAAATCACCTGAAAGATCCCACGTATAAGTACGCAGGAGGGTGCCATCAGGAATGAGAATCATAGGGATCCAATGAGTGCGGACAAACAAGGCAGTAACCACCGGTCCCTGCTTCTGAAGAACTTCAGGGTGGGATCCCGCCCAATCTTGCGGGGGAATGCCATGCTCATGAGTCCAACCGGCAGTCAACAGGGGGTCAATAATGGTGACCCTTCGGATGGGAGGCCCTTGCGAGTGGATTTGCATGGCAAGAAAATCCGAACCCAAAATGCCCAAATGAAACCGTATCTCATCATCACCAAAAGCAAGGTCTTGTTGGTGAAGCAACCTGAGTCTGTCAGTAGTGGAGATGAATTGGTGCCTAAGGAACCACAAATGAAATGTGTCTCTCACAACCGGAATGGAGCAGCTGACAAGTTGGAGCATGTCAAATTGAACCAACTGATCAATTGGGAATACTCCATGAGGGCAAACTTCATGGGCAGGAAGAAGGTTACATTCCCCAATGTCAAACGCCGAAGGCCTTCTCCATCTGCTAGGCTGGGTTTGGTTGGTCTCATCAGGTTCAGGACCCTGGTTACCCGGCAATTGCGTGGGAGGCATTTTAGGGAGTGGCCCCCATTCCCTTGGGACAGCATCTCCAGTGTCAGCATTGGGTGGAGTCGATTCACTTGAATGGGCTGGTTCCCCTTCACAGGGGATGGAATCGGTCCATCTGTCGGCCAACTCAGGCAGGGGTGCTTCAGGCTTTTTCGGTTCCGCAACATCTCCAAAACCATGTCCCCAAACCCAGGGTCGGACTGTGATCTGAGCATTCCTCAGGGCCTGGACATACTGGGACCGGAGCTTGTCATGAAAGTTCTCTGCATCATCAGGTGTGGCAGGAAGCATATGGTTCATGGCGGAATGTCTCAGGAAACCAATGGCGAGGGCCCCACACAAGGAAGAGGACAAGAAAAGCCTTTTCTGTTGGTTAATGGAAACCTGTAGAAAACCAAGAGCGCTCCCCAATGTTTGCAGGACCGATGGGAACCCATCATTGTCATGAGTGACTTCATCCCAAGAGAAAACATGTAAAACATCACCAACAGGGTTCATGAAAACCGGGACCCAATGCGAATCTACAAGAAAAACCGACAAAATTGGCAGTTGTCTCTGACGAATCTCCGGATGAGAAGACGCCCATTGATGGACAGAAATGCCGGAAGTCTTTAACCATCCTGCAGTGAGCAACGGATCCAAAACGACGGGCTGCCTCATGGGTGGTTTCAAATTGCGTGCTTGAAATTCAATCGTTTCAGTGCGAATCTTCCCCAAATGAAAACGAATTTCATCATCAGCCCAAATGAGTCCTTGGTGTTCAAGCACTACCAATCTATCAGCCGTGGACAGGAATTGATGTCGCAGTGACCACAGGTGTTTGGTGCCCAACACGCAAGGCAGGGAAAGCTTCAAAAACTGGTCAGCATGAAGGCCCAAAAGCGGGGCCGCTGAAATCCATGATTGATTACAAACTTCCTCAGGCATGGGCACAACGCATTCACCAATGTCGAAAACCGATGGCCTACTGGGAAGACCACTTGCATCAGCTGGCAACTCATGAGGTTGCTGTGTCCACGGTGCAGTGGGAGAGACAATAGTCTCAGGCACTTTGGCAGTGTCAAAAGCACTGTCGGGAGGCATTCTAGGGAGTGGCCCCCATTCCCCTTGTTGGCAAGTTGGTGAACTCTCGTTCGCAGCTTCCTCACAACAGGCATTCGGTTCATGATGCTGCTTACCATCATTGGGTTCCACATGGTGCCCAGTTCTGGGATGTGCTTCCATAGAAACATCATCGTCACACTCATCAATTGGACAAACCTGGATGACCTGTCCAGCCTGAAGCCTCAAATAGGAATCAACAGCAATGCCATCACACCTAGCAGACATGGGGCGGTTGACTGGTCCATTCAGCTTGGCTTGGGCAATCAAAAAATCCCCAAAGTTCGGTGCAGCATCTTCGGGCAAGGCAAACTTGACAGGAGCTTCACCAGAATCAGGGAAATGAATCATGCAAACATCACCCTGGGGGTACACCGGGAAATCTTGGGGAAGAGGTTGTTCAAACCAAGGAGTAGGTTCGTCAAAAACTTCAGGAGCTGGAGGCACTTGCTGCTCAGGGGACTTCGGCTGTTTCATCAAATGATCCAAAACTGTTGCAATGGTAACTTCCCTATCGGACAAAGTTGGCCAACGAAAAGGATAAACCAATTCAGGAAGCGAGAGGCCTTTGACTTGCTTCCAAACTTCAACCAATGTGAGCAACTGAGGGTCCTCAATGGGCTCGAAGTCATCATACCAAATCTGTCGTCCCCTCATGATCAACCATGATCGATATGCTTGCAGTTGCATGATAGGAGTGAAGGGGCAGTGACCAAACCTATACATGTTCAGGTGCCGGTCAATGTGGGAAAAAATCCACAGGGCTTGCAAGGGCGAGGCAAGCTGTCCCACACCACAGAGGGACAGGCGAGGCTCACTACCTAGATCAGGTATGGGGTCAAGTGCATTGAGCATCATGGCCTCGTTCGGATGAACATGTCGAATTCTCCCATCAGTGGACCGGACCAAGAGCCCAAACAGGCCTTTCTGTTCCAATCTCCAACTAGCCAGTCCAGCTGACCTGCATCCACAAGGGCAAGGGTGCAACTGAGAACCCCAGCTGTGCAAAGCGCACGGGGCTTTTCCCTGCATGTTAAGGAGATACCTCTGATGAGCATCATGAGAGACCCCAAAACCATCCAATTCAACGTCAGAAAGGGACAACGCATTCTCATCTTCCTCAGACCAGGGAAAAATTTTGGGGATAATCTTACAAACCTTGTCCAAGTCATTGAAAGCTGGCATCTCCTCAATGTCAATAGGTCCTACCAATGGGGAAGACAAAATCCACCAGGCACGGTCCCGGCGAGTTGGCCAGGCATCCTGCAAGGAAAGGTTCACCTGACGGCAATGGAAACCAGTACATTGTTGGAACTTGGAAAGCTCCTTTCGCACAAATTCGTCACTGGCCGCTGGCTGTACACATTCCAATACAAGGATTTGAATTTGCAACATGTGTGCTGCTCTAAGGACCATCGGCAAGCACGCAGACCTGGGGTCTTTGCCACCTTTCTCATCCCCCAATTTCGAAAATGGCTGGCAGTTAAATCCAGCAGACATCGTTTTGGAGTATCTGGCATGCTTCCAAAGCTCAAAAAGGGTAGAGTCAGACCCTATATCTCCCTGGATACATTCACCACTGGAAGTTTTGGCACAGAGGTTGACCATTCTATGGTTAACATCCACAGAGACCCCAGGCGTGAACCCCACAGCAAGGGCCCCTTGTGCTGAGGCGCCAATACCAGAGCAGGCATCAATGGTGCTTCTAAGGGAATGCCATGTCGGGACTTCATGGTCTAGAATCTTAGTCTGATCCGAGGCTCGAACACGAGGATGGGGATACTGTTTCACAAACTGAAGCCTGAACAGTGAATGAGCAACATACCCCAGCTCAAGGAGACCCTGAAACAGAAACCTCTGACCAGATGTAGTGCACTCCATGACGTGAGCTTCATGATTTGCATCGAAGAAAATGGGTCTGGCCACCACGTCGAAGACATCGCCTGCTTCCATGGCGCCAAAGTTGGGGACGGAAACCATCGTGAACAAACCTAGGCAAACCTGACCGTCCCAAGATCAGCCAGGTCCGCCGTACCCCTGGAAGGCTTGGGAATTCACGGCTCCCCAAACCACCAACCAGATATAAATAGAGGTTTATAGTAGGTGGGAAAATCATCAAGCTAAATGTTTCTAGAGTCCCATCGGCCCCATCCACTGGTTAATCATCGTTTTCCCCATTGGAAAAAAAAATGGCCTGCAAAAAACTCATGATTTGTCAACTATGTTCCAGCCTATGGGGGATAAAGAAACCACTAACTCCACTAATTTACCCAATCATGTGACCTAGATTGACATTTCCACCTGCCTAAGTCACAAAGTTATTAACTGACCCAAATCATTTGATCACCTACAATGTGGGACCCGCAAGATAGAGATAGCTATGTTGGTTTATAATTCCAATAAGTATGGATAGTTATAACCATAGCTAGTGGGGTTTATAACCGAAGCAAAAAAAAAAAGGGGGGCCCACATTGTACCAACCAATTCCAGTACCAAACCAAATTTAAACCACTTGTGGTGGGACCTGGAGTTGGTGTCAACAAGTGGGTTACCCGCCCTGTTACATCTAGTTCTAACGGGTATAGCCGGTACAATAATCTATATATATATTCCAACTAATTACATGGAAACTAACTCCATGGCCCATGGAAATATCTGGGTAAAATATAAGCAATATAATAGTTCCCTAACCCTGAACTAAGATGAAATATAAGGCTATATACGGAATTATTGGTATAACTTCCCTTACAGTACTAACTAACCATCATTCCAGTGAGGTCGCAGTCAGGTCGTGAAAAAAATCATCCAGAAATATCTCCAATCAAATCCTCCAACCTATTGGTCGGTTAAAACAACTTAATATGATATCCCAGGATTCTCCCCATTATATCCCATTAAATATAAAGACATAAAACGTTTGGTGATCCCGGATGTTTGTTTTCTGCTTGGTGGCTTCAAATCTTCAACCCCTCTGAAAAATATGCTTGTCAGTTGGGATGATGACATTCCCAACATATGGAAAAATAAAAATGATCCAAACCAGCAACCAGGAACATATCTTTAATAGTTAAAATCCGATAATCCCCCCTATAACCCATCAACAATTGCCATTGGCACGATATCTCCAGTTACAGGGATTTGACAAGGTCATGCCTAAGTCACTCCTTTCGCTTTCCCCGCTTGTGAACGCAACATCAAGAAGTCATGCCTAAGTCATGCCTTTTGGTCTTCCCCCATTGTGAATGCAAGCGTCAAAATAGCCCTTTCCAAATTGGAACCTTTCACTTTCGCTTCTTTTTTTCCTCCCTGCCCTTGCGATTCAATATTGTACTGGGTTTATAACCCAAGAAAAATAATCCATTCATGTTCCAAACCACCAAGCAGTTTTCTTTTACTCCCCCCAGATGTGGGAATTTCTCCAACGCCAGGCTTCTCCCCGTATGGCATACGCACCATTGGCGCTGCCATTGCTACGACGCGGAAAACCAGTGACCAAAAGGTCACCTGGAAGAGGCATCCAGAAAGGCCAGGGTTCGTTTTTCATGAGACATGTAACTTCCTGTATAATTTACTGTAGTGGGATTTATATAATTTGATAGGAATTCATGGGATTTCATGGGATTTAATAGGAGTTGATGGCATTAAATAGGATTTGATGGAATTTCATGGGATATCCACTTAAATGGTGCAGTTGAGGAGGAAAACATGGGTTTAACCATGGATTTAGAAGACACCAGTTGGGGTAAAATGTTATACTGGTTGGTGGTATACCTACCCCTCTGAAAAATATGAGTTCGTCAATGGGGTTGGGATGACATCCCATATATTATGGAAAATAAAAGCCATGTTTGAAACCACCAAGCAGTATATATCCACTTATAACTGGAACTGCACTTCCAAGCATACTTCTAGGATCATTCCAGGGATCGTCATCCCGGATCGTAACTGGTGAATAAGCCTTGGTGAGTGGATCGTCCTCGATTCGTGGGTTCTCCTATTTACATTTTTGTTTACAAGCGCCTTAAAGGGCCACTGAGCAGTTTCGAGTTCCTAGCCCTGGGACGATCCTAGTCATGAGATATGCTGAGGGAAAAATCGATTGGTTTAGGGCACAAATTTAACCGGACCCCCCTATATCCTAGGATCCATGGTGCTGGTATATATGCTAGTTGCTAACATTTGGGGTATATTGATGAGATCCATGTTACCATATATAGCATACATGGATTCTATGGGCTATGGTTTATGATACGCAAATAACATCTTATAACATATTATAATGGGATTCTATGATAATTCTATGGGCTATATTGAATGGGAAAATCCATGGTCTCCAGAGAAGATCAACCAATCCATTGAGCTCTCTATAGCTGTGACACGCCACCAGGCCGCTAATCCACCAAAGGAAGGATGTGGCCAGGTGGTAAACCATGAAAGCCCAGGTGCCAATGGGGACATATGGGGACCCACAGTGGGGATATGAAGTTAGTGGGAAATAGACTGAAATATACTGGGATTTCTACTTGGTGCTTCATCCCACTTGGTGGCTCATCCCACTTAATAAGTGGGTTATAACCCCAGTTATAAATGGGATAAGTAGGGTTAATCCACTTATAATTGGGGTTATAACTCACTTACTAAGTGGGATGAGCCACCAAGCAGTAAGTAAGTGGCTTAGTTCACCCCAATTAGAAGTGAACATCGCCTCTGCCAAACGCACATGGATATTCAGGATTATAACCGTTATAACCTACTTACGATTCGTGGGATGAACCACCAAGTATAATCAACATAATTCAATAATATACAATGTGGGGCCCCGCAAGTTCGTAATTTTTGTTGGTTTATAACCCCATCTAACTATGCATAAAAAAACTACCAGAAACCCAACAGCTATTGTAGTTATGTTCACCAACTTAGCTACCAAACGGGGGCCCCACATTGTATACTTGCTCAGCTTTGCGTCCACACCTCTCTCCACAGCTGACAACCCATACTGGGGTTTTGCAAGCCAGGGGCGTTTCAGTAATATGACATATCATGTTTGGATTTGTCTAAAAAAGGAGGAAACCACCTATTTGAGATATTTCATCAGATATTTCATGGGATTTTGGGATACATCACCAGCAATATGATTTATTTGGGTGTGTCCGAAAATGATGGATAGCCATAAAACGGAACATTTCTACTTGCAAACCCATGTTAAGGCCCATTTGTTAATGAACATGAACTTCTCCAAAACAGATTCCCAGCCTTGCGTGAAAGGTAGTCGTAGCCAGTGAACCACACCCGAGCAACAGGCTGAATCTGCCCGAGCCGGGCCGGCTGACACTGGTGGAAAGTGACAGTACAAGTATGATGGTGAGGATAGAAAAGGACCCATTGACAATCTTTAAAAAAACATGGACCATGGAAAAACACAAAAAAACATGGGATATAACCCCTTTAACTATTAAAATATCTATCAACTTATATCTGGACCTGGACCTGCACTTCCAAGTAGGGCCCCCAGTTGTGGCTGTTTGTGGGTAAACTTACTTAACTGTATGGTGGTTTTTATCGATGTTATACAGACGTATCATATCATTTTGGGTCTCTGCATAGTAGGGTAACACGGGCCATGGGTCAAAATATTGCTTTTCCAACTCAGATTCTATAATTACTGTGCATGGCCCTCAGAGGGTGTCGGAGGCCAGTATAAAGTCTCTAAGTTACATAAACTGCTTGGTGGTTGAGCCTACCCATGCGAAAAATATGAGTTAATCAGTTGGGATGATGACATTCCCAACTGAATGGAAAAATTAAAATTCATGTTCCAAACCACCAACCAGTAAAATTATCGGAGTGGATATGACTGCATACACATGTCTTTGTCCAACAGGATTCTGACAGCAATCTGGGTCAAAATAGGATTGGTTTCCCCACGCTTGGATAAATTTTCAGAAATGTCAGTCTATACCAAATGTGGCTTAACCTAAAATATTATTTAAAATGTCATCATAGATTTCAAGACTGAACTAGTCTAATGGGAGTACCCCATTTTAAGAAACCCCCATGATCCATGGCGCCTTCGAAGGCGCCCGTTGCATTGCCCATGGCGAAAAATACGATTTTTTGGGACCCGGCAGCGGCACACTTTGACTGTTTTGGCGTTCATCCTTGATTGGTATTGGAAGTTGTTGTTTCAAGTTGACTAGAGTTTCCATGAGGTTTCACGTGATTTTAAAATCATCTTTGATGTTTCCACTGACCAAGTATGCGTAGTCTTTTGCCGCGTCGAAGAACTGTTCACTCGATTTTGGGTATGTCTTACTCTAACGTTGCGCAAGCCAACTCATCTCCGTATCAGATGTTTGTTTGTGTCCGTGGGAAGCAAAGGATTTGTTTTTTTGTTGGCAGCCTAGTTTTCAATCTGTTTAGACAAACCCAAATGCTCAAAGAGCAGGGTGAACGGCAAACTGCGGGACTTCATTCAGGGTGCTGCAAACGCACAAGTACATCAATGACAATGGCCTACAGCAACCTGTGTTTGTGTCATAAACTTGGCCATGCTCAAAGCTCAAAACACTATGCCTGAAGAACCCGAAAAGCTGAGGCAGTCTGAACTTGTGCACTATGGATAAGGGTGCTGACCAGCATACGGCAGGCGTGAAAATATGTGTGGACACATAAGATAGATTTATACATAATATCTAATGCAATGTTTTTTTTGGTACTGTATATACATACAATATATAATAAGATATGTATGTATACATATATATATATATACTATACTGATCTATACTGCAGGTATACATATCTCCTCACACAAGTATCGGGGAACCAGTAAATGATGGCATGCAATTTGTGGGGGTAGACTTGCACATTGTGTAGAATAAAGGGTTCGAGTGGTCGCAAATAAAAACCCAACATCCACACATCCAAACATCTTGAAGCGACAATTCCCACATGCTCCATGTATGGTATTCTATGGTATTTTTCTTAAATCTTCATAACTGTCATAACTTTTCCTAAAACATGGCTCTGTCCAAAAAGAGGCTACGCAAATGGTTACACTGATGACACACTTTTCCCCATCAACCCTACAGTTTTTTTCCGATATCCAAAGCAAAATCACCAAACTCCGGACAGGTCCATTTCCACTATTCATAGAGATTTAGCTGGTTGGATCCCTCACTTGGATACGAGGACCAAAATACAGCAAGAAAACACTGGGTGTTTTACCATACCTGGTCCCTCACTTGCTAATTGTTTATTGGTAAAACTGGGTAACACCTCGATTTTTGGTGCTTGGAGGCTATTTTTTGCTACTTCAATCGGACCAGACTCAGCGTTCAGCCTGGATTTCAATCTCCCCGGTCGGCTTCCAAGAGCCTAGGTAGCTTAGGTAGCTGGAACCTTGATGAATACCAAAGGATTCATCTGGGTATTTATGGGGTAGGTACAAGTGGCTGAAAAACCCAGGTATAACAACTAGATAAACACCTTGATGATGATGATGATGATGATGATGATGAATAGCGTACTGGCTTATCTGGCTATTGGTATACTTGGGTATAAATTCTAATAACATCTATGTAATAAAATACAATAACCATGATAAGCCAGCTATATGGGATAAACCCACTGAATGATCAAGTATCAAGTTCTCTAGTTATTGGCAATTAGTTGTAATAAACACCTTGAACCGTTATCTCACTATGAAAAAACATTGAACCTTGACGAGTGAGCTTGTTCTCAGCAACAAATATAGCCAAATAGGTGATAATTGTGAGGTACGGGTTATTAAGGGTTATGAATCACAAATACAGGGTTACAAATCCAAACTAATAAGGGTTAGGACAACCAATAATTCTGGATGGTGGTTCCCCAGTTCGTTGCCTAAGTTGGTTTGGTTCAGAAGGTTAACTGTTGGGTTCGAACGATAGATGTATCGAACTAGTTAGATGGGGGCACCATCTTGTGCAACCATTGATGGCTTACATGATGGCATGATTAGTTCATTCTATGTCTAAACGATGTACAGTATATAAATTATATAAATCATATAATAAACGTGAACGTGAATGGAATTACCATCACCATGGAAGATCTGGGAAGCATATGGAATACCGTAATACCAACATGATCGAGTCCAAGCAGAATGTTCTCACTTTCTGAACCACGCGACGACGTGGCGGTTCGGGGTGCGTTCAACCACTTTCAACCCTTTTCAACAATATAATGCATATAACTGTATAACTGGTTGGTGGTTTGAACCCCTCTGAAAAATGATGGACTTCGTCAGTTGGGATGATTAAATTCCCAACTGAATGGAAAAATAAACAATGTTCCAAACCACCAGCCAGATATACAATACCCTCTGGTAAATTAACATAGCTATAGAAAATGGCCCAGTTATAGTTGATTTACCTATTAAAGATTGTGATTTCCATAGCTATGTTAGTGTCCCGGAGGACCTCAAACATCATCCAAAAATTGTCATTTTTGCGAGCGAAACCAAGCCAGTGGTAGGGCGTACTCCAATGCTGAAAAACAAACAATCGACCGTGTTCGACGCTCAGAAATTTAAATGCAGGAAAAACACATGATGATACACCCATTCTACTCTGCGCTTGTTCATGTGAAGTTATCATTTGTGTATATGGATTTGTATTTAAAACAAAAACAGGTCTTTAAGGTGTATATGCAGGTCTCCCAAAATATGCCTACCCCCATACCTCCAAATCATGCATATTTCTGGGTGGATTTTCAATGAACAAAAAAAACCACCAGCGAGCTTGGGGTAGCACCGTCTGGTTGCAGGCAATTCCCCACGCACATGCCCTGCGGCTCGGCTCACTGAACCACAGCACTGTGGGCCCCCAAGTTCGATAGCGTTCAGTTGGTGAACATAACTCAAATGATAACTACCCATAGGATCCATGGTGCTGGTATATATATGCTAACATGACTGGGGTATATTGATGGGATTCATGTTACCATATATAGCATGCATGGATCCTATGGGCTATGGTTTATGATACGCAAATAACATCTTATAACTATAGTCAATGTGGTTTATAGACCAACTTATAACGGGGGGTCCCACAGGGCCCACATTGTGGCAATCTCCGCCTGTTTTGAATGCACTTCTTTCAGATGTCATGAATCTAAAGATGCAAAACATAATCAACCTTTTGTACATTCCAATCAGAAAAGTCTCGCCCAAACTCACTATTTGGCGATATGTGGCGTTTCATCTTCGCTTTTCAGATCTGCAGATTGTTTTCGCACACACCAGTTTCATATGTTCCTTGGATGGTATTCATTCTATTTCATGTTGAGTTTAGACAAGCAAATGTCTAAGTTGAAATTTCTAGAATGACTAGGGTTTATGGCTTATGCTACGTATATCTAGTCTATATATGTCTATATAGCGATTACTTATAGAGATTACTTCTATAACAACATATATACCCCGTACCTTTTTTGTTTTTTGAATCTTCGAATTACGGACGCTGGCTCTGACCCCCCGACGTTCGAAAAACACCGGAAGAGAAATTGTCAAAGGAAATTATCGTCCCCAGGTAAGATGTAAACTATAGTGACTATAGAACATATACTGTTAAATATTGTTGTAGTTTTTGTTCAGCCAAAATATATTGTTGTTAGCCAACTATATTGTAGTAGAACATATACTGTTAACTATAGAAAATTTTGTTTTTCTCAGCCCAATATATTGTTGTAGTTTCTTCATGTCTGGTAGATGTCCCGAATCTTTTCTCAATCATCAGCAAATTCAGTTTGTTGATCTTGGAGTCGCCTAAGGAACCCAAAAGACATATGAAAAAAATAAAG
>Ga0126342_10001640_pt1 | contig 32326 bp, 23 predicted proteins | sample Cyp1metagenome_FD_92528 | JGI IMG/M metagenome (GOLD analysis project Ga0126342, IMG submission 92528) | Coral microbial communities from Lord Howe Island, Old Settlement Bay, Australia - Cyphastrea 1 metagenome | ecosystem: Host-associated > Invertebrates > Cnidaria > Coral ...
AGCCGAGCAGGATGGGCCCCGGCATCTTGATTTCACTTTAGTCACATGATTCTTAAAGAGTCACCAGCTCTCAGTCCCTTTGGATTTCTCATGGGAAATAAACAAAGAGAAACACGACTCTCCACGTCCCCCACTTCTTCTCGCAGAGGATGCTCAAGCATTTCACTGAATTCGCGGAAGTCTGGAGCGCGTCGCATTAACATACACAGTGTGAAACGGTGCCAATTGTTTATGAGAAATTTTCATCTCGGCTAAAGTAGCTAAACCCTCATTCAGGTAAGTACGTGCGGTTTTTGCAGCCGTCCACCTCCCTTGCAGGAGGATCCGGTCGAGCGATCCATGCTTACTGAACCAAAATGTGGCCCCACCACGGCGAAGAGAATACGGACGGAATTCCCATGGCCCAAGGGCTAATGACTCCAACGCGTTGGTAAAAGCTTTTCGCCAGGCGTGAGGGGAGGGGGTAAGTTTAGAGGCAGATGACGAACTATTTTTCCATTGGTGAAGTCGGCGAATGACTTCCACTACAGTGACAGAGACGCTCTCCGCAGCGCCAGCCCGTTTGCCACCTTTTGTGTAACCCAATGAAATAACAGCCGATTGCCCACGAGGGTCAATGGTAACATCTTTGTTACGAATACCCAATAATTCCCCAGTCCGAAGCATAGCAAAGAAGCCCAGTAACAAAGACAGAGCCATGAGGGGATCATCATGGAACAGGAAATAGCCAACGAGACTTTCTAACACCCGCACAGGGAGGGGTGGGGCACGGCAGGGGATCTCATTGACGTGCCAGGTCTTGAGCAATCGCCAGGCCCCTGGAATGTGGCCTTTGACCCGAGGGCTGGTGTCTTGCAAACTGGCCAGGGTGTCTGAAGCCAGTCCCCGGCCCTCTCCTGAAGACCAAAGGTGTTCAAGATAATCGCACAGGAGTCCGTCCAGCTGAGAGTACTCCCGAGGAAGTTGGAGATCATTTGCTCGAAGAAAAGAATAAAACTTGTCTTTTGCCTTGTCATATCTAGCTCGCGTACGAGGTTGGATAGTCAAGCTTCTCAGCGTACCCATCTGCTTGCGCACTTTTTGCCTCTCCTGCTTACTGCGCCCCTCTAACCGCTTTTGGTTTTTCGCCATTTCATAGAACGCACCCGGCGCGATGGCCGGTCTGCTGGGTTTTGAGCTGTGTGGACGTAGGCCCACACAGGATGGAGGTGAGCAGTAAGGAGGAGGGCATTAATGCGCATGATGGTTCTACGGAGGCGTTTGCTAGAACTTCTACCTCGACTTAAGGCGTGGAGGACAACAAGACTATCCGTCAAATGGATCAGACGACATCCAGACAGCTTTTCCTTCAAGATCAGGTACCGCAAGGTAGTCAGAACGGAGCGCATTTCAAGCTGGTTGATGTGCTCCTTGCTTTTCCAAGCCCACCCCGCAATTTCTTTCCATTTCCAGAGCTTGCTAGGGATGCTTGTCCGAAGCCGGTGGTACCGGACCAGGTGTTCCGTGGGAGCCTGGAGCATGAGGTCCTCTCCTTTCACTGACACTAAGCCAGCTAACCGTCGCGACAAGTCATTTTCAGGGAAAATTTGTGGGTCTTCACGTTTGACCGGAGGGCGCTGCAAAATGCTTTGAAGGGTACTCCCACAGCCAGGAGTCATCCGCGCAAGGAGGGTGGAGATAGGGACAAAAGGCACCAAACCCAATCTCTCGAAAAGTTGTTTGAGCAAACACACCACAACCGGGACGGACCAGGTGTTCCCCAGTAAGGTTTTACGAAGATCGCTCACCCATTCAAGGTGACGCTCCTGTTTCCGAACGCATTGCGCGGTATAGTGTGCTGGGAAGCCCAAAATCACCTCACGCTCGACGATGCTAGCCACGCGCACGGGGGAGGTTGCATGATGGAGGCAAAATTCAGGTTTGTACTGGTAAGGGGGGTATCTGTGGCAATCATCCTTCCAGCGCTGGAGTGTGGCGGCGTCAGAAGAGGCCAAGCCAGCTGGTCGCCGGCCAGGGGTAGGCGAGGGTCGCGACGTAGTGAAGGTGGCGAGCCGTGCAGCAGGGTGGATGAACCACCCAGCCTCAAGAAAATCGCGCTGGGGAACCTCAGCCTCCAGCGTGATTTCCCGCAGTTCGTGCCATCCCATTCCCACTGGCTCCTGCAGGAGCACTCCTGGCTCTGAGGCCAACTCCCAGGTAAGCCAGTACAGTCGCGGCCTCCGAGCAAGTGACACTCCAGCTGCGTCCACCCGCAGGGGAAGTAAGCCAAGGTCGGCAGACATGGCTGCGCGGTCCTTTGCGTCCATAGAAGCTACACTTTCCATAAAAAGGTGAACCTGCGCCCATGGGAAAAAGTTCTCCACAAGCGCTTTCACCCGAGGAACTTCCTTATACAAGGAGCTGCGCAAGTCTTTCTGAGAGCCTTTACGGTCGGCATTCAACCCGCTCACCCCTTGGCAAGGGGGGCCAGCTCCGATCAAGACCACCCCCACAGAAGAAAATTCACAAGCCCATCGCCGCACTTCTCCAGCCGTGACATCCTGTACGGTGTTCACTACATGAGACCCAGGGAAAGCACTTTCCAACACGCGATTGGCATACGCGTTGCATTCCACGCTCACATGACCCGCAACCGGTACTTGCAATACATCAACAGCCACGCGCAACGCGCCAATGCCATCGAATAACCCCACTGTAAGAACTTCAATGGCAGAGGAGGCATCACCAGACTCTCCCCGGACTAGGGCGGCCTGGGCGGTTCAGCCATAGGCAGCCAAGCCTATTGACCTACAAATTCCTCCCCCAGAGGAGGACGCGTCGCTCGCGGTGACATGGGGGCACATAGGCATCCGAAAATCCATTTGCGCTAGGGGTACCAGCGACATGAAGCGCAGGAGCTCAAGCTTGACACCACGGGGCAAACGCAAGCGGACCACTGGGGGGTAAGCCTTCATACTTTCAATATGTTCCCAGATCTCATTCAGCGCACAGAGAAGCGCACGCCGAAACATGGTAATATAGACAAAACCCCCTGCCACTACCTGCAATTCCCGCATCGAGGCGCCATCCCGCTGAACGAGTTCCCATGCCAACCCCATATATTTCAAGATCTTCTCAGGTTTGGCGTATGCCACGCCAGCCCTCCCGTCCAGGAGGGCACCCTGAATCTCGGCCCGGCAGGCGCTTTCAACAGCTTTTTTGGGGTGGCGTGGAAGGTTCAGATCTTCATATTCTTGACGGAGACAAAGCTGTTGGGGTGACGGGGAACCCAGTACATCGTCAACCAAGTTTCTGTCAACCTTCCTAATCTCATCCCAGTTGTCTAGGTAAACCCGAAACATGACATCCGTCAATGGCGCCGGCCTGTCGCGCCGAAGCTCGCAGTGGCCCCGAAGATCCAAACCAGCTGGGCTCGAACTCCACCTGACAACATTTCGATGGATGTGCTGGGCCAGTGCAACACTATTTACAAAACCCATTGGTAACACCCGGGCAACCAGCCGGCATGACTGTCCTGCAAACTCTGGAGGTACCAGGCCCGAAGGTACTTCACGAGCAAATCCCATGAACCGCATCCATGTATCATGGACTTTGAATAAGTAGTAAAAACACTTTATGTCTTCGCTACACATCACAGCAACCTCAGAGTCGTCCAAATAAAAAGCAGAGAAGCCAGCAATACTAGGGAGAGTGCCTATGTCTCCCCTTAGTGAGCGACACAATTTATTCAGCGGCACCATGTTCATAATGAGTCGATGAAGTTCCAGCCCTGAATCATCAAATTCATTTTTACTCACAGCAAAAAGTCCGTTTTCCAAAGCAATGTCCCCTACATGATGGAGGAGCCGCTGTGGCAGCACCCCACAAATCCCTGTACCAATGAGCCCCTTACAAACGTCAAACCAATCCGACTGATCAACAAGAATACGAGGGGGTCGGCCAATAGTTTGTTGTTCATCAGGAAGGAAGTATTCCTCAAAAGCTTCAACATAATGACGACACCCGCCAGTACAGAAATCAAGTAGGTTCAAAGTGCCCACTTCTTGGGGAAGTGCCCCTGCAATGCAAGCCCAGTTGAAGCTCTTTGCCAGCTTAACTTCTTCCCCGCGATAGTCTACACCTTTTACATCAAATAGTTCCCCGAACCCTGTCTTTGGAACAGTTTCAGTCCAGCCCCACATGCGCTCAAGAGAAACCACCACAGAACTCACTAATCTTTTTTGCACTGTGGTCGGCCCCGCCGTCGTCTGCGACCCCGCTCCATAGAGGGAGTTTAACGCCAGCAGAATGCTACCCAGCCAAGATGACATTTGTGGGTGGACCCCCGGGTACCCCTCCAGGGGCAAAGGGAAAATAGAATCCTTTGCCATGGTCATGATCTTGCCATGCCTACTCCATAAATAACACTGAAGGGATTCAAATAAGGGTCCACCCATTTCAGAAAAAGTGCGCCCAGCAAAGGCTAAAAAAGAGTCACTAGTAGCGGCCGCCACTGCAGGCACCGACGCACCCGGCTTCGCAGGTGTGTCCATGCCAGGATCTGCCTGACTACCAGTCGCTGCATCTGTCAATTCAATTTGAGGTGTCAGACCCGGAGACTCATTACGATCACCTCCCGCTGACACCCCACATGCAATGCCACTCAGTGAAAAGTCCTGGAGGAGCCCACAAGGAGGACAGCGCTGCAATTCGTCAAGTGGCTGTCCACCCCTCAGCTCCCCAGCGGTCAAAGTCGCCCCCCCCGGTGCCAGCAGGGGGAGCTCCTCTCTCTCATCTGCCATCCTCAACATTTGACCTGCACTGTTCATCCTGCCTTCGCCTTCTTGGCGTCGCCCTTGTCCTGCTCGCTCTTCTTTCCGTCGCCCTTCTGCCCCTTGTATTTGCCTCCCCCTTTCTTCCCGGACCCCTTGGTCCACTCCTCTCCTTTCCCTGAGCTCGACCCCCCTGGCGCCGTAGGGGCGAGTGGCATCCAGCTTCGCTTTGCCTTCTTCCCGCGCCTGGCGCGACGCCAGCTGGAACTCGGTAGTGGTGGACATGCTCGCTCCTTCTCGGGGCAGAAGCTCTTGTTGCTGGCTCACTGTCCAGTGGGCACCTTGAGCCATCATTTCTAGGCTCTTGAGACGCTGTGCGCCAATGTCCATCCCCTCGGCCACACGGCCTCTCAGGAGGCTGTCCAGGATTTGGGACAGAGCGTGAGCTTCGCGCCCCATTGCAGGGGACATCCGAGATGCTAGTTGCATCCGGTAATAGCGCAGGAATAGGGGTGGCAGAGCCGCCGCCCCCGTCTCGAAGAGCCCCCCCTCTTGCGTGATGAGCGCCTCGGAGGCTTCTTCGAGAGCCCCCAAGGTAAGCACACCTGGGAGCTTTCGTCCTATCCTCTGCACTTTCCCCACTCCTCCAAAGATCCCTGCGTCCTCTTGACCCAGTGTGCTGGTACTCGTGGTTGCCGACGAAGAACTGTTGCTGACATCCTTTCCTTTCCGCCGTGACAACTTCGTGGCGCGGCGCTTGAAGCGTCGCCGCACAACTGGATCTGGGTCTACTCCCGTATCCTGAAAAAGGAGTTTGAGATCCTTCCTTCCGTCGACCTTCAACTTGTCTTTCTTTTTCTTTCGCCCACGGCTCCTCTTCTTGACCTGCCTCTCTTCTCTCTCTCTGCCAGGAGACCTCTCTCCCAGATCCACGCGCCCTTGGCCTGGATCGCCCACTCTGCGCTCGAAGTCGGCTCGAAGATCGGCAAGCTCGTCTCGGCGCGGTCCTTCTGGGGCTTCTGGAACCATGTTGCTCATCCAAGGCAGCCTCTCTGCACCTAGACGTCTGAACTTGGTCACGTGGAGATAACCTTCGGCGTGAGGAGAGCCAGGGCACTCCCGAGGGCACAGGTGAACCTTGATCACCCTCCCGTCCCGGTTTGAAGCATCCCGGAGAAGGCTTTCGTTCTGGGTACCTAACACCTGACATTGCAGCACTACCTCACCGCCTTTCAGGCCTACGTCCTGAACCCGAAGGGCAGCTGTTGCCGGGGCGTCCCAATACGACCCAGCAATAACCTCAATGTCCTGCAATCCTTTGCACTGTTCCAGGGTGAGGTCAGCCGTTAGAATCTCCTCGGCCAAATCACCCAGCCCCGGATCCACCGCCTTTGCGGGACGGCGCAACCCAGGAGCCCGTCTACCCCGAGCCAGGGCAGCAGCAGGCCTACGAAGTTTCGGGGGCATCTACCCCTGCCGTGTTCTCCTCCAGCGATCAGCCCCTTGATTGAATCTGCGAGTCCTTGCCTTGAACTCAGCCCGCTTCTTCCTCTTTGTGACGCCTTTGTTCTTGTTGAAGTGCTTGCCACACCCGGGGGGTGGCTGGCGTGGCCTAGCACGAATAGGGCCCGACCAGTTGCGTCCTTCAGCAAACCTCGGCAGTGCCACTCGATCACAGCGGCCCCGAGGAGGAGACCTTTGGGGTGACACAGGGGCGGCTTTCCTTGCACGCAGCTTTGCAGGATCTTCACTCCTCTCGTCCTCACTCTTCACTCCTTGTGGACGGACGGGACTTGCCAACCGCGGCAAAGGGCTCCTTGACTTTGGGCGACGGCGGCTCCTTGAGCGCCTGTCCCGTTTCCGATCTCGGTGGCTAGGGCTCTTGGAGCGACGGCGACTTTTGTCTTTGCGGTCCTTCTTCTTCTCCTTTGTTGGGCGACTTGAGGACGAGGCGGCAGGCTCACCTTCTTTTCTTTCCGGCTCAGAAGTTCTACCACCAGTCCCTGGCACGGCTGGTGGTGGTGGCGGTGGCGGCGCTAAGGCAGACGCCTTGGGAGTGGCTCCTGGTGGTGCTCCACCCTCTGGAGGTGGAGGAGGTGGTTGTGGTCCACCCTTGGCCCGGCGGGCAAAGGAGGGGTCTGGCACTACCCCCCGTGCGACCTCACCAAGGTCCAGTATATCAGATATCCACACCCGCAATTTCAAGAGCACTGCCTCGTAGCGCTCAGGTGGGGTCTGATTGCTTCTGATAATGGAAGCAAGTCTATCCACACTCCGGCACACCCCACAGAGATTTCCACCAGTCGCCAGCCACTTTCCACCGCAGTTGTGACAGGGAACCTCTGACATTAACTTAAACCGAAATGCTACACAGAAAAGCTTAAGTGAGTCTTTAAATCCGGGGTCGGAAAATCATATATATATATATATAGATATAAAACTTATATATTCCGATCCAACAACAAACAAACTGTAAGTGAGTGGGACATCTACCCACTGGCAGTAGGGTAGACTCGATGTTTCTTGGAGATACCGTGGCTGACAAGGGATTCGCTCAAATGGCCGCTGAAAAACGATTCAAAGCGACTAGTGAATCTAGTGACAATATAGAAATATACTATAAATATAAATTTATCTAGTGACAATAGTGAATCTAGTGATATCACTATATTTCTATATTTATAGAAATCCTAGAAATCTAGTAATCCCCATTCTATATACCCTCTGGTAATTTAACATAGCTATCTAAAACGGCCCAGTGAAATAGTTGATTTACCCATTGAAAAGATGGTCAGTTTCCATATTTTTCCATAGCTATGTTAGCTTACCAGAGGGTAAATATATCACTAGTAAATCTAGTAATTTCATGCTACATAGTGCACAACCGGCCCCTAGGGATTCCTCATGATACTGCTAGCTGATCACCACGATGAGGATCTGCTCACAAGTCACATCCCTATGATCCCCCGAGGATCTATTAATAATCTGTTAATCTAGGCATTTAGTAAATTTCTACTAGATAAATGTCCTGGAAAAATCTATTAGATTTAATCATCAAATGATCTATTAATCTAGGTTATATTCTGGTTGTTGGTTTAAGCCCCTCTGAAAAATCATGGAGTTAACGTCAGTTGGGATGATGACATTCCCAATATATATATATATATTATGGAAAAATAAAATTCATGTTCCAAACCACCAACCAGGTATTAATATGTCCTTCTATTAATTAATAGTTCGCCAACCTGAAATTGACGGCCACCGGACCCTTCCCTTCGCAATGGGCCCTCCCTCCCTTTATTGGGATGATTCCTCTATAAAAACCGTGATTCCAGGCTTCGGGAGAACAGGCTTCGGTCGTTGTAATTTACCCAGATTGATGGTTAATATATATATATTTGAGAATATGGTTAATAATTAATGGTTGATTATATGGTTAATATTATGTATATATATATGGTTCATCTTACATGATTTTCTTCCGATTCATTCCACCCAGTTATACCTGGGGAATCCTTTTTGGGAACGCCAAAATTCCATTTCAGCACAGGAATCACCGAATTCGAAAAAATCCCGGAAGCCCCACGGCGCAACGCGCCTGTGGGCGTGCGCGGTAAGAAGGGCACCTTAGAAAATGGGCGACCCAACAACGTTGAACCTGGATTCATCAGTTTTGACCATCCCAAATTGGAGGTTTCCTAACTCATGGGGGTAGCCCCAAATCATCCATTTATCTGGCAAAATTATAATAGTTCACTAACCTGAATCTTGCGGCCATTTGGGGATGATTTCCCTTATTAACCATGATTCCAATGAGGGAGAACAGTGAGGTCGTTATAATTTACCCAGATTTATAGATGGGATTTTCCATGAAATAAAGCATTCCAATGGCCATGCAACAGGAACCGATTGATTGGAGGTACCTAACATATATAAGGCCTATTTTTCAGGGCTATGTAAGGGGATATCCCTACAAAATATGGCCTTATATGGTATAATACCACCATTTTAAGATCCTGAAGTTCCCATTAAAAATGGGATTGTCTGAAGATTTAGGGGGGAAGGCGTGGAAAAGTTCAAAAATCCGATGATTGATCATATTTTTCCTCTTCAAAGGGCTATAATTGAGGGGTATGCGGTATACCCTATATTTCAGGCGCACCCACACAGTGATATACTGCTACTAAAATGGTATCCACCGTTTATTTCACAGCCCTGTATTCATTCCCGGTTGACATCATTAACGAATGACAGAAAACCATGCCTTTTATATGTTATATGTTTGCACGTGATTATGGGCCAAACATGGTCAAAACCTATCGTTTTCCAGATGAATGGGGGAACATCCATTTCAGAACCAGCTATGAACTGATAGCTGAACAGCAGAAAACCCGTAGTGAGCTGATCCATAGCCGTCCAAGCTGAAGAAACCATGGTCAGAATGGGATATATAACTGGTTGGTGGTTGACCTACCCCTCTGAAAAATATGAGTTTGTCTGTTGGGGTTATGACATTCCCAATATATGGAAAATAAAATTCATGTTCCAAACCACCAACCAGATAATGTGTCTATTAATTTGGTAAGGACTTTTGAATATACGAACAGGTATTTTAGACTACCTCCGGGAAGGGTTTCCTTGGCCCACCCGGCCATTTAAACATATATGGAATCCAATTCATTTAAACATGCGGTAACTACAGTTAAATATACAAACTGGTATTTCCTACTACCTCCGGGGCCTCGCGGTCTGGCCCGCCCGCCACATATTTAAATAAATGTCGTTACGGTATAATTATACGTATATATATATATATAACTTATATCACTATCTACACATGAACACACAAAGTTTTATTTCAATCAAGAAGGGGCATGGAAGCCATGGATTTGTATGGTCCAAATGGAGGTATGGCATTGCTTGCCGATTTCGGAGGATGGGCCATTGGGCCATGTCTCATGGAGGAAACTGGCAACATTTTCTCATGAAAAAATCTACCCTCTGGTTATGACTAACATAGAGCAATGGAAAATAATCATTTTTAATAGGTAAACCATCTATTTCAATGGGCCATTTTCCAATTTTCCATGGCTATGTTAGTCATAACCACAGGGTAGTTCGAACATCTCAACACCACTTGTTTTTTTTTTGTGGTTTTGTAGAGGAACCTGACTCCTTGGAGAAGTGCCAGGCAGTCGCAACAAGTTGGTGAGGGCCAACATTTTTCCGGCACAACATGGCAAAACAAGATCTGGTTGGTGGTTTTAACATGTTTTAACCATCTTGAAAAATGATGGAGCTCGTCAATGGGAAGGGTGACATCCCATATATTATAGATATCTTAGCTGGTTGGTGGTTTCAACCCCTCTGAAAAATATGAAACTCAGTTGGGATTAATATTCCCAACATATGGAAAATAAAAAAATGTTCCAAACCACCAACCAGAGATGCACGATGAATCCCAGAATCCTCACAGCAGATCAGGGAGAACTGCTGCTGACACGTATTTCGCCGTTTTTTTTCGTCACCCATATGCTCCATGGTGCTGGAATATGCACACCAACACACCAACATTTACCCGAACAAAATCACCCAGTACCAGCACCATGGAGCATATGGATCATTGCCAAGACACCAAATACAAAGCATAGTCTGGAGGAATTTGTCCTTGGCGTCTGGTGATCTGATTGCTAAAAACACAGTGGCTACTCATAGCTACGTAGCAAATTCTCATGGTTTTTTCGAAAAGGACATCTGGTTGGTGGTTGACCTACCCCTCTGAAAAATATGAAAGTCAGTTGGGATGATTATTCCCAACAATATTTACGGAAAAAACAACCAGACATCATCTTTCCTAAAATTTCACGTTATTTGATAACCATAAATTGGAATGCTGAGTTACTGGATCCTCCACGTAGCCAAATAGCTGGGAAACACATAGACATAGGTGGCCTAAACCATCATCATCTCAGTTTTGCCTGACTTCCACTCAGTAAACCTGGCACTGCAAAGCCGGAAAAGATTTAATCTAAGTACCCTCTGAAAATCTAAAATAACGAAAGAACCTTGCCGATTTAGTTGGATGATTTATCCATGGTACATATTTGATCATATTTGTCAAATTTCAAGAACAAACCGAAACGTAACGTAAATTACCAAGGGGTAGATGATTTTGTTCCAGCACCAACCTCCATCACCGCCATGGCAAAAAAAAATCCTGAAATGACTGCACCATTTTTAGATCGGGGAGAAATCCCGATGTCTCTGAGCTTAAACCTCGTTTCGGACATGTCATGCACCACCCAACCCTGTCACGAATTGGCTTATCCAGATATCTCCCCCATGTTTTGGGATGGTTCTACAACGGTTATCCCAGAGCGAGAATCCCCAGGCAGATCTGATAGCTGAAAGGAACATGAAAGCCTGTGTTTCTACGACTGCCCTTTATCAACAAAAGAATGTGCGCTTAATTAACCCATAATTAATCAACAGAACAGTTACAGTAGAATTACGGCCAGGCGCTGCGTGTTGCCCGGAAAGTTCAAATGGTGTTTATGCATTATCCTTCAACATACTCAAACACCTGCATAGGGCCAGTGTCTTGAGATTTCCCAAGCGACGAACTCTAAACACTAAACCCTAAAACCCTAAAACCTGAAACCCTAAAACCCTAAAACCTTAAACCCTAAACCCCAAAACCAAAATCCTGAAACCTTTGAATCCTAAAGCAGAAAACACTGCGTATATGCAGTATTTTTCTGCAGCCTCTCCTATCATATTCGACAACACGACATCCTCAATGTTAATGTCTGGGCAACACGCAGCGTCTGTGTGTAGAATTACAAATGAGGGCACGCCTTTATGAAAGAAACTCATCATCATCCGGTTTGTCTGATATCCATGCTGGAATATGCACACCAACATTTACCCTCTGGTAAACTAACATAGCTATTGAAAATGGCCATTTATAGTGAGTTTTCCAATTAAAAATGGTGATTTTCCATAGTTATGTTAGTTTACCAGAGGGTACCACAAAATCACCCAGTTTTGTAGCTAAATATTCCAACACCATGCGAATCGCATATGGGAAAATTCATCATGTTCATCTGGTTGGTGGTTTCAGTCTACCCCTCTGAAAAATCATGGAGTTCGTCAGTTGGGATGATGACATTCCCAACTGAATGGACAGTCATAAAATTCCATGGTTCCAAACCACCAACCAGGCTCTATATATATATAATATATATATATATATATATCATATATCCCATCAAATATCCCTACTATGGTTGGCTATAAATCCCATATATTATAGAAAAATCAAAGTCATGTTCCAAACCACCAACCAGAATAGGCAAATCAACTATAAATGGCCATTTTCAATATAGCTATGTTAGTCATTACCAGAGGGTAATATTCATGTTCCAAACCACCAGCCAGTAATCATGTTCATTTGTTTTATAGATCATTTTTCACATTCTCCATCAACCATTACCAACCGTTACTAACCACTAGAAAAACCATCACTAAAAATTGTTTTTTTCATATATCTTGGTTTTTTTTCCACTAACCTGAATCTTGTGGCCATTTTGGGATGATTCCCCTTACTAACCATGATTCCAGTGAGGGAGAACAGTGAGGTCGTTATAATTTACCCAGATATATGTTCATAAGATTTATAGATATTATGGAGAATAAAATTCATGTTTGAAACCACCAACCAGTCATATATGTTCATAAGCACACCCAATTCATTTGTTTTCCCGAAACGGACCGAGGCGGTTTTTCAGGCGTAGCATCTTCGGAGCTCTGCCATGATGGTTGACTCCACAGCGACGGCGATGGCGGCGATGCGAACGTACGCCGCCTCTCGTGGGGAAGCTTCCAGGTTCTTGTGGGTAGCGGATAGTCAATGGCCATTCGAGGAACCCAAATTGGAGGTACCTACCATATATATATAAGGCCTATGTAAGGGCTATGTAAGGGGATATACCCCCAAAATATGGCCTTATATAGTACCATTTTAGGATCCTGGAATTCCCATTGAGATAGGCTGGTGAAGATAATTCCAATAACTATGATTTAATGAGATTTAATGAGGTTCAATGGATTTTTTTTTTTAAATAGTTGGTATGGGATTTTGATAATTAATTTTAAACATAACTCCAATAACGCTTGAGTTTGTGGTAGATATAACGAACTAGTTCGTGGGGTTGATGATCTACAAACATAACGTTTGGGGGCCCCTACCTTGTAACAATATTATCAATACAAGGTGGAGCATATTCTAGATCCTAAACCAAATAAAAACCATCTCTCTAGGAGACGAACACAAGTTATAAACCCTGGAGAGCTAAGTTGGGATCTACAATGTGGAGCCCCCCAGTGATGTGAACGTTGGTTTTTGTTAACCCCATGAATACTATAGTTGTAAGTATCATAATCCCAAACGTTATTGAAGTTATGTTCACCAATTTAGCTATCTATGGAGCCCCACATTGTACATAACTCCAATGGCGTAAAAATAACACCACTGGACCACCTTTTAGGGGTAAAGCATCAACAATCATGGGCTTAACATGTGTTACCCTCTGGTAATTTAACATAGCTATTGAAAATGGTGATTTATAGTGGATTTACCCATTAATAGCATGGTGATTTTCCATAGTTATGTAAACGTTTACCAGGCCGGGTATATCAGCTAAATCTGCTATGAATATGTTTCGAATGAACTTAAATATACAATAGTAAACATCATCAAGCGTTTTTTTTTTTACGGAACTACTACAGTTACACCACCGTTTACACAAGCCTCTTTAGCGGAATCCCACCGAACTGGGGATGGGATTATTTATGGCTTTGTCAAAATGACTAAACCATCAATGAATCAATGGGTCAAAATGGTGATTTGATATGGATGTGATAAAAATAGATAAAGCCCAGAAAATATGTTCAAAAATAGGGTGATACACCAATGGATAATTGATATTTAGACTCACCAATGGATAATTGATATGGGTTTAAGTCTAAAAATAGAGAAAACCCAATTCCAAAGGGATTCAATTTTCAGAGCTATCGAAGCGGTGCAAAAAATCCCTGGCTGAAGCCCGAAATAAAATACGTTCTGGTCAACTTGCGCAATCTTGGGGGATAAATCATCCCAAACCATCCCAAATCAGTATCTAAAGTGAAACCAATAGAAACCAAACACTCATGTTGGGGGGAAGCATGCCAAACTTCATTGGCTTTCAGGGAATTTGCCTAACGTGTGAGAATGTGTGGTCTTGAAGCCAGGTGAATGTGGGAAACTTCACTTTTAACAAGAATAAACTTTCAACACATCCATGGACATAGGTCATGATGAAGCTGATGGCAGTCTGTTCATCAGATTCTGACGATCGCCACCTTGCCGTGCATACAGGCTTCTTCCACACCTGGCAGATACTGATAGCCACGGGTCAACCTATATGATAACACCAAAATTCAGAGGCCGAAAAGTGTGTTGCCAGGATGGTGCAATGTGAGGCCCCCCAGTTATAAGTTGGTTTAGATTCGCCCCAGTAACTATAGTTATAAATACCATGAACCATAGTTATTGGACTTATTTGCACCAACTTAGCTATCTTGGGGGCCTCACATTGTATAGATGATACTATTTACCTCATATTTCCAGGTTCCCACCTGCTATATCTAATAACAATTTTGCGGTGGCAACAAAAACATGTTCCCTTCATCAAACGAACTGGGAACAAATAGTCAATATAACATATTATGATTTGATTATATTGATGATATGATGATATGATTATCAAGAAATCAACCATGAAATCGCAAATAAATAAATATATGAAATGTAAGATAATGATAGATATGAGGAGATCCAACTCATGGAATGGGGATAATGCCCTGTATCCCGAACTATTTCAAGTCATATACAACCATTGAAAATACCATCGACACCCCGAGTTTGGAAGGTTGTGGGGGCCCCATTACACCATCTCATGACCAGCACTTCATCTCTGACCACTGGCCATATTCCGTCACCCATATGTTTGTTTTGAAATGTGTTGAATATCTTCGGCACAATAGCACCTTCAGTACGGAAACAAGTCACACCGGTGCGTACAATCATTCATCTTTTTCTACATGCCCGTTGCGGTCACCTATGTTTGTGGATTTATTTGTTTGGCTAAACAGTATTGGTCAGAGGCTCAGCCACCCCAAAAATGATGCAAATATACGCAAATACCATGGAGGACATAATCCCACCCTGGGAAAGAAAACACATTTCAGTTTTATTGGCTCTTTACCACATTGTTTGCTGGATATACTTGTTCCCTTTTTCGTGGGAGCACACCCGCATTCCTTGCTGCTTCAACTATAGTAATTACCCGCATTTTTTATCAAACTTTGCTCCGACGGGAGATTCAAACTGCCCCAAGTCCACTTCTCCCGAAACCACTTTTTTCGATCGTCTCATCTTTGGCCGCACGGGCATTCAGATGAAAACGAATGCACTGAATTAATATCAGTTTGAAGAGACAGGACCAGGTGCGACGATGAAAGATATGATATCAAGAACATTCAAGAACATTACTCTTACAGTAAGAATCGATCAATATTTCCACAGATGCCACCTGTCCGACTTGGAAATTTCCTTCGTAGACATTGCAAGCCTTGCGTGTATTGATGTTCGTTTTACCATGAATTCACAGAGCTCAATCTATGTACTTGGCAATTGACGACGCCAGCGCCAGCGCATGTTGGGGGCTTATGATGGAATCGGGTGTAAGGGATCACCAATGTTTGGACCATGGCACATAGCCTCTGGTCATTTCATATACCCTCTGGTAAACTGGTAAACATACAAAAAACTATGGAAAATCACCATTGCCAATGGAAAAATCAACTATAAGTGGCCATTTTCAATAGCAAACTGTTAGTTTACCAGAGGGTAGCTTTGGAAGCCATGGCTCATCTAGTTCCGTGATTTACTGTACTGAACTTCAAAATATTCAACAGCGATTTTCCATGGCAAACTGTCACAAAAAAAACATGAGAGTACCCCATGATATTCCCATTCAATAGCATAAAATCATATGAAATCCATTAAAATCCCATATCTTCCAACGATATTCCCATTCTAATTCCATTAAATTACATATATATATATATATATCCCTACAGTGTGAGGCGCCCAAGATAGCTAAGTTGGTGCAAATAACTCCAATTTCACTATGGTTTATGGTATTTAAAACTATAGTATTCATGGGTAACAAAAACCAACACACATCACATTTAGGGGCCCCACATTGTAGTATCCCTAGTATATCGTGTAAAGTTTCATCATGGCAACTCCATGAAAAACTTCACAGTCTACCACTTGGGAACACTGCGGGGTTTTCCCCGCAAAATCCTGAGCTTTTCCTTGGCAATAATCAATAAGAACCAACAGGAATATACATTCTATAAATGGGCTTAGTTCAGTAGTTATAACATGTTATTACCCGGCAAATGGCCATAACAGTAGTCAATACTAATCAATACTGGTTGGTGGTTTCAACCCCTCTGAAAAATATGAGTTCGTCAATGGGAAGGATTATCCCATATATTCATATATTACCCTCTGGTTTTTTAACATAGCCATGGAAAATGGTCCATTTATAGATGATTTTCCCATCTATAAACCTCCATTTATAAGGGATTTTCCATGGCTATGTTAGTCAGAACCAGATGGTATGGAAAAATAAAAGTCATGTTTAAAACCACCTTACCCAGTCATTGTTATAACCAACAGGATGGGACCCCCTAACGGCCCTAACGTCGAGTTCGCTTACTCAGTTGCCTAAAAAAAAATGGCTGAATTAACTATGGTTTATGGATGTTATAATGGGAAAGTGATGATCATATATATATATATATGTATATATTATACCATCTGGTTATGACTATAATTAATGGGGGTTATTAATGGATCCAGTACATGGAGGTACGTCTAACGTACTTTTTTTTGGCAATATTTTCTGGTGATATTCAAAAATATCTTGAAAAAATTTGCAATATTTTGTTGGGAACACCTTTTTGGGCAATATGTTTTGGGGCAATATTTGTTTGGGAGTATTTTCCATGAAATTTAGGCCTGAAAAATAGGCCTTATCTATGGTAGGCACCTCCAATTTAGGTTCCTGAAATAGCCATTGAAATAACCAATAATAATAACTAATAATCAACCAATCAACTTGAGATTTTCTCATGGGGTATGTTTCTGATGTTATGCTATGTTTGTTCCCCTTTTATATCATCTAACACCCATAATCACCAATCAACATGGGTATTTTTCATGGCCAAAAAACGAGTTTTAACACGGCAAAGGGTACCGCCTTTCATAGCTCTGTCTCTTCCAAGTTTCAATCGCGCTTCAGAAAGTGCCGAGCAGCTCCTGATGGCGCAGCCCCTTTTTCTTTCTTCCTTGGGGCCAGTGCTGCAGTGCTGGGTGATCCTGGTTGAAAACATGGTCTCCCACTGGGTGGAGTTGTCAACTGTTTAATACCCAAATACTAGTGGCAACAGAATGTAGACCCATATGAAAAACCATGTGGATTTGTTTCCAACACTGATTTTTTGATCCCGAAATCTGGATACAACTCCAAGCATTTTCTGAGGATTGGATATGTTCACAGGATATAACGAGACATCCTCAACGATATGAAATAGGTATGTTTGACCGGAAATGAAGGGCCCAGGCCCCCAATACATGGCAATTCATACAATGTGGGGCCCCCCAGTGATGTTTGTTGGTTTATAAACCCCATGAATACTATAGTTTTAAATACCATAAACCATAGTGAAATTGGAGTTATTTGCACCAACTGAACGCTATCTTGGGGGCTCCATATTGTAGGGATTCTAAAAGATTGCATAGTACAGTATAATTTTAAATCCCCTTTTTTCATGAACCAACCGAAGGACCGAATGACCAATGCTCAAATATTCCTGCAACATCTGCTGGTCGTTGAATCACCAGACTGAATTTTTAGCTCAGCGTCTTCTCCGCTGCATTCCTCTTCTCTGAGTTTTCAATTCTTTGTCGCTCCTGGTGAGCAAATATTGCCAATCTTAGATACCGTGCAAAAAATGACAAATTATTTACTGGTTAGTAGATATTCCCATTGATACCAAAAGACTAAAGCATTAAAGTATCCATCGAAGATTGACCTAGCAAATATGACAGACAAAACTGAGGATGATGCGCTATAATGGAAAATCCCGCACTGGGTATTTCAATATATATATCTTAAACAACTTGATGTAAATTTGTTGCGAATTCAATTGAAGTTTCCGAGAAAAGAGGTGGGTACTCATTTAACCATGGCTGTCTCAATTCAGAAAGCATCAAATTTAGATGATTTGGGGATACCAAAATTTTGAAGAACATCCAAAACTGAGTGGCCAGCTACTCAAACACGGGAGGATGAACCCACCAACCGTCACTGGTGAGTCTTGTGGCCTTAGAAAACCTTTACAAATAATGTGCATAATGTGAATCTCATCAATGGGACCCAGAAAATTGGGAATAACAAACTATACAGTAATATTATTTAGAAATGGGCTACTCAATTATAACTAGAAAATTGGTGACTCCCCACTTATGACATCTTTTTACTCACCGACTATGTGGGATGGTCCTCCAAGTACTCGAAATCCTGCGATGTAGATCTTGGTGGTTTTAACCATCTTGAAAAATATTAGTCAATGGGGAGGATTATCCCCTATATTATTGGAAAATAAAACATGTTCCAAACCACCAACCAGAGATCTATCGCCAACGTCTTCGGGTTCAGACTGCCGGAAGCTTCGCACTGGTCCCAAAGATTGTGTGTCCCCCCCCCATCGAAAAAGTTGTTGTTTGTTTTGAAGAAAAATCGATGGCTTTTTTCGGGCACACTCAAATTTGCAAAAAACTCCCAACTTGGGAAAAAACAAACACGTTTTTATGGTTAATGGTGTAGAAGCCATAGAACCCATAGTCCACGTGACTGCCCGGGGATTTAACACAGCTATGGGGAAGTCTGGCCCTTTTGTAGACGAATTGCCTTTGTTTTTGCCGAAAAATTGTGATTTTGCCATTTGCCATAGCTATGTGAAATTACCAAGGGGTGAATCAACGATCACAACAAAAGGAATCAAGGCCCAACCGCGTCGTCCTGTTCTCTTCGTTTGAAATTCTTGCACCTGAATTCTCGGCTGTGCATACCAAGCACTAAGTGGGTAGCGGGGGTCATGAACTACCGGGCTTGGAAGTAATGTTTGGGCTTCGTATGCAACAGCCATGATGTATTTTTTCTTGTCAAAATAGAACACCCCCTATTCCAAGGAATTCTCAGGAAAAAAACTAATTTACCATTTTAGGGTATCCCGTGATATGAAACAGGCGGAGTTTTGATCCCATCGATCGTGTCAGCTGTGTGCCTCGTTGCAAGCTCTTGGTTTGCGAGCTGCAGCAGCGTTTTTTCCTCCTTAGAATCGACCGAACCAAAAACGCAAGGGACCTAGGTTCTGCTCAACATGTTGGTTCATGACTCTTGGGCAATCAAACTGACGTATCATGTACCCTCAGTTTTTTTGTTAAACAATTTTTATTTTTTTTAAACATAGCTACGGCTGATAGCCCATTCAGTTCAATGATAAACATGATGATTTACCTATAAAAATGCTGATCTTCACAGCTACGTCAAATAACCAGAGGGTATTGTCCTGCTTGTCATGCTGTAATCATCTCTTGATTTGGCAGGGATCAGGTCAAGTCATTGAGTTACTCAAAAAAAAACAAAAAAAGACCAAACATTTATGCATAGCCTGATTTTTTTTATCAATGTTTCATCAACTTATCTCAATTTGTCTGAAAATAAATATCGGGCTACCCTGAAATTTGATTCTTAATCGTCGTTTTTCCTATGGAAAATCTACCAAATGGGTGCTCATCCATCAAAATCAGACCCATATCATACCGTCCTTAGTACTTCAAAACATAGGAACCATGTGGGGCCCCTAAATGTGATGTGAACGTTGGTTTATAACCCCCATTAACTATATAGCTATAAGTATCATAAAGCCTAGTTCTTGAAGTTATTTGCGGCAACTTAGCTATCGTGTGGGGTCCAACATTGTAATATTATAAAATATATTATATATATAAACTCATGGGATGCATATTTTTTTTAATAGAAACATACGGACACATCCGCGCCTCGCACACCGAAAGGCTGTGCTTCAGCTCACAATGACGATCCTGACGGCGGCGTTTGATCCAGAAATGATGGGAACTTCACCAGCAAAAGTGAAGTTTCATCCAGCATTTCATGCAATGTGAGGCCCCCGTTCGATAGCGTTCAGTTGGTGCAAATAACTCCAATTTCACTATGGTTTATGGTATTTATAACGAACTAGTTACTGGTGCGAATCTAAACCAACAAACATCACGTTTGGGGGCCCCACATTGTATGGATTCGTATGAGTTGACCAAGAATATTGTTCGATCCTGTACGCAAAATAGCTGCTTGGTGGTGGAACCCTACCCCTCTGAAAAATATGAGTTTGTCACTTGGGATGTGTGGTGGCGTCGCGGTGATGTCCCGGAACCCCAGGATGATTGAAGGCTTCCAACTTAAATTTCGGGCACGTTGAGCAATATGTTTTCCGATAAACATATCCCATTCGTACCGTCTAGACGCCTCCATCCCGCCTGAAGCCTCTCATACTTGCAAATCAGTTGGTTTCTCACAATGGCCTGGCAGTGGCACCGGGGCTCGCCATGGATTTCTGTCGACGCCACATACGACGACGACAACTTCAACTTGCGATGGGATCAGGGGTGAACATTCGAATTTATCAAAACAAAACTTGGGGAACAAATATGTATAGCCTATCATATAGCCTATCTATGCCTATTTTATGTGTTGGAATTCCAATACTATTGTTAAAAAACAAAAAACACAAAAACATATTTTATCTGGTTGGTGGTTTCAGCCTACAGTACCCCTCTGAAACATCATGGAGTGTTCGTCAGTTGGGGTGATTATTCCATTCCCAACTGAATGGAAAGTCATAAAATTCCATGGTTCCAAACCACCAACCAGTTATAGATCATTTTTCACATTCTCCATCAACCATTACCAACCATTACTAACCACTATTAACCATCACTAAACATTGGCTTTTTCAAATATATATATATATATATCATATATCCCATCAAATATCCCTACTATGGTTGGCTATAAATCCCATATATTATGGAAAAATCAAAGTCATGTTCCAAACCACCAACCAGTTTTCATATATGTTCATAAGAACACCCAAATCGAAGTTTCAGAATCTGCTGAAAACGGAGTCCAGCTGAGTCCAGATCTTCGTCCAGCTGGAAGATTTTTGGACAAAGAACTGAGTCAGCCCACATAACAAGGCAGATTGGCAAGTACCCTCTGGTGAACTAACATAACTATGGAAAATCACAATTTTTAATGGGAAAACTCACTATAAATGGCCATTTTCAATAGTTATGTTAAATTACCAGAGGGTAACCAATCCAAGTAATCCAAGACATTTTTTTCTGAAGTTGAAAGCTCACCGCCAGCCCAGAATTGCAAGGCTTTTAAGAAATCCTGCGCAATAAAAGGAATGACTCGAAATGGGAAATTACAGACTACTTTGTGCAAAAGAAATTGTTCACTTAACATCATTCAACTATATTCTGGGTCATCAACACAAAGAAGAAACCACTCGTATCTTTCCTCTCGCGCCCTGCCTGATGGTTCATCGTCTGCAGTGCCCTTAATGGAACTGGATGGATCCGGATAAATATTGGAGTGAAGGGATGCATGAAGGGATGCATATCCTCAAATATATAAAGTATAATAGTACTATAGTATAATATAGTTGATCAAAAATATAATAGTTTAGCAATAATACTATTAACATCTATTAACTGTATTATATTAATCAAATAGTTTATAATAGTAGATTCACTGTATTATAGTATAATATATAGATAAACTATATAAAATGCTGTGGGAGTAGCAATAGACTCTCGACCACTGAAGAACACAGGCGAGAACAATCGGCAGGGTAAAGAAGACCACTGAAGAACCCAAGAGGACAAAGAGTGGAAACAGAAAGGATTTCACTCCTCCATCGCTGCAAAAAGTAGGACCATGCCGGCTATTCCATTCCATTATAGTGGTTGATGAAAGGCTACCCTCTGGTAAACGTTTACATATACTGGTTGGTGGTTTCAACCCTCTGAAAAATATTAGTCACATGGGATTATTATTCCCAGTATATGGGAAAATAAAAGTCATCTTCCAAACCACCAACCAGTATAGCTATTGAAAATCACCATTTCAATAGGCAAGACATCTATTTCTATGCTCTATTTTCCATAGCTATGTCTGTTGAATTACCAGAGGGTCATCCCAGAAGTTTAGTAACCCGACAGTCATACCAATAGATGTACATATATGACACATATGACATATATAACATTAACATATATATATACATATTACTATAATAATATATGATAATATATATATATATCTTACATTATATTACTATAATGGACTAAATATATATATATATAATATTGCTGCTTGTAGATTCCCATGATAGACAAAAATCTTTTCTCCATGAGATTTCCGCAGTGCGGCCGTGCTTCTGTTCCAGAGTCCCACCATTTGCAGGGCGCTCTTGAAGTTCTTTGGAGGCGAATGCAAACAGCTCCTGGCGCCCCTTGAGATGACAGAGCTCAAAACCACGAGAAAAATCACCCCTATACCATTGTGGCGATCATTTCATGGAGGGCAATCCTAGTTTCAGATTTTGAAGTCCGAGAATTGCGGATCTTCAGACATCTTTCCGGACAAAATGCAAACTTTTGCAAGCTCATTAGAAGTGATTCTACTTAGATTTGACCAGAAATCCCAAAAAGTCATCAAAAAGCGCATGTACGCAGAAAAGATGGGTCGGTGGCCACCCACACCGGTGGGTGACTGGCAAACATGTTTTTTTGGATTGTAAAAACAGGCAAAACTCCGCTCCTCTTGTAGTCGGAGGAAGTCTTTTGTCTCCTGCAAAGGTAGGGTTTTGGCTGCATGGATAGTGGTAGAATTGGTTACTCCAAGAATAGCAAGAATTGGATGGTGGATTAAAGAATACGATTATCAATTTTCTATCAAACATTGAAGTGTTACTAATTTTGGTTGCCCCCCAAGAATCCATCTATCATTCCCGAAGGTGCACTCGTTTACTCTTTTTGTTCCGTCTACATCTCGTTTGCAATGATGGCATTACATCAACCCAAGGCAATAAAAGGGATCCCAAACGGCCTTTCTGAACAGCCATTCTATGGTAGTATTTTCCAATCATTAACTATGGATACATTGAAACCATTCACTGCAGAGAGAAAGCCATGAATCCCTTGGATGCTTTTTTCACTCGAAATCGATGCTATGGCACATTATGGCACTGATAAAATCGCCATCCACCTTGTGGAGAAACCACAGGGTGGGCGAATTGGACCCATTCGACCCATTCGACCCATTCGACCCTCGCCCTGTCTACTGGATCATCCTCATAACCATTACCCTGTAATCGAACAGACCGGAAAACCCATGATTTCGATGAATTTCCCCAGCTATAAACTATTCTGGTTGGTGGTTTCAACCAACACTTACTGTAAGGAACATGTCAACTTTTGCTTCGTTGCAATCTCGGGTCAACACAAGGCGCCTGGCCGTTTGAAGATGTATGAAGTGGATATCATTCCAATCAACATAGGATCATATAAAATAGTACTATATTCGGACTCGGACATGGGTTGATGAAAAAAATATTCCCCACTGCAGAGATATTCGTATCTCAAAATGAAAATCCAATTTTATAACACATTGGACGACACGCAAACTTACAGCCCGCTTCTTTCTTTGAAAAATAGAAGCCTCCCCAGTTTGTAATCATTTTCCCTATCAAAATCATGCATGGATTTTGTCAAAATGACGTCATAAATTTGGGATCATTCAAGTAGCCTACCCGTATGCTCCATGGTGCTGGAATATTTACCAACATTTGCCCCATAAATGACCCAGTTTTGTAGGTAAATATACCATACATGGAGCATATGGGCTAAGTAGCCCAAATCCCAGAAATCTGGAAAAACCTAATTGTTATTGTTCATCTGATGTACAATTATATAAATTATTGTTACGTCTATTATATTATGATATGAATTATTGTACAATTTTATAGCCTAATTATTATGTGAATTTATAGAATGCCCACAGTCTGCAGCCTCTTTCGCCAGCTCAGACTGGATCGTCTTGTCCTCAGCCAAGCATCGAAAGCTTCGCTGAAATCACCCAGAGATTTGACCAAAACGTATAGGCGTTGTTCGTTACAGAACCCAAGATGCGGTCGTTCCGAAACCCCTAGAAAACCATAGGAAAACCATAGGAAAACCAAAGGGAAACCATAGGAAACCAGAGGAAAACCAGAGGAAAACCAGAGGAAACCAAAGGAAAACCAGAGGAAAACCAGAGGAAAACCAGAGGAAAACCATAGGAAAACCATACTGTGGATGGTTGCGAAATCCTAAAAACCACCAAAAGGATGGTTGAAAGCCTATAAATAATGGGATGTTTACCACTGTTTTCAACTGGTGCAGGATTTTGAAACCATCCACCGTATGGTTTAATATGCTTCAATATATTTGATATGGTTTGATATTCAGAGATAAGGTTTGGCTCCAACTTAAAGATGGGGAGTATGAGCCAACAAAAACAGGTGCTCAAATACTCAAGCACTGATAATGGATATAGGTCAACATGTGGATTCGCGACAGGAATTATGATTGGTGACCATGCTTAGGCTTCCCCAGCTACAATTGGCATAACCCAGTGCTGGAGTCCCAACCACATACATGCTCTAATGATGGCGCAAATAACTTACAAATTGTCTTCGTATTACACTAATCGAAATAAACTCTTAGCCCCTTCAAAACACCTGGTAGTCACCCATCACTGTGCAAGGAAACCAGATCTACAAAACATGTGCTTTTTGGATTTGCCAAGCAAAGGTGCTGAATAACCATCCATGACGCGGCTCAAGACATTCCAGAATGGCCTTGAAACCCCAAAGCATCCGCTTCAAATTGTTTTGTCTGAAAGTCATTAGGCAGAATGTTGGTATACTACATCTAGTTGAATTCTTTGATATCAATTCCAGCACGCACCAAAATATCGAAAAGTCAAGTCTCAGACTGAAATCATGACTGTCTATGCCTTTAGCTTTTACATACTTGAACTTCTACATCTACGACTCTACATATTTGGAGAGCAGTCTTCTGTTGGGGCTCGGGTGCCCGTGGATTGCCATCTATTTCTGCTTGGATTTAAGCGCTCCATTTCTGATCTCACACATCACATGTCCTGACCTTTCGGTGAATTTCATCCAAAATGGGAAGGTCTATTCTTCTTGAAAAATGATGGAGTGAAAGTCAATGGGAAGGATGACATCCCATGTATGAAATGGAAAATAAAAATCCATGGCTTGAAATCACCAACCAGTATTGTTACCACATTCTTCCCTGAAATTTTCCCCGTAGATTTCCCAAATCCAGGCCAAAAAGACTTCCGACCATTTGCGAATGTTCAAGGCACGTGCTGCCTGCTGGCCATCTCCTTCTTCAGTCCCAGGCGTTGACGCAGCTGGCGTCGGAACTGGTAGGCCGTGGAAAGCTTGGGCGTGTAGGGAGTCATCCAACGATCGTCCCTGGTGAAGCTCGAGGCTTTTGGAGATCAAACATCGGGATATCATATTGATAATATAATATATATATATAGTATATATAGTGATATAGTGAGAACACAATGTGGTTTAACTTGTTGTTTTCATCAATCAAACGATATTTGATATTTCATGAACCATCATAGATGTCAGATTTTTCGCCATGTTTAACCCAATGAAGATCGGGGTTTAAGCCATCAGCATCCAGAATGGGGGATTCCACTGATCTCAGCGGAGGGCCGCTGCCTGGTGGCCATTGGATGGCATTTTTTGGTGCTTTTGGTCCGACCAATTCGTTTTTGGAATCCAAAAATCATGGGTGTACTGCAGATATACCCTCTGGTGATTTAACGTAGCCATGGAGAATCACCATGTTTATTGGGGAAATCATCAACAAAAATCTATAAATGGACCATTGTCCATAGCTATGTCAAATAACCAGACAGTAAATCATGAAATAAATCCCTGTGAAATCAAAGGGTATTTCAGGATCTGAAAATGGAGGTACGTAAACGTACCATATAAGACCATATCTTGTGGGTATATCCTCTTACATAGCCCTGATATAGGCCTTATATATGGTAGGTACCTCCAATTTGGGTTCCTGGAATGGCCATTGATGAAAATGGATTAATGACCAACATATGGATATACAACCCCAACTGTGGCCATCATCTAGCAGCTGTGGTGATTGGAATGTTGAAATATAATCCACACAACTGCAATGCTCAATGGGTACGGGGAGGAAAAAAGGGTACAAACATATCTATATTCACCACAAAAGGTGCTTATTTATATATATATATATATATACATACATATGTATATAAGTAATAGTAATAGACTAGTATTGAGAAATTATTGCCATTTCAATCAGAACCTGAATAGCATGGACCATTGAAATTTCCCTTTTCCAAGGGAACTGATGCGCTTTGCATCACAGCGTGTAGGAGCTGACACAAAGCTGCAACGATCTACTTCTGCTACCGGCCACTTGTAGATCAAATCGCCATACTGGGTAATATGATATGGCATAAACCACCCCCGATTTACCTGTCAAAAATTGGGCGTAGTTGAAACATGTTGAAACCATACCCTTCAAAAATGGAATCATTTTTTTGGCTTCCAGCAATATACTACACAGCTATGGCAGTCCAATTTCATCACAAAATCCCGAACATTGAAATATCCCGGCTGCAACGTTATTTCGGCCAGGAACTTCCCAAGCTTCGGATTCTCCTCATCCTCATCCTCGTGCACATCTTCGTGCTCATTCTGCCACTTTGACCTGGAAGGCGGAGACCCTCTCTTGCAAGTTACAATGGCTACTTGGTGGCTCATCCCACTTAGTAAGTGGGTTATAACATGTTATAACCCCAGTTATAAGTGGATTAGCCCTACTTATCCCATTTATAGCTGGGGCTATAACGCACTTACGAGCCGTGGGATGAGCCACCAAGTAGAACTAAATGGAGGTTGATAGCTGGGAAAACCGTCAAACTAAATATGAAGTTTTTTTAATAGATCACCAGAGGGTCTAGTGCTATGTACTCGCTTGGAACCGAAAGCCCTTCATGTTTCTGGATTGTGCCCTGACAAAGCCATGACCTTCAGCTAAAAAAAACTATCTCAGGAAGTCTTGAAGTTGTGTAAACCCAAATTGTCCGGCATCCAACAGACAAGTCATGAACCAAGGAAGGTGCTTATTTTGTGAGGGAGCAATCTGGTCATGAACCAAACATCTGGATATGGTTTCAAGTGCAAAATTGAAGGTCAAATCAAAAAAGTTGGGTGAATCGGTCATCCGGTAGTTTCAGTCCCCATGAAACAATGACTCTTTGAGGCTCATTTACATCGTCATCGTCATCGTCATCATCATCATCATCATCATCCTCATCATCATCACCATCACCATCTTCATCATTGACGTCGTCGGCATCTTCATTTTAATTGCAATCATTATTAAAAAAAAAGCAGCAACCAGCAAGAAACATAAACAAACAACACAAAACAACTTGAGGTGAGAAATAAAACTCACCCCACTATAGATGTTTTGGTCACCACTTTGGCCATATGACCACGTCTTCCGATTATATCTCTACTTGGGGCTGGTAAAAAGGTCGGCTGGTTGGTGGAACCATCCATCAGCTGTCAGCCACTGGTTATTTAACATTAACATTGCTATGCGATGACCCAGTTGGATGATCAACATGATGATTTACATCTTTTAAAAAAATGTGATTTTCCCACAGCTTCGTTAAATAACCAGTCATACTGTGGATGGTTGCGAAATCCTGCACCAGTTGAAAACGGTGGTAAACATCCCATTATTTGTAGGGCTTCAAACATCCTTTTAGTGGTGCAGGATGTTGCTACCACCCACCGTATTAAGTCATATTTTTCATAAACCTCAGTTCAAGGGAACATTGAAGAACTACCCTCTGGTAAACTAACATAACTATGGAAAATCACCATTTTCAATGGGTAAATCCACTATTTCTATGGTCATTTTCAATAGCTATGTTAAATTACCAGAGGGTATCAAGGAAACCACAAGCGCGTGTCTTTTTTGCTGCTGCTATTCCTGCATGTTTGCGAATGACCATCCCGTCCAGAAACATCGAAATCTGGTATATATCCATCATCGCTTCCAGCAATCGTTTAGTGTCCTATAGGACTGCGCATATGTAATGAACGCTTAATCTGGTTGGTGGTTGACCTACCCCTCTGAAGAATATTAGTCAGTTGGGATGATTATTCCCAATATATGGAAAAATAAAAAATGTTACAAACCACCAATCAGTTTATATATAGACTTATATAGACCTATGTATATATAGAGTTGTATCAACCACCCGTTTGGAATCCCGCATGTCAAATGGAGGCTTCAACTGTTCCATTTGTGGCTGCAACAAGATTTTGACTGCTGATATCCCCAAATTCTTGCTACTCAAATCCCTTCTTTTTGCCAGTCAATCCCACTCTTGGGCAAATGAACTTGTTTAATTAATCCGAAAATCAATTCCATGCATGTATCTCTTTAAAAAAATATGTAACTATAAAATTCCCAAGCAATTTTCTGAATCAAACAAATCTTCATCGACAGGACACCGAGCCTGAGATCGCTAGCGAATTGCAGCATCCAGGGCACCTTCATCTGCAGCAGTTCCTCCTCCAACAGCGGCGGTTCCTCGTTCGCGGCGTTCGCGTCGCGGTCGGAGCACCTCAGCCGAAGGGCCGGGAGGGGAAGATTTTCCGGAAATGGATGGGAAATGGATGGGAAATGGAGAAAGGTGCCCATTTGGAGAATTTCACCGGCTTATGATTGATTGACTGGGATAAAAAGCTGGATAAAAAATGGGAAGTTTCATGGGATTTCCATGGGATTTAGATAGCTAAATTGAGTAAATATACCACCATGAGAAATATCCCATAGGATCCATGCATGCTATATATGGTAACATGGATCCCATCAATATACCCCAGTCATGTTAGCATATATAGCAGCACCATGGATCCGTCATGGGTATTGTTGGGTAAGGCGGCCATATCAAATTGCTACGGCCTGGTACGGGATCTGATCTGCGTCGGCCCCATCCGCGGATATCCGCGGGTGGCGCCATGTCCAACGCTGGCATACAAGGTGGTGCCCCTCTATAAATTGCTGATAAGCCCACAATGGCATAGTATGTTTTTCTTTCAGCTATGGCATATTTTGATCTGCAACATCCATTAACTTTTTTTGAGAATATGTCTCATAAACCCTACAATGTGGGGCCCCTAAATGTGATGTGAATGTTTGTTAACAAAAGCCCCAGTAACTAGTTCGTTATAAATACCATAAAACATAGTGAAATTGGAGTTATTTGCGCCAACTGAACGCTATCTTGGGGGCCTCACACTGCATTAACTAGTTCGATATATCAACAACAAAAACCATTGTTATTGGAGTTATAAACGCACCAACTGAACGCTATCGCACGGGGGCACCATCCTGTATCCACTGCTGGTCATAGAAAAAGTAACAAAAAAGTATCTGGCAATCAACATGTGATATCATGTAGTCAATTACCCTTTGGTAAACGCTTACATAACTATGGAAAATCACATTTTTTCATGGGAAAATTCACTATTTCTATGGTGGATTCTTCCATAGTTATGTTAGTCAGTTAGTCATTACCAGAGGTATTTTTTATGGCTGGGAAATCCGCGACCATCTTTTGGGGGATTGGCAAATCTCCAGCACACTATGGTTGCCCAGGTGTCCATAATTCAATGGGATATTCTCTGAAATTTAGGCCTGAAAAATAGGCCTTATATATGGTAGGTACCTCCAATCAATCGGTTCCTGAAATGGCCATTGAATAATTATGCTTGCCGCACCCGCACAGTGCACAGTGCAATACAAGCAGGAAATTCATGAAACTGTGGGCTACCCATCTACCCGAAATCTGTATTCAACCATGGCATCAGAAATCTGCAGATTCCATCAGAATTGAGCAATTCACACATATATATTATATGGTTTTTACAATTGATTCACATTGTTGGTCATATCCCCACTATCCACAAACCCCAATTTACGTCTTCACAACCTAATCACTAACTAGCTCAAATCCATATCTTAGTTGAAGTTCAACCCCCATGAAACCCCCTGATTCTACCGTAAATCCATGGTAAATCCCAGATTTTTCTTGGGAAACTGCCCCTCAGCGCGCCTGCCGCGCATGGCCAGAGCCTTCTTGATCCGTGCCTGTGCGCCCTCTCGGAGACCTACCAGCGCCTCGGCGAAGTTGGTGATTTCCCATGGGGATTTCATCGGGATGAATGATGATTTACCCTCTAGTCATGACTAACATAGCTATGGAAAATGGCAATAGAAAATTCGTTGATTTACCCACTAAAATCATGATTTTCCATTTTTTTTGTATGTTTACCAGAGGGTAACGTATGATTTCCCAGGGGCCGGCATTGGTATGTCATGTTTAAAAAAACTGCGGCCGGGAACTTAATGGGATTGAACTAGCGAAGTTGGTGAACATAATTTGGTGAACTATTGGGCAACAACTACAGTTCATGAGGTAAAAATAAACCAACAAACATCACTGGGGGCCCCACCTTGTAATGATGGTATTTCACACCCTTACATCTGAGTCTCTTAAAAGTCAAGTTTCCAAACAAACAAATTCTGGGATAATTGGGGCATCCGAGACATAACATAATATGTCTGTATCCATCCATATACCTTGGATAAATTATAGGAACTCAGCCTGAAATAATTGGTCATTTTGAGCTGGTTACAGTACCCCAATCCGAACCATCATCCCAATGACGTCGCGGTCAGGTCGTTGCAGTTTATCCCACATATATATATATGTATACAATAATGTCCTTTTGGTAAAAATAGAGGGGCCGGTTTGGTATACCATCTATCATCAAACAAACCTGTTGTTGAAGGGGTAAACAAACCCCTTTATGAATCAACCAACCAATGGGAAAAGGACATTTATGGTTAAGGAAAATATTGGAGATTAGATATATCCAGTAGTATAATGTAATAATTATAATTAAAACAGTAGACTTGTGAATTGGCTAAAAATGATGAATTGGATCACATCATGCAAAGTTGTCGAACATATGTAGATGTATATTGGGATTTCCCTGAAAACGCGCATGTAAAATAAGAGGCTTGGATTTTCAGGCAAAAAAAGGTGGATAATCAGAGTTCTGAACAAAATATATCCATATCTCATGGGTGTTAACGTTCCCAACAATCATCTTGTTCGTTACATATCCCATTAAATCTCCACTTACATTCTCATCAGGTAATTATAGATCATCCATGTGTATCCATGTGTTGGTAATCTTGTATTGATATCATCCAAAATCAATGCACATGATATGCTCAGTCATGCCAACCCCGGATTAAAAAACCATAGTTGATTATTTATTCATATTTATTCGAAGGAAGTTTAGAAGTCAAACTTCCGACAATATGGACAAATGAAAAGCGGAGGTGGGAAGAGTCAGAGAAGAGAAGAGAAGAGAAGAGAAGAGACGAGAGAAGAGAAGAGAAGAGAAGAGAAGAGAAGAGAAGAGAAGAGAAAAGAAGAAGAAAGAAGATCAAAAAAGAGAAAGTCTCAGAAGAAAGAAGATCCAGGTGCGCGAAAAGGTAGGAAAGTCGCGAAACACGGTGTTTTTCCAATGATTTGTGGCTCTGGAGGGTCGAAAAGTAGGCTCGCTAAAGCGACGGGTGCGGAGCCCACTGGGCAAATGAGAGATGAAAAATTGCACGCCTTTGTGGCGCGAAGCACATTTCGAAGTCAAAATGTAGATATGTCGAAAATGTGCACGCCGTTGTGGCGCGAAGCCCATTTCGAAGTCAAAATGTACAAAACACACCAGGTCCGGACCACTTTTGGAAGTTGAGATGTCGAAAAAGGTGTACGCCGTTGTGGCGCGAAGCACACTTGCAAGTGAAAAAGCTAAAAACACCTCACGTTCGGACCCTTTTTTTGAAGTTGAGATGTCGAAAAAGTGCACGCCGTTGTGGCGCGAAGCACATTTCGAAGTCAAAATGTTAAAAACATTAGGGGTTCGGACCACTTTTGGACGTTCAGATGTCGTTTCGCGTGGCAGGCGCAAGGGATTGTGCACCTTGTCAAAAGTGAGCAAAACGTGAGGGTTTTGTAGCATTTCCAAAAACGATGGCAGGCGTGGGACATTTGAAGAGGATC
>Ga0126342_10001641_pt1 | contig 32326 bp, 19 predicted proteins | sample Cyp1metagenome_FD_92528 | JGI IMG/M metagenome (GOLD analysis project Ga0126342, IMG submission 92528) | Coral microbial communities from Lord Howe Island, Old Settlement Bay, Australia - Cyphastrea 1 metagenome | ecosystem: Host-associated > Invertebrates > Cnidaria > Coral ...
CAGGATTTCTTCGATCCACAGTATGTACCTCTGGTAATCAAAGGTGGCTAGGGAAAAACACGATAAAAAAGGAAGGTTTAGTTCGCTGGGAAAATCATCGAAGCAAATGGTGGATCTGCCAGCCATGTTTGACACCGGAGGGTTTTTTCAATCATGACCATATGGGGATGGGTCAAAACTTATTGATGATCCATATTTGCGGCAATACACATCCATAAATCCAGCGATTTTTAACATTTTTAGGCTACCCTACCTGTCCCAGGGTTTTGACTACCCTTTTTGAAGCTCCTAGATCTCCTAGATTTTCGAAGCAACTTGAGGAATTCCTTGGTGAGAGGGATAACGTGACGCTTCACCTTCTGATTTCCAGAACTTCAACCAATACCCATGGGTCAATGATAGTGACCTCACTTTGACCTCGCTGAAATCATCCCATTATAGAAATATTTCAGGTTAGTCTTATTTCATACAATTTACCCTCTGGTAATTTAACATAGCTAGGGAAAATGGCCCAGCTTTAATGATTTACCTAGTAAAAATAGGTGGATTTTCACTTCGCGAACTGTAAACGTTTACCAGGCCGGGTACCCAGCATGTTGTTTACCCAATCCCCAGGGCCCCAGGGCCGGAGAATCCCGTTTCGAATCAAAAAATCCCCCGGCTCCGGTCTGGGAGGCTTACTTGGAGGTTTCCTAAAATGGGTGGTGCCCCAAAAATCATCCCAAAGTTCATTTTTTGTTTTTTTCCCATGAAATAAACCATCTAGCTATTACCAGGGGGTACCATTTTTTGTGGACAAAAAAAAAATGACCATAGAAAACCCTACTGGTAGTTTGAAACCATCATATTTTTTTGTGGGATGTTCCATGAAGTAAACCATCTAGCTCTTTTTTGGTATCCCCCATTGAGCTAAAGAAGAATGAAGACTCTCAATTGCTATCCGTGACTGTTAGTAGGTGTAAATGGGATATAAATGGGATATACTTTATAAATGATGCTTTTCTCAGAGTTCCATCAAGATAGAGCCCCCCACGCTAGCGTTCAGTTGCCTATATAATATATATAAGTGGCTTAACTATGGTTTATGGTAGATATAACGAACTAGTTAATGGGGGTTATAATCGTTTATGAACCAACAAAAATAAGTTTAATGGGGCCCCATCCGAAAACGCGTCACAGGTTCAGTTTCAAGCCATGTGGGGGTGGCTCAGGGGCCCTCAGGGGCAGGGAATTCACCGATTTCGCGTCTCTTTTATGGGAACGCGTTTTATCGGTGGCTGCTGGTGAACTCAAATTTAAGATAGTGACTTTAGTACATACCCTCTGGTAAACTAACGTAACTATGGAAAATCACCATTTTTAATGGGTAAATCCACTATAAATGGCAATGTTCAATAGCTATGTTAGTTTACCAGAGGGTAAGTTGGAGTATTATGGAGTTCATAAATTTAAAGATTATAAGTGCTACTAAAAAAAGACGTATGAATTATATAAATTATATAAGATCTTATAACATCTTGTACACTATCCTCATGGATCTTCGCGGGGCACATGATCTGCATGGTTTTCATGGGTTTCATGGCCCGGGTGCTTGGTCCAAGGCAGCAAATGCAACAAATGGCGATGGTTGGTGGCGTTGGGGTGGAGATGGAGAACCCCGAAATGCCGGAGGAGCTGAGTTCAGCTGCAGGAGGTGACTTCTCTGGATATAACATGATATCTGGGTAAATTTGATTCATTTGATCACGACCTCACTGTTCTTGCGAACCCTGACCAAATGGTCATGACGGTCATGATCCCTTTTTTGACCATTGAGGGTCAGATTTGACATTTTTCGATGGCTTGCTCAACGGTCTTGGAGCTAGGCTGAGAATTTTCCGAAAGTACACCATGAGAAATGCCAATCCTAAAGCCTAGACCATCCTGGTCGCCAACCATTTGAGGGTCATTTTAAATATATATATATATATAACTATATATAGATAAATACATACATATATATATATATGTATATTTAAGGGTATAGAAGTGCATACTGTTTTTTTCCGGTAAAATCTGCGTACATCGTACAAGCACCATTGTTTGGTTTGCTTGGCGTTGCGGCTGCGTTGCCTTTGCCACGAGGCTTACTGTAACCATGGACCGCCAGGAGAGCTGGGATGCCTGCTGGGAATGGCTTCAGAATGGCTATTGCCCACGAGGAGAAACCTGCAGGCCTTTCGGGTCGGACTTGGGCATCAAACAGTGATTATTCAGCACCACACATGGTTTTTTCATATGGCTTTTTATATGTTCAGGCTGCCCCAATTTGTGATTAAACTTACGTGGTTTCAATTTATATCAATGATTGAACATTGGGATGGAAAAAGTTTCCAGCACATAATTAAATCGGATCAACTCACTGAATGACTTGGTGGGGATCTTGAAGCCATAAGCTGTAACTTATTGGAATCAGAAAAGGGAAACATCCTGCATTCACTTCCTGCTGTATGGATGAGTTTCCGAGTAAGGAGAAAAAAAGGATCCGGATTCCCCTCAGGCCATGCCTGATTCTCAGAAGCGATAATATGTCGATCCCAGATTGGTCATTTTGGGTTCCCTTAGCAACGTATCGTTGGAGATGGAACTTGCACGGATTCAAACTGGATGCAATCAACTGATGCAAGGTTGACAAATTTGCTGAATGGGGATTTTGACCAACAAAAATGATGTGTAACGGATTCCTTTCGTATGTTGTAACCAACAAGAAGTTCGGGTTTTACAACCTTCGGGAAATGCTGCGTAAAGGGACCATTGCGAGTTCTGGCAAGTAGATCCACTGAACAATTTCCACCAAAGATGCATAGGATATGATAGGATGAAAGCCGTCGGGGGGTTTACTGGTCGTAGTTTTTTTTTGACGAGTCACCATTCCTTGGGTTCTCCAAGTATGGTCGAAGCATCCAAACCAAATGTTATTTGGGTCCTAGTCCAAAATTATCAATTACAATCGACACATCAGTATTAATTAACTACAGATTAGCAATGATGCACTGTGAACCATGAATCATAACTATAGCAAGCCACAAAGAGATATAGGAAAGTGACGTCCAATTCTAAAATTTATAGTGGTAAATGGCATGCCTATTCTCTTCTTTTTGAAGCTTACTTTATGATCAATATTTTGTTCAATCACAAAAATCATTCAAGATTGATTATCATATTGAAAATTATAAAAACCATTGAAGCTTACTGTACTTTACAATCATTATTGTTTTTCACCATATTTCACCAATCAATCCAAATCGCAAAAAGACTCATTTCACCATGTCACCTCTCGACCTCACCTTGGATGAATCCTTTAAATCCGTAAACGTTTTTTTGGTTATGGAAAACAATGTTTTTCACATCAGCAAGGCTCGAGCAAAAGATTACCCTCTGGTAAACTTACTATAGAATGGCCATAGAAAAAGTGGATTTACCCAGCTATAAAATGGTGATTTTCCATAGCTATGTTAAATTACCAGGGGGTACCATTTTTTTGTGGACAAAAAAAATATTGACCATAGAAAACCCTACTGGTAGTTTGAAACCATCATATTTTTTTGTGGGATGTTCCATGAAGTAAACCATCCAGCTATTGGGGTATCCCCCATTTGGAGCTAAAGAAGAATGAAGACTGTCAATTGCTATCCGTGACTGTTAGTAGGTATAAATGGGATATATATATATAAATGGGATATACATGGGATATCCTTATATTAATCCTCTTTATAAATGATGCTTTTCTGAGAGTTCCATCAAGATGGGGCCACGATAGCGTTCACCGTCCCGTGCCAGGTGGGACCACCCTGCCCTGCAGTTCCCGGATGGAAGTCTGGGAGCCCCTGGGGGGCCCAGAGGAAAACATAGGAAGAGATCGGAAAATCCTCTAGAAATGTTGGTTTATAGATGTGAAAACTCTCGAACTATGGTGCATTTTCCGGCCATGATTGATTTTGTTACGGGGGGTATCATCTTTTTGAGTTTGGACATGTTGGGAAAACTCAAACAGCCAACGATCTCTGGATTTTCAACAGTGGCAGATCGGGGAGGTTGAAACCATCAGATCGCTGATATGGTTCTTTCAGAAACCAAAACTGCCGTAGGTGTTCGATGCTATGGTAGAAACTGAATTCACATTGTTTAGAGGTGAAGGAGTAAGCTCCAGCAATCATGAGCCTCAGCCATTGTGGACTGGAGGGTCTACGCATGTCTACGCATCCCCTCAGCTATTGCTGGAGGGTACACCTTCCACTGCCTGCAGGCGATCTTTTTCAAAACCTAGTCAACTGAGAATGGATTGTATCTATCTGGTGCTTCTCCCATGGAGCGTTTTGGAGCGGCATCTGCGGCATCCATATTCAGCATGGAAGCTGTGGATGGTTGCGAAATCCTGCACCAGTTGGTAGATCTACGGTAGATGGTTTATCCCGTTATAATTCCATTGTCTACAGTGTTTCATAGTTACCAATAGTTAGCAACTGGAGGAGGATTTCTTCACCATCCACAGTAGTTAAGAACCCATTAACTAATCTAACTATACTGCAAGGGAAGTTCCATATACAACTGGGGCATAATATAATATTAAATGCCAGTATAGAGTACTTGCCTGAGGCGGGGCGGAAGTTGCCTTAGGCTAATACTATAAGACCTTTTTCATCTATAGAACTTGCGTGCGCCCAGCGCTAGCAAGGCCCGTGCCTGCGTGCTTTGTGCGAAAGTGGTGCACTAGTCCAAATGTCACACTTGAAACTCCACACTTCGCACTTCACACTGCACTCTTCACACTCAACACTTCACACTCCACACTTCATCTTATCTCATCTCGTCTTATCTGAGCTCTTTTCAGCTCATCTCAGCTCATCTTATTTCTTCTCATCTCATCTCTTCTCATATGTCATCCGAGTTCTTCTCAACTATTTTCATCTCATTTGAGCACTGCTTAACCTCTTGCATCTCATAGAAGCTCTTCTTAAGTTATCTCAGCTCGCCCGTACTCAGAGAGAAGCTCTTATACACAATAACCGTTGCACACAGAAAGCTTTTGCACAGACAAGCTTTTAGAAGCAGATGCGTTTACACAGAAAAGCTTTTACAGACAGAAAGCTTTTACACATGAGAACCTTTGACAGATAAAAGCTCTTACACACAGAAGCTTTTATAGACAGAATCTTTTGCACCGAGAAACTTTTACACAGCGACCCTTGCACACACAGAATCACTTCCCTGTAGTAGTTTGTAGTACAAATCTTGCACAAAGCACTTCCCAGTACTACTTTGTACACAAGCCTTGCACAAGGCACTTCCCTGTACTACTTCGTACTACAAGACTTTCGCAAAATACTTCACAGTACTACTTTGTACTACAAGAGATTCACAAAATATTTCCCAATACTACTTTGTACTACAAAGCTTGCACAAGGCAGTTCCCGGTACTACTTTGCACTAGAAAGCTTGCAGCAAATACTTCCCAGTACTACTTCGCACTGCAAGCCGTGCACAAAACACTTCCCAGTTTTAGTTCGTACAAACCCGGATGTATCCACACATGGCAACACAACATGGCAACACAACATGGCAACACAACATGGCAACACAACATGGCAACAATCATGCAGCCATTCCAGTTCGACCTGCAACCATGCAGTGACTGTGGCATAAAGGAGCTATCCTTCACTGTCCCATGCAACGTTCATGCAGCCATTACAAAGCCACTTCTCTAAGTCAGCACTTCTCCAAGTCAACACTTCTCTAAGTCAACCCACTTCACTAAGTCAGCACTTCTCCAAGTCACCACTTCTCTAAATCATCACTTCCCGAAGTCAACCCACTTCACAAAGTCACACAAATTTTCATGTATTTGTCCGTAACTCGGAAGATTGCTTACCCACTTGCAATGGCTGGGATGTTTCATCCTTGTCCTTGCGCTGCATTTGATGCTCACATGCCTCTTCACCAGATGGAGATGAGCTTAACAGCCCTGAAAGAGGGCTGTGACGCAAAGCCCCATTGGTGGCTATATATATACATGTATGATGATATGTACAGATGGCTTTGTCTGAGAATGGTTTTTCTAAAGTTTATACATGTTGAAATACATACCTTTCTTAAATGTTTTCTTTAATAGAGATGGTCTGACACCGTTATCCATTGGAATTGGTAGCCCATTAGACAACCACCATATGGCCATCGCAAAATTAGCGCCTTGCCCATTCCATTTTACAATCATCAAACGCGGCTTGCAGGCTTGGATTTTGCAAATCCCCATAAATGCAGGCGAATTAATGGGTAAATGATCTACACATGGGAAATTGTCCATTTTTTCGTGTTTGATTACTGAGCAATCATTCATATTTTTTGGGCACCCAAATCTATGATTCATCGCCATATGTTTTCATGTTTGGTTGTGGACCAAAATGGCCGTGACAGTCGACCGTAGCTTGATTGGCCGTGGTTTTCTCCTCTAAGGGATTGGCTGATTTCGGGGAAAAATGGAGGCCCATCCAACAAAGCTTAATCCACCATAAAGCCGACACTTGGGCTACCCATATGCTCCATGTTTCGAAAACTCTTACATCACTCTTACCATATCTTACCACCATTTAATCATAAAAAAATCCCAAAAAATGACCCAAATTGAAAAATGGGTACCAAATGTATTTTACCCAAATATCATATCTTCCATCTTACCATATCTTACCATATCCTCCCAAGTGGAGGATACGGCCCGGTTTCGTTTAAAACGCCTGGTGCCGAGGCCTCGCGGTGTGGCCGGGGCATCAACCCGAGGTGCCGGGATGGCGGAACCAACAAGTACTGTACTGGATAAAAACTAATTGTATTATATAGATAAGATAGATAATTAAAATTAATTATATATATATATAATTTATATGTTTATATTTAACTATATATAATTATATATGATTATACATATATATATATCAAAATATGTTGTTATTACATATTATCTAGCATCATTATTGTTATCAACATTCTTATGATTTATATTATTTGAGGATTTTTTGCGGCCGAGTTCTGGCTGGGCTGAGACGTTGACAGGAACTGATTGGTGGTTTTGAACAATGACTACAGTAGATAATTATAGTAATAGTTATCTATTGTAATGATAGTTATTAACAATGACTTATGGAATATTAACAATGGTATCAGAAATTATCATATATTCCAATGGTATCAATGATGTTATGGAATAATACTGATAGACTCTAAAACCAATGGCTGATTATGGAATAATAATGACGTTATGGAATAGTGATAATTCATCAAAAAACATGATATAATCATCATTATTATAACCAGCCGGGTTAATTAGTGGATTCCCCAATATAAGTATAATGATTACTGGTTGGTGGTTTGGAACATGAATTTTATTTTTCAATAAATTGGAAAAACATAATCCCAACTGACGAAGCCATATTTTTCAGAGGGGTGACTCAACTTCCATGACAGGAATCATCCTTCGCTACTTCCAAATTAGAAATTCAATTGAAATTCACGGGGCAAGTGGCTGCCAGATGCAGACCGAACAAGTCTTTGTCATGGTCCGGTGCCCAAGTGCTGTAAGTCAGCGCATGATGTGCGTTTTTCGTGGAGTACCAAAGGTTGAAGGCAGCCAAGCACCTGTGACAAAAATTTGAAGCACCGCCACCCTATATTTGGGAGCCCTGAGATCTGACCATTCCAGAGCTTCTGTATCTCCAGGCAGTCCATGAAAGAATGCTCGATGATCTAACTGTATTCAGTTACCCTCTGGTAATGACTAACAGTTTGCTATTGAAAATGATCATTTATAGTTGATTTGCCTATCTTTGATGGTGATTTTCCATAGCTATGTTAGTTGACCAGGGGGTATACTATACATGATCTGGTTGGTGGTTTGGAACCTTGGGAATAATCATCCCAACTGACTTTCATATTTTTCATAGGGGTTCAAACCACCAACCAGTGATCTTCCCATTGAGAACTCTCATTGAGAATGGTGATTTTCCATGGCCATGGCCATGGGATAGCCACACGGTAGACTGGCACTATCCAGGACGTAGGGAGCGGATAAAATATCAATAATCTTTAATGATTAATATTGTTGTATGGGATTTATATGATTATTACATTCCCATAATCTGTATTCATCATGTTCAATGGATTGGTTTATGGGAAAATCTACGTCGGACACCATCGATTTTCCCTCTAAAAAAAAGGGGCTTTCCTGGTCACATTGTCCCTGAAACGAACCCATTGAAATGTGGTCAACCAAGTAATTTTTACCATCCCCAATAGAGGTTAGTTTATGATATTGGGCATACGCCGTACGCAATGGGATGACATAATTTATGACCCCCAGGTCGAATGAGTTGGTGTATTCTTCTGTTTGCCACAACAAAATCCCTCAAAATCGCATGGGGAGCACGTAGCGGAGTTACGATCAGAGTTTCCGAAGCACATGATAGTCAATAATTTAAACGCTGCTTGGTGGTTTTAAAGATGAATGAATTATATGTTCCATGTCATATTATTGGGATGTCATCCGAAACCCATTGACTTTCACTCACTCCATCATTTTTCAAGATGGTGAAATTGCACCACCAACCAGATTATTATCAACCATATATTAACCATATATCAACCATATATTAACCATCATTAACCAGTATTAACAGCATGTTAAAACCACCAGTTATACGTGAAACCAGAAATGGAACCCCGGGCCCCGAATCCATTGGTTTGTTGGTCATATTTTTCATGATTTTCATGCCAGGAAATACCATGTACAAATCAATGGATTTCATTACCATAGTAGATGTCATATATTTTCCAGGAAACTGATTTCGCGAAAATCATCTACTATATAAGTTACCATGTTACCGTTCGTATAAGCTGCAGAAGACCTTTGCGCAGGGTCGGATCCCCATGAAACGGTGAGATCCCAATCGATCCCTCCCAGATCCCGGCGGAGAATTTCTCATGTCAAGGCTGTCAAGGCTGGGATGCTCCTGCGGGCCCCCCAAAAAAAAATCATCCTGGGTGAAGTTCAACAAGATTTCGGTGTTTTGAGGGTGAAATCCCAATCTACATTTATATAATTTATATATATTAATCTGTGTGGCAGATGCCATGAATTTTTTGATCGTTTTCTGTAGCTGTTCTAGACATAGAACTCAGTCTTGATGGTTCAATCCAGCATTTTTGAGGTGAAATCAGAACTGGAATCACCTAAAATGGGGTGAACTCCATTTTATGATGGCTGAATCTGCATTTGTTCTTGGTTCAGTTCCATGTCTTAGTGGTAAAATCCACACATTTCTTGGTTAAGATCAATTTCTACATGGTCAAAATCCACATGTGTCTTAAGGGTAAATTTGATGATCAAAGGAAGTTTAGGTAGGAAACTTCCGAGTTGACGATTGTCATGGCCATCTTTCTCATCATGTCAACCACATCATCAGCAGGTCGGGAACGCGTGAATTCAGGCTGGAAAAGACTCTCGGGCGCGAAATCCTGTGTTTTTTCGGGTAAAGTGGCTTCCGTGGTCGCCGAAGGATGGTCTCTGTTTTTGCGGTTTCGCGGCTCGATCAGGGAGAGTTGTCCACAGGACTGAAGCGAGAGCTTCAGCAGGGGGTGACCCCGACGTTCATGGTGGTAACGTCTTCGCCCACAGCCTAAGGACGATGCCATCCGTGTGCTGTTGGAACGGACCCCAAACCGAACAACACGGAAAAAACAACGCAGCACCAGAGAAGACGATGGAAATTAATTAGCGAATTTTGTACAACCTTGTTGTCCTTCTGAGTCTTGCTACGACAAGAAACAGCAACGAAAACCCTACAAACCGATGCACCCGTGTGAAAGCATGCCTATGTGCCAAAATCATTGAGATGCATGTCGTCCACACGCCCGAAGAGGCTGCAAAAAAGAAAACAAGTGTAGAACTATATAACCCTTTAGAATCATTTGATCATGAGCTGTCATTCTTTCATTCTTCTTCCTTTTCATTCATTCATTCATTCGTTCGTTCATTCGTTCATTCATTCATTCGTTCATTCATTCATTCAGTCATTCATCCATTCAATCATGTCATTTTATTTCAATTCACTTTTCCCAGCTCACCAAGAATTCCTATAAGCAGACTGGTTCCTAAAGCCATGTTCTATTTTCGAAACTTCCGCCCCGGCGCGTGCTGGGCACTACCTGGTATATAAATATATAGAATTTCTTCGTCACTAAATCGCCATTCTTGGTTACTTGGTGAAATCAAACATGTTTCGGCTGGTCAAGTCCAAAGTTTTGATTGTTTACATCCCCATTTTTTCAGAATCGAGTTCTACATGGTCAGCATATATGTCAAATTCACCATTTTCTTTGGTGAAATTCATGTTCAGTGGTGAAATCAACCATAAATCATAGTAAATCATATATCGCCATATAAATCCCCGTTAAATCACCATCAAATCACCATAACTTCGCCCTTGGAAAGCCTTTGTCACCAGGAGCCCCTGGTTCCTGGACCGGTCCTTTCGCCGGAGATCAGATGGTGGGGGCTATGGCCTGTGCCTTGTCTGAAGTTATCAAGGTGGAGTAGATGATAATTACCTTATCTGGTTGATTAATGGGCAAATTACCAGATTGAGATCACCCGGAGATGCACCCTTCTGTGGTGATAGCAGTGCGGTACCCGCGATGGCAGGCCAGGACATGAAGTCACTGTACATGTCCCCAGATGGAAAAGTGGTTGGTGGTTTCAAACATGAATGGATGATTTTCCATTTCATATATGGGATGTCATCCTTCCCATTGACGAACTCATATTTTTCAAGATGGTTCACTAACCAGATATATGTTGATTAACGGGGAAATTACAAGATTGGATCTTAATGGATGTTAACCAAGAACCCCTATGGATGTCAATGGGTTTATATGTTGATTAATGGCACCTTGATAATGTATGGTACTTGATTAGTGGCACATTAAGTACCAAATGTATAATTTTGCTAATGATTATATAATGGTACTTCATGATGTGTTTTAATAATCATAACCACCATAATTACCATGAAACTTTACTTCATGGTAATTATGGTGGTACTGATAATTACTGATGATTAATGATGATTAATGATTATTATGATATGTAACATTAATAAATAATGAATAGCCATACTTCAGGGTAATTATGGTGGTAATGATAATTAATGATGATTAATGATTATTAATGATGATTATGATGATTAATGTTAAGTGGAGTAATAATAGTGAATCATTCCGCAAGTTTACCATTTTGATGTGGCCTGCATTTCACCCCCCACGAAGCGTAAGTGGTTATTTTCATACACCTGGTTAGTATGTCCCGCATTCGTGGGCGATCTGTTTGGATTTTAACGGTAGCTATGGTTACGAACCACTTGCCTGGGATTCTCTAAGTGCCCAACTTTATAGGTATAGCAACCCTGCAACTTCAGTGGGTTCCGGTGTCAGGATTTTATGATTTTTTTTTCTGACGAATTCCGTTTCGAATTTCGTTGCGACTTTCGGCAGATCATCGTATATACACATGGTATATATGTCATACCCAACAGTATATAATATGAATATAGGATAATATAGGTCATTGATGTATATAATATGTAATAACCAATATGTAATTAATGTATATAACCATCATGAAACCAAGGGTCCCAGGGCTATCAATTGCCTTTTTGCCTGTCCTTGCTGGGTGTGTTTTGAGGTGATGCCGTGGCTATGCCCTGTGCCTGCAGCGGAGTTTGTGGCTGCGGGGGCTGTCCTCAACTGCGCCTCGTTGAAGCACCGAGCGGAGGGTGGGGCCCCGTAGATAGCTAAGTTGGTTTACAATTTATAACTCCAATTGATTTCACTGTTGTTTAAGATACTTATACCGTCTTATACCTCGTATTATACCTATAGCCTATAGTATTCATGGGGTGAAACAAAACCGACCAACATAACTGGGGGGGCACACATTGAAGGTACTACCAGACTATCTCTGCAAGGCCATTCTACTGAGGTTTTTTTTGCTCAACATGGAGGTTCTACTATGTTCTACTATTCACTGGGACTAGGAGAGCACCAAAACCGGTGTTTTTTTTACAACAAATATTACCATCTGGTTATTTAACATAGCCATGGAAAATCACAATTTTTTATAGGTAAACCATCTATAACTGGGCCATCTATACCATGGCTATGTTAAATAACCAGAGGGTACGCAATTTTGAGATGAAAAAATGAGTCTGCGATCCACCAGGTGGTGCCCCAGTTCAGCTCAAGTTGGTGAACCATGGCATACCCCAAGCTCGCTGGGTGGTTTATTTCATGGAATCCATCTATAAATGGATGAGAACTGGGGGTACCAGCAATTGTAGGAAACCCCCATATACCCTCCAGTAAACTAACATAGCTATGGAAAATGGAGCATTTATGAATGATTTATCTATTAAAGATGGTGATTTATCAGTTCGCTATGTTAAACTACCAGAGGGTAGATGTATCTGAATCATTCTGAATGTGATAATCAATGGATACCAATGGTGTCTACTAACTGGGGCACCACATGGGTCACCTGTTAAGTTCGGCACCAGTTCGTCGGTGAAAATGATGCGTTTCGGCGTTTCGGATGTGTGAAACACATGGCGTGTTTCACGTGCCGTAACGATATGTAACTATACTATTAATGCTGCAAAAGTCTATGTAACATGTTACATTATGTACTATTAAAATCTTAGTTACTATTCAAATGCTACTACAAAAATTATATGTAACTATATGTAACTATACTATGTTACATTATGTTACTATGCTCTTCTAGTCACCATGTTCTATACATTTTCAGGTGACCTACACAACGTTGTGTCCAGCTGAGGCCACCCGGAGATGCACCCTTCTGTGGTGATAGCAGTGCGGTACCCGCGATTGCGGCAGGCCAGTCCCCAGATGGACATGAAGTCATCGGGGTAGATGAGTTTCCATTAAAACTAGGCTATTTTCAGGGTCGAACTGTTAATGATTGCTAATGTTATTGAATGTTATTGAATGTTATTGAATGTTATTGAATGTTATTGAATGTTAATGAATGTTAATGGATAATTACCTTATGCAGGGTATCTGATAGGTTGGCCATGGATTGGACATGGGGAATCATGGGGATTGGACATCTACATGTCATGGCCATGTTTCTGAATGACCGAATGACCATTTTTTTCATGTACCCTCTGGTGAACGTTTACATAGCAATGGAAAATCACCATTCTCAATGGGAAAATCCACTATAAATAGCCATTTTCCATAGCTTTTTGTATGTTCACCAGAGGGTACATGAATTATACTGCTTGGTGGTTTCAAACATGAATGGATTATTTTCCATTTCATATTAATGGGATGTCATCCGAAACCCAGTGACTTTCACTCCATGATTTTTCAAGAAGGTTATTGCACCACCAACCAGAAAAGTAAATCATCAAATTAGAAGGGATTCACTTTTCCGCCTATTTGGGGAGATGATTATATATATATACATAGATTACATAGGTCATATAGGGGTTTGGACCACTAACTGGGTAACTGCATCCAGGTCATAACAAACACAGTCTCAGAAATCCTGGTTTCCAGCAATATTTCATGATTGGGTCGATGGCTTGCCAACTGCAACGCGGGGATATAGTTTGGTAAGTGAGTAAAGAGAGGCCCTCAAGAGAGCCATGTTGTGTTGCCGGACACACACATTTTGAATCAGTGAATCAAATTGATGGGTCTTCAAGTTCTCCAGTATCATTTTGTTTTTTTTTGGATGCGACACATTGAAATATTGCGGCCCAATTGGTATTTCTCAAATCTTTCCAAGACTTGACCCTGAACATGCTTTTTGGACAAAGAAACGAAGAAAGAAACGTGCACTGCAGGATGACACTAGTCATGCTGGATGAACTACAACAAATTATGGTTCGTAAGGGGAGTCATCCACAAAAGGCTTTATTTCAGGCTTGTGAATTACCCTCTGGTAAACTAACATAACTATGGAAAATCATCATGCTATTAATGGATAAATCAACTATTTCTATGGCCATGGCTTCAATAGCAAACTGTTAGTCATAACCAGAGGGTATGTTTTCATTTATCCAGATCGTTGGACTGTTTTTTTGGGGGAAAATGTAGAGGAAAGCCTTAGGATTCTCCTTGAGATTTTCCAAGCGTCCCTAAAAGGATTCTGATGGCCCTCAGCCACTGATAGTGAAGCTTATAGGAAACCCATTCCGAAGCAACAATCCTGGTGGTCTCTGGGAAGGGTCGAAGTGCAAAAGATTAAGCATCTCTCTGAATTACTGTATATCTACCCTCCACCATTATTGAACTTCTGGAATGAAGAATCCCTATAGTTATGTTTGTTAGACAAATTAGACATGACTCACTATTTTCTTATGTTCTTTCATCACGAGTTATCCCAGTTACTCTAGTAAACTGAATCAGCTAACTACAAAACGCCACCTTTCAGCTGATTTTCCCCAAGAAAAAACTGCTGTTTTTCTCGCTGTGTTGCCGCGCAGATGGCCAAGTCGCCAGATGAAGGCGATTTTTTCGGATTCGGAGGGATCCTGCAACGTTGCAGGAGTTCTCCCATGGCCAACCCGAAAGCCAAATCCAACCCGACAAATTCCTCCAACCGATTTTCTGCATCTTGTTGGGGATTATATCATCTGGATATATCTGGATTCTATAGAATGATGACTTTGTTTTTCTGCAAGGTTTTGTCTGTCAAAATGAAGGGGTTCTTTGTTGACCTATTTCGTGACACTAAATTTCGTCACAAGATGGGATACTGTTGAGCGATGCAAGGATCATATTGCATAGATGGCTGGGTTCGCCCCTGCCATGGCCGAACCAATGCAGATGGTGCCTTCGGGTATCTCCAATGAAACCCCAGAATGATTCCAGCCAGCAACCAGATGAGGTTTCAAAGTGTCAGTTTTTCAACCAGATTTGGGGCCCTGGTGTCATCCGTTGGCAGACAAAACCAAGCAGCTAGCAAGGTCATGATAGGTTTAGAACCAATGACTGTGGTGTATCCAAAAAATCGCTGGACATGTTCACGTATAAAAAAGGAGGCCGCAATAGCCACAGGAGATTTGTGATCTGATTAGTACTTCTCCAACGCAGATGGCTCTTGAAACTCTGGTGGACATAGACAGATGCATATTAACGGCATGTTATGGCAGTTTGTTGTTGTTAAAAAATCAAACGCAGTTGGTGGTCTGTCAAACATCCTTTTTGGACACGAAAGTCTCAGAATTCATGAGTGTGAATCAAGAAACCATTATGACTGATTATGTGGTGTAACCCTCAAGAAAAAGCAGAAGAATTAGCCAGTTCTAGGATTTCCCATGAAATAAACCAACCAGCGAGCTTGGGCTATCCCCATTTATAGCTTGTAGGGTAAAAAATCACCCCTCTCTACCTGGTAGTGCTATGATGATCCTTCGACTTTCCAGCCATCTACCTTGGATGCCGCGAGGCAGAAACGTACAGTGAATCCTGCAGCGCGACCGCGCTCTTTTGCGGCGCGCGGTTTCGGAACACGCCCGAAGAAGAGGTGATACAACATACTTGGCGAACCTGGCGAATGCCCTGTGTTGCCAAATTGAATGGAATTGAATGGAATTGAATCATTAACCATCATGAATCATGATTAACCATCATTCAATAATCATTAACCATTATTAACCATTATTAACCTTGATTAACCATTATTAACCATTATTAACCATTATTAACCATTATTAACCATGATTAACCATGATTAACCATTATTAACCATTCTTAACCATTATTAACCATTATTAACCATTATTAACCATTATTAGCCATTATTAACCATTATTAACCAAGTGAATGTGAATGTGTGTGTTTTTTTCCGGTTCTCTGCACTATGCAACTGGTCAAGTATGGTCAAGTACTGTTTCGGGAGCCTAGCTTCCAAAATGGATGGTGCCTCATGACTTGGCCGTTAACAGAAAGGGTTCCATAAATGGGGGTAGCCCGAAATGTATGGTTGATAAGGGAAACTCCTATCTATAAATGGGTATGGATCAATACCTATTAATACAAGTTTTAGGGGAATGAGCATCCATTTACCAGCTATTTTGATGTTCACCAGGGGTACAAGATTTTGACACACTGCCATCTATAAATGGATGAGAACTGGGGGTACCAACATTTATGGAAAGCCCCGTATTCTCAGTAGACATGTTGATTTTGTTTCTGCATGAGACAGGGTGACAGGGTGCCAATTTTATCGCTTTCCCGCTTGGGTTTGGCGTGACTCGCTGTGCGAGAGAGCAGCACTGAACCCAGGAATCGGCTCGCACTGGTCAATCCTATGAGGGGGCCTTTCTGTGGGGGAACTACCTTCTGGTAATTTAAGATGGAAAATGGACCATCGAATCAATACATGACAGAATGACATACCGTGACATACCTATCAAACATTGATAAAACTGGTTATTTTCCATAATTAGCTATATATGTTGGATTGCCACCGGGTATCCAATGTGCTCATTTCATCTTATTTCATGCTTTTGAACATCATGAATTATCATTGGCCCAGATGGTTGGCTATGATTTGGCCGTTTTCGGATCCTCCACAGCACTTTACACTTAAATATCGATCGATATGGAGATTTCCTAAAATGGGGGTACCCGGGGTACCCCTAAATCATCCATTTATAGACGGGTTATCCATTATAAACCATCCATTTGGGGATATCCTCCATTTATGGAAACCCTCATATCATCATTTGTGTTCTTACCAAGAAAGGTTCTTGGGATTTCCTAAGTTCGAAGATGTTTGCGGCCTCTTAAAATCCAGTGAAACGCCATCCTTTGTCGTAAATTTGATCACGACCTCAACGAGCGAGCCCTGGAATTTTCTGCGGATAGTAAGGAGAATTATCCCAAGAAGAAGCCTTCTTTCAGTAAATTACTATATCATTTTCCCAGATAAAGTTTGGATTTTCAATGATTTTCATTTTGGATTGTCTGAAACATGATGTGATATCCGAAGATATTCCCTCCATTGACCATTTTCACTGGGGATGATGGATCTCTTTCCTCTAGCTTTTTTGCGGCTTATCTCAGTCGATTCCTCGGTGAATCTCAGAATCACCCGGCGTAGCCCAATTCCGTTGCACAACGGCCGTGGGAAGACTGGATGCAACGTTCGGCTTGAAGGTTTCTGTCAAAATCTGATGATTTTTTGTGACATTTTTTTGGGACACATCAAAAAAATCCACAAAAGAACTTGGGGATTCTTTTGGGATACCCTCTGGTTATGACTAACATAGCCATGGAAAATGGCTCATTTACAGATGATTTTCCCATTAAAACCTCCATTTATAGTGGATTTTCCATAGCTACTCGTATGTTAAATAACCAGATGGTATGTTTTTTTTTCTGTTTCGCAACTCCAAGTTTCTGCAGGATCATCTGAACTGCGCAAGTTTTTGTGTCCTATAAGACCATCCAACTACTTGTACATAATCTGGTTGGCGGTTTGGAACATTTTTTATTTTTAAACATATATTGGGAATAATCATCCCAACTGGCTAATATTTTTCAGTCAACACGTCTGCCAGGCCTAAATGGCCATCGTGTCGACAGCGAAAGAGCGACTCAGAGTGACTTTCATATTTTTCAGAGGGGTAGGTCAACCACCAACCAGTAAATCATGATATCATCATAAAATATCATAAACGCTAGCCGCTAGTTAAGCTAGTGAACTTGCTTTAAACATCAGAATCGGGGGCACCGCACGGCCGCGCTTTTTGATGGCGATACAGGGCTGGATTTTGAGCCCTTTATCTCACCAAAACAAGGCAAAGCAGGGCATCACCAAAACTACTCTCAGTGAAAAAAATACTATGTGGTTGGCTGGCTATTGGTCCTTTTTTCTGACTCCATACAAGTGAAATTTGTGATAGCCATTTGTTTACAGTGTACACTCGAGAATTCACACCACTTCCGTGGTGTCTATTGCGTCGTGTCTTCACTGTCCATCTGCTTCCCGTACGGATCTCGGCCCAATAGGACGCAGCGGCGTGCCAGGGGCCACGTGTTTGTATCGTGTTTCCCTTCGCATCCCTAGTTGAGATGGTGAATCCCACTTGATTAGGTCGGAATCTTTCGATCCCAGTTTCTATCATAGCTGCCAAGGAAGCTGGCGAAGTTTGGTTTGTGGGGCACAATATTTTGTGGGCTAAGCGGCCCACCAAATGCTTGTCATTTTCGGATGATTGGTGCCCGAATCTGATAGTTTACCCTGAATCACAATTCGAATGGATCAAGGAGTGTGGGAAACGATGCCAGTGCGAGGATTGGCCCCTACCACTTCTAGTTATCTTGTGTCACTCCAGCTGCTACGTAACCCTCCTCACAGGTATGCCGAATCACTGCAACCCATTCATTCTTTTGCCCCAGTGGACGCTATGGCAAGCCGTGCCATCATTATTTCATGCCAGTGGCACATCCGGATAGTGGGAGTGCCCGCAGGTGGCGAACGGCGTTCGGCGCAAAAAACAGCTGGGTGTAGCAGGGGGGATCTGGCTTGGCTTGCTGGTTTTTTGGGTATCATAGGGTAACCCCAAAATCCGCTGGTTTCTCATCATTTTTCCCAAAAACATAGCATTTAATGCCAAAAATTTCTGGGTATCACTCCAGTCACTTGGGAAAAACATCCAAGTTCGAAGACGTTGTGATGGGATCTCCACCGACAGGACGGTTTTTGCCTCGCTTGTGATACCGGTTCATCCTGTAGTACGCCTTAACTTCTTATTCTTATCATGTATCCTGCACTACGCTTTAAGTTCTCCTTCTGATCTATCATGTACTCATGCGTGAACCTCTTCTTCTTCTCCATCATGTATTAAGCTCTGGTTCTGATCTATCATGCACTGCCATTTAACTTCTACTTCCCACCCCACCCGACCCCACCCCGTCTCAAGTGAGTCTGTCTGGCTGGTGTTGCAAGTGAGTCCTTGACCTTTGGAAGCTGGTTGGTTGGTTGAATCCTCATGATGTATGCTGCCCAGAAGTCATGAGTGAAGTCATTGAAGTTGTTATTCTCTTTGGCTTTGGTGTGGTAGCTGCCACGAGAAGTTAAAAACAATTGGCTTCCAACAGTGTTTGTCTCCAAAACAATGCCCACAAGATCTTAACTGGTTGGTGGTTTGGAACATTTTTTATTTTTCCATATATTGGGAATAATGATCCCAACTGACGAACTCATATTTTTCAGAGGGGTAGGTCAACCACCAACCGGTTAAAGATGGGGCCCCAAACCGCTTGTTTTGTCTCCTAAAACCTCACACTTTTTCGGACACTTTGGGATGCCCATTCTATGACACAACACTTTCGGAGCTCGTGATGTGCGCTCGTGATGTGTTGCTGTTTTCCTGTTGCATTTACCATCTGGTTATGACTAACATAGCCATGGAAAATCCCGTAAATAAATGGAGGTTTTAATGTTTTTAATGGGACAATCATTTGTAAATGGGCAATTTTTCATAGCTACGTTAGTCATAACCAGAGGTTTTTTTTTTGTTTTCCAGAGGGATTCTAAGGATGGACAGCAGCTCAATTCAAGTTGCACTTGACCAAGACCATCAATGCGGTTGATGTGAGCAGTGTTCAAAACCCCTGTTAGTTGATATGGATGTGGGTCAAAATGGAAGACCTAGGGGACCACAGATGTTAGTCTAGTTTAGTATTAACCATCCATAATTTTGGGGTACCTAATTTTGACCCATACCCATATTATAGGGATTATACAAACCACTACATTGGGGATTATTACACTCCATTAGGGGAATTTCGGAATACCTAACAACCAACCAGTATAAAGGGACGACACAGGGTTTTGAACAATGCTCATATGTCTACATTGTCTACATATCTTTGCGTATATCCATATTGATCCATATTGTACATACTTGGGGCAACAATGCTTTGTATTACAATACATCTAGTTTTCTAGCTGTGCCATTACAATAATAACTAATTCAATCTTGGTAATTCATAGCAAACTCACTGCGATGCCACTATATCTCCAAACGGCCGAAAAACCTTTTAGGATGATGAACATTGTTTCCGAAAATTCTCCGGACGAATTTTCCGATGTGAAAAAAGATCAAGTCGCCTGTTTTTTTTTTATGGCTACAGACAAGAAAACAGTTCGCATCCAAGGTGAGGCCTCAGCTAGGTTTGTTGCTTTACAAATCAACCATAGTTGCACCATGTTGCACCACCCATAATCCCAACACTTAGCCAAGTGTGTTCAGTCAGAGTCATGACTACAATCACATGATAGGTTCAAGATGCTCTCATGATGCCAAAGCAATGTCCTGTCGGAAGCCAGCGTACTTGCATCATTCCAAGAATCGCCAAAAGGTGAATAGGCCTGGTGGTCATGCCGCCATGCCTTGCTGATTCCTAGTCCCACAATAACTGGGTGATACTAACTAACAGTTCCTTTAAAATGGTGGTAAACTATGGTAAACTAACATTTTGCTATGGAAAATCCATGAAAATCCCGGTGACAACCCCAGTCACGTTACGCACTTCGTTTCCGCCAATGGCTGATGCGGAGACAGGGCTCTCAGAACCGTTTTCAAAGGGAAAGTGACCGAGTTTCACCATGAAAATCATCATGAAAATCACCAGTAGTCCCCATAAATCCCATTAATCACCATTTATAATCACCATTTATCACTATTAATCGCCATTTATAATCACTATGAAAACCACATGATGAATTGGTCATGGAACTTTGGGGTATCGAAGTTTGCGACGATCAACTTTTCGGAGCCATTTTTTATGGACCTCATCAGTCTCTCGAAGTCTGGTATGGTGATGGTCCCATGAAGGCGGTCAAAATGTGCCAAAACTTATCTTATGGATTTGATTGCTCATCATTTCCCCCAGACATGAAAATATCTGGTTGGTGGTGACTGGAACATGAATGGATTATGACTTTCCATATAAAAACAATCATCCCAATTGACGGGTTGTCATATTTTTCAGAGGGGTTCAAACCACCAACCAGTATATATATAAAAATCATTATATATATACATACATTGGTCATATGTGTTTGATACATATGGTCAGTAGTGGTTAATGGTGCCTAATCCCAATGGTTTGTGAATAGCACCTAACTAAAATTGAAGGGTTGTCTCTAGTTCTTGACGAATCCTAGATTTTACACCAGATCTTGCACTGATGATTTCATTGCTAAGGACATCGATGTCCTTGCTGAAAGAGATAGGGTGCGGAAACCCTGGCAGGGACGATCTGCTTGATCATCCCACGGTCCTCAGTTCAGTAGTTTAGGAACCTTACTTGGAAGTGCAGTTCCAGTTATAAGCGAATATAATATAATAATATATAATATATATATAATGTATAATATATATAATGTATTATATATATATATTATAAAGTTCTAGGGGTTGTATTTGTATCTCAACTTATAGGGTTGAATTTCCCAGGGTGATACCCATTAAAGCAACCTGTGGCCTGCAGTTTTAAGTACGCGCTTTGGGCTCTCTCTGAGACTTGGATCTGATGACTTGAATGAGATAAAAGGGATATCCTGTGCTTGATTGGAAACATCCATTTCCGAGTAAAACGGCTGTTTTTTTAAAATCATTCTTTATCCATCGATCTTGATTGTTTTTTCATATGTTTTAGATCAATATCTATTGATTGTTTTAATAACGCTCTATTGATTATCACCATATCTATCATCCGTGACTGTCCATGATCATCCTGGGGATCATCACTTTCGAGGCGAGTGAAGATCGAGCTGAACTCTTGCTCTGAAGGTGGGGTTTTTAAAGAGGTCGAACAGTGCCCAAGCACTCTAGCACTCTTGGATACGCGCCTGGTAGATTGAACAAGAAAAAGCAATGTTATTTTTTTGTTATGAACTGTGTTTTCTCATGTCCTAACCACTAGAAAAATTACAGGATACCATGATACCAGATTTTGTTTGAACCAATATATATATATAATTACTTGATACATGATTGTTGGTAGCTTATGACATAGGGATCATGTATGGTTATATAATGTTATTTACAATAAATGTATATATAACGACCTGTTAAAAGAGAAAGCGATATTTATATATATATATATGTATAGAACCCACAAACTGTGACCCCTCATTAAATCAGCCACTGTGTTTTGAGTTTTCGCTCATCAAAATGGCGTTGCCTATTGATGATTTAAAACTAGTTCTTGTCATATATTGATTGTTTGTCGGAGAATAGCGGATACGATAAGACTTAACAATTATCAGTATAGGTTTCAACATATATGTAGTGCTATTTGTCAACTTTATCATCAATAGTTGTCGTAAAACATGTTGAAACGATAGTCACCATTCAGTCGTTCTTCTTCTTATCATCGTTCTTCGAAACTTCATAATATCAATGTGTGTATCATATACCCTCTGGTTATTTAACATAGCCATGGAAAATGGCCCATTTATAGATGGTTTACCGGTTTACCTATTAAAAATGGTGATTTTCCATGGCTATGTTAAATAACCAGAGGGTAGTTCTTATCAAGAGTTCCAATCCTCTTGACCTGGTTTTTGTTTGGATTGCTAAGTGGATCTGAGGCATCTTAAGTGGTAATCCTCCAGCAACCTGACGACCCCGTGACTTGAAGGTTGGAAGAATAGTTTCCACAAAATATGGTTGTTTGAAGGGTCTATGTTAATTTACCAGAGGGTAATTGTTATTCATAAACTATTTTATTTGTGGTGCAAATTATGGGTATTAACCCGTTATAAACTATATGGTTATCTCATAATACAACTGAGGTTTAATTGTTTTTGTATGAAACGGTTCCTGGGACGCACCAAATGAAGGAAGGATGGCAGTTCAATGCGTTGCGTTTTTTATTTAAAGGTGTGTCACAGCGAAAACGATACGAATCTGGCTCAAGTACCACTGTCAATCGAAACCCCATACGCCCTTTTTTGTGTGTTTAACGGTGATTTGACGCTTCAATTTATGGATTTAAGCCCTTTTTTTTTTACTGTTCAAATTGGGTTGTTCAATCATATGTCCCATTGGATAATAAATTGTAGTTATATAACCCAGATATAATCATTAATTAATTACTGGTTGATGGTTTGGAACATTTTTTATTTTCCATAATATATGGGATGTCATCCTTCCCATTGACTTTCATATTTTTCAAGATGGTTAAAACCACCAACCAGATTATATATATATATCCCAGTAAGTTTATCAACTTGGGGTTTCTTTAAGGTTAAAAACAAGAAACCCATGGGAAATCGGCAAATCGTCCAGGTTCGAAGGCCGAAGTGCAGGCGCTGTCTGAAACACCGAAAATGTCGGGCCGGGCATCCAACGTTATCCGAAAATCGGCTACAGGATGGGCCCCCCCCAGTTATGTCAGTTGGTTGAGAAAACCCTATCTAAACTATAGTTATAAGTACCATAAACCATAGTTATTGGAGTTAAAAACCAACAATATGTGAGTTGGTTGAGAAAACCCTATGAAAATATAGTGATTTGCGTATCATACACCAACTTGTTATTATAGTTATAAACCAATTTAGCATAATTTAGCTAACGAACTGGGGCCCCATCTTCTATAGTCCTATCGGAAACGGTTACCGCTTTCAATAGGGGAAAACTATGGAAAACTCGGATGATGTCATCTTCTGGATCTCGGTTTTCACACGGTAAATCTATGACAGGCAACAGGGCACAGGGGGGAAGTGAGTACTTTCAGCAGTTTCGAGCCATTTTTTTTGCCAATTCATCACCCGTATCTGGGGTGTTTTTTTGCACTCCTGTCGATGTAAGGCATCTGTTTTCAAGTCATCGAATGCAAAAGAACAAAGTTTTTATAGGTGCACTTGGGATTTCAATCAACTTTGTTAATTAGGATGTATCCGTGATCAGTTGGGATTTCAGCCTAGTTTCGCATCACCAGATACCCTCTGGTAATTTAACATAGCTATTGAAAATGACCATTTTATAGTGGATTTTCCCATTAAAAATGGTGATTTTCCATTGCTATGTTAGTTTACCAGAGGGTATCATGGTTTCACCATGAAACACTGGGACGTTTGGCCTGGCTGCCAGGCCAAGTTGGACCTGCTCCTAGCTGAGCACGCTTCCAAGGTGAGCTAGCTGAGCTGCAGAGCTGGTCCACAGTGGTATGGGGGTTCTGAAAATGGCCATTTATAGTGGATTTACCCATGAAAAATAGGGATTTTCCATAGCTATGTTAGTTTACCAGGATGGTATTTTTAAAAATCACACAGTACATGATGTCACCGAAAATTTTACACGCCACAAGGGCTTGTTTTTGCTGTTCTTTTCACATGTTTTTAAGGGATGATGATTCTGCAGCATCACAACGTGGGAGGCTTTGCACCACGAAACTTCGTCACCCGTTCAACGATGGGAATATACACCGTTTCGCTGCTGATACCCACACCACCACTAGAACAATATGATTTATATGAATGTATATATATATATATATACAGTATATATATATATATATATATATATATATATATTATATTACAATATTATATAATTACAATATTATATACATACATATATATATAGATTCATAATTTATGCATATATGTACTAATATATATATATATATATATATACGTCGTACTTCCCACAACGATAGAAGACTAACATATCATATTATTGTGGATTTGGATTTGACGTTGTTTCCGCATCGAAAAAAACTGAGGCAGAAATGTCAGCCGATGCCAGTCACCTGGCAGATTTGAGCGATTGCTGCTAGTGGAACCATCATTTTTGTGGCTGATATCTCACCAGAGTCGCCGGGGTTAATGAATGTTAATTACATCCCAACTTATGGAGGTTAGAATCCCATAGTTATAGCCCTTAAATTTATTTCCCAACTGCAGCCCCAAGTGAAGGTCCGAATGTGACAAGTACCTAGGTGTGTTATAAAAAATGGGGATATTCGCCGGGCTATATCCCCGATATCGCGATGGATTTAGGGGTACCCTGAGTTTCAGGCAAAGCCACATCTCTCTTTACATGTGTCCTCGAAATGTCAATGTACCCTCTGGTAAACTAACGTAACTATGGAAAATCACCATTTGTAATGGGAAAATCCACTATAAATGGCCATTTTCAATAGCTATGTTAGTTTACCAGAGGGTAATTACCTTTCCTTGTACATGTCTATGGTTGATTTGGTGCCATACTATGTTTGCGCATGCGGATACCTTTGTTGCCCAACCTCTGCAATTCCATTGGTCCATGATTTCCCCTAGGAGGTGTTGAAGAGTCTCTCTGTCATTTTCCATGGAAGGGTGTGGAAGGGTGAATTCCGGCCAAATTTCAAGTGTGCTGCTCATATACACCAAGTAGTTGTACAGCAGATGTTGAATACAGGAGAGGCTCCGAAACGAATTGGTTTTTCTTCTAACGTAGCCCTTGAAAAAAGTGATTTCGGTCTATATTGTTTTTTGTTGTGAAATGCAACTTGTGTTGTTCCTGAACCTCTTGTTGCGTTTGATCTTTGGCTTTATTAGTCAGATCATGTCAAATCACTATTTGCGTCTGATTTGAACTCAACCTGTTGTCATGTCAAATACCACGAAGATAATATATTGACTTTCTATGATTCTCTATGACTATCTATGGTGATATTTCTATGATAATATATTGTATATATATATGACCAACAAGTACCCACCTTGATTTGTATGTCAAAGACCCAGCGTCGCCTTCAATGTGGGTTCCCGACTATTGAGGTGAGCCAGCGAAGGGGCCAGAGTGGCTTGGCGCAGATTTACCATTTTTTTTGCGGCCATCAAATGGATGGTTGCGAAATCCTGCATCACCAAAAGGATGGTTGAAATCCTATAAATAATGGGATGTTAACCACCGTTTTCAACCACCGTTCGGATTTCGCTGGCCCATCCACCGTATGAAAAATGGTCTTTTTGCAAAAATGGAGAGCCATACCTGGTACCCTCTGGTAAACTAACATAGCTATTGAAAATGGCCCATTTATAGTTGATTTACCTATTAAAGATAGTGATTTTCCATAGCTATGTTAGTTTACCAGAGGGTAATTTTAAGTCCAAATCGAAATCGGGATTTGGATTTCCCCGAGCCAATGGACCATCCATAGCATCGTTCTCTTGAATTGCCCGAGTGTACATAACTTGGCAATAGAAAATGTTCTATAATCCCAGTTATAACTGGAAAATGTTCTATAGTTTTATAACTGGAAAATCCATGAAAATCCTATTTATAGAATTCTATAGATGATTTTCCCAGTTATAAAACTCCATTTTTTTTGGGGGGATTTTCCAGCCACGTTTGATTACCAGAGTGCAACCATAAATGCCATGGAATAATCATCCGAAAAAAAAAAACAACACACATTACAGTATGTTTGGGTGCCCCCCAGTTATGTTTGTTGGTTTATAAAGTAGGGCTATTTATTTTAGTTTGTTTTTTGATAAGGTTTAGGTTTATTTTGGGATTCCTGCTTTTTTGCTGATCCTGCTTCTTTGCTTTTCTGCTTCTCCGTTTTTTTGTTTTTCTGCTTCTTTGCTCTGCTCTTCTGCTTTTTTGCTTTTTCTGCTTCTCTGCTTTTCTGTCTTTTTTGCTTCTGTGGCTTTCTACTTCTCCTTTTTTTGCTGCTCTACTTCTTCCTGCTCCTTTGCTTCTTTGCTTCCTTTCTTTATTGTCTCTTTATATACTGTCTCTTTGCTGTTCTTTCTCGTTTGCTTTATTCTCTCCGTTTGTATCCTTAATGAAACCCTAGAGAAACCCTAGATGAAACCCAAAGACACCCTAAGAGGAAACCCCAAATGAAACCCTAAATGAAACTCTAAAGATAAATTGCACCATAAAGAACCCCTACATGAAAACCTAAAGCCACCTTAAATGAAATCCTAAAGAACCCTTAAATGACACCCTAAAAGAAACCCTAAATGACACCAAATAAAACACTAAATGAAACCCTAAAGAAACCCTAAAGACATGCTAAATGAAACCCTAAACGAAACCCTAAAGAAACCCCAAAGATACCCAAAATGACGCCCTAAAGAAACCCACATGAACGTTTGAGTACCAACATGTAGCAAATACTCTCACCATACAAAATGAGAGGTCACGCACATTTGAAGTACCAACTTGTAGCAAATACCATACAAAATGAGAGGTTGAGGTGCCCCAAAAATAGCAAATTCCGTGCAAAACGGAAGGTGAACATGTTGTAGCAATACCATGCAAAATGACAGGTTCTAGTTCCAAACTGTTGCAAATACAAGGCAAATGGTACCAGGAAAGAAATCCAAAAGAAAACCCAAACCTTAGATAAATCCTAGTATATAATTAATCATTAATCACTGTACTATAGTTATATAAACGTATCATAAACCATTGCGAAATCATAAACCATTGCGAAATTGGAGTTACCAACTTTGCTATCATAAATCCAATGAAATCCCTATATACTATATCAGTGTTGGTTAGTTCACCATTTTCCCAATTGTTCTTGGAGTTATCAACCACTGAAATCCATCATGTTTCAATGAAAATTGCATATGAAATCCACAGGTTCACCATCACAACTTGGCTCAGGCGCCGAGCGAAGTCCAAGTCGGACGGTGACTTGGCAGGACTTGGCTGAATGGGAACTCTGGAAATCTGATATATATATAATTATATGTATATATACATATATATATAATATAAGATACATGATATATTATATATAGGTTTATATATATATATGTATATATATATATGTTTGTATGTGTATACAGTATGTATATATATATATGGGTGTCTGAAAATGGTGTATACCCCAAAAAACGAACATTTATTGGTGTAAACAATGATACATCATGGGATTTTGGTGTACCATATTTTCAGACAACCCCAATATAAGTATATATATAACCATAAGTATTTAGATATCTGGAAATCTGAGCTATATAACTATCACCACAACATATTATATATGCATACTGTAATGGCTATGAAATATTCATACAAGAATCAGTCATATTATATGGTTATGTAATATTCTGAACCAAATATAAGATATATACTATATTACATGAATTATACCAGCTGGTTATATATGATATCAGTGAATTATACCACATCATTGAGTGCTACCGTGCTATCATGTACTATCCCATTTGACTGGTATTCAATACTATTCATGGATGATACGAGCCGATTTTTTCCCCATCTAGCACCACCCCAGAAGCCAGGGCTTCAAAAAGCGCTAATATTTGGGACCGTTAAGTCGGGATGTTGAAAAAACTAAGTGGATAGGATTGCCGAAAATGAGGGGGAAGTACCGATTTACATCTGGTCGCTTTGGGGTTAAACATGGACCCGGTCAAAAGGATGAATAAATAAGGTAAGCCACATCAACTTGGGAATCATTTGTGGTTGGGAATTACATGCTTATTTGGTGGTGAACTTTAAGTTAATGTTTCCCTTTCTGGTTTGTCTGTTGCAATTTGTCCGGACCGAGGGGGGAGGGTGCGGACCCACTTGCGGACCCCCAACAAGCGACAATTTGGGTGACTCTGAGGGAGGACATGTCGTGTCTTTTTTTTGGGTCCTCATGGAAAATGTGTTTGGCAGATGATTTTCAGAGATATAGCCAGCCATGGTAGATTTTCGTAGGTCATGGTAGGTCTATGTCTACAAGTCAACTTCATGGATCTTCATGGTAGGTTTGATGAATCCGTTGTGACTACCTCACTGCGATCCTCAGATTCGTAGGTACAACAAAAATGGATCTTTCCAATGGGGGTACCCCAAAAATCGTCTATTTTGATGTACCATTCAAGGTATTTGGGGCTCATTTCAAAGTAAGTGGTTCCCACATACTCCCGCAAAGTTGGCAGGAAAGGTGTTCCGGCTGGGCTGATGATTTATATCATATGATACAACCATAATCAATGAATCTTGATGATACATTACTGGTTGGTGGTGACTGGAACATTTGGATTATTTTTCCATTCACTTGGGAATTTCATTATCCCAGCTGACGTTCACTCCATGATTTTTCAGAGGGGTAGGTCAACCACCAACCAGTAATGAATATATATATATATATACACATGTTACATATATATATAATATAATATACAGATAACATAATACATAATCAATCCTAATTATATATCATATAAACCATATGATTCGAGGAGTTTCCATGCCATCCAGCGAGAAAAAAGCGCCCAAGTTATTTGGAGACTTGGATGATTCTCCAAGGAATTGCTGATTGCAGTTCCAGTTTATGAAAGTGGATAGTGTTCAACAGCAAAAAATTCTAATTCTAACTAGCCTCTGGTAATTTGCTACATAGCTATTGAAGCCATGGCCATAGAAATAGTGAGTTTTCCCATTAAGAATGGTGATTTTCCATCGTTTTTTGTATGTTTACCAGGCCGGGTATATTCTAACTATAGGGACCATCCACGGCCGTCCCAAGTCATGGCAGTCATGGCAGATCATGGAAGATCATCCCGACAAGTCCCAGCAACCCATCCCCATATGCGAACCATGGTGCTGGAATATTTACCAACATAACTGCCCGAAGAAAATCACCCAAAGGCCCAAATGTAGGTAAATATACCAAATGTAGGTAAATAATCTGGTAAATATACCAAATTTCACCATTAAATCACCATTAAATCACCATAATTCACCTAGAAATCCAGGTTTTTATCACCCAAATATACGGACTAAGCACCAGTAAGTCAAGTCACTGGACAGGAGAGCCGAAAGCGCCAAAAGCGGTGAAAGGACTCGGACCTGAGCAGCTCGGCGGACTCGATCTCGCGAAAGCCGGGGGCCAGTGGATCCCGACATCAGCTGCTTGGAAAATCCGGAAAATCCCCATGGAAAATCTGGAAAAAATCATTGGACATCTCCAAAATGGATGGGTTTATGATGGAAAATTTCCATTTATAGATCATTGATTTAATCCAATGATTGGTTTATGATGGACAATCCCTAAATCTTGATGGAATCAGCCGCAATTTTTGCTATGTGGCTGCGGTGGAAAAAACAACGATCTAGCCGGCCTGGTAAACGTTTACGTAACGATGGAAAGATCCACCATTTTATAGCTGGGTAAATTGGGTAATTCCACTATTTCTATGGGTCATTTTCAATAGCTATGTGAAAAATTACCGGAGGGTACCACATGATTAATTTTCATAGTATAGCCATGACGGACATATATTCGCATTTACGAGAGGTTTTTACTTGCTACACTAAAAATTCAACATAATTCAATTAATTCAATTGTGGATTTTGAGGCTTCTTGACACGGAATTCTTCATGGATAAATCTCCCGATTTATGGCAACAAGGTACCCATTCTTTATGGTTGACCCTGAATTGTTGATTTCAAATCCCGTGAAATATCCCGTTATATCATTTATATCCATCTGAGTCGTTCAACCAACCAACCAACCGACCGACCAACCAACCAACCAACCAACCAACCAACCAGTAAATAATAAGTTCAGAATTCTGATCAGTAATTCAGCCAGATATCAATTCTACTCAATTCTCCATTGTACTTCCCTATGGATCCAGTCGTACCTTCTGAAAGGGTGGACTGGGGTATGATTTACTATCATTTGGAGGGTTAGCCGTACCTTCTCAGACAGTGTTTGGATCCATAGGGAAAGTAGCTAATGTTGGGTAATTGTTGGGTGTTGGTTGGACCATAGAATCTATAACTAGAGTGACTGTTGGCTTTATGGTGATTATTCTCCATAATTATACTTATATCAGATATAATTATATGGATATGATGTATATATTATATACCATATTATATACTCCATGGAGGTATTCCATATTACATACCCAGATCCATGGAAGTTTACCGATTTATGCTCGCTCTCCCAGGCGATTAGCGCGAGCGCCGGTGCCAAAGATCCCGAAGATCCCGATCCCGACATCGCACCCGTCGCCAAAGGGCCGCTGGGCAAACCCTTGGGTTCCACGATGTTCCACAGATTTCGTCCGAAACATCGGGAGTTGATGGGATATTCATAGGATAGTACATGAAAATGGGATTTAGTTCCCATAAGTTATGACTGTTACAGTTCGCCATGGTTGGTATAGATGGCCCTAATCGAAATAGATGGTTTACCGTTCCTTTTTTTAGCATGGTGGATCTTTCCATGGCTATGTAACAAATAACCAGAGGCTAATAGTGATACGATCAAATGTGATAAACCGCCAATGCCACCATCCCATGAACCAACCATGACTTGGGGGGACATTTTGCTAACGAGAGGGTACATGAAAATGGGATTTAGTTCCCATTTTTTGCCGCATTTTTGTTCCTTTGCCATGGAAATCGGGGTGGCTCTCGAAAAAATACGAGAAAAACATGGACACATGGAGAGGCGATCATTCTGTTGGAAGAGAGTCCTCCATTCTGATGGATGGCTTTCCAGTTCGATAGCGTAAGGTGATGCGTTTAGAACTATAATAACAAGTTGGTGTATGATACGCAAATAACTATATTTAGATGGGGTTTTCTCAACCAACTGACATAACTGGGGGGCCCCATCCTGTAGGGTATGTAATCAAATATTTGGAGTTGTCGCAATCTGGAGTCACTTTTCGAAAAACCGTTGGTTTGGATTCTTGGCTTTCAGAAATTCTACCATGGACTGCACGTAGAAACCCAGAGTTGCCAAAATCTGACCATATATATTATATACTGTACCTAGTTTCACAGAAATCTACAAAGGAGCAGGGGCCATACATGGTCACATCCTCAATTGAAAAGTATCTTCAGTATCACTCGCCTGAACCCTCTTATTTTTTGTGGGTATGGGTCAAAGCTATCAAGTTTCAGTACTTGATGGTTGGATACATTGGTAATTTGATACCAAGCTAATCTACAGTATCTATACTAATACAATACTAGTATAATATACATATATTTATGATAGTAGTAGTTAGTAATTAATACTCAGTGTAGATAGTTGGATGAGCCAATATAATATAATAATATATAATAATATATAACTTTATTTAATAATACATAATAATATATCATAATATATAAAAATATATAACATGATTTAATAATACATAATAATATTTAATATTTATAATAAAATATAATAATATAATATTTATAATAAAATCTAATAA
>Ga0126342_10001642_pt1 | contig 32312 bp, 27 predicted proteins | sample Cyp1metagenome_FD_92528 | JGI IMG/M metagenome (GOLD analysis project Ga0126342, IMG submission 92528) | Coral microbial communities from Lord Howe Island, Old Settlement Bay, Australia - Cyphastrea 1 metagenome | ecosystem: Host-associated > Invertebrates > Cnidaria > Coral ...
AAGCACCAGAAAGTACAATCAGAGACCACAAACGGAGCACCAGAGAGACCAGAGGTTTTGCCAAAACGGAGCACCAGCAAGTCCAATCAGAGAGCACAAACGAAGCACCAGAAAGTACAATCAAAGACCACAAACGGAGCACCAAAGAGACCAGAGGTTTTGCCAAAACGGAGCACCAGCAAGTCCAATCACAAAGCACAAATAAAGCACCAGAAAGTACAATCAGAGACCAAACGGAGCACCAGAGAGACCAGAGGTTTCCAGCACAAACGAAGCACCAGAAAGCCGCACAATCAGAGACCACAAACGGAGCACCAGAAAATCAGCCAAACAAAAGTGTTCTTTTCTAGAGATTTCCATTTACAATTGATTTTCATTGGCCAGCTTACCCAGCTCTCCCAGTGCTACTTTGCACTACAAAGCTTGCGCAAAGCACTTCCCAGTCTTGCACGAAGCACTTCCCAGTACTACTTTGTACTACAAAACTTGCACAAAGCACTTCCCAGTACTACTTTGTACTACAAAGCTTGCACAAGCTACTTCCCAGTACTACTTTGTACTACAAAACTTGCACAGGCTACTTCCCAGTACTACTTTGTACTACAAAGCTTGCACAAAGCACGTTCCATTACTACTCTGCTTTGGCAACCCATGCCTATGTTGATGGCACCATGGAGCTTCGGCAGGGGTAGTGGAAAAAAGTTTTTTGTGATTTGAACATGGCTGTATGTTGGGACTTCTGATCAGAGATAAGCTCAATTTGGAGCATTTTTGTGGTGCTCCGTTTGTGCTGTCCAGTTGTGGTCACTGTTACAAGGAAGGGGAACGTCCTAAGCTATATACATTTGGGTGATTTTGAAGGTAAATGTTGATAACTATTCCATACATGGAGCATATGGGGTGGATAGTTTTTGTGGTTTCTAGATGTGTCTAGATGTTTCTATAGTTCATAACCCCCAAAAAAACCTTTTCAACTGAGAACATGCCAGGACTGGATTGATGTTTAGCACTTTTAGCACTGGGATGCACATCCAAGTTTGCGTTTTAGCCATCTGCTGTGTTTTTTTCGTTCGAGTGCCTTTGAGTGTGATATGTTGTGAAGCCATCTAAGCCCAAATAAGGTAATCATCAAAGTGTAAGACTATACAATTTGCAACCCGTCCAGAACCAGAACAGAATTAAAAACTGTGCGTAAATAACCCTTGTTAAACATGGCAAGTCTTTTTTTGGCCATGGGATGCCATGGGATGGCCCAAAAATGGGTTTCCATCAATGGGGGTACCCCAATAGCGAGCTATGGATGGTTTATTAAATTGCGGGAAAATCCCATCTAAATGGATGATGACTAGGGGTACCCCCATGAATTGGAAACCACCTAATATTGAGTCAAACAAATGGGGTTAGAGTCAGAGCCATGGATGATATGGATGGCCAATCTTGCTTTGTTTCAGTCTCTACCCCAGGTGGGTGAGCCACCTTGGCCCTTAGACAATCACAATAAATTGGAATCATCACCTCAGGACCTACGTAGAGACACAGCTGGTAAAGGCTTTCCGTTTCTACCCATGGTTCTTTGATCTCTGAAAAGTCGTTTTTGGTACTGTTTGCACCCCAAGAATCAAAGCCGCAGTTTCATTGGGGATGATCCGCCTAAATCAGGAACAACCATAGTTGAAGCCACCAAGTTTTTACATAGCCGCTGCCGTTTTAGCCATCAGTGGTAAAGAACGCCCAAGTGATAGATTTACACCGCATGTATCCACAATGACCATCAACCAACCATCTTACTAGCGTCAGAGATTTAAAAAACACAATCGTAGCAGTTTCGGATGTCACCAAGCAGATTCGTTGACAAAAACCCGACAAAAAACACCCTAAACAACCAGTTCGGCAAGTTCTCTTAATATGTCACTAGGCTAACGAATGGTTTGTGAATGAAGTTATGGTATCGAACCAACAAACATCACTGGGGCCTTCTTGCAACCATCACCCAACAGTTTGGAAATTGCAACCGTTGGGGAATCATCATGTCAGCGGGTGGCTGGACAACGATCAAACCATGTACAATACATATGAACAATGTTAATGATTAACATACATGTATGTACAACAGATTATATATATATATATATTCAAATTGTGTGTCAACATACATGAACATTACATGTATGGATCATGCTACACCTTCAGGCCACCGTTTCCAGTGGTTTTTTTTCAGGGGCCCCCAGGACATCACTGCCGTGCGTCTGAGAGAAAAAGTCCCGTTGCCGTAAAGACCAACCAGATTTAAAGATGATCATCGGCCTCGGATGTGAATCCGGGATCAGGATGATGATCTCCAGGAAAGCCGCGGCTTTAAGTTGTGGCCATATGAAACAATGCACAAAACCAGATTCGAACATATCTGGTTGGTGCTATACCTACCCCTCTGAAAAATATGAGCTCGTCAGTTGGGAATATTATTCCCAATATATGGAAATTCATAAAAGTCATGTTCCAAACCACCAACCAGATATTGAAGTATATCATCCAAAGCTGAGAATCCTTTACCATGCTCTATTCTAGCAGTTTGTCCCAAACACTTTCAACACACCAAAAATGTACATATGTTCCAAGCTATAAACCTTCATTGTTTACGAAAATTAGGGTGGATTTTCCCAGTTCCCGATGGCTTGGCTCGCAGCTTTCCATCCCCACGGATCCAAGTTTCAAGCAGAACAACTTCAAGGATAAACCTCGCTGAAACGACGGCGCTTGCCACACGCCAACAGATTGGTTTGTTTGGGAAAATTTCAGTAGAAAACCCCATGATCTTCATGGGAAAATCTATGGTTTCCGGTTAAGATTTTCCCTTAAACCAACCAATCCATTGTAAGAATTAATGTGGTTAATCAATGTGGTAATGTGGCTTACCATTGATGTTAAATTACTCAATCTGGGTAAATTATAATATTTCACAAACCTGAATTAAGGCCATTTGGGGATGATTTCCCTTACTAACCATGATTTCCAGTGAGGTCGTAGTGAGGTCGTTATAATTTACCCAGACTCAATGGTATATCAATGGTATATCAATTATTGAACACGGCGTGGCTTGATTCACAAACAAAGCCCAAAAGGTGCCTGCGAACGACCCCACAAATCGATTTTTGTCGGACGAAGAGTCTGGTTGGTGGTTGAGCTGAGCCCTACCCCTCTGAAACTATGGTTACCATGGTTTATATATAGGTGATATATCTAGAAAAATAACTATGGTTTATAGGTGATGTATCTATATACTGGTTGGTGGTTTTGAGCCCTACCCCTCTGAAAAATGATGGAGTGAGTAACAGTTGGGATGATGACATTTCCAACTGAATGGAAAGTCATGAAATTCCATGGTTCCAAACCACCAAGCAGTATAATTCACCCAGTGATTGGATCAATTTGGATAACATGGATAACGTCAGTTGAGGGGACTTACAATCACCCAGGTTCCCAAAGATTTACGGCTGTACTGAGCTTCGCTGATCCTCCAAGGGCCAACAAGCCAACTGTATTGGTGGGGTAAACCAACTCTAGAGGTCGAGTACTGGACCCACCTAAGTGCAATGAAGATTGGAAAAACAACAGGTTTAGATATTAATTCTATAGGCAAAGGACAATAATAGAAATGAATATGCTCCATCAACATAAGTTGTACTATATTACTATCTAAAGATTTTTTTGTCCGCACTTCAAAACCAAGTGGGCATTTCCAGCTCATTACCTTTGATCCAAATGGATAAAGATTGGAACCGATTGACTTTGTGATGACGAGAGGAGCCGATAACGTGAGTTGGTTCACGCAGCCACACACAGGCACTGCACGCTGAAAGTAGAGGCGTGAAGCCACGATGACAAGAGAGGAGTGGGGTAGAGTAGAATAAATTAAGTCAGCTCAACCGGAAGTACAGAAGCATCTCAGAAGTCTTAAATGCAGTGAACCAGTTCGAAATGCGAGAAGTCACTCAAAATCTTAAGTGTCCTGGACAAAGTCTTAAGTCCACTAGGCTGAGTCAGGTGAAGTGAAAGAGAATAAAGTACAGTAAGAGCAGAGTAGAGTGTACTTGCAAAGAAACTAGTAACAGTTTTTTTTCGAATAGAAAGAGTCGGAGGAAAATAGCATAGATTCACCTGTAAACTGGAGAAACTTTGCGTGCACATGTCAGGACGAGTAGGAAACCCGCGTGTACAAACGACTCGGTTCTCGCATTGTTTCCTGGTGGGGCCGCAACCTTCAAGGGCCACCACACATTGTTCAACCATGGGTCTGGATAAATTATAATAACCATTAACATGAGTCATTAAATGTCCCCATTGAACATCACCCAACCATTAGGTATATGGTCTATAATGGCTACTATAAGGTGATGTCCAATATTCCCAAAATGGGACAGTTACCAACCCCTGATTAATAACCTCAAACAATGCCATTTTGGGATACCCTCTGGTAATTTGTTACATAGCTATTGAAAATGGCCCAGTCGAAATAGTTGATTTTCCCAGCTATAAAATGGTGGATCTTTCCAGTTCGCTATGTAAACGTTTACCAGAGGGTATTTGGAGATATGTTTTGTCAAACAATGCCATAATAACCATTAGTAATAACCATTAATAACCATTAATAACCATTAATAACTACTAATAACCATTAACAACCCCCATTAATAACCATTAATAACCTCAACCGTTAATAACTTCCCCTTACTAACACTAACCACAATTTACGTCGTGACGTGTGTCAGTGAGGTCGGTCGAGGTCGATCGTTCATCCAAATGGGCCTATTTTTCAGGAATTTCAGGGAATATCCCAGCAAAATATGGTCTTATATTGTACTAACGTACCTCCATTTTAACATCCTGGAGTTCCCATTGATTTAGGTGATCTGATTAAAACTACCTCCACTCAAAGTATCATGCGACGTTGGCCAATGTGTGAGTTGGTAAATATCAACATGGCTGGTGACTCCAAGTTCACCTGCGTCAATTCCATGTACCCTTTGGCAATTTAACATAGCAATGGAAAATAACGACAATGTGGGGCCCCCAAGATAGCTATGTTACTATGTTGGTTTATAACTCCAATAACTATGGTTTATGGTGCTCAAATAACTATAGTATTCATGGGGTGAATCTAAACCAACTTACAACTGGGGGGCCCCACATTGTATGTGTAATATGCGATAGGCAAATTACATCTAAATTGGCAATTTTCCGTATGTTGAATGACCGAAGGGTATGTCCTGGTCAATCATAGGTACTCTGCAACAAACTTGATCTTCACGCGGTCAAGATATCTGTGGCAAAGACTTCTATATAGATTGCATAGTGAGTTTTAAACTACCCTTCACCAAATTTTAGCAAGTTACATTAATGATATCTCAATTTGGAATTTATTGGTGGTTGCAATTGCTGGTAAAATAGCTCCATATTCTGTAGCCTTCACCAAGTTCTCAGCGTCAAAAAAACACTTGGAAAATCCAAATTTTAATGATTTGGTCAACATCCCAGTTCATGGATTATCATAATCCCCTATTTTTCTCGAAAGCGTAGGTCAATAGAGCCCACATCAAAATCATCAAGCAACAACAAGGTCACACGCAGATGTTTGACCGTGGGTTATTTGTTGAATCATCTGTTTCTATAACTTCAAATTTGGAACCCTTACAGCGCTTTGTGCCTTTTGTGAAAATGAAACTAGTGTCTCGCTGTGGTTTTGGGGCACACAGGGTCGTCTTTCATCGGTATTTTTGTATTCGAGTCGTCCAACCTCCCTTTCGCTCAAAAGTATATAGTTTTTTCATCTTCTCACCCACTGCAATTGAAGTCACATGATTTTGCCCAATTCTTTTGTTAAGTTGGCATGGTCATGGTTGTGAAAATTGTTTCGCCACACGAAGCCCCAAAATGAGCTTTTCAGCAATGCCGCCTCCAGGTTTGTCTTTGACATGAAGAGATTGGGGCAATGCCTTTTCAAGACTTTGCCACCAGTGGTCAACACATTGTGTGCCAAGTTCCAAGAACAAGTTCACAGCGTAGCATCAAGAACGTGTTACAAGAACAAGTTCACAGCGTAGCATCAAGAGCGTGTCAGAAGATCCAAGAACAATTATCAACACGCAAAAGGCAAGAACGTTATTAAACCGTTATTACGAACCCAACCAAAGCCCCAACCCCAATACCCAAAACAACACGAACGTATATAGTTAAGTGAAACTGTAGTAGAAATGTCATAAAATGTGCTAAAACACCATGGGTGCTTATCAACGTGCCTGCAACAACAAATACCATCACATACCATACTGTTAGCTTAAAAATCAATCATACCCATTATGTACATGTAAAAAATAATATACATATTCCCAACCCAAAACATTCCAATACTCAGCAATCAACATGTAAACAGCAACCAACATCAATATCAACATCGATATCAACATCAACCAACATCACTATCAACATCAACATCAACGCCTTAAAACCGCATTAAAGCTGCAACTGATCAATTGGGCCATGAGAAAAATACCGCCCTATCCCATCTAATGATACTTGGTGGACCTTGGTTGATAGGTTTCTTTAACTATTGGTTATCATAATTCCCAATAAATTAGGTAGTAGAAATTCCAACAAATGCACCAATCAACCAGGTTCTTTTAATTGCTAAATTTACACCATTGTTAACCACTATAAACTACTATTAACCATTATTCACCATTATTAAACATGATTCATGGCTCAATTCCTCTGAGGGACTAAAGACGGCATACTGCAACTTGGGGTCCAAGTTGTCCCGTTCGCCGCCCCAATCGGACGCATAGAGCGCCTGAAAAACGTACGGCCGATCAAAGCCAATTTGGGAGTTCACCCCAGTGAGTAAACCTGAAATTTCGGCTTGATATGGTTCTGGTTGGTGGTTTCAACCCCTCTGAAAAATATTAGTCAGTTGGGATGATTATTCCCAATAAAATTCATGTTCCAAACCTCCAATCAGGGTTGAATGATGTTGACTGCACATAAATGTACGGAGAAAAAATGTGCTTCAAACAGATAGGAAGTATTAATATGTTTTTTCATCCTACTGCATGTGCAAATTGTTCTAGCGCCGACCTCCGAGTCTTCTGCACTAAGCACAGCTGGTTACCAGCGAGCATCTGTTGTCAGTTTATCTCATGAAAGTATCTGGAACTGGAAGGAGCCCATCAATTTGAGATCAGTTTACAGTAAGAGATTTATCTGTTCAAAAGGAAGATCACAGGTGTGATCCAGGGTTTTCTCTTAAACATTCCAAGTCAGATTTTCACTTATCGGGTCATTGTGCGAGGTAAAACCCTCTGACTGTCCTGACAGACATTGGAACATTGCATGACAGGTAGTGGGTCGGTCAGTCTTCCATCTGTTGATTACTCCTTCACTCCCATTCTGCACATGTCTTACCATCTGGTTATTTAAGATAGCCATGGAAAATAACCATTTATAGATGGTTTACCTATTAATAGCATGGTGGATTGTTCCATGGCAAACTGTTAGTTAGTCATAACCAGGTTGGGTATTTTCAACTTTAGGAACATCATCATCCTATGGACAGAAACACATGGGAATCTCCCTGGATTTTCGTGTCGAAACCTTCACCAAGTCCGAGATGTCCGAGAAGCAAAGCCCAGAATGGCACCCAGAATCACAGACACCAAGGATTCAGGCAGGAAGTTCAGTCTCGCGCCTTGGAGTCGACGAAGTTCTGATGATTTTTCGCTGGATGATAAAAACCATGGGGTTTTTCCATTGGGTGAAGATGCGGGATGAACAACCCGTTTTTTAAGGGATCAAAATGGATCAATCTGTTGAATGTCAACCAAAAAGTACCCTCTGGTAATTTAACATAGCTATTGAAAATTGCCATTTATAGTGGATTTACCCATTAGAAATGGTGATTTTCCATAGTTACGTTAGTTTACCAGAGGGTAGAATGTGAATAAAGTGAACCTTGATTCTTGAGAGAGGGAACTCATGGACTCCGACCTGGTGGTTTCAACAGCATTGAAACTCAACTGGATGCTGATGTGGGGGGCCGCACCAGCAAGCACCATGAGCAATACTCAGACCTGTTGCTTGAATGGTTAGGATTCTGCATGGTCCATGATGGTTTCACGGTTTCACTAAAAGCGCTGATCCATACAGGTAAAAAACCATCTACCCGCGTTGCGGCGACAATAGAAATAGCTGCTGGCTGTCGTATCCTTTGATTGTTTGCGGATGACCAAATTATTTGACCTAGACCGAACCTCCCCAAATTTGACCTAGATACCTCAAAATGGATTAAGATCATCTCCAAAATATTGCTGGTTGGTGGTTTCGGTTTCAACCCCTCAGTTGGGGTTACTATATTCCCAATATATGGAAAGTCATAATCCATTCATCTTCCAAAGCACCAGATTGGCTAGTACAATCGCCAATTTTCTTGCCCATGAGTTCATGATCGAGACACGGTGGATGAGATTGCCAGAGACCACCACCAAAAGCAGTGTCACAGCCACGCCAAAGACCTCAAAAGGGGGATATCCCGCCCAGGAATCCGTGAAAATTTGGCCAAGAACATTTCTGCTCCCGATACAAGAAGTATCCCTAAATTAATGGCCCTGGCTCATAAATGTTGGGGGACAATGACACAATTTTCAAGTACATCATGTATTTGGATGAAAAAACATGCAATTATGGGATTTCGAAATTATGCCCACGAATCATCAACAAATTTCGGGGGCCCTTTGGTAAAAACTCATGGTTTCCTGTTCCCTTCAATCCCATGAGACCCAAGATGGGCATGGAATCCGTGTCCCCGTTCGATTGGAAGCGCCCCCGTTTGTTCCAAAGTTCTGTTGTGCAAAAACATGCCATTCAATACAATCGGTACCTGTCATATGAACCATTCAGTCTTGGCTTAGGAGTCAAAAAAACTTGCGCCATATCGATCTGCGTCTCTTAAAATGCAGAAAAAAACCAAAGAACTAGTGGGTACCATTGGATCTCTGGTAAACTCACATTTCATGGACTTTTTGGAGCTGCGTATAGCTGCCCACGTGGGAGCTGCGTGCAAGGTGCAAGCCTCTTGACGGAGTAAACTGCCTACCTTCCAAAGGTGGCTATCATTTATCATGATTTATCATGACTTGGAGCTGCAAAACTAAGCAAATCACCAATCAAGCAATGGATTCGATGGACCATTTTCCATAGCTATCATAGCTTCCCAGGTGCCCAAAAATGCCATACGACTTGGGCTTCGGAAAATGCGAGCCGGACTTTCTCGGGCTCCCAACCAGCTGTTCAGCCCGGTCAGTGATGACTGGCGGTGATGGTCAAGTCACTGAATTCCCATTGGACGGTTATATGAGGCTTTCCACAGATGCGGGTATCCAAAAATGGTTGGTTTATCATGGAAAATCCCAAACAAAAATGGATGATTTATGGTCTATGTGATACTGGTTGGTGGTTTCAACCCCTCTGAAAAATATTAGTCAGTTGGGGTTACTATTCCCAATATATACCAGGTACCTCATTGTGACCTTTTGATGTGTGCAGGGGGTAAAGAGGTCACTTAGCTAATTACATATCAAAGGGTAACTTAGTAATATCAAAGGGGTAACTTAGGAATATCAAAGGGGCGCTTAGGTTACTTAGGTTCCCTTGGTGAATTTACCCATCATAAATTAATTACAATAAACATCAATAAACCAAATCATTGGGGTAAGCACTAACTCCAAGCCCTTCCCCCCATTTGCCACTTTTGGCCACGGCTTGGTGAACATCCTGAGCATCACCACGGTCAGCTGCGTGGCAAGGTGCCGGCTGCTGGGCTGGTCAGCAGATGGGTGAAGTTGCATCTTACTTAAGCATACTTAAGGGTTGACCCTTAGCTCAAGTGCCCCAAGTAAAAATTTAAGGTTGGGGTATTTAATCCAACTGTCGTAACCAGCGGCAGCACACAAAGGCTGCCCATCTCAGTAGGACTTGGCGCCCTAATAGTCTGGGTGTTGCCATCAGTGCCAATTGCTTTATCTTTCCCGCCTAGGGTGCCAAAAACAAATGCAATCAAATGATATTCAAACAAGATAGAGGTGACATTCAAACATAAGCGACACAGTGAACACTAACGCATGAGGGTCACCAGATCCTCGTCGCCGTAGCACGATGTGTGCATCGGCGACAGGCGGGGTGCCTGGTCCAAAGCCAAGTGGTCCATCCTTAGATTATTGTGTTTGCTGACTACCCCAATGTATTGATGGGACGATTGGATAGTTTTCCCTATGGAACAAATGTAAAATTGAACAACAATCCCATTGCATACTTGAAAAGCTGCATGCATACAACCCTCCAACAAAAACATACCCTTGAATTTCCAAAGCGTTCTTGGTTCAGAAACCCAAAATTACTTACTATACCTCTAGGAGATGTTGGCCTCAGAGCCAAGCAACTTATGCAACTTTGGGCGAATCTTCCAAAGAAGACGCCCTTCGGCCACCGCCTCTTGCGCCAAGCCTTAGTCGAACAAACAACAAATAGCATTTACCTATGGGGCACTTGGGGAAAAAACCTGACTCTTGTCATATGTTGCCACTCAGTAACTGTTCAAAGCGCTGTGGAAAAGATAGTTTGCAGTTTGGAGCTTCTGTAAGCTCTCAGGTGGCAAAACAATGCCATGCTGGAGGGAAACGGCTTGGCGAATTGCAACGGCATTGACAAACACAGCAGCACGTAGCCTTAATGGAAAAAAAACAATGTCCGGAAATCTCAAGCAACCCCAAACTTTATCAGCATATCCATGCACCAAAGCTTGCAACATTTTGTCACCAAGACACTGTGCATGTATATCTTGGGGCCGCTGCTCAGCAATTGCCACTGTGATTCCCATTAGCCATCGAGCTAGGATAACAGATTCCTTACATTCACAAAAGGTAATGGTTTTGTCGGCTGGCCTTTAGAGGTACAAACAACATCAAACAGCAAGTATGTAAAACATCTGAGGTATGTTCTGATCCATTGAAGTGCTTTTGCGCCAGGCTCGGGTACTGCTTCTGGACTTGTAGGTGCCTCCTTAGCATTGTTAAAACTTCCAATCCCATTGCATCCAAACTGGACAGATGCTTCAAAAACCGGACATCCCCCCACGATAAACAAAGCCCAGTGACAGCTTGTAAAACTGTCCACGGTTTCCTGAGCCACGAGAACAACAACAACAACGACGTTTTTCTCAAGCCTTAATAAACATCCTAGATTCGAATCCTGTGCGTCTTGCACAACCTGCAGAACTCCACATATGCCTTTTGTAGGCGTTCATCAGGATTTGCACCTGCATATTGCATGCATGATGTGACATTCACTATTATGTGGGAACCTTGTGCGCAACACTACACATACAGTGCCTTCCCATACTTCATCCGTTTGTGATAGTTCCACAAGAGCCTCAATTCATTTCTACATTTTGTACTTCCCTCAAACACCATTGGAGAATCACAGGCACAAAGCATGCACACATGCACACACGTACAATTAGAGTGCAACAAAAAAACCGACGCAGCTGTGTCTGGCACCAAGGTCAAGTCAAACACATGAAGGAAGTCATAGCTCACCACTTCCACGTGCCATCCGGGCAAATTTACCCATGCATTAGGTTTGCAAGACTGGATGAACTCAGCAGTCCCCACCAATGTTTGTCGATGTTGTGCATTGGGCCCAAAATGGGTAAAAAGCAGCTCTGAGTTTGACATCCGAGATGCATGACAAGACCAGCAGCAACGTTGCGACAGCCAAGAAATAGTCAGGTGGTAAGCTTTGACAAGATACTTCTCGTCCCCACGGTGCACAGTCAAAATTCCCCTGTACCCTCCAGCAATTTCTTGACCACCTTTGTTCTCCCTACCAGGGATTGGGTCCCCAAATGGTCCAATTTCGAAAAAACGTCCCATCATCAGCTCTGTCAGGGAATGTACCAACCATGCATCCAACGTGTCCACAGTCTCATTGCAACTCCTACTGTTGTCAGTGCAGTAGCAAAGAAGACGACTGTCCCAAACACTGCAATTCTTCACCAGTAACGAGGCAAAAGAGCAAACAGTGAAGCTCCGGCGGCGATGACTCTCACAGTCGTCCCCGTGCAGGATCAACGGGATACATTTTCTCAGATCTGTATCCTTAAGAAACGAAGAATGATGAATGAACATTAATGAACCAGTCTTTGCAAGTTTGAACAATGCTGGCAAGTAGCTGGGTCACTCAGTACTGGGTGTTGTTTGAAGAAATCAGAGTGCTTCATGTGATCCCAGAATTGCATGATTGCCTCAATCAAGAAAGCTTAAAACTCTTAAACTATACCCTGGCAGCGCATGTAGTGTGTTCTCAAGTGGACGTATCAAAAACAAGGAACATTGTCGTCATCTCCAATAAATCGTTTTTTGAACAGCTGCCAGTCATAGCTGTAGATGGAAGCAAACCTCAGCTGGCAAACAAGGCCTACCCCCCATAACATGCAAGGGCAGCAACGTGCAGACACAAGGAACATTGAACTCATATGAACTCATAATACTGGCCATGACTCACATCGGTTGGTAGGAACACGTGCCAGGATGAAAGGTGGTACTTCTTCTCATAGGAAGGGTCTTCCAGTACGACAGGCACCCTTAGTTTCACAAAGTATACCACAAACACATGTGTATAGCTTCCAAACAAAAAACATAAACACACATACGTGCAAACTTGACATCACAAAAAATAGCTAGAGTAACTCGACGGGAGTGGGAAGCATGCGTCTCCACTCCTGATTTGAGACTCAATCCCAAAAGATTCTCTGTGCGTTCTTCTCGTCGAGCCTTTCCATGCGCAGAAGTTCTCGCATGTTTGGCCTTGGGTGCTGGTTCCGTACCATAACCTCCTTAATTAATCTCACTGAATTGTTCTAATGCAGAAATGTTTGATTGCATCCTAAGGGACGGTAACAACCTTCTAGGGAATCTTCTGCGGATGAGGCCCAGCATAGACATCAAAGTACGAATGCTTACCTAAGGAAACAGAATGGTTCCCCCTTTTGAGAAATGTCATGCATATTGTGTTTATGTTGTTTTTTTTTGCAACCAAGATACTTTCCTACCCAGCTCCAAAAATTCCTCTACCAGATCCATTGCTCTTCTAGGAAGCCCAACTGGTGTGGTGTCGAGAAGTGTTTTTTTGGCACATCAGCCGATATTTGATCAAGCACCTAAATAGTATAGTATATGTTGCCAAATGTTTTCGACAGAAAAAAAAAGACTTTCAATGGCTATTGTGGGATGTTTGCAGGGTTCAATGCCTATGCCAATTTATGTAGTTTCTGGGGGATGACATATGAATATAACATATTATTATAAATAATCCCCCAAGTAGCCCCCTACCCCCTTCCAGAGCCACACAGACCAAAGATTCATGAAAGCCTTGCATGCAGGCTGGATCACACGTACCCAAGCAGCAACAGACTGCCGCAGGCGCATGGGGTGACCAGGTGTTTTTGACGATTCTTCCCCCTAAATATGTGATGTGAAACGGTTTTGTGCGCACACAGCACGATCTACAGTAGATCGTGTTCCCAGAATGGTGTCAGGGTAAGAACACTGACATGTCAAAATACCAAACAGCCATCGAAACAAAATGGTTGAAACCTATATGATGTGTTCAATTTAAATTTGATACATCCAAAAAGGCTGTTGCTGAAGCCAGGGTTTCTGGCCTGGCTCGGGACCACCTCGCAGACGGGATTTTTGCAAACACCCAAATCTCATTCCCAGTGGAATCACAGGACAATCGCTGTAGACTAAGATAATGATATTTTAATTTGGGACCGATAGGGTTAAAAGAACAAACATATGGGTGTTTGCAAATATGGGATTGGACAACTGAATGTCGGATTGGATAGCCTTTTGCATCATCCAACTCATTTGAATGGCACTCATGTGGTTCTGTTCCAGGTAATGTTACGACAACAAGACCATGATCTGAAACATTATGGATACCCCATGAATTTTGAATTGAAATCAACCCTCCACTTCTGAACCACTGCCATCAGAAATATCATCCCCATCACTCTGCGCAGGCGTGGCTTGATTGGCCCTCTTTCGAGGCCCTTTGGTTGCAGAGACCCTGCGTCTCCCATCCCGAACATCTCCCTCAATTTCACTTAACGTGGGCTTTTGCAAATCCACCCACTCTGAAAATTCTTCGGGGATCACCTCAGAAAGGGGCTTGGAGGCTCTGTCGTTGGCATATTGAACCAAATAGGGCAACCTCTCCTCATGTCGGCGCAGCACACGTACCTTAGTTATCGATTTATGAAATGGGGTCCAAAGATCCAATATGGGAAGTGATACTAGTAACTAATAAACATAAACTCTTGAGAATGATGGGGAACATATGTTAAGTTTGGTGATAACCAAGATATAAAAAAAACAAGATGTAACACTGCTGGACTTATCTATTGTTAGTGCAGGGTTGTTGGAATAGCTCAGTTGTAATTCTACTTGAACTTATTTTCTCCAAGTCACAAGCTCTTCGGAGTTGCGGACTGGAAGGGTCTCCAGCTCCTCGACGATCTTGGGGATCTCGTTGAAGCACTTCTTCAACCTTGGTTGAATGAGGAATGGAACATGTTTGCTTAATATGTTGTAAGGTTTCTTGACCGGTGGACTCCCTTCTGGAATAATGGTAATGCAAATTGAGTAACTTGTTGTGCAGCTGCTTGACTTCGGCCAATGCCAGCTGGGCAGGGGATTTTGCTTTCTTTTCCTTCTTATTCTTTATGGTCCCTGTTTTCAAGTCCATATGCGCCTGGGACTCTAGGCTGTCAAGACCAACTTTCAACTGTTTGGATAGCAGCTCCTTCATCGAAGAAGATCTAACCCGACCTCCCACTTTCATCTCAGTTTCGCCTTTAGTTCCCGACGAAGTGGTTTCAACCACCTCTTTCAGCACCTTGTACATCTTCATCTCAGGGCACTGTGGGTGTGACACACCTGTCTGTCCTTAGATTCTGTTGTTTTGGCACCCCGGGATGGAGTATTGGAGTATCGAAAAATGGTTTAGCATCAGGACCCTTCTAAAATAAATAGAATTATTTGGAGATATAGGGATTTAAATAGATAGTTTACCATCTGAGCCCTTTTTAAAAAATATTACTGTAATTGTTTGCAGACCTATGTGAGGATATGATATGGAAGAATGGTTTAGAGTGACCCTATCCCTTATCTTCGATATCAACCCATGTGGGGATATGATATGATATGATTTGATTTGATATTTGAAGGATAGTTTGACAGGATGACTTCAATTGAGTGTCATTTCTTTTGAAATTTGAAATTTGGAAAAAGATAATAAGGGAATATGGCTGAGGACCCTATTCCTGTTTGGACTAGTTTCCTTTGCAGAGGGACTCCACAAAGCCTTTGGCCTCCTTTGAACGCCCGTAGATCTTGTACAACTGAAGTTTGGTCACCTTGGATGAGTGGGAACTTCTACTATGGTATGGTAGATTTGTTGTAGTTGTGAGAAAACAACTAAAAACCAGGGGTGGCGAAATCCCATTGTTATGTTAAATGCTTGTGAAGGACCGTGACATAGTTGTCTGTGCGAAGCTGCTCACACCATCGAACGAACTTTTCCTCCACAGTGATTGAATCAAGCTTCCCATCGCTCAGCATCCACTGCTTGAGCATTGACCACCTAGTGGAGGGGATCATTTGAGACATAGGAAAGTACCAATAAACGAGTTGAAATTGTTCACCTTTTATCATGCACCAGCCATATAGCATCATACATATAATATCATATATGCTATAAGCTCTTGGGTGGTTCAATCATTCACCCCTCCCACCTTTCTCCATCACTGCTGAGAGAGAACTTGGCTAGCAAGGCCGGTTCGCAAGAGCGAACTACAGCACGGCGTAAAGCCGCATACTGCCTCTTTCTTTCATCTCTCGGCATAGCTGTCGGAGTAGCCATGTCGGCAATCTTGTCCTTTTGCTCTTGTGACAGTTTTGCAATCCTTTTGGTCTTTCCATCTTTCCCCTTTTCGCTGCTTTGTGGTACAGAATCGCCAGGGGTGTCCTGGAGTGTATCGTAATTGTCCCAGCCAGGTATGTACACATAATCACCCGTCATATGTCAGCTGACCCTAATACATTACCACTAGTGTTGGGCAACATAAAACGCCAATCCAAGCATAAAAATTGGATTGGAAATATGTATCACATGGGTGGTGTCTTATAGGTGCCACGATACCCGACAACAGCCACATATAGCCACATACCCCACATAGACCCGAGCAGTCCTGCGAAGTAGCCACCGTCGCAGGCGAAGTACTTGGGGATTTGAGATCCTCCAAACAGCTGAAGAGGTCGAGGCTTGGCATGGTCCTGACTCGCTCGAGTGGTGGTGGCGGTGATGTCATAGTAGAGGCATCCTGCCAAGAGGTACAAATTTAGAAAGGGCTAAAGCCTAGAGACGGGCAATGGGATCCAAGTGGATGAATGAATAGGTTCAATGGCATTACTTGAATTCCATTCGCCATATGATGTTGTATTAATAACCTATAGGATTGATCACATCCCCCCACCTGGCCTCTGGGAAGCATTCTTCTTCTGAACCAGACAAGTCAGACTCCGAATCAAACTTCAGTCTCTTCTTTTCTGGACTGCATCCTGTGGGAACACCTTGGTTGGATCGCTTTACAACTGGAACGATCTCAACAGTTTGTTTCTTTTTCTTAGCGTTCCCACTTTGGCTTTCACTGGATGCAGTGGTGGATAGCTCGGTGTCATGCTTCCTCTTCGGCTGCCCTGATCCTTTGTCGCCCCCATCTTCACCCATAGCCTTGCTTGTCTTGTCTGTCCCCGTGCTGTCAACCACAGGCTTTGCACCATGGTCGTTTGTCTCTGTCACAGCTGTGTTCAAAGTCACTGGAGTTGTCACAGCAACAGCCTTCTCATCTCCCTTGCTGTCATCCATCTTCTGTTTTTTCTCTTTCTTATCCTTCTTCTTCTTTTCCTTTTTGCCAGTCTTCTCGGTAACCTCAATTGCCACCTCTGCCGTGTCATGCTTGGGCTCTTTGCTAGTGCCAGTTCTTGTGTTCATCCTATTCTTCTCTTCCTCCTCAGGTGCCACGGCTGTGGCATCACCAATATTTGTCTCATCCTTCTTATCTTTCTTCTCCTTCTTATCTTTTTTCTCCTTCTTCTCTCCTTTCTTCGTGCCATTGCTCTTGCCATCTTCACTACCCACACTCAAATCTGCGGGAATCTCTGACTCTTCTGTTTTGTGCGGTTTCTTTGCTTCAGCCTGTGCTATCTGATCTCCTTTACCTTGTAAGCTGCTGTCCATGCTGGCTCTGGCTTGTTCTCCTTTTTCGCCTTCCTTCTCGGCTGCTGTCTTTGATCCCTTGGCTGCTGCAGTTGCCTTCGTTGTTCCTTTAGCGGCACAGAGTTCCGTCGTCTTGTCATCATCTTTGTTCTGTGTTGATTTCTTGCCTTTGGTCTTGTTGTTCTCCTTGGCTGCAGGTGTCTCTGGATCAGCGTCACCCATCTCCACATCCTTCTCCTCACCTTTCTTCTGAGTCGTCTTGGCTGCATGGTCATCCTTCTTCTTTTCTTTCTTGCCTCCTCTGGTCTCTGGTTTCGATGACTCAGCAGTGTCAGTCTTCACATCCTCATCACCTTTCTTCTGAGTCTTCTCGGCTGTATCCTTCTTCTTTTCTTTCCTGACTCCTTCGCTCTCTGGTTTCGATGGCTCAGCAGTGTCAGTCTTGACATCCTTCTCCTCACCTTTCTTCCGAGTCTTCTTGGCTGCATGGTCATCCTTCTTCTTTTCTTTTTTCTCTCCTCCGGTCTCTGGTTTCGATGGCTCAGCAGTGTCGGTCTTCACATCCTCATCACCTTTCTTCTGAGTCTTCTTGGCTGTATCCTTCTTCTTTTCTTTCCTGACTCCTTCGCTCTCTGGTTTCGATGGCTCAGCAGTGTCAGTCTTGACATCCTTCTCCTCACCTTTCTTCTGAGTCTTCTTGGCTGCATGGTCATCCTTCTTCTTTTCTTTTTTCTCTCGTCCGCTCTCTGGTTTCGATGGCTCATCGTCACCCATCTTTACATCCTTCTCCTCATCTTTCTTCTGAGTCTTCTTGGCTGCATGGTCATCCTTCTTCTTTTCTTTCCCGTATCCTCCGGTCTCTGGTTTCATTGACTCACCGTGATCCTTCTCACCTTTCTTCCGTGTCTTCTCGTCTCTTCCTCCTCCGGTCTCCAGAGTCTCTGTCTTCCTGCCTGCCATCTTTGGATCTGCTCCTTCCTTGTTCTTCTTGGCATTCTTTTCTCTCTTCTCGGTTGCTGTCTCCGTCTTATGTTTCTTGTCATCAGGTATCTCCGTATCTTTGACAGTATGTTCAGCGTTTGTGCTGGCACCCCCTGGTGTATCTTCTGGTCTGACCTGCGTGTCTTTCTTTTCTTTTTTCTCCTTCTTTTCCTTCTTTTCCTTCTTATCCTTCTTATCCTTTTTGTCCCTGGGAACTGTGGTCACTGAGCTTCCATCTCCTGGGCTGGAGGCAGTGTTGGCCACAATCCTCTCATCCTTTAAAGCCTCGGTCTTCTCACTTGGGCGATTTTTGTTCTTTCCCATCGGTCCTGTGGACGGAAATAAATCAATATTGTGTATTAAAGGGGTATATCATTAAGATTTGGCAAACTCACTGGTTTTTCATTCATATGGTCCTGAAAAGAGGCCTTTGATGAATCTGCCAAAATGGCAAAAATTGCGAGTTTGAGCCCCTCTGGCGACACGCAAGTGACACGCATGTCCTTCGATATACCAAGTGACCCTTTTGATGTTTAAGTGACCCTTTTGATGTTTAAGTGACCCTTTGATATTGCTAAGTGACCCTTTTGATATTGCTAAGTGACCCTTTGATATACTTCGACATTGGCAGGTGACACGCGAATGACACGCAATGACACGCACCATTTCGGCATTTTTTTTCAAAAAAAAACGTAATTTCCAAAACGATTTGCTGCACGATTCCGCTTCGTCAGACTACAAAAGAATATCAAAAGCCACCACAGCCCTACTCCAAGTAATTTGCAGGGGCACTCAGATTTCACAGGTGGAACACCTCCCAGGGCACCTCAAAGTATTTCAAAGTGACCATTGACCATTTTGTTATTCTATGGGGTTCTCAATTAAGCCTCTATAATATGGGTAAATATTGGATTCCCAAAAACCGTTTTGGGGAAAGCTCTGAACAAACCAATGGGCCACTTTGAAATAATCAGCAAGCTATCACACTTTTTTTACCCCAATCCCAAAGATCATCATAAGTTGAGCCATGAATGGCAAACTCTAAGTTTCAATTGAATCCGGTGTGGACCCAAAACTATGATACGATGCATGCGACGCATGCTCATCCATTGCTTATTGCCTCTCAGGTTCATCATCAGAATCAAGATCACACCGGCAATCACGAGAGACACAGCGTAGCTGATTGTATTCGTCCCTGCAGCGGCAGGCTCTAGGATAAGCATCATTGTCTTAGAAAACAGTTTCCTTGCATTGTAAATTTGGTGTGATAAAAACCAGTATTTAAGTCCCATAGCCCCAACGAGTGTTTTATCACATCTTAACATATCATATCATTTGAACCGACATGATACCGAAATAGTTTATGTTTCTGGCCTTGACAAAAAGGCTCGCAGCTGCCCAGCCCAGCAAGAGATACAAATTTTCTCCAAGGAGATCATCGTCAAATACTGAAGCCATTGCTCACGAGTCATCGCTACTACAATTTGTTCTTCTCTGGTATTGAGCTAGTAATGGCTCGTGAATGCACTTTTGATTAACAACCTGAAAGTAGAATATGTCATATGCCATTGCAACAATATGTCATTCGGATGCACATGAGTGCTTTAAGGGCAGCCTTATTTTTTCCACATCCTAAAGAAATCCCAGCTCCTGACTCCCCTCTAGGTCAAGAGGTTTCGCCAGTGACATCGCTCGGGGCCCAGAAGAAGATCATCTAAGCAGCCGTCATCGCTATCATCGGGATCAGTCTGCGAAATTTGAATCTCCTGGGACGGTTTGCCCCCAAGGATTGCCAATGGCTGGGTATACCAAACTCATAATGGATCCTAAGGTCTATGTTTTGTAACAATGATACCATGCTCACAATCACAAGGGCAATTTGAGCTAGCTGCAACAGATCTTAATCTGATCCCCTATGTTTTGAATACTGGTCGCACTATAGATCTTTAGGACCCAAATATGTTAACATATTTGGGTCCTAAATTTTAATTTGACAATCAATGGAGGTCATCAAACAATACAACCTTTTTTTGGCATTGACTAATAAGTTTCAATGCTGTCCCCTATAAACCCCATAGACCAATCAGATATTTCAGGGACCAAAAAATATAACATATTTCTTTGGGGTCAAACCGATCAAGCTGGTAGTGAATCATATGCCCAACTTATACTTATTATATAATTTGTGACCCAAGGCTGACACACATGGGTTTGGGCTGGGGTTGTTTGAATATGAAACCCTCTCCGGTGAAGAAGATGGAAGATCTCCAGGGGAAAATAGTGCTGCCAATGCAAGACCGAACTGAATCGGATATTCACCCGACCGCTTAAGTGCCTTTGGTTTCCCATTGACCTTTTTGGTGCCTGTCTTGTCAACCGTGATTGAAACCAAGTCGGGTTTGCCATGAATCCTGCACAGCAGAGAGCTGACTGCGTGGCCCCTGACAGTTGGAGGAGACTTGCGCTATGGGATCATCAGCCAAAAGGATAAACTACAGGGCCAAGGTTGGGTGTTCGGGCTGGTATGCCCTCACCTCTACCGTGATACCACTTGAGGTTCCATGATGGACTGCTACTGTTGTGGCAAAAACGGCCATCTCAAGGAGATGTGTCCCATCATGAACTTGACATGCCCCATGTGCGGGAAAGCAGGGCACTTGCAGAACATGAAGTTCCAATCGAGAAGGTGGCCAAGCACAAGGTCGACATGAGAGAAATTGCATAGTACTATATATAGGTCAGTTCCAAGTAAACAACTTACTGTTGTGTTCCTTTGGAGAGCCTAAAAACAAGAACCTAAAAGTTTAAAAGCTGTGATGATACTTTCGTGAAAACAGTGTTCATGCTATCACTCATGTATAGATGGAACTGAACCATTCCCCATATGCCAACATCCATAGTGGTACCATATGCATATAATTGCGAATTCCAGCATGAAGATCACAACCATCGTCATGCAAGCCGTCACACATGCCGGCTCCTTTCCAAGGTCTCCTTCAACATCTTCACGTTGAGAGGCCGGTCCAGTGTGTTCAGTTTGTCCAGGTTTCCCCATAACCTTGCAGCGACAGTTGCCCCAACTGGTTTTACATGGGGCAATTTATGTACGAGATAGGCCTTCGAACGGGGAACTTGCAATGCATTAAGCTTTTAAGCTTCAAGCGACTTTAACATAGGTTGCTACCAACAAGCCAGTTCAGGGCAGCCAAGGAGCACTGTGGGCTTTAAAGTTTTCGATCCAAAGTCACCCATGCAGAATGACACCCTCCTGATCAAATTGATTTGGGATGGTTGTGGGTATTTGATGGACTTGGTATGATTTGGTGGATATTCTCATGTAAAGATACATCATATGATCGAAACTCCTAGTATATATTGTTTATCACATGTGGGGTTAGATTGGAAGAGGGCATATCATTTCCTTTACCATCCTTTACCCCAAAAGAAAGAATAAATTCTGTCCTGCAGCCAGCCCATTGCAAGAATCGTCGCACTGGCGCCCAAAGCCACAGCACCTGAGATGATTCTCCCAAAAACTATTCATTTGAATCTATGCAGGGGGATTGGGAATGCAATAAATCATTTTATTTTTAAGGATAAGTTTCTCCGTATGGTGTCCTGACTGGTACTGTGTAACAGTGTGTCCAAGTGATTTTGTTTTCTATTCGGTTATTCATTGTTGTTTCATTGGCCCACCTGTACCCATCAGAACCCTTTTGGAAACAAGGCACCGAAGAACCAGGCTGCTCGATTACTATCTTCAAGTTGCGCTTGATGGCATAAAAGAGTCTCAGTTCAACATAAGGAAATGTATACAACTTTTGCTTATGGATTTCAATGTGGCATATCATATGAATCAACCAGGTAGCATGTACAGCAGTCGCCTCACCATGATGTTGGCTAGTTGAACACAGCTTTGTGAGTTGCCACCCGGGTTGCTCCATCCCCTTCCCGTTGAAGAGGAAGATAGGAACACCCATGTCGAACAGGGCGGCGCACATACAAGTAGTCCTCCAACACGGGTATTTCGTACCTTGTATCCAAATGACCCAGGATGTCAGGATTGGTAATTTAAGGTGGAATGTAGTGGGGAATGCAGTGGGGGCAGCAACCATCCACACCATATAGTGGACGAGGTGCGGCCATCAGTATGGTAACGAACCCTATAGTCCTCATCAAGTTGTGGTTGCCGCTGTAGAGCACCTCACATCGACGGCGCACACGCACACACACACATATCCACATGTCATGGTAGCTTAAAGGGATGCACCATTGCTGTATATGATAGCCCCTATTTAAAGGCATTCCACCTTTTTTCAATGCTGCGGATCCTATATAATTAATTAGTTTTTGATGTTCGTCCCTGTTGGCTCACATGTTTGCCCCCATGTTTGCCCCCATATTTGCCCCCATGTTTTCTAGATTCCACACTCCCTCAATAGACCAAGGTGCATCATATTCCTTCCCACAATATCCAGCCAACCGCAAACCTTTTGACAGGTTTGCCTTTCCAGAACAAATCTCTACCTGAGCACGGGACACAGCGAAGGGCAAACGTGGTTTTGGAGGTCTGGAGCAAGTAGGTGTGTTTCATTGTTTTTTTGTTGGGTTAAAAAAACATGTTGCAGTTTACAATCCAAATAAGCCATCGATGCCATTGAACAAAACCTTTATGTTGCAACCAGGGAACGAAATCATTCGGTTTGTCTGGTGTGGGAACTTGCGCCAGCAACAAAAGAACTGGGAGAAGGTTTTTCGCCCTCATCGCGCCTCTACTTTGTATCTAACACCTATGGTTCGACCGCAACCTGGACCCAGAGCCAAATACCTACCAGTTGTGAATCTCAGATCATTCAATGGTTAGGCTTAAACCCAAAAGCTTTGTAACAATACTGCACGCATGCATGTGCTACAAGTTCAACCTTAAACATATCAGGCATTGGCATTGTTTTCCTTCTGCTCCTACCAGCTTGAAATGTATTGCGCATGTATCAAACATGCCAGACCACAAAAGCGCAGCTTGTGGGGAGAACCAGGCGAGATATGTATTGATACAATAGCCTTAAAAATGAGATCATGGTTTAAGGTTGGTACCATTGCTTGGCTGCTCCCACAAAGTTGCTTACAGCCCAGCCGGGAGTTCCCCAGCAAGACATCCCCGAAAAGGAAACCCTAAAAGGGTCCAGCGACATTGAGGGCGATGGTGGAACCAACAGCTTCAACTATAGCTAGGCTAATGAAATTGTTTCAAGTCAACTGGTTATCACTTGAGCCCTGGCAACTTACTTCTTGGGTTCCGGTTTCCTTTTGTGACGGTTCTTTCGACCATCCATGTTCCCACTAGCTTGGAAACCGTTTTCGACCGCCTGTTTCAACGAGTAATATTTGTTTTCATCTTTGCTGATATACACCTTATAGGTGTGCCCCTTCATCTTTCCGCTCAATCGTCTCCGTGTTTCAATTTTCCAGCCATCCTGGCCATCAGCAAGTTCAACAACTTCGAATTTCCTTAGTTACTGTAAGGCTTAAGATCAGTATAGGATGGGTTCCCAAAACATTTGGTGCACACATGCAATTGATATATTTTATGTTGCAGCCCGAGTCTCATTTTGTCACTTTTGGTCTTTTTTGAGTTTAGTAACTCTAGTTGGTGAGCTGGACATGGGACCCTCGCATTTGCCTGATTCAATGCCTCCTGCTGAATCCTAGAGATAGCAACCTTAAAAGACGCAAATGAGAAGTCCTTCGCATCCACACAGCTCACCATAGCCGTTGATGCATGGTCCTTTGCAACAAATGGGATTCACCATGTGGAGGGAACCTTAAGAAATGGTGTAGATAGAATTCAATGGAATGAATTTAGGTTAAACGGAGGTAACTAATCTGAAAGCTGAAAGATATATTAAACATATTTAAATTGAAATGCACATATAGTAGCTTACCCCTTTGGAGAGAAACTGAAAGATGATGTATCTAGAATACAACGAAATAAACTTTGCTTTTGAGGGAACATCCAAATGGAATTATACTTGAATTATGGGATCAATATCTCTCAGTAGGTTGCCTAGAGCTGTGTGCAGTGAGGACCCACGGGCCCACCACAGTCTCCTCATTCTTCTTCTTGGCGAGTGAACCACCAGCAGGCTTCGCTGACTCTGGGGCTTTCGGAGGGTCAAGAGAGTCACTTCCTGGGCTAGCAGGCAGATGGCATATTTAGTTGTTTAAGTTCATTTTTGTTGGTTTTACCAAATCGAAAGTTGCTGATAGCACTTTTATTTATATAACGGGTCACTATTAATCTAAATCATCTATAAATAAGATATCAGTAGCATGAACGAGATCAATTCACCGACGAGGGTCGGGCACTCTTGGTTCGATGGCGATGCTTGGGGGGCTTCACAGGTTCCTGGGGTACCTTCTCCTTTCCTTCATCTTTGTTTTTTCCTTTCTTCGCCCTTCCACTTTCCTTTGCTTTTTTTGCATCCGGCTTCACAGGATCTTTGCCCTTTTCTTTCTTGGAACCTTCACTTCCCTTTGCCTTCTTTGCATCAGCCTCCTCAGAACATTGAACTTTGACATCAGCTGGTGCGTTGCTGCACATCCACTTTTGAATCTTCAACTGCTTTCTCATCTTCTTGGCTCTAAGTACTGCTTCTTTGGATGGAAGGTTGGGCGGAATGTCAAACTTGGGTCCCGGTGACGTCCATCTCCGAATGTTGCTTTTTGGAAATTCTTCCCGTATCCTAATCTCCCAGGATCCCGCCTTCTTTCGCGTCACTTCTTTCTTTCCTTTCTCATCATCACAGCTTTCATCTTCTTCATCATCTTCTGCTTCCGAGGCAGCAATGGCAGGGCTCAAGCTGCAAGAACTGGAGTCCCTTTCCTCACCTTTGAGTGCCTTCTTCATCGTTGCTCCTCCTTTTCTGCCATGGCTTGCTACCTTCGCTTTGTCTTTGCGTGTGCAAGTCCTTCTGGGTGTAGGTTTGGCTGCTGCCTTTGGTCTTCCTCTTCTCATCTCACCCACCTTCGTGTCAACCTCTCCGTCAGACATTCCAACTGTTGAAAAGCCTGCAGCTGCAGCACTTGGTCGGCCTAAAGGCCTTGCCTGCTTCCTGATGCATTCCTTGCTCACTGTGGCCTTCTCTTTCTTTTCCATTTCATCTTCACTGGTGCTGCTACTGGTGCTGCTGTCCTCAGAGCTGGAACTTTCATCACTGTCACTTTCTCCGTTTCCTTCATTGCCGTTCAAGCTCAGTTCATCCGTCTTGATGGTTGCTCCATCATGATTTCCTTATTTTTCCTTTTCACCTTCGTTCATCTTCTCACCACTCTTCTTTCCTTCACCATCTCCTTTCTCATTCATTCCTTCTTCTTCTTCGTCTTCGCTGCCATCACTCGAGCTGCTATCGTCTTCTTTTTCTTTCTCTTCTTCTTTCATGTCTTCTTCTTCCTTCTCATCATCATCCTTCTTGTCTCCACCTTTAACCTCCTCATTTGGCTCTTCTTTGTTTGATCCTTCCTCGTCTTCATCACTTGTGTCAGAAGCATCCTGCTTCTCATCACCTCCATCATCCTCTTCGCCTTTCTTCTCCAGATCATCCTTCTCTCCTCCAGCTTCTGTCTTGTGATGTTTTTCTTCGTCTTCTTCATCTTCTTCTTCACTGCTGTCATCACTGGAGCTAACTTCACCACATTCATTCTTCTCAGCAGCTTCTTCGGTCTGTGCCTCCTTGCGTTTCACATCTTCAGGTTCTTCGATGTTTCCTTTCTTCTCATTATATCCTTCTGCTTCTTCGCCACTGTCCTCACCTGAGCTGCTCTCTCCGTCTTCTCCTTCTTCTTCTGCATCACTGTCTTCTCTTTTATCTAAGGCTGCGTTTTCACCTTCGTTCATCTTCTCACCACTCTTCTCACCACTCTTCTCTCCTTCACCATTTCCTTTCTCATTCATTCCTTCTTCTTCGTCGTCTTCGCTGCCATCACTCGAGCTGCTATCATCTTCTTCTTCTTTTTCTTCTTTCGCGGCTTCTTCTTCCTTCTTATCATCATGCTCCTTGTCTGATCCTGCAACCTGCTCATATGGCTCTTCTTTGTCTGATCCTTCATCGTCTTCATCTTCGTCATTGTCATCGACATCACTGCTACTGTCTTCATCTCTGTCAGGTTCTGCAGCCTCCTTTCTTTCACCTGTCATACTCTCCTCATCTTCTCCAGCTTCTGATGCCTCATCACCAGTCTTCGTGTCACCATTGGACTGGATCTCATCACATGCAACTTGTTTCTTCGGGGGTGCTGCTGGCACCTCATCATGATCCTCATCCGACGATGAAGAAGAACTTTCAGAAGAATTTTGAGCTTCAATTCTTTTCACTTCATCCCTCACAGCCTTGGGTACCTGTGACAAGATCCTCTTCCGAATAACATCATTGTTGTCATCATCGGAATCATCATCGGAACCTCTTGAACGATTCTCGTCACTTCCACATTTGTCCTCTTCTGAGTCTTCTTCGTCTTCCTCACTTTCAGGAGCTTTCCTCTTTTTGTTCTTCACCTCTTCGCTTTCTTCCTACGCAATGGCCGATGGGTGAATTGTGGGCAAGTATGGGTAACACAACAGGTGCATGAATATAGGTGGATCCTACTATATGACCTAGGCCACTTACCCTTGATCCTTGATATATATTTTTAATCTGTAATTCAATCAATGTACACTTTCGAGATCAGTGGTCTCAACTTCTGATTCGGCGGTCTGGGTAGCAGTGACATGGTCATCGTCATCAAGGATGGCGTTTGACCCGGAACGCATCCTTAGACATATGGAATTGCATTCGGTTAACCACATCAGTTTGGTTATTTCAAACAAGAAACATATAACTTGAGACAAGATATCGATGTCCATCGGTTGGGTTTCCATTTCATCAGGGCTCCTTGGATGTGCGCCCATGCAGGGACGGGGAAGTGGGTTTATGCGTCCTTTGTTGAATGTGCAAATTTACTCTAAACAAAAGCTAAAAAGTACCCAGCCACACACGGGAGGTGGAGCTGATGCTTGAGGTAGAGGGTCTGAACGTCATCTTTTTATGGCGAATCATCACTCTGTGGCATCGCGCCGCCTTAAATACCACATTGCCGACAAATTGTAATGATTAATGTTGAAACAGTAGAAAACTTACCATTCAGCCATGGCACTTGTTCCAGTATCCATGAGTTCCGATCCAGCTTCTTTTTGTGAGGACCTAGGATTAAAAAATGAATGACAGATTTCAGTGCCATGGATATGATTTTACATGCCAGCTATTGCTATAGCATGTTTTTAGTCCAGTGCCAAGGTACACAGGTCATAAAGGGTGGCAATCTGTTGGATCACCCTTCTAACTTCTCCCTCTCGAGGAACCCGTCGTAGTCTAGCACTGTCAAAAGCTGTGCGTAACCACATGTTACCATTAATCCTGATGTCACCACCGGGCACCAGTTCTTGTTCTTCCTTGACCGACTTTGGCATGTACCTTTCCATCGCTTTTCGTAGTTGCCTCATAAAAATGCAGGGAAGTGGAAGGGCCCCATGTACTATGGTAAGATTAAGATAAGAGACTGACCATCCTCGGTAAGGTTCTTCATCAATGTGCCCGGATCATCCAGGCGTTGATTTTCATTTCCCATGGCTGAAGCACAAGAGGGGCAACTACAACCGATGATGAATCGATGATGTATGTTGCAGTGATTTTCTTCCGGGGCAGATTGATCCCTTTTTATATGTTTGTCACTGTGGTTGGAACCATATGGTTTATGTCATGGTCATCTGAACCCATGTCCTGCCATCTTATGTGAGCACCACACAATGCCTTGCACCGAGCCGCAGGTGCTGTGAGGTGAACGTGCAGAGCTCTTTGCCCTCTTCCATGGGCCATCCACCCCATTTTGGATATCATAACCACTCATAGGTGCCAACATCATTATATATCAAAGGGTCACTTAGCCATATAAGTGACCTTTTGATAATCTTAAGTGACCCATCGACATGTAACACCCTAAGTTACCTTCATTGGAGGCCACTTTGAAGTGGCTGGTATATATATATGGAAATTCATTAAAAAAATCTTCCAAACCACCAACCAGGATAGATTTATGGTTGACCATCTGGGTTTTTCTATCCCACAGTAAGCCATCCCTCTGGTAGACTAACATAGCTATGGAAAACCACATTACTATAGCTGGGGAAATCAACTATTTCGACTGGGCCATGTACAATAGCTATGTGAAATTACCAGAGGGTATGTTGTAGATTTGCGGTTGACCATCTGGGGCATCTGGGGTCATTGGCCAAGTCAAATTGTGTACCTGGTATACCTCAATAATTTGATAGTATAGATGGTACCCTCTGGTAAATTAACAGTTGGACCCTGAAAATATGAACCATTGTTGCTGGAAAGGATAAAGGGTTCCAAGCGGCAGGGTCTGAAAAAAAACTGGAGATGGCAAATCTGTGGGACCCCAAGTCTTACCTCAAACTGGTTGGAAACCATAGGAAACCATAGGAAAATGTGGGTTTAATGGGATTTATAGCTGATTTATGATAGCTAATATCTGGCTGAATTATATATCTGGTTGGTGGTTGAGCCCTACCCCTCTGAAAAATGATGGAGTGAAAGTCAGTTGGGATGATTATTGTTCCCAACTGAACGGAAAGTCACAAAATTCATGTTCCAAACCACCAACCAGAAATATTGAACAAAAATCCTGTATTTGGAGCTGAGTTCAAAATTGTGCTTGGCGAAGAGAGTTTTTCAGGAGGCAATTGGCCAGCATGAACCGCCTGTAAAGGGCCTATCAGGCCTATCATCCTTTTTTGATCCTTTTTTGTTGAAGGGGTTACATTGGAGGCAGTTTGGAAATTCATCATCTACACTGTTTAAGAAGATATCGATAACGGCCATGTTTCAGCAACAATGACAGACATGTCTAGCTGGGAACGTCTTAAAATAGGGTCCCCCGAATCTATTGGTTCACTATGCATCACCGCCGTTGACCTAGAATTAGAAGCTGATAATTCTGGTTTCTCCATGAAAGCTATTGAGGCATGGGTCGAATTTATCAATCCCATTCACTGCCATGGCGTTTCAATGTGGCAGGGGGCTGCATTCAGCATAAAATGTTCTGTGGGTTTCCATGTGGCCTGTAACAGCCCGACTAGACATATCTAATACAATTTGTCTGTGCCATCAGCACGTCAAACGATCTTGGACTCCATCCTTCACTTCTCTGGAAGCTTCAGAGACTTCACCGCAATCCTGGCATTAGCGTTTCAAACACTTGATCCTACCAGACCACTGCGTATGTGCAATCGTATTCAGCACGGATAGGCGAACGGCGAACCGAACTGGAAAGGGCCGCAAGGACATGCCAAGGGGGCCGCTATGTTCTCACTCAGAATCATGCCGGCATCCCATTGGATGCAGCTCGCAACTAATCATCAACAGGGGGTAGATCGCAGCCACAATTGGCTATTGTTGGCTTTCCCAAGACTATATCCAAAATCCCAGAAATATCCCAATTTATCCATTATAGATTTTCCGTATTAAGATAGATGGATATTGTATATTAACTATTACTGTATTATCCATATATATATATATATACATATATCCATATTATATCTATTATCATCCCATGATAATAACCCAATCATATTTTTCATTGGTCCATGCGTGCCCCATATTACCCCAGACTTCAGTCCTTGCCTCGGGCAGAGAGGTTGCAGTCAATAAAGAGCGGGTGATCCTATCAGTGCAGATGGGGATTAAACGGGACTGTTTATGGGATATATATACATATATATATATAGGTATGTATGTATGTATATATATATGTATGTGTATCTATATATATATGTGTGTATAGTTTCCATAAATGGGGGTACCCCAATAGCTGGATGCTTTAGAATGGAAAAGCCATCCATGAATAGATGATAATAAACAATAGCCATTCATGTGGGTAAATATGGAGGTTTCCTAAAATAGGGGTATCCTCAAATCATCCATGTTTGTCTGGGATTGTCCTTGTAAACCATCCAGCTATAGAGGTACCCACACTTTAGGAAACCTCTATATTGATATATGCCATAATCTTAACATGAATGAACAAATCTGGTAATCAATGCATAAGGGAACATTTGCGCAGGAGACCATATATGGTCTTTACCACATATAGATTCCTCTCCAGTTTCCCATCATCCAGTTCATGGATTTGAGGGATGTTAACAAGAAAACATTGTGGAACGAAGCCACCAACGTTTGCTATTGTTTTTCTGGAGAGAAGACTTGGATCTTCCTGCAGCCAGTCCAACTATAACTTGGACATTGTGGGGATACTGAACGACTAAATAGGGCCATACAGGAACATTGCCATCAAAAAAGCGGATATCGGATATGTAATGATATGTAACCACCCAAAGTGATATGAGTAATATTAGTTACATCACCAACATTCAAATTGAAGACTTAAAAAACCGAGAAAAATGGACAACGAATCGCTCGAGCCAGGCTGGATCTTTAGATCCCCGTCGGCGAAAGTCACCGAGAAATACATCGGCGATTTTTGACCCAGAACGAGCCCTCGCTGTGTTTGGGTCAAAAAAACCCTTATTGTTTGGTATAATCATGGAATAATCATGGAATATTATCCGATGATCTGGGTTTTTGATAATGGTATAATACTGTAATTATCTTATTGGTTTTTATAATCATGGTATGATCACCCAAACCTGTCTGGGGAAATTATAATCATATTTCACTCACCTGAATAGTGAAGGGCCATGTGGGGATGATTTCCCTTATCAACCATGATTCCAGTGAGGGAGAACAGTGGGGTCGTTGTAATTTACCCAGATAGATTTACCTATAGATAAACCATAGTTATTGGAATTACAAACCAACTTAGCTATCGAACGGGGGCACCACTTGTTGGTATAATAATGATATAAACACCCAAATCTATACCTCTAGCTCTAACACCTAATATTAGCCGTATTCGAATAGATCCATCCGCATTTATCGGTGACATTCCTCCATGGTGAAATCTCCCGAGAATCAAACCCTATCACTAAGGTATCCACTTAGGATATTAGTATTAGATATTCCTATAAAATATATTAAAATATCCATTAAATATTAGGATTATAGGATTGATAGGAAATTTCCACTTGCTATTCGTATTAGAAATTAAAGACAATTCCTATTAAGATATTCCTAAAATATCCGAAAAAAATCGAAATGCCAATTCCCAGTCACCAGGTCTCCATCACTACGCCGCCGTGCAGGGCCTCATCAATGGGCACGGCTTGCGTGGCGACACCCGCCAAAATTTCACGGGGCGCGGTCTCCGCGGTCTCCATTGCAGCCAGGTAAAGCTGAAGGTGGCTTGGAGATGCTTAGAGATAATACCATTGAGACATTCACTGCTTGGTATACCTACCCCTCTGAAACTATGGTTTATAGGTGATATATCTATCAATAACTATGGTTTATAGGTGATATATCTATATACTGGTTCGTGGTTGGTTGACCTACCCCTCTGAAAAATATGAGTTTGCCAGTTGGGATGATTATTCCCATATGGAAAAATGAAATTCATGTTCCAAAACACCAAACAGTTGAGATATTCACTGCAATAAAAAATGGATTCAGTGGATTATAGCATCGATCATCAAAAATGGTTCGGGAAAATGATGATTCAGTTGAACCGGTTGAATCATTTTAATGGGTTCAATTCCATGATTCAGATGGAAAATGATGATACGAAGAATACTTAAAATTATTGGTTTTGGTGGAATCCCGTTTTTACGCAGAATTTTATGTCGGACATTGCCTCAGGCATGAACAAAACAATACATGCTTAGATGAGACCCGGGGAGCTTTCTGGAAGCCAGCCAAGATCCAAAGAAATATGTA
>Ga0126342_10001643_pt1 | contig 32299 bp, 37 predicted proteins | sample Cyp1metagenome_FD_92528 | JGI IMG/M metagenome (GOLD analysis project Ga0126342, IMG submission 92528) | Coral microbial communities from Lord Howe Island, Old Settlement Bay, Australia - Cyphastrea 1 metagenome | ecosystem: Host-associated > Invertebrates > Cnidaria > Coral ...
AGATACATAGATACATAGATACATAGATACATAGATACATAGATACATAGATACATAGATACATAGATACATAGATACATAGATACATAGATACATACATACATACATACATACATACATACAAACATACATACATACATACATACATACACCTACCTACCTACCTACCTGCCTACATACATTCATACATTCATACATACATACGTACGTACGTACATACATACATACATACCAACCTATCTACATACCTATATACCGACATACCTACATACCTACCTACCTACATACCTACATACCTACATACCTACATGCCTACATACCTATATACCTACATACCTACATGCCTACATTCCTACCTACCTACATACCTACATACCTACATACCTACCTACATACCTACATACCTACCTACATGCCTACATACCTACATACCTACATACCTACATGCCTACATTCCTACATACCTACCTACCTACCTACATACCTACATACCTACATACCTACATACCTACCTACATACCTACCTACATACCTACCTAAATACCTACATAACTACATACCTACATACCTACATGCCCGTTTGTATCATGGTTGATGGTTCCCATATTTTTTTCATCCTTGACTGATCCAGACTTTTCTGTCCGACTTTTCAGGGACGTAGAAACCACTACTTGTATGAGTGATCCAAACACCAAATATCTATCTATATATATACATATATATATATATGTATATATTTCCCCATTTGTGCTATGCCTCAGGCCCCGAAGCTCAAGAGCCCTGCGACCTCTGCATCAGCCAGTCAGCTGAGTCTGGCAACGCCAGCGACACCAGCAACCCTCGGCGGTCGGAGTCCTCCAGCCACGCCCGTCACGCCGGCCATCCAAACAGGGCGTACGCCAGCCACGCCTGTGCCGACGCCGGCCACACCGGGCACGCCGGCCATGCTGGCCACGCCGGGCACGCCGTCCACGGCCGTGCCGACGCCGGCCATGCCGCAGATTGCTGAGACAGAAGAGCCGAAGGCGGGAAGGTCATTCTCTTAATTTAGGGCCAGGAGTCACTCTTTTGGGGTCTGCAACGTTTCTTTTCGTTCCATGACTTTTTCTCCATGTAGTGGTTGAATCGCAGCCATTTGGTAGTGAATAGCTCCATCAAAAGTTGACGTGTGTGGAGGAAATGTACCGATATTTTTTTTTAAGGGTGCATTGTTAGAATTCTTGACGGACAGGCCCAAGGATCCCTGACACCAGCCTAGGAAGACTGGAATGCGAAGAAACATGTGGCTCAGTAGGGCGCAAGGAGGAAGGCATAGCTCCAGAACCGTGCGCAAAACATGTGCTCAATTCCTATGTAAACGACACATTTCCCAAACTGAGATGATTTTCATTACAATCTCGGACCTTTGCTTTTTGACACTATGATCCCTTCCAAAATCGTTGGTTTTGGTGGAAACTGTTTTCGCAGCCACAGGCGAAGCAGGACTCCAACTATGCCAAGGCAGGCTCTCATACATTTCCGACTAAACTGCCCCTAATCCTTCAAACCTTCCTCCGAGAAGAAAAATGGCGTGCTACTTGAAGCAACAAACCATTTTCACCCCACAAAAATACATGTCGGTGCCAATTTCGTGCTTGCAATTTTGGATTATGATGGATTATGTAGAGGTGAAACTCGCCAAAGGCCTAAAGAAGTAAATGGTGATCGACCGCCTCAAAAGGTGATGTATACAAGCAAACCTTGTTGTAAAATCCTGTTCTACCAACAAGTAAAACGGAGTAAATCCGGCCAAATCAACGATTTTGTCGGGAAAACACCGTTTTCTTCAAGAGAACAACTATGCAATATTGAATAACCCTTGAATTTCCACGATGTTCACAGCTTCACCCATTTTTCTACCTTAAACTTCCCATGTCTACGGTGAGCTTATCGTCGTTTAGGCAACCTACACGTTGCTGCTGGAGCGGATGGCGGCGGATCGACAGCATGTGGAGTCGATGATCTCCAGAGTCAAGGCCACAGCCAGCAAGGGCGTCGCCAAGATCTCTGGACGTCAAGGTGGATGGGAGATGTGGAGATGGGGGAAGAATTGTCTCTGGAATAGGGATTAATTATGATTATATAATTGATAACAAACAACACGCAGATATATACACATATAATCACATATACATACACAAACACACTATCGCGCCGCACCAAACACCTTCTGAGGCAAGGCATTTTGGTTAATGGCCGTAATCCAAAGACCTTCTCAGAGGGTACTTGGGGCACTAGGAATGGTATTACCCTCTGGTAATTTAACATAGCTATTGAAAATGGCCATTTATAGTGGATTTTCCCATTGAAAATGGTGATTTTCTATAGTTATGTTTGTTTACCAGAGGGTAAGCATGATGGGATTGGAGATAATCTGGTTTTTCGCGAGGTGCCTCCGCCAAGTCGCAGGCGAAGTCGCAGCTTGGATCCGGTGATTTCCAGATATTTGGATAGCGGGTTGTGTCAGCTGAAACCTGAAACCAAAGGATACGGAGGAAAGAAGGGTAAGGAGGGTGAGGATGAGGATAAGGGTGACATCAATTTTCGATTGACTGTTGACATCTGTTGACATCTGTTGACACAACAATTTGTACGACCATTTCTTCAGAGGAAGCTCCCCAGCCGAGTTTCCCGAGGCTGTGCACCACAGAAGCACAAGATGAGTTCTCGGATGGGGAGCGGCGCGAGGCTTTACAGGACTTGGATCAGGAGGTGGAAAAAGTCGAGTCTCTCAAAGCTGAGAAAGCACAGAAGACCCTCGGCACAATCTGTTGGTGAAAAATTGATCGATTGCAATGGCTGGGCGCTAGAACGTTATTATTAGGGCGATGGAGAAAAAATTATGTGCTACCGGGTGTGCATGTGCACACACACACACATAGATATATATATATATGGTCGCTGAAAGGCTGGAACAATATGCATGTTCAAGAATCTGTGAGCGTCCAATTGGTTGCTCTCCCAGGACTGACTCAGCGCCAGACCTTTCTGACACCGAGAGGAAAGCGGCCGAGAAAAAGGCTGCGGAGGCAAAGGTTGCAGCTGAAAAAACAGCAAAGGAGCAAGCTGCCGCAGAGAAAAAGGCCGCAGCTGAGAAGGCCGCTGCTGAAAAGCAGGCAGCTGCCCAAAAAGCTGCTGCAGAGAAACTTGGTGCATTTTGAGGTGTGAACTGAGATATTTGCATGCGCGTGCAATTGGGAATGGAGTGTGGGGCATGCAGACGTTTTTCTCTCGGGCACGTCTGAGGAAAAAGGAGGCTGCCGAAAAGGCAGCGGCTGAAAAGAAAGCTGCGGCCGAAAAAGCTGCCGCAGACAAAGCTGCCGCAGAAGCCGAAAAAGCAGCTGCAGCAGAAAAGGCTGCGGCCGAGAAAGCCGCTGCAGCGGAAAAGGCGGCAGCCGAGAAAGCTGCTTCGGAAAAGGCAGCGACCGAGAAAGCGGAAAAGGCGGCGAGAGAGAAGGCAGCCAAAAAGGCCGCCGAAAAAGCTTTGGCAGAAAAGGAGGCTGCAGAAAAAGCCTTGGCAGAAATGAAGGTGCAGAAGCAGTTAGTCAGAAAATGAAGGTTATTGGTGTCGTGTATTCATGTACAATGTACACCTTTTTTTGAGGGTTCACCTGCATACAGCCTCAAAATTGGTACCCAATGTAATACTCACAGGTGGCGGCAAGCTTTGGTCATTTTTTGTTTCAGACCATCTTCAGGATCAACAGTTTTGAGCTTTGCCATATCCCATGTTTTGCGGGTGATATTGGTGACCTCTCACAGGCAGCCAAGGAGGAAGCCGAACGAGAAGCAGCTGAAATGAAGGCACAGCCGAACGTGGCACCAATGGTCAAGAAATAGGATCAAAATTGCCGCTTGCAGTTCCCAATCCCTTTATTTCTCATTCAATGTCAGTCTTCATCACGGAAGTTAGCCATAGCACGCTGGAGTTCCTTCTTGCTGTAGCAAGGGATGAGGAGGACCATGCCAAATGCGTGATTTTCCACCTCACAGTCGTTCCTCCATGTTTCCCTCCGCATATCACCGCGCATTCCTAGCCCCAAGGACTTTCCACATCCTCGCTCCTCCAATCTTCCCTGACTTTCGTTCGGTCATTGCTGGGTCAGGCCAAGGCTGCACAGTGGCAGCGAGAGAAGGAAGCAGCTGAGAAAAAGGCTGAGAAAGAACGCAAGGCGCCGGCCACTCGGGCCATGCTGCGAGCACCACTGACTTCAGGAACAAGACTTAGCAGACTTAGCGTTTCTCAGCTCCTTCATGCAAGGTCTATGAGGGTTAGACACACGCAGAAAATTATTGTTGCGATATCATATGTAATATATCATATAAATATAAGTTAGATATATAAAAAGCAATATACGGATGCATTAAGTTATATTAAGGTAAATACGAAACGAACTAACTAACTACTGTAGCTATCTAAAGAAATACATATGTAAATATACATGGAATACATAAATAATAAACACATAAATGAATAAACAAATGAATGAATAAATAGACTTATACGTAAAAATATAGAACTAACTAATTAACTAAGTAAATAAATTAATAAATGAATGCAGAACACATGCATATGTAAATATGATATAGTGCTCAGCTCCTCGCAGCATTGTTCCTTACCATTTCCGAGACGATTTGTCTTAAGGGCACGTGCCCTTCTTCCTTCAGATTGCCGACTAAACTGGCCTGGCCAATTGTTTCTCCGCGGAAGGCTGCCAAGAAGGCGGAACCCAAGAACAAGCTGCTGATCGTTTTCCAATCCCCCGATGGAATCGCGGCATCCGGCATGGGATGATCGGTGGTTTCAAGCAGCGATGATCAACAAAAACCCCCATTGAAAACCATGGATTTTCAGGAGCCAGACTCGTTTACCAGAGCGTTGAAGTTGTTCATCCACGATTCTTTGGTTGATCCGCCCGTTTTCGTAGGATATCAATGGTTAAGAATCCCACTTCGTGATTCGAAATCGGTCCCGAGCTGAATGGAATGTATGATGAACGTCGCCCCGCCAGTCCTAGCAGTGGTTGAGGAAAAGAGCGCAAGACTGTGACCTTCACAAGAAGGCGTGATGATGGGGGCTCCTGCTGATTTATTGAGCGGCCTATATTCGCATGTCTCTTAGAATCATGTACATGAGCAAAATATGCACATGTAGTTACGAAGATCAGCAAAATCGATGACTTTTCACCAAACTTGATGCTTGATGAAGCAAATGGTATAACGAAACTGCGATGACTTCCAATGGGAAGCGCATGCCAGTTGTCCCTTAGCTTAGATTGATGTGTGGATGTAAGCCCAGCAGCAACCTTGAATGGATATTATATCATATAATATTATATATATATATACATACATATGTGTGTATATACATATTGTATATAGAATGTATGGACCAAAAGCAACAACCACACAATTGTTTCTGATGTTACCACAATTCTGAATGCATCCCTTGCTGCCTTGGAGGAATAGCCATCAGTGAGAAAGTCATGTATAGCAATCCACTCTGCAGCCTGCCAGTAGGCCACTACAGTTGAAGTTTTGTCTTTTAAAGTGCGCCCTTTTCAGTGTTCACACTTATAATTATTATATAGACCTTGCACAGTTCACCCCTATCACTAAAGTTAAAAACGATTGCTCTGTTTCTCAGATAAATTTGCATTTGAAGAACAACAGACATTACGAATGCCCTTCAAATGCGTTCTTTTTTCCCTTTCTTTGTTTTCTTCACACAAAACAGCTGTGCCACTACGCAAATAAACTTTGAAAGGAGAAGTGCCCCCAACTTTTTTCCCCCACCATTTTTCCAAACCAAATCCCAGATTTTTCCCCATCCACATCTCGCACCACAAAAAAAACCCTTGGTCCCATCGCCGTCCAAGGCCCTTGGGCGTGTCCTGCAACATGGACAGCATGCCCATCGTGGTGGGCGAGTTGCCGAGCGGTGAGGCCTATGAGGCCGGCGTGCGCGAGAACTGGGTGCTGTGCCAAGTGGGCAACGACCCCTCCAACATGCGGAGCCTCGACCTGGGATGGATGGGATGGGATGGGATGTGGTCCTGGGACCCCTGGGATTCTGAACTCTCCACTTTGCACATTTTTTTATCCAGGGTAAAACTTCACAGCAACGATTCTTGGTAGTCACCTCAGCCTTGCTAGTTGCTAATTTGCTAGTTGTTGTCAACTCTTATCCATAAAGCCCTGATTTACCGTTTGGCAATCCCCCATTTATACACTAAAGCCTCTCTTCAAACTTCAAAAAAGGGGATTTTCGATTGGCGTGTCCCCCGGTCCCATCCGTGCGGCCCATTTTTCAGTTCCTCCTTTTTTGGGGGCCACCGGAATGAATAGATCCAGTACATCCGACACCACTGAAAGGGTTGGGCGAATGTTGATGGTGTGGTAAATCCTCAAAAAATGGTCATTTTCATGCGGAAGATTGCGATTCACTTCCAGGAACTTTCCTCGCTCGGCTGCGGAACCCTACTCTTCGGTCCAGGCGAGCGGGTGGCCATAGATTTGGGTTCAAGGGAAGATATACGGGAACTCCGCGAAGAATGTAATATACACATCTAGCCTACTTACCTACCTACCTACCTACCTAATTACCTACCTACGTACCTACTTACGTATCTACCTACTTGCCTGCCTTCCTACCTACCTACGTACGTACCTACGTACCTACGTACCTACGTACCTACGTACCTACGTACCTACGTACCTACATACCTACGTACCTACGTACCTACGTACCTACGTACCTACGTACGCATATTTGAATTGAATGTGTGCGGTTTTTGTTTCAGGGTAGATGCACTTTTGCCTCAAACCAATCCCATGATCAATGATGGAGGCCGTTGTATGAAGTGGGCAATTGAAGAATACCAAGCATCTTTCACAATTATAGGGCAGATGATGCCTTTGACACACTGGATTTTCGAACCCTGTTGAATCAATGTGAGGAAATATCCATGGCAAAGCCCCTGAAAAACATCCCCACCTCGGGTGAGTTTTCTCTTAAACCACCGCTGGGAAATGTAAAAAACAACCAAAATCCTTATATTCCATGATGCCTCCAACAAAATAAACCAAAGACCCTAACATTCGAACAGTTCACATTTGTTCATGTTTGTTGTTGGTTAAGTTGCACCGTTAAACTGGTCAAACCATGGACCAAAGAACACGAAAAAAGAACTGGACCCCGTGGTGCGGCCAGGAGACCTTTAAATTCCTGGGCCAGCTGACCAAGGAGCTTCCTCAGGTGTGAAAATGGGGTATCTCATGTATCTCCATCTGTATCCTGGATTTATGTTTCCTCTTTTTGGCGTGCTACAAGAGATCAACAGGTAGCGAAGCCATTCGGACAGATCAGGTGCTGCGGATGATGCCAGAGTAGATCCATGAAGGTCCCGAAATTTGGCACCCCGATTTTTAAAAAAAACATGGAAGTGAGATGAACTTTCGAACGGCCAATTGAACCCAGGTAACCCAAACTCATTTTTTAAGACATTTCTATCATTTCTGTTGGGTTTGCTGCAGTTCCTTGTTGGGCGCTTCCCAAGAATTTCCTGCAGGTGTCATCCTAGATGCACTACAAGTTCGCTGCAGCCAGCGAAAAACAACGAGGGACTGGTGTGGCTCTCCACATGAGAGCAGTTCAGTTGACATTGTATATACACCATATATATATATATATACGCATACACATACAAAGGCACATACACATACACATACACATACATATACATGCACACTCACACATGTATATCTATATCTAACATCTAACATCTAGTATCTAATATCTAATATCCAATATCCAATATCTAATATCTATCTATATATATATATATGGATAAGCAACAAGCAAAAATAATGGGAATTTCACAAACAACAATGGTGGTATAGTAGGAATATCATGGGATGTAGTGGAGGTCTGAGTAACGACCTCACAGCGAGACTATGTGGATCCCGCCTTCGAAGAAATCAGGAGAAAGCCGAGGGTTAGCATTAACATAATCACCATAGAATCATCATATAGTCACCATATCATCACCATATAATCCATCAAATGTTGATTAGTATATCACCAAATATATTGGGGTTGGAATAAATTGGGTAACTGCAGTGAACAATCCAACCACTTCTGACTGCTGGCCCTGTGAAACTGGGCTAGGCCGTCAGATCTCTTTAAAGTCGAAGGATGTGTCCAGGACGATTTCATCGTAGATGTGTGGCCCAGGATTTTTTTTTCACCGTCCTTGAGACATCCCCAGCTTCATTTTGGGTGCCTGGCTGCTCAAAATAGCTCAGTGGCTCAGTCGTTGCCTTCCAGCAGAGTTTCCAGCAGGGGTTATCTGAGATGTGTTGGCCATCTTATTTCGTAGTAAGAGGTAGAGTTTTGCACAAATCTTCTCTTGGATTTATCTTGGTATGTTCATGACGGGGAATACCGCGATCAGCTATAATCATGTATATGTAGAACACATACACACACACACACATATATATATATATATATCTATATAGTTCAATGATACTTTGATTGTCATGGAATCTGACGCTCCATTTTCAAGGGATGTTAGGAGCGTTTGGCCGTTGATTCGTTCAGTTCTCTCGGCTTTTCGTCAGAGAGCAGCTGGGCACCCCACAGCCGGTGAAGCGATCCCGTTCTCCCTGTCCCCCGATGGGGACAGGTTTAGGGCTGCCAGAAGGTCAGACAGATTTCGATGTCATGGAGATTCACGGGGAGGCTAGGCTACTGAATTGATTTTTGGGGATCTTTTGGTATATTGGGAGTTTTATTATATTTTATTTGTTCTTTGCTGACCAAACAACAGAGGCTTTTTGTACGGGGGATTTTTGGGCAAACTCAACAGCCAAGCCGAAAAACTGACCTTCCGTGGTGAAGCGAGGTGCAAGAAATTAGGGCCAAGCGAAATGTCTCCAGCCCTGTTTCACAGGCAACCTCCTAAGAAGCCTCCAATCTCAGGAGAGATGCGCCCTATTCCGACTCAGGGCGTCTCCTGAGATCAAACGGGAGAGTGGGGGTGGCGTAAACCAACAAGTGCGCAGAAAAAAAACCAAGCGCCGCTGGTCATTTTGGGTCTTTTGGACCCAACATTCATGAAAGTTTCCTTTGGATTCCTTCTAAGCTCTTGCTCACCTTCAACATCTAGTACACGTCTATTTTTAAATTGTTTGAACGGATGTTATACATAGGCCCAGAATTGGGACCCGAGGCATTCTGCTTATGGCTCCTATGCGTCTTCATTGCCAGCATTGCTTGCCACATTGGGGGCTTGTGCATGATGTCAACTCTGGGCTGATTGGAGTGATGCCTTCTTTCCGACCTTATTGACCTTGGCTCAAGATCAAACAACGAGAGACAGCAAGGTTTCAAGGGTGGCACCGGCGGGCAAAGTCCCAGTTGACGAACGATGATCCGGACGGGCTATGGCCCCGTGGGTCTACGGCACCCCCGGGTGGCGGAAACCATCAAGCCGGCCGGGAGCAACGAAAAGAAGGAGGCCGGGACTGCCAGAGGATTGGCAAATCCAGCTTCCAGATCACTTTTTTTTTTTTAAATGCACTTTTCATCACTTTTCCAATGCCTGTTGATCCTCCTCTTCCGAGGTGAAGATTTTCAGGAAATGGCTGGAGAAGAATCGTAAAGAGATCAAGGCGGAACAGTATCGAAGCATTGTGAAGCAAACCATGCTCTTGGCTGCAGCCCAAATGGAGGCGGCAAGGGGCCTGCCTCATGGAGGTGTTTCTTCATGTGGGGATGGGCATGGGCTGTGCTAAAAACAGAAAACGAGTGAATCTTGACGGTTGGTTTCCCACGACATCCCTCGAGGTTGTATACCGCATGTGATGGGTTTAATTTTTCAGCCACTAGGAATCTTTGGAATCAAAGGTTTATCGGGTAAACCACCAATGCTGTCCGACGTTCAGGTGAATGACATTGCCTTTGGGGCTCCATCAGTGTGCATTGATGAGAAGTCTGGTCTTTACAGGCCGGACATTGTTTGATTTCTGCAAAGGCTTGCAGGATGATATGTATTTTCTGGTGCCATTCGCAGTCTGTTAATACCTACATCCAGTACCTATATGATCCTATATGGCCTTCCATCCTCTCTTCATAGTATAGTGTGCCTTTTGTCAAATTGAACAGCTATATAAATTGATTTTACATTGCCATATTTATCCATATTTGACACAGCAATTGCGATGAAATAGGCTAATCACCGCCATTTCATGGTGGTTAACACATCATTTTCCCATGAGGACCATCCCACTTAGCAAGTGGTTTGATTTGCACAAATCCCCAGTGGCTGATCCACACATGTCTAGCCCGGATGTCGGAAGTCAGGTCTCCTGAGGAGATGGCCGTACGAGATAAACTGGCGAAAGACAAGATCAAGAGCTTGAAGGAACGAGGGCGAAAAGCCGTGATGATGATGATGATGATGATGATGACGATGACGATGAGGATGAGGATGATGATGATGATGATGATGATGATGATGATGATGATGATGATGATGTGGTTAGTAGTACTTAGTGATGGTTCGTACTAGTTAAACTAATTGCTGATGAAGGTTATCGATGATTATTAATGGTTGACGATGACGATGATGACGACGACAACGACGATGATGATTTAGGATGCAGATTCGGGATGAATGGTCCAATGTTTCATTTCTAGCATGATCAGTGTGGAAAATTGGGGAGGCATGTTTTTTTTTTCCCCCTCATCTGGTTAATGATGTTGTGACGGCTGATGGCTGACCCCACAACATATTCTATGGGAAATCATCCCCACTATAGGAGTATATAGGAGTTAGCAGAATTTGCCCAGAACTGTGCTGTTTGCGGAGCTGCTTCTCCCTCCTTGGCTGGGTGTGGTGGATCGCGGTGGGCCCCAAAACCAGTGAAAGCCAACTATCTTACAGATGCTTGAAATGTTTGTAGGTGGTAGGTGAAGTTAACATGGTGATTTCTTGGTTCAATTTTGTTGGACCCCGAATGCCCTGTGGCCCTGTGGCGCCGGCGCGAGCACGCTGAAACCAGGACGGCACTGCTGCCATTCCAGAGGGGAGGGTAAGAGGACCTGGTAGCCTGAAGAAGACAGGCAAAAGCCAAACCAGACATTTGCTGGTGAAGACCAGCAAATATCCCTGGGCATGGTACAAATACAGGCAGGGTGGCTCAGTTGATGGTTGAGGTGAAGAAGTTCTAGCAGCTTCTAGCATAACATGTCATATCTCAATGATTTCGAGGAGTTTGGTGCTCAGAGATCTCAGTTCCGTCCAGGTATTGGGTCATCCAGTCGGGCATCATGAAGGTCTATCGCACCGCAGGGCCCGAGTATGCAGGGGAGGCTCATCGCTTGTACGATATCAGGGAGGCCACCTGCAAGTTCGAGACTCGCGACATGGTGGGAATTCACGAGCCCTTTCTGGGTCAATATCAGGCGCGTGTGCGGCTTCTGTTGAAGGAGAGAAGCTGGGGACCCGTCTTCTTGTACTCCAAGGACGGGCAGCCAGGGCAACAAAATCATGGGAGCCAGCTGTGAACTGGTCAGCTGCTGAAACTTAGAGATTGTCAGCGTGCTTGCACGTATTTGAAATATTTCCCACATAGTTCAAGCTGCCAAAGTTCCAGCACATCCGCAGCCGGGGTTGAGCTAAGCAGCTGCAGGACGTCTCTGAAGCAAAATCCTGGGAGAGAGCCATTCGCATGTGCAAATATTTGCTGAACGCGGCTGACAGAGAGGCGTGGCTCGAGGATTCCAAACCCACCTACTAGGGCAGAGCTCCCTAACCCCGCAGTGAGCATTGGTATCCCTGTAAGAATCGGCCGTTGTGGTGAACCTTTGTGGTTGCGGGCTTGCTTGGCTTGGCCGTTTCTAGTTTGAAAATCATTTTCGGTCCCGACTTTATGACGGTTCTAGTCTGGTTAAACCAGTTCAACGGCCGAAAAAAAAAGCACCGCGCTCCGCGGTGCCGTAGGCCATGGCGTTCGTGATTGGTCGCGTGGCGGGCTCCATCATGGCTAAGGGCTGGAACGCGGCCTTCAGATACTACAAGGAGTTGGAAGACACCCGGCGACTGATCCGTGGTTTGGCAATGAGGCTCATGAAACTGGACCTCAGCCGAGCTTGGAACAAGGCCAGCTACGGGGGAGGGGGTGAGATGGATTGCCCGGTTCATTGATTTTCGTTTCGGGCTAGAAACACCAGGAATTGAGTTTGCAATGAGCAACCCTGGGTCAACCCTAGGTCATTTGACCTGCCATGATTAGGAACTCTCTCATTTCAAGGCCCCTTGGGCATGCCACACCTTTGTGAGGCACGCTTGGTGTACTTGCAGAAGAGTCAGCAGGAGAAGCTACGAAAGGAGACGGCTGGATGTTCGTCAGGGGGTTGATGGCAGTTATATTTCCGTGCCACTGATTGCCATTGCTGACCCCTCGCGACGGATCTATTTTTCCGCAGCATCCCCTGGAAAGCCTCGGACGTCCCGACCTGTCTCGACCAGGAGCAACAAGACTGGGCGGCCCGCTTTTTGCGCGACAAGATGGACAGGATCAACAACCAAACGGCCAGATCACCGGCCATGAAACTCGGCCTCCGCATTTTTCAGGTCCTTTGGTTGGAGGCCCACCAGACAAAAAGTCAAGGACAGGATGACTTTGTAGGTTGAGGCACGCACCCCAGATGATATGGTCAGCGAAGCTGGCACAGGTCCAATTTCTCCAACTGAAGAGTAGTAGAATGACATTAACTAACCTCTATTCCGCTGGCGAAGACGACATCGCAAACGTTATTATTTTTCTAAATAGGGATCTCTACTTGGTTAGACTGTGGTGGCCTCCAAATCTGATTGAAGTTCATAGTTCAGTGATTTCTGAGCGGGTCGTGGCTCACCCCAAAATGACCAATATGCTTCAGGTCTGTGCATTCTTCCTCACAAATCTTGGCAGCATGAGTCAAAATTGGCTACCGCAGAAATGGGACGTTTTCTACTCTTTGATACCTCAAAGGATGGCATGCTTTATATAATGCTACTCATACCAATGTCCAGTCCATCATGTCCATCATGTTCAGGTGTTTTTTCATTTTTTTCTCCTTTTGCCTTCTGCATCTCCTTTTGAGTTGCGCTGAGGATCCGCATGGCGGCCATCAACAAGGTGCAGCTCCTATTCCGTCACTTCCGCCAGGACCATATCTTTGATCGCTCCTATGCGCTGGGAACCAACGTGCCACGGTGATGCTGTTGGGGAGATGGTGGGCATAGTTTTTTGTTGTGAGCTTTTTTTTGGAGCGGTTGGATGTTTTGGTTGATTGGTTGATGAAAAATGGATAAAAATGGTTGAAATTGGGTGGAGGCAGCAATCTTTTTTTTGATCGAAGAAGTACTGGTAGGTCGCAACTCCCAGGTCAACACCCGCGTGCAGCAGATGATGAAAGGCGTTTCAATGTCACTTGGCGCTGGTTTGTTTGAACCCCAGCTGTGTTCAAGATTCAACACTTTCTCCACAAAAAAATTGGATATTAAACCCCGATGATGATGATGATGATGATGATGATGGTGATCATGATGACGATGACGACGATCCCCGACCCGATACAACATATGAACATGGAATTACTGTTTGTAAGGGGCAGATGGTTGGATTGGTCAGCAGATGTGAAGCGGCTGGAATGCTTCGCTGTTGTTTGGATGTGTGAAAAGCGACAGGACCCCACATTTTTCATTCAGTTTTTCCCATCCTACTCTGGATGGAAGAAATCCTGCACCAGTTGATAGGCTGTTTATCCCATTATTTATAGGGTTTCAACCATTCAAGGTGGTGCAGGATTTCTTCCATCCACTGTAGTATAGGGAGCGTCCTGTTTCCTCACACCAAGTCTGGCATGTTGGGCGGCCGCATTTTGCCACCGCAGTCTGTCATGAAGAGTTGGTGGAATTGTGACCCCCAATGCCAACAGGTCGGAAACATGGATTGTACTGCTAGAGAGGGGCAATTTTCATCATTTTTCATCATGAATCATGGGTATATAATTAACTACAATTATATATAATGATATCAGACTGGTATACCAGATCAATTTTCTGGGTTCCACAAAAATTATTCACTAATTATTCCATGGGCTTCTGACCTTGTCATCGGTCGCTGTGTCAGGATGGCATCTTTCACCTCCTTGACCATCAAGGATGTTTTGCAGCTCACCCTGAAGGGGGCAGCTGGGCAGCAAACTACGACTGGAAATGGGAGGATTTTAGTGATCTGGTAGGGCTAATGATATACATTTCTCTCTATAAATATTAAAAACATGCGCAGATAATGATGGTTTCTATCCAGTAGCACTCACTGGTATGATCACCCATGTTTTTTCTTCTGTTTTGTGTTGCTCTCACTGTGCGACATGCCGTGCAATCTGCTCGGCTCAGGAGGGTTTGTCTCAATTCTACGAGAACATGGATGCATATACAGACTCAAAAGCATCGCAATATTCGGAGGCTGGCCTTGAGTGGCGTCCTGTTCGTCACAGTTGGTGATTTTTATTGTATTGGTTTCAACGGCTGCAATTTCTCTAGATCGAAGTTTTTTGTTCTTCAAACTGTTGTGCAAGGGCAGGCAAGCTTTGGAGCAGGGCGCAGGGATCAAGGTCTAACAAAGTGGAGCCGTGAATTGACCCATGTTAAGCTGGTGGCCAAAAAAGCAGAAAACCTCTGAAACAGATGCAAACACGTGAGTGATCAGGCTGTAGGGGAACATGTTCCGAAATATCCTGTTTCAGGTTTGTGTGAATTATAAAAAAATACTCTTGGCCACAGGAGGCCGGCTGTTTTTTTCCTCTCATGTCATTTGCTCAGCAAGTGCTGCGAGGTGAAGGTGACGCTTCAGCCGTTGCAGTTCAGCATTTCGGAGAATTTCACCATGCTGTCCTTTTCTGAGAAGGACAGCGGCTCGATCCTACACAACGCCGGCTGGGAACACTTTGCGGCTTGGCTGGACTGGCTGGACTGGCTGGACTGGCTGGACGACCAGCTCACTTGATACACTTGATGCACTTGGCGTAGGAACCATGATTCTCCAAGTGATCCATGGGGTAATGACTTGGTTCACCTTTTTGGATGGCTTATATACCCTCTGGTTATTTAACATAGCCATGGGAAATGGCCCATTTATAGATGGTTTACCTATTAAAAACGGTGATTTTGCATGGCTATGTTAGTCATAACCAGAGGGTATATATTTAATCTTGGCAGCCTGAGCCATGATATCCGTGATGTATTGCCGGGATCGGCCGCGTCGAGGTGAATCTGAACCAGATCAGTTCAGTGATCCTTCACACCGAACGCGCCTTAGAGAAGACCAACAAAGGCGATCGTTTGCCGCCCTCCAGTTGTGGTGGGGTTTGGTTCACCATCAACGGTCCACGGGTGGGCTGGGGCCGCGGCCTGCGTATGGTTACGGATCAAGAGACGCAGAAACCAAGTGGCCTGGCAGGGTGGCAAGCAAAGATTGACCGGGATGCAGCTTCATTACGGTAACTTTCATCCTCTCTACATCTCTCCACTTTCGCCCATTTTTTCTTCATGGCTCCTCTAAGCACCCGATTTTCTGCAGCTGTCCCATTTGCTCCATCTGCTCCATCATTTCCAGACTTGGTTGAAGGAAAAGGGACCCCCGCAATATCTTTTCGCATAAAAAAATGCCACAAAATCTAGAATTCCATGGTTTCCGGTCATTTCATCCCTGATAGCAAGCCCCAAAAAGATAGACACGTAACTTGCCACTGTTCTACTCACGCTTGACTTTTCTATCTTTCTGACTTGTTGGGGAGCTGCTATAAACTCCCAGAAGCCAAGCCGATTTTCCGCGCTGAGTTCAAGAAGTGGTGGGCTCTCCCGATGGCATCTACTTGGGCCAAGCCTTGGCCAAGGGCTCCGCCCTACAGTGGCTGCGCATGGAGATTGGCATCAGAGGAGCGGAGGTGCCCGACCTGCGGAGCCAGCTGCCGGAGGAGGGACAGGCCTGGGGAACATCCCATGGTCCAATGGTGTCCCAAAAGCTCTGGGTTTTCACAACGGACGGGTGAAGCGGTCACCGTTAAGAACCAGGGAAATGATGACAGATGGTAGCCCCCAGCTAACTGGGGGCTGGTTTTTCATGGTTTTTCTACCAGGACCGGATTAGTTGGGGATGGAAGCCTGGAACGAAGTAGTCATTTTTCCTTCTGTGAAAGGTTAGGCCCTGACAAAAGAAGGGGCACAACGATTCGCTGCAAATGGGAAGGATGGGGTGCATTTCCTTGCAATTTGCGGGCCTCCAGGTCTCACAGCACTATTATTATGGTTATGGAAACCGGCTGCTCGCAAAATGGCGGAAAATTAGGAATAGGATTTCTCAACATTGGCATTTCCCAATTCTTTTTTTCCTCTCTCTATGCCCGCATGTAGCCTCATTCATTTGCTTGGGGTTCAAGGAAAAATTGTTGGAAACCATGGTTCCCCCGCCCCACATATTACTGGGCTTCCCATCCATCCATCCAAGCGCCAGCCGCAGGCAGAGGTCTTTGGAGAAGACAGCGAGGTCCGCTCCGACTTCCAGACCTTCCTGATCCTCACGGTGTTGGGCAAGCGCTTCAGGAGCACTCCATCCACTGGGAAGTCGCCAAACTACCAAGGGTGCCTGGGCCGAGAAGGATTGGGCTCTGGGGGAATGGGGCAACTTTTGCATGGCACAGCAGCTTTGCTCTCTGAGGCCCTACATGGGGAAGTTTGTGGCTGAAATTCCCTTGCCAGTGGGAGAGAATGGTATCGCAGCCCTTGATTTGTCGGAGATTGGCATTGATGTGATTGAACAGGATCCCCTTGACTTTGAGAAAAACCGCACCATTTGGGCCACCAAGATTCTGAGATTGCATTTAAAAGGCTAGGAGCGGCAGATGTTAGACGGGATTGAATCAAAGCTAGAGTGCAGACGTTTCAGGGTGTGACTGGTTGCCGACTCGCAGGGCAGGTTACAAGTTGTTTCATAACCTCCATGAACATCCATTAACTATATCAATACATTTCCATACATTTCCCATAAACCATAGTTAAGCATAGTCAGCCTAGTTACTTTACAGACCAGCTTGGCTAGGGGGTACCACCTTATAGAAGCATGGTTATTGGCCTCAGCCATGCTAAGGATGCCCTTATGGAAGCTCTTGGGCAGTGAGGAGGAAGTTGCTGCAGTCTCGGCCCCTCCACCCAGCAGCAACGCCTTCACAACGATGGGCCTGGAGGTTCAGACCTTGACTCAGTTGGGATTGGTGGAAGAAGCTGCCGAGAATGTGTGCCTTAGACGAATTGGACGAGTTTATGCGTGTTTGATGCGGCCAAGTTTGAGGAGATCTTCATTTATCTCTAATGGAAGGGGCTGGCCGCTACACCAGCTAAGGCTTATCTTATAGGGTCGTGTCTGAATCCAAATGTTACTCTAATCTATTTCCATTTATCTCCAGATCTTCCTTGTACCTAGGCGTCTGTGAGTCCTTCTTACATATTGACAGTACTCTTCGGCCCCCCTAAAGTCCTTTTGCACCGCTTGGTTTAATCGAGAGGTACCCCTGCAAACCAGCAATAGGATCCCAAAGGTGAATCACGGGAAAGGGTACGGAAAAAAAAACACGAGCCAACGATAGCTCCAAGGCATTCCTTGAGGGCTTCCCTCAATGCGGGCGCGCGAAAGACCAACAAGCGCGTGCATTTGATGCATCCCGCTGTGGATAGCTCGGACACGCTGCCGGTGAAGGCACGGCACGAAGATGGGTGTGGGTCACGCCGGTGAGCTTCCCCTAAAGTGGATGGTCAATACTAAACTTACTAAACACGACTAGACATGACCAAATGAACTCAGGTGGGCTGGGAGCATTAGATTTTGACCCACATGCAGATGAAGTAGAATGAACTCAGAAGTGTGAGTTGCAAAATCTGGGTCCGGAGAGGTTCCCAACCAAATTTCAATTGGTCAAATGTTTGAGTAACCATTGGCAGCTTGAGGACATGACGATTTCGCGAAAAAAATCGGGAAATTTCGTATCCGTTGAGTCGTCGAGTGCTCCTACTGTACGGGGTAAACACCTTTTGCCAAACATGGTCAAGTGAGTCAAGAGTCAAAAAAGGCTTAACAACTAGTCAATAATTTCCAGAGGCCCACCATTTTGCAGCATGAAACGAAAAAACACACTTATTTTTGAACATATACCCCCAAATCCACTGGTTAATCATCATGTCAATTCATTTTCCCATATTTTCCCATTTTTTCCATGGCCATAACTGGGCCATAGCTACTTTTCATGTGGCACCAGGTGTATTTTTTAGTGTATCCGTTCCGAGGCCTTTATCGATCTGGAGGTTAGTGCGAAGGTGGCCGCGTCCTCATTGTTGCCACGGACCTGCATTTCTCCCGAAGTGCAAGGACCTGAAACCGACGATCCTGGCGGATCCATCACGATGGGATGGCAGTTCGCCAACGGTCGTTTAACGGGAGGAAGCCATCATTGAATTTTCCTCAGTAGGCGTGTGTTTTCGGGGTGATGTCGTTTCCACATATTGATCATAGGGGGCAAACCAACTTCCATTATGCATCGGCTTAATTCAAAATCTGATAGTGTCATTCTTCACAATTTCGATACGGTGGAATCGCAATTCCGCAGCGATTTTTGATGGTACGAGGCTGGCCCCCAGTTATACGTTGGTTTATAACTCTCATGAATATATCATAATCTTACACACACATATGTATATATCATATATATATATATATATTATAGATTAATGTTACCACACACACACAGAGACATACACACATACGTACTTACGCACTTACTTACTTACTTACTTTACTTTACTTTACTTTACTTACTTACTTACATACATGCTTACATGCTTACATGCTTACATACTTACATACTTACTTACTTACTTACTTACTTACATCCATCCATCCATCCATCCATCCATCCATACATACATACATACATACATACATACATACATACATACATAGTTACATACTTACATACATACGGACATATACACGGAGATATATCTATTATATATATATAGATTTATCTTTACCATGAAGCCCAATTAGCCAAGTTGTGTTCACTCCCACCTTAGCGCATCGCCGCTGGAAGGACGAGGATCAACGGTCAACCTCTTCACTTCGCACAGGGTGGGCTAACCGGGACTGGCGGAGGATTTACGGTGGCTTTAACCATCAAAAATGGGGGAAACATAGGAATTCCACCAGGAAAACTCGGGATTAACATGGATTTAACAATATTAAACTAAAGATGAATGAAGAATGGACATGGGTCTGTCGAAATTAGGGCTTCAGCATGGTTTAGCTCCAATTTATGGCACTCCGAACAAGAAAAAAGAATGGATCCATAAGATTTTGGGGAAAAAATAGTTCCAAACCTGGAGGAATCTACGAATTTGGCCATGCACGTTGGGTTGGAAAACGGGGATCTCAAACGTCAGATGTTCAACTGGGCACTTACAAAACCACTCCAACTCTAGATCCGTTTGGAGGATTCGGGCAGCTCAAATTGAATGCAACCAGTCATAGGTTCACCTGCCAGCAAGGAGAAGTGAGAAGTCCACAGCATCAATGGTAGGGGCGAAGAAAAAAATGATGAATTTGGCCAATCTCTGGATGACTTCAAGCTATATCACCGCAAAGTAAAATTCCTATCCAGAGAGCATAACTCTTAGTTATCCTGGAGTTGAGAAGACATCACCCATTTTCAATATTGAGATGATTTTGGGATAGTCCGATTTTACATTGTATAGCAAACAGTAGCTGGTAAACCCAATGACCTAGAACTCGGGGATTGTTTATACCACCAATTTTTATCCGTTTTTGGTTATGGTTTGTTCATCCCATTCCCCGTTCATATTGGCACCTCCACTCTATATATCATAATATATTCTATGGTTCCAGTCACATGTGTTTTCATGCCCTACTTAGACGCCATGGCGCCTGGTGTTTCCTTTGAGACAATGGGGAAGGGATTAGAGTGATTAGAGTTGGCTAGTTGCAGGCCATTGTATCCCAACTGATCATTAATATCGATTTCTGATGAATGTTACAGTCATATAACCATCATTATATATCCTCATTAATATCCATTATTTATCTATTAAACCAAATCACCATTAAATCACCATTAAATCACCATTAAATATTACCCTTTCTGATGGTTGAACTGTTAAACCCCTACCAAGCGCCAGGCTGCTTGGTTGGACTCAGCTGGCATCATGAGGCAGGGTGGAGTTCGCAATGACCAAGACTAGGGGTAAAGCTTGGAGTTGGTAGATTATATTAAGTTATATGGCTATGGATCAATACCTATACATACCATTTTTAGTGGGATGAACATCCATTTACCAGCTATTTTGATGTTCACCAGGGGTACAAGGTTTTGACCCATCCCCATATTAAGTTATATGATCATGGTTTACATATCACATGTTGTACCGGGATTTATACTTCGGCAGTTGTTGGACCTTTTTTTTTGGGGGGGGCCAGGGTATCTGCTGTAAGATTGACAAGCCTGGATGGGAGGCATGTGAGCGTGCCGAGCATGGTGGAGTTGAAGGTGCCTTGGTGTGAAAAACACGTTGTGCCGTCATGTTGCGACCGAAGGCTGCGACGGTTTTTGCAAGGCGGTGTTGTCCCAAAATGACGCTGTAAAATTTCAGGTTGATGACTTATTCAAGTTCCAATTCATACAATTCAGAAAGGTCTATAAATGGATGTTAATGGGTCATGTTCATTCAAGGAAAAGATTCCCTAACATGGGTTAGATGCATTCCATCTCAAAACAAGGGACCCGAAATGACTCAAGATGAACACGGCGATCATTAACAAGGATGCAACAACCTTGGGAGGAAGGGATTGCAGCTTTCCATAAGATCAGCTTCCCTCTATGAACATATGGCAGTGGAAAATCCCGCAAAAAAAGGAGGGTTTTGATGGGAACATCATCTACAAATGGGGGATGCGGAGGGGGGTTCCATATGGCGCAGGTCAGAGAGCTGCTCTTCCCCAGTGATGATCCTTCAGAGGAGATCTCAGCCCTGAGTTATGGTGTAACAACGAAACTTATAACGACCTCACTGCGACCGGGCCCTGGAATCATGGTTTATTTAGGGGAAATCATCCCCAAATGGCCGAACTATTCAGGTTAGTGAAATATTGTAATTTGCCCAGAAATGTATGTCAAAAAACTAGTTATGAGGTGTTTATGAGGTGTTGACCACACTTGGTAAGCCCGTTTGACCTACTCAAACTGAGCTCCAGGAGACCCGTCTTTACAGATACTTTGTGGAAGCCACCTGCTGCGGCGTGCGCCGCAGCACGGTCGCGCTCTGTCGGCCCAAGAAAACCTGGAGTTACTTGGTGCCCTGCGATCCTTCGCAGATCGACTTCAAGGCCGAGGGGGAGGGTGTTGAGGGGAAATGCCATGGGTGAGTTGGTTAATCCATGTTCAACATGGGTTAATCCAGCATTTCAGTTTGCGGAAAAAGCTGAATTGCTCAGCAGTTTGTTAATCCATGGGGGCCAGGCGAGCAACATCTTCTTGCCCTTGCCCCCTGGAAGTTGGAGTGATCTCCATGCGCCCATGGTGGAGGCCCTTTGGATCTGCTTGGATCTCTGTGGATCTGTGGAGATTTTCCATGTGGAACTGAGACAAAAACAGAACATATGGGTACGGGTCAATACCTATAGATACCATTTTTAGTGGGATGAACATCCATAAATCCCAGCTATTTTGGGGTTCACTAGGTACCAGGCTTTTGACCCACATCCATATTATAACATGGTTACTACAGGAACCATGTTCTAACCAGGATGTATTCCCAAGTAGGACGGATGGATTCACTCTGTCCAGGTGAAGATCTACAAGACCATGGTCTATGAGACGCCAACCCTCAACTACCAGGAATTGCTGGCGCACAATGGTCCCTGGATTGGAGCTGGGCATGGGGAGTGCAAATATTTCGACTGCAAAACCTCCATGACGTGATGGGTTGAATATCTTTGCATATCTTTGCATGATTCTGATGATTCCTAGGGATTTTATTCAGCTGTGATTCCTTCTTAGTCCAATTTCGAAGTCATATAAAACCTGAGATTCCCAAATTTTTGCCAGTTTTTTCAGTGGCTCATGCTGGATTCATAAGCCCATTTTCAGTGGTCAAAAATGGTCAAAACATCTCAAACCCCACCAGCATGAGCATTGCCTTATGCTGGGTCGACCCAGGCAAGACGTCGCCTGTGGCACCGGAGCCGGAGATGGTGTACCATGCAGAGCTGTCCTTGGACTCCATGACCCTGGACTTCTCGAGGAGTGGATGGGGTGGATGGGCGTCTAATTCTGGGGATAATATGGATATTAAACCATCAACAGTAGGGACTTGATATGGGTTAATGGGACTTAATATTGGATAATATAGTTACCTGGTTGGTGGTTTCAAACACGGTTTTTATTTTCCATATATGGGATGTCATCCCAACCCCGGGGAATCAACATCCATAAATTGCCCATAAATCCCAACTATTTTGGTGCCACGGTAGCCAGACCCATATATGGCCCATATATGTCTGTACAGACTATATATGGGACGATCATGGAACTAAATGGTGGGTTCTTTAGCCAAGAAATATGGATTGCGAGAGAGTAACTAGCAAACATGCGGGAGTTTAACCATGAAAATCAGCAATGGTGGGGATTTAGCCACAAGAATTAGCGAAAATAAACCGGCAAGCGTTTCAACATCACCAATGGTGAAACCTCATGGGAGAATCCGCCGCAGGAAACAAGCCCAAGTACCCTTCGCCAAAGCCAAGGCAGAGGGGGAATCCCCCAACAGTTGGTAAAGCCCTGGCTGCAGATTCCCAGCATTAAATGTTAGCCACTTGATTCAGGGACCCAATATGTTGGGGAGGGTCTTATGTACAGAAACATGCTCTGGATGAGGGCCATAGTTTGGGGATGTTTGGGGTATCTCGCGCCGGCGCCGTCCTGAACTTGGTACCTGCAATCGATCAAAGGTGGTGAAACCAATCAGTATCCTACCATTAAAAGATCATACTACTCTAACCACCCCTTCTGATTCTGGTACGATTGGGGATCATGTATAAACCCATGTTTTTGAACCCACGTAAGCCGGGTTCACTGATGAGTTTCAAAATCAACATTGGGGGCTTTTTGCCCGTCGCCATCTCGCGAATAGCTCCAGGCAACCGCCACCAGCTACAACGTGGCCAAGGCAGGGACAAGTCTTGGCCAAGGCTCTTAGCATTTCCTCCACGTTTTCCAGCCCTGCATAGTAAAGACATCTTCTTTAAGGTCTCAAAATGAACAGATCCAGTGACCAGGGTTTCCGCCTCGCGACAGGATGAGTTGAGCCCCGTGGAGAGTCCTGCGATCTTGGTCTTGGACATAGCCCTGCGAGACAGGGACTTTGCACGCTTGCAGACTGCTCAGGACATGGCGGGGCTGGGAGCCCTGATGGTTGCAGGTATGGGACGGATTGTCTGATTAAGATCATTGGATTCGGTTAGACTCTTAGACAGTTAGACCATGGCACGCTGGATTCCTTGCATCTTCATTTGGGCCTACCAGATGCACAGGACCCCCGCGCGGGCGTGGTGTGCGTGGGAGACAAGGCCATGATTCAGGTAGAGGAGCCGATCAGCTACCCACTGAATGAGGCCTGGTAGGACTGAGTGCATAGTCTTGCATCAGCTTGCATTTTTTTGAAAAACATGTGTATTATTGTGATGGTTTAGCATTTTTGATCCCAGAACTTGCAATACTTCAATTAAAGCGCGACCCCCCACTAGAACATCTAGAACAGACAAGTTGGTTTAGAACTAGGTGAAATGAGGTTTTGTTGGATATCATCATCGGCAGTTGCATGGAAAGCAAACATCCCTATCTAGGGCTCCTTCTTTGCAACCCCACAGGTGGAATATCGCCGCCGTGGTTTCCCTGGAGAGTCTCTTGGGCATGAGAAAAGGTTAGGTTTGGAAATAAAAACTGGCAACTGCAAAAAAAAGTAACATGTTCAGAGGTAAATCATCTAGAAATCGTGGATTTTACTTGATAAAGCCTGACACACTTAAAAAGAGGTATCTACGACTTGTTACACTTAACGTGACAACTCAACTTACCAAAGTCACGGAAAAACTTAACTTTTGAAATCTCTTGAAGTTGCTTAACTTTTCGACATATGCCGACATTAAGCCATGACCGAAAAACTTCCATGGCTGTCAGGTTCCAGGTGTCGCGGCGTCGTGGCGAGTTGTGGTCAGCGCCTTTGAGAGATCCCTGTGCCTCCAATGAGTACAAGGTGGCCTCGGCCTCGGCCTCGCGGCCTCGGCCCTTGTGGGTGTTGGTGGATGAAATTTTAGGGGTCAACAGTAGAAAAACATCGCATTTTTGTACAACCATGATCATGGTAAATGATAAACTGATAAACGGATAGTCAGATAGTATCGCGATGGTGGAGTTGGTTTTTTCTTGGCTCAAGGCCCGATTTAAGCTGTGAACCTCCCAATCCAAAGTGGTTTTTCGGCCAGCCATGATGGAGTGGAGGGTCATAAATTCATTCTGAAGGGGGTTACGTCAATCTAAAACGGTTTGGCAGGCCCCCGCACGTTATGGATGCTTCAAGTTTTTCAAGACCCTGACAACCATCGCAAACGATCGTAGCTGTCCCGGACAAAGTGATGAATGACTTCATCCGCTAGTAAGATAGCACCCCTGCAATTCATGCAATTCAACAGCCTGGTTTCCAAAATAGAACTACCCTCTGGTAATTTAACATAGCTATTGAAAATGGCCCATTTATAGTTGATTTACCTATTAAAGATGGTGATTTTCCATAGCTATGTTAGTTTACCAGAGGGTATCTGAGGTGAACATCACATTCTGGGCAAATTTCATCACGAGCGAATCCTGTTCTCCCTTTAAGCCTGGTTCATCATGGTTAGTTTTGGGTGAATCATCCCAAAATGTATGGCCCGAGAGGGTTTCCGGTTTTTGTGAAATATGAATTATTTTGAGATTTACCCAGATGACTAATAACCATCAATACAGTGTGTAAACCATCAATAACTAGAAAACCATCCTATTTTTATACCATGTTTTCAGAAATGTTTTCACAATGCACATGGCTAGCCACAAAAAATCTCATGGTTGATCAGGCGAGCGGCCTGGGCGAGTTGATTCCTCCAGTGCCGCGGCGCGATCAAGGTTGTGCCCAGTGATTATATAAACCATACAATGTGGGGCCCCCTAGATAGCTAAGTTGGTTTATAAGCCCCAATAACTATAGTTATAAGTACCATAAACCATAGTGAAATGGGAGTTATTGGCACCAACTGAACGCTATCGTTTGGGGGCCCCACTTTGCAGGCTTTAATCAACTAACATGATGGATTTTGAAGCACCAACCTGTGGGAGTTCCGCAAAAAAGTGATTGGTCCGCAATTCTAGTGAGAAGCAGCTAGCTGGGACCATAGCAATCTAACTCTTTATCCTATATATATATGAATGTATCATATGTGTATAGACATCTGTCTGTGGTACATATTATGACTTATTTGGGTACCGGATATAGGTCAAAACATGTCAAAACCATCCGTAGGTTCACATCAAAATAGCGGTTGAGTTCATGGATGGTCATCCCCCAATCCACCCATTGAGAAAACCATCGGCCTTTTGCAATCCCTTTCCAACATTCCAAGAATTGGTTTGTGGGAAAAGTTATGTTTGAAACTTTGAAACCTGAACATCTGTAGATCAAAAAAGGCCCATGGCTTTCAATTCGTATCAATCCATTGACATATGGGGCACCGTATTTTTTCAGCAAAACGCATTACATAAAGGATTGCGAGCAAATAACAATAAACATCCTTTTGCCAGTAAAATGGAATATATATATATATATATTCTATATATATATATATTATATATATATGCACATATGTACACACACACACGTATATAATTATATATATATATATATATACGTACATACTGTCAACACATATGTTTATGATTTCGACTTTGCCAAACTATCAACATCACTTTTTGCTGAATATTTTAATCTTTGAGGTGCCCTTCAAGCAACGCTTCCTGTCCAACAGCCACGACGACTTGGCGCCCCACAAATATGTGCTCCAGCACAGCGAGGCGGAGCATGTGGCGTTGGTGAAGCCAGGTGGGGTCGATGACTGGGGCTGCAGGGTCCTTTTTTTGGCGTCTTTGGTGGTGAATGTATCGTTTTTTTTTTTTTTGGGTTGATAAAACGATAAGTATATGTATGTGTAAACAGATCAATAAGTAAGACACGCGCACACACATATATGCATATATATATGTATATATGTATATATGTATATATGTATATATGTATATACGTATATATGTATGTATGTATGTATGTAATGTAATGTAATGTAATGCAATGTAATGTAATGTAATGTAATGTTATGTTATGTTATGTTATGTTATGTTATGTTATGTTATGTTCTGTTCTGTTGTGTTGTGTTGTGTTGTGTTGTGTTATGTTATGTTATGTTATGTATGTATGTATGTATATATATAGATATTGATTGATGCTTCGACATGGCTTTAATGAAACAAATGGATGCTTAAAATTGGATCAAGTATCGCCATTTTCTTGGAATGCAATCCATCCTTCTGCTAGCCCTTTCCAGTTCCAGATGCACACAGGTACCTACTGGAGGATCATGGACAGCTTGGTGGTGGACAAGAGCCAAGAGTTGCAGAAAAGGATGATGAACACCGAACGCGAAGAAAAGAAGCACCTCAGCTGATAAATCTAGCTGAGTCATTGATTTCTGGGGTTGCCCTTCCAAAAAAGACATGTTTTTCTAGCAACCTCAGGCTCGGACTGCTAGTTGTGTGATTCTGGCTGATTCTGGCTGACTTTCTTGGCATTGTAAGATACGGGCATGCTTCAAACTGAAATCCCTAAACATGCAATGCTGTACCAGTAAGTCAGTAAGCACCCCCAAGCATCAGGCTGCTTCCCACAACTTTTGGAAATCACATTCCCCAAAAACAATTTCCAAGCCCACCATTCCGGCTGAGTCATGTTTTGTCCCGTAAAAACACCTCCCAAAAACGAACAATCTCCAAATCCCCCCAAAATCAATCTCCAAACATTCCCACACATTTCCAGATATTTCCAGAAAACATCTCCAGGCAAAACGCCCCGTTGTTTGTTTTTTTCGAAGGCACCTGCCTCAAGTGGTGGAGAAGCTCTCGCACCTCACGCGCAACGTGCCGGTGACCGTTCTGGCCGTCTATCCGGACCAGACCTGCGATGTGGAGCTGGCGTCCAACTTCATTGCTCAGTGGGAGCGACGCTGAACGGGGCGAAAGATGTTGGGGAGCCACGGTAGATTCGTTACGAAAGCCATATCAGTGAATTATATGTAGATGAGAGAAAGAGAATAACATATGTGACATATATACATATATATATATACATGTATATATATATATATATATTTACACACTGCGTGCGTGTAAAGATATGCAAGCATTATGCAGCGGAACTGTGGATGTTCCGTCTAGGATTTTCCATCTATAACTGCCTTGTCACATGGTTATTGGCAACTTTCTAACTGGAATGCGCCCTCAAGTGCCCGATGAATGGGGTCCTGTAGTGTGTCTCTTCCATGACCACCTTACTTGCATCCTTTTCAAGGGGGTTTGAAAAAAGTCCAATATAAATTTATCTTGAAAGAGAATCACCAGTCAAGATGGTGATAGCTCACGCTGTGAGGCAAACTTTCCAAGAACCCCAGGAACTTCCAACCCTCCGTGTGAAACCGCCACTAATCCCATCTTCTGCAGAATCAGCATTCTCATCTGATCCCCATTCAGATCGCGATTGTATGGCCTAACTCCATGTCAATCCATGTCAATCTTCCCAAAAAATGGAGCACCGGATCGCCACAGGAGAACCAGCCGCACAAGCCCTACGCCTTCCAGGGCTCCGTGATCATCGGCGAGCACCTGGACATCAGTGAGATGGCCATTCGCTCCGCGCCCATCGGCGCGGGGGACGTGGGGGAGCGGAAGCGCAGGCGCATCATGCTGAAGGGCATCCAGTTGAGTTCGCTGCTCAGCGTGCAACCTGCCACTTGGCAATGCCAGGAGCTCTTCAGCTGGCTGAAGCTCCAATGGTTTTAGGCAGTCCACCTGATTTCTGGGGAAATCTTGGGGATGGCTTGATTTTTTGGTCAGTGATGTTGTTGGGGGTTGGGATATGTTGAGGGGTGGTTGGGTTTTCCAGGGCAAGTTTGGTTGATGTGGGTAGTAGGGGTCTAATTCCTGCAGGAGGTGAGCAATTGTGTTTCAGAGAGGTTCTGGAAGGCTTGCGCTTTTCTTTGGTGTGAGACACTACTAAGTTCTTGATACTAAATGTCAAATGATGTCAAATGTGATATTAGTTACTAGTAGTTACTAGTAAGAACAAGCATCATTTGGCATTTGTATAATATACCATATACTTCGCATAATGTATAAGTACCTTTCGAAGCATCATTTTTCTCGTGCGGTTTCGAGGCCAGCTTCAACGTCTACGATGCAGCCTTGACCACCACGGATGAGATTGTTCGCATCGAGCCCAGAAGAATTGGCAATGACTACAACCCAAGGTGCCGCAGGGTGCCGGCTGAAGTCTGCTGAAGCCAAGTCCTTGGAGATTGAAAAAGGCTGACTCCCTGGAGAATTTTTAACATAAACCGGGTTATCACCTGACTTGGCTTGGCATTGGCCGTTCTAGACTTTTCAGGGTCCTGATTCTCTAGAGAACCTCAGTTTCGAAGTGAATTCAGTCATTCGCTTCACCCCCGAAGCGACATGACATCTCCGCCGCTGCTGAACTCCCAAGACTGTCCCATTCCCCAGTTAAGGGGTGTAACGACACACCTTCTCCCCTTAGATACGTTCTTCTAACATGATTGATGTTAGGGGGTTTTCCATGTGCCCAACCAACTGGTGTTTCGATTATTGAAGTTTTTTGTTGTAGCTGCAAGGCGTCCCCAAAGAATTGAGTCTGGGTTCGAGTGTGAGTTCCAAGGGGATGCTTAACTGATGATTTCGAAGACACAATTCGGGAGCTTGCGGCAGATCACCACATAGTTTCGGAGGATGTTTCATCGATCTACCGAAGATCTATCAATCAAAGAGTATGGGGTAATCATGGGTAATCAAACGTGGCGGGCTGGAAAATCCCCTTCACTATAACTGTAGTGAACCGATGTGAACCGTTCACCATGATTTTTTCAGATCATACCAGTGATACCCTCTGGTAATTTAACATAACTATGGAACATCACCATTTTTAATGGGAAAATCCACTATAAATGGCCATTTTCAATAGCTATGTTAAATTACCAGTGATTACACAGTTTGGATGGTTCACACATGTTCACATCCTCCGAAAAGGCTGGGCTTATCGCAGGTTGATCGATGGCACAGTGGATGACATGTCCATCCTGGGTGGCCACCGTGGCAGTTATCGCATCGCGGCGGGGCCGTTGCCGGCCGACGCCAACCCCACGGACTGTCAGTACGACACCCGGCGTCCGGTTAAACATGGAAATCGTGGAAGACCTGGAAGAATCCCAACTTTGAAAATGAACATATGGGTATGGGTCAATACCTATAGATACATTACTATAGTGGGATGAACATCCATTTACCAGCTATTTTGGGGTTCACTAGGTACCAGGGTTTTGACCCATAGCCATATATCAACATATTCGATAATCCTCGAACTCAATGATGGCTCATTTTCCATTGCCAGGTTCAATTTGTTGGTATGGGTCAAGCCATTTAGGGTTCGCCTCAAGTTGCGGAACAGCAGAAGTGGGGCTCTCAGTGCCGGCGCTCTCAATGTTTACAAACTAAAAGACCTGACCGCGAAGTGGGATATGACCATCACCCAATTGGCTTCCATTATAAAGGCTTTTCATCTGAGGTACTGACTTCTAGTGTGGCTGGTGTCATGCACACACCAGCTTAAATCTTCATGGTTGTATGGTTCAGGGGCTTACGGTGCTACGGCTACTGCTCCCAAGGAATGGTCGTTGCATCTCAACGCAGCCAATGAACCGGACATGTACCACTTCGTGACCATGCTACGGCAAGCTGCGCGCATGAACATCTACGAGCAGGCGGGTGATGCCATGGGATGGTGATGCCAGTGGTGTCTCAGTCAGAAACACAGAAAATCGCGCTTCTCATTTTCCGCCAGCCTTTTAGTGAGCAGAATTAGTGACCAAAAGTGTTTTTTTTGAGGTGAAGAAACTGAAGGAATTCAAGCAGAAGAGCGTCTATGCACACAACCACCGGCCGTATTTGGATTCCCAGATGTACTCCTCTCAGAGTGGACACTTGGAGGCGCCTCTGGGCCTCGGCCTTTGGGCTCAGGGGCCACCTGGCCTACGTTTACTTGTCTTACATATATAAATTGTATATATTTGTATATCATATGAATCACATAATGCTGTGTTATGGTGCTATGTAATGTAACCTTGTGTCCGTTGTGTTATATATATAGGTAGATAGGTAGGTAGATAGATAGATAGATAGATAGATAAATATTATGACATACATATGTGATCATATGTGGACATATATATATATATATGACACCTCACATCTATGCATCTTCCGCGCTCATCCCTTTCTTTCGGGGCCCCCGGCGAATGGCCAGGTGATCTTGGTGGAAGCCAGGCATCTGCGACCTGCGCGGGTGCAACAGGAGCAGGACTTGCAGACCGCCTTGCAGAAGAGCCTCCAGCTGGATCTTCAGGTTGAGGCCGGGAGAAGCGAAACTCTCCGATTTTTCAATGGGGATGGCCCTGGCAAAAAAAAACGGGGATTGGAACGGGGATTGTTCAACATGGCGATTTAGCTGAGGATACATGGAAAAAATGGTGATTTAACTAGGGATATCGAATATTTGGATGTAGAGCCTATCTCATTTTGGGTGCGGTAAACCGCCATAGACCCTCTCATTCAGCATGGCTGGGGGGTTATTATTATTATTATTACTATTATCGTTAGTATTATTGTTATTATTACAGTAATCATATTTTATCATTATTATGATCGTTTATCACATTACCCCAGAGCAAAGCCAATTCTCTTCAATTTTGGTTTTATCAGAATCCATGCTTTATCATGACATTCTAAGTTCTGGGTTAGACTATTCGAACTTCTCACAAGATGGCACAACGCCTTTGGAAACGTGGGGCTTCAACAGTGAGGCATATGACAAAATATGCACATATATGCACATATGTATAGAAAAAGAGAAAAAGAGAGAGAGAGAGAGAGAGACAGAGAAAGAGACACTAGGGCATGTACATGTGCATCGGGTGCATCGGCATCGGCATGTTTATGTTGGAGAAGTCCAGGAACACCATTTCTCACCAGTTTCCCACTTCTTTAGGCCAGTTTCCGTCTCAAGAACATCGACGCCGATGGCAAGGCATGGACGAAGCTTGTGGAAGTATCAGAACCCCCCAAGAGTGGGCTTTAGTGAATGTGACAATTGGAACATCAACAGAAATAGAGATTCAAATCAAACAGGGTAGTTTATCTCTATTTTTTATATATCCACCACACACACATATATTTACACATGTGTACATATACATATATAGATAATAATAGTAATAAAGAATAATAAGAAATAATAATAATACTACTACTGCTACTACTACTAATAAAAAACAATAAACAATAATAATAATTAATAATGATAATGATAATAATGTGTATATACATACATACATACATACATACATACATACATACATACACACACATACATACACATACATACACATACATACACATACATACACACATACATACATACACATACATACACATACATACACATACATACACATACATACACATACATACACATACATGCATGCATACATACATACATACATACATAAATACATACATACATACATACATACATACATACATACATACATACACACATACACACATACACACATACACACATACACACATACACACATACACACATACACACGTACACACGTACACACATACACACATACACACATACACACATACATACAT
>Ga0126342_10001644_pt1:0-25000 | contig 32296 bp, 29 predicted proteins | sample Cyp1metagenome_FD_92528 | JGI IMG/M metagenome (GOLD analysis project Ga0126342, IMG submission 92528) | Coral microbial communities from Lord Howe Island, Old Settlement Bay, Australia - Cyphastrea 1 metagenome | ecosystem: Host-associated > Invertebrates > Cnidaria > Coral ...
TGATTTTAGATAGCGTTTTCGGGCATCATTTTGTAAGGAAACAACTTCTGGTTCCCTGTTTCTGGTTTTCCCGGACTCGTTGATTTTCAAGCAGCCTTTTTGTAAGGATTTCTTTTCTTTGCCACCTTTTATGTTGTTTTATTCTTTTGTATTTTTGCTTCTTTGGCCTCATTGCTTGCCAGAACTCATCTCATGATGTCTCGCGTTTGTGTTATCACATGAGTACCAAAAAACAAATAAAAATTGAGCACGAAAGAAAATGTACAAAATGAAAACATAAGATAGCCGTGAACGTCGTCACACTTACAACTTGCAAAAGATCCTTGGCCATCCTTGGCCAACACAACACCCATAAATACCCATAAGAAAAAAGTTGGTGCCCCCACCAAATCCAAATTTAACTCAAAATTGCTGCCATGGCTGCCCTAAAACTTGAACTGTGCCTTACACGATGACAAGGTGCTGGTAGCCCCAAGAAGTTTCATAAAATAAACACTCCTCCCTTGTGGGGTGGCAACACCTTAGCATTTTGTAGTGGACCTAACCTATGGTTTTTTCCTCTAAAATGGTTCTTCTACTCTTGACGACATCTCCTTACAAAATGTCATTGCACACCCTGCTGAGTTCTTTTTTGTTTTTTTTTTATGTTCACTAACAGCATATTGAGCCAAAAAAACAAACTCGATGGTCTTGTAAAATGACTTGGCACCTCAAAACTCGTACAAAATGAACACTTGAAAATCTACAACTTTGCCTCTTGGGTGCCCTGTTAGAAAAAGCCCTGGCTAGGGGGCTTTTTGTAACTACAAAAAATGCCTATATATAAACCATTTATAGTGGGGTCGACCCCTTCCATTCTGTAAGGGAAATTTGAAGGAGGGTTGTTATATATGTTCATTTCATTTCATGTCGATGTATTCATGAGTCCTGACAATGCGGCAAGCATCTGCTGCGAGCACTGCACCCCACCAGCCATGGCTATGGGCAGCTGGCTCCTCCAATACTGTCAAGCATAACATGGCCAATCACTGCCCATTAGGGCCTGCTGAGGCCTGTTAGGGCCCATCAGGGCCTATGATACTGAAATATCTCAAAACCTCATGCGCCAAAGGACAGGCAAATAGGCAAAGAGTCTCATATCACTATCATCACAAGCCATACAAGCCATACAAGCACCACAAGGACAATATTACTATTGTCCATCCCCGATGCTTATTGACCCAGCCCCTATGGATTCCAGCTCCCCATCCTCCAGGACCCCCTTTTTGGGCAGATTCTGCAGCAACTCCTCGCAGAAACAAATCAAAGCAAAGCCATTAGCAAGGTTCCCATCACTCAAGACATTTTCCCATGATTTCCCATGTGTCTTCATTTCTGCATCTGATTCTTCACTTTACCTTCTGATGCAACCACAACCGACCACAACTCTAGGTCAAAAACAACAGACCACAGCAATCTGCGTCTGCCTCGTCAACAGCATCTGGACGAAAGCGCAGACCTCGAACTTGGATGTTGTTTGGAACCTGGGCGAAACAGCTCAGGAAATAGTGAAACTTTGGAGCTGGTCGAATTAAGGATTAGGATTGACCGTGGCCATGTGGTTCTGTGATGTTGGACGTAGTTCAAGGTCTGCGTGAGATACACCACGATTTTCACCCAGCTGCCTGATACAAAGGCTGTATCATCTCCACAATGACCCATGGCCAGTGCGTCAAACTGCAAAATTATGCGTGAGCAAGTTCTTCCGATTCATATGATTTGTTTGGTTGAAAATCTTAAAACCTGTCACCCTGTTTCCTCCTAGTCGTCCCTATTGATTAGACTCACCTGACAGACATTCATCATGCTATGCCCTGCCATTTGCACCAGTTCAACCAAAGAATATCAACCTACATCCACCAAAGTGATCCGAATACATTTACCATGAGAAAGTTTGAATTCTGTGAGAAATTCATGGAAATTCTTGTCCTGCGTCTGGATCGCAAGAGTTGGCATTTTGCGGATGGCCGTGGAAAAAGCTTTCGACCGCACGGCTTGCTGAACCGTAACCTTTCAGCGCCTGAGCTTTCTCTCTGTCTCTGCTTCTGTTCTCTGCGACAGGACCGCAGCTTTTTTCTCCATGTCGAGCAAGCTTTCCCTACAGGTGTGGAGCCTTGTGATGCCTCGCCATGCCCGATGCATTGTGATGCTTGTCCCAGGGGACAGACTCATAGCGATTCATGGTCAACATGTGCAAACTCTCGTCTCCTTCTTGGGCAAGCCTGTTGCATAACAGGCTAATTGAAAAATGCCTCTCTACATCTGCTCATATGTTTTACAGATTGTTTTACAGATTGTTTTCCATTGTTTTACCGTGTTTACATGTTTATACCTGCAAAAAAAAAAGTATGGCTAATAGTCATGGCTAATGGTGCTATGGCTCATTTGGGAACGGTTGCAATGCTCTGCGCTCAGGCTGCAGAGGTCAAAGACCAAGTAGAAGCTTGCCCTGGCCCAACATTCGACCACACTCGAAACAACTTGAAAACGACACCAACTTCAGAATTCAAAATATTCAAAAAAAACGCTCGCAGAATCTCGGAGAATCTCGAAAACCACCAATTCATTGGCAATTCAATTTATTCCATCAGTTCAATCTGCGCTCCTCTCAAAGATTCATGATATTGCTCAGGTCGCTCGGTTGCTGCGCCTTCTGCAGAAATTGGAATACGGCTGTGGCGACTTCCGCCTTTTCGGGATTCTTGTCAGGATGCCACGATCGCAAAAGCGATCTCCATTCCTACCAGCCACGACATTGGCAGATCACCCTGTGAGGCCAAGCCAAATTTGGAATTTCAGAGCGCAATCAAGATGCAATCAAATAAATTAAATAGTCTAAATTTTGTTTAAATAGTCAAATTTTGTCTTCAGATAATGTCACACAAGCAGACGGGCCTTCATCCTCTGCTCTTTGGGTTCGAGCTTCTTCAAGTTTTCCAGTTGCTGCAGCACCTGAACAGGTGACCAAATCAGAACACGCAAACAATATGTCCAGTTTATTTCCAATCTTGCATCTCCAGTGTTTATGCCTTTTGTTTCGTTTCTGTGCGTTTATGTGTTCTTCCTGCTGCTACAACACCCGGCATCCCTTTGAAACCCTCTAAATTTCGATTCAAGCGCTGAAGCCTTCGGTAAACTCGGTAAACGGTATCGTTTTATCATGTTTCTCAGATTCTCTTTCTGATAGTGTGTTTTGATTATGTCTGTGACTCATTATATAATTGCGGATTCTCATTAAGTGTCACCAGGCCTATGTCATGCCACGCCTCTCTCTTCGCATTCTCAATGGCTTGTTGTACTTCTGAACTCGGTGCCTCTTTCACTGACAGGATCTGAAAGGTCAGTGACAGGTCAGTGAAATTGCGCGCGACTTTCTATGAGAGGAGCAGGGATTTGCAAAGTGATAGGAGGCCCTGTTTCATGATTCTGTTCAGCCATTTGCCGGAATGTATCAATGGACGCAAGCCCGTTTCATGACTTAGTAGGGCTATTTGCTCCTTTGCATCTCCTGTGCTTTTTCGTGTATGTCAACTTTTCCTGCAACTCGCATCAAGACGCGTTTCAGGAAATATTTTCTTGCAGTTCCCCAGGGCATGTTTGCAATAGATGGGTGGAAGCGTGGCGTGACCATGACAGAGTTAGAGTCGGCCTGTGGCTCATGAATTAGTTCAGCCTGGAAATACCACAACAATGCATGACACAAGTTGGAGACAGAGTCAAACAATCAAAACGAATGGAAACGAGCCAAAGGAAATAGGTCCAGAAATGTCCAGAACTCAGAGAGAAGTGTGAACTCCTGTGACGCTTCGAAGCGCTGAGCACTATGAAGCACTTGGAAGCACTTGACAGCACTCAAAAAACAACGAGCGGTAACTAGCAATGGCTCGCAATCACGGTGTCACTACTCGTCTTGTGCGTCTTCTGCGTCTTTGATTGTCCCTTTGGAAACCAGGAAAATTGACAAAGAATCACAACTCCCAGATGACCTCTGACAAATCTGCATTCTGGCCCCACACACGCATGTCTTCTAAAGATGTCTGAAGGCGCTTTAAGCAACCCCTTGGCAAATCGCCTAAAATAGTCTGAGGCAAAAAAACGGAAAATACAAGCGAATAGAAGAGAAATGAGGAGAAATATTGAGCAAATGAAGTGAATGTGTGGATACCCTGCCATTTTCTCTCAATGAGTCGATTTTGCCAGACTGCCTAGAAAATGGCACAAAGCATCGGCACTCCCGTGCAAAGTTTAGACAAGTTCTTTGCTTTGGTCGGGACACGGTATGTGTCACCAGACCAAGAGAATCCATGCTTCACATACCTTCACCTCTTGATCTGTGGAGCCTCCTTGCCCTTGTCACCGGGGCTGCTTGAAGAAACACTAAGCCTCCGCTAAAATGCAACGATATGCCCAAGTCAGCGACACTCGCACACCAAATATATTATAAAAATCATTGCAATTCTAGAGGCTCCAACTGGCTCCAAGACATCAACACGTCACATCATGTCACATCCCATCTTCCACGCAAACCACTTCCTGCTCGAACTGCTCTTAGATTTCCTTCTGGAGCGGCTTCTGTCTCTTTTGCCTGTCCGAAGAACTGAAAGAAGAATAAAGAAGATATCATGCAAATTCCAGGGAAGTCAAGGATCAAAGTGCACCACAAACGTTTATGTCTGAACGTCAGCCGGAAGTAGACATAGCTGGACATAGCTGGACATAGCTGAACATAGCTGAACATAGCTGGACATAGCTGGACTGCGGTCAACTCTCCGCAACTGCTTAGCTAAAATCTCTGTGCCAACTCTGTGACTCATTGCTGACTCCTTGCTGACTCCGTGCCTTTCTTTTTACTTTTTTTCTTCTCTTTTTTCTTCTTCTCACTGGAGCTGCTGCTGCTTTGCTCAGGGCTTGCGGACGAACCTGGCAGGATTTGGCCCAAAGCTGCGAAAGTTTGCCGCTAGAAGTTAAATTTGGAGGATGTACCAAGAATGGACTGGAAAATTAAAAGATGTGACAAGACGTGTATGAAAATTGTATGAAAAGGCATGAAAACACATGAAGAAATTGCAGGGACACCTGGGACTTCCAGGAAATACCGAGGAAAAATGCTGCGATTCCCAGAGTGAACTGCCGGCCTTTGCTTGAAATGGACGGACCAGGAAAGCAATTAATAGATATTGATATGGAAAGATAAAAGTCGATATGTGATTCTTATATAATATATAAATATGTACATACATGCGTGCCGAACTGTATGCACCCGGTGCACAATTTTCAAGAAGAATACATTGAATAGACCTTATCTCTACAAATCGTACAAATTGGACAGGTTCAGTTGGTAGGCCAATTAAAGAAACCCAAAAAGTCAGAAAAGGAATAAGCAGCAAACAAGTTCCCAGCTGGCCACAGCAGCCGAGTGACACCAATATTTAATGTGCTACAAGACATGCGGCAAGATGCGGCAAGTGATAGGCTGAGAGAGGCTAAGCTGGAGTCAACATCGAGGTTGCACCGTCTGTGATGTCTTATTCAATCATATTCAATCATATTCAATCATATTCAACCAAGATTGCGCCGACAAAGTTGCAGAGATAAGATGATGACGAGTCAATGAGAAGCAGGCACAAAGCAGCACACCGCTTTTATGAGGCTGTTATGAATCTCAAGTGCAAAATGAGGTGTAAATTACACCGGCATAGACCCCAGATAGAACAGGTTTCAGAAACGCGTTTTTTTGCAGTGCGAATTGGCTGCGGCAACATCGGAACTGCTGGTTCCCAAACGTTGGAACCAATGCGTCCCAATCTTAGAACCACAAGCCAACGTTCGAACCAATGCTTCCAAATCTGGAACCACAGGTTCCCCCACCGCTGTGAACAGCAGCCACAGCCACTTCGCCACCGCACTGTAAGCAGCAGCCTCACAGCAGGCCTGCACAGCACCCTGCACAGCACCTTTGCCAGACCTCGCCACAAAGTTCGCCACCGAAGACCTGACCTTTGAGAAGTAAGAACCCCTATAGCTTCCAGCTATCTGGGGAACCCTGAGCATCTATAGACATGTACAAAAACAACTCAAAGAGTCAGACTGAGTCAGATTGTTATCAGGATGCGGTTCTCACAGACAATTCCATCGCTCCTGTTGCCCGTAACTATGCAACGTGCTGTGCAACGTGCTGTGCATTGCTTCGCAACTGTCGGCTGGGTTGCTCTTCTCGCTCTTCTCGCTGCGTGCCGCCGCTTCTTGAGCTTTCATGCCAGCAATGGCTCTGGAGCCTGGCACCAAAATATTGCCAAGTCTGAACACCTGTATAAATTTGGCATGAATAAACACACACACGCACACACACACACAAGATTGTCATGAATGTATATGAATGTCATAAATCAAATTTGGATCAAGTTTAGATCAAGCTTGGATATGTTGAAATATGTTTAACGACGTGTTTAAATGGTCAAGTCGCGTCTCTTGAAGCGTTGGTTTCGTCAATTCAAGCCAACTACAATGTCCAAAAGCATATTTGATATTGCCAAGGCATGTCTTCGCGGAGATGTCTTGGCTCGTCTGGGAACTTGCCTGCAGACTTTACATTACTTTACACTCTGCAGCCCACGAAGACCGTTGGCCTTCTTGGTTGTATGTGGCACGTGGGATCTTTATGATCTTTTGTTAGATTCTGTTAGCAGCTGTTAGCATGTAAAGAAAGTATAAGAAAGTTACGATATGTTATGATTTTGTTTTGCGCCATGATCCTGGGAGCAGTGCACATCTCACTGCGAGATTCACCGAAGCCTGCATGAGGTGAAAGCCGTTTGGGCCTCGAAAGATCTAAGCACAGGAAGAAGTCAGGAAGAATTTCAACACTTTCGAGATCTTGACCGAAAAAAACTTAAATCAAGGATAATCAAGGCATTGTTTCTGTACGTTGGAGTCTGTGTGACCATTGAGTCACTGCTTTCTGTGAAGAGTTCCCATTCCTGTGTTTTTCAACTTGCCCCAGAGCAATGTTGAGCCATTTGCAGAGGGGAAAAAGGCTCTTAAGATGTGCAACTTCAAGTAACTCTATGTAACTCTTGAATAATTTTTACCGGGTGGGTTCAATCCTGATTCTCCTGAGCCAAACCTTCAACAATGGGTCAGAGATGGCATGGAAACCATGTAAGTAAAAACTCTGCAAGAGATTGTCAATAAGATTAGATTAAATCACGATAGCTCCAAAAATCAATCACCATAAAGACACAAATGTGCAAAATTGCTTAAAGATTGCTTAAAGATTGCAAAAGATTGCAAGTTTGTTTAAAAGTTTATGGCCCGGAGCCGCGGCAGTAAACTGCCACAGTCCAAGGCACGGAGCAGCGACAGGAGCACGGGGCATTGGCCAATTGGGGCCTGCGCAGCTGAAATACATGGCATCGATATCGCGATGCATCGATTGACATATACATACGCACGCGTGTATGCGTATGTATACATATAGATAGGTAGATAGACAGACAGACAGATAGATAGATAGATATGCGTGCGTGTGTGTGTGTGTACATGTGCAGTTTGTGCATTTAATTAAATCTATATGGTGATGCCGTTCTGGCCCGTGATGCTGGATTCATAAGGAATTTGGCCTCTTGCAGATATTTCAGATATTGCTGAGATATTGCTGAAGTATTGCTGAGATATGCGAGATTTTTGCCCGTCCTGGCGCTTGTGGCGCCGGGAAGTGCGCGAAGGGCGGCGTGGCAGGAGGAGGTCCTCCGAACGCACCTGGGACGGCGAGCTCCGATCCGCTCGCGTCCAGCTCCGTGACACCGTTTCATCATGAAACACTGCGATGAAAAACATGCAAACATCGTGCAAACTTGAAGCAAACTCGAGGCAAACTATTGCTTTAGCTGCCAACTGAAACATCAAACATCGAAACATCAAACTTCACCAACCTTCAGATTCACTTTGGGATGCCATGTCTTCAAATCCATTCCTAGGATGGTCACCTTCCTCTTGAAGGATCTTAAACGTGTGTAACATCTTTGAACCGAAAACTTCCGGGGACTTCTGAGGCGCCACTGCCTTCACGGAGAAAGGAGACAACGGAGAAAGATGAGAAAGATGAGAAAGGACCGAGAAAGGAGAACAAAGTATGAACAAAAAGTATGAACAAAGTCAGAAAAAAGCAGCCGACACAACTTTCGACTCCAAATTCAGACCACCTGCCAACGGATCTGCAGTTTGCATCAATCGTGGGAATGTTACAATGTTGGAGTTTTGACGAGTTTTGAGAGTGCCTAACAGAACAGACAGAACAGTGAAAATGCGGATGCCCTCTGGGCTCAGCACCGATGCTGACACCGGGGACTCGGCCGAAACATGGCGCTCCGCCAGAAACGACCTGAGGTCACCACATCTGGCAGGCGATGGCTCAGCAGCCCGCTTCGTGACAACGACCAAGCGCCATACTGCCATACTCGTTCCATTCTTCCCATTCTTTCCATGCATCGCATTTCAGATGCTTCTGCAGAACTTCTGCATGGTTTAGAAGATATCTTGGTTTGGCAGTGAGTCAGTGTCACTCAGCTGAGACGGCGGCTCCCCCGCATCCGCATCCTGCCTGACTGCCACATCCACAGCCGCTGCAACCGCCGCAGCCACCGCAGCCGCCACATCCACAGCCGCTGCAACCGCCGCATCCGCCACATCCGCCACATCCGCCGCATCCAGTGCAAGCGCCGCATCCGCTTCCACTTTTGCTTCCCTGCCATGCTCCGACTCCCAACTGTCTCCCAACTGTCTCCCGACAATCTCCGACAGGGAGCACTCTCTCCACTACTGTGCAAGGCTTCTTTCAAAAGTGCTCTTTTTGGTAACGATGATGAATTACATGAGGATACGCACAAAGGGTAAGCTGCCATGCACAAACATCTCAAATATGGCAGCGCGCAGTCATCCCCGCACCAGGCGCTGATTCAAAATCGTTTCCACCAAGTTCCCCCTAGGAAAAGAAGAATTCACATATGATCGAGCGAATGTCACTGCTGCGGGCCAAGGATCGACAAAGCAAGAAAATGAAGATCTCATTTGTCTGCCATTAGAATGTATGCCCGAAGTGTACTTCAAAAGATTGTACCTGGTTATGGTCTTGCTGCCTTGGTCTTCCCGCGAAACAGAATAGACGAGCTTGGATTTCTAGACGTTACATCTTCCGGTAGACTGAACCAGGGCGTTGTGGAAAGTGTCATTGAACGTAAGAGCATTGGAGCGGGGAAACATGTTTGGCAAAATCCCGCTGTGACTCCCTCAAATAGCATGAGGAATATACCTGGACTCTCACATAATTTGGCAGAAGCTTTCGCCAACTGTCATTAAAGAGTAAGGCGAGTAGAGGAGGAACAAAGCGTTTTTGCCAGTTCCGGGATTTGTTCCTCTGCTGGCAAGGTGATCGTACCTGTTGGTCCTACATGGTGGGTCATGGTGGGTCATGGTGGTGCCTACCAAGCTCGCTGTTCTGAAAGGTCATCACAGCAAGGGTTCGGAATGTTCCGCTGCTCAGTGGATAGAGTGTTGCGTTTTTTCGGAAGCGGTTACTGGTCCTACACCACGACAGTAGCCTGTTTGCATCTCTACTTTCTAAAATCTTAATCTGTGCATCATCGACGTTGCAAAGCAGAAGAAATTGCGTGCTCACAGGCATCTTAGCGTGCACTGAAACGTATTGAAACGACCTAGCCGCACAAAGGCTCCAGCGATACAATAGAAACAAATGCCAAATGCAAATGAAATGGGTCACCTGCGCCGTAAAATACTCAAAGGATTCTGGCAGCCACACTGAGCACATACTGTTGCATCCAGTGTCGTAACCCGCACACTGCCATGGCTAAACATGCAAAGCAAGCTGGCTCCGGAGTGTAGCCTGAGCAAATGCCGAGCATATTACTCTGCACAAACAAAGGTTAAACATGGTTAAACGGTTAAACAACGGCATTGCTTCTCTGTGGAGTGGTCCGGATGTGGTCGGGCACGTTGCTGCATCTACCTTACAAGTCCACCCAAGTTCACCCCACCTCGGTTGTACGACATCGGTGCAATCTGCCCATCAAGCGGCCGAAGACATGTTGCCTGGCACACTTTCAACTGTCAGAAACTTCACTTTCAACTTCAATCTGTCGACATCTGTCAATTCGGTTCTCAGAACTATCCACAGGTTTCCAAAGTAAGTTGCGAGTTTCGGAGAGTTTCGGAGAGCCTGACACTGCCATAACTGCCATAACTGCCATCACTTCATGTGTCGCACTGCGTTCGCCTTTCCAGTCCTCCCGTGGTTTCCCGCCTGGGGTTTGCCATGTAGGCCCCGTTGCAGCACAAATTGCACAACGGTTCCAGCAATATTTGCAGTCCTCCAGATATCTCCAGATGCGACCGTGGACCGTGTCCAAAGGGCACAGTTTGGAAGTTTGATACAGTTTGGACATGGAAAGAAAGGCCAAAATTGCGAAAGATGGCCAAGGGATGCGAAAGGAACAACCAAAACGGCGAAGGAAAGAAAAAAACAAAACAAAAAAACGTCAATGGACTCAAACTCGTCCAACAGACATCAACAGACTGGACGCAAACGGCTTCATTATGGTTCACAGTCTGCTCTGTTTGGACCGCCCTCCTTAGGCCATCTTGCAAGCTCTCCCGGGCAAAATAGACATCGTGATCGACATCTGCACCTTTCGCACTTGTTTGAAACGCAGTGCCTCTGTGTATCCAATGTAACTTCGTTCTCTTGTGTCCACTGGAAGCCCACTGCGAGGGCAACATAGGAGAGGCAATGCACTGGAAGCAAAATAGAATAAAACATAATATAAATCATAATAAGACATGATAAAGCCATATGTTATACCGTTATACCTGTTCTCCGTGTTATTGCTACTGTATTCATCAGTGCCCAAATTGGAAATCAATCTCGTGTTTTGCACGACTCAGCCGCCGACATAAGATGAAGCCGAAGCCCTTTGCACTGTAACTTTTCACAGTGCCCGTGAGAACTGTACCTGAAACAACTCATTCCTCCTTTCCCCATTTCCCCATTTCGCCGAACATCTATAGAATTCATAGATCCCAAATGCTTCCTCCAAATCCATTCATGCCTGCCAATGATCTAATGTATGTCGGCAAAACTCTCCGCGGTATTTGCACAGACTGCTAACATTGCAACATGTTTGATAACATGTTTGTGTTCAAAAGATCCATATAATACGGCTGATATATAGCGACAACTCAGATAACGCCTTTAACAATACAAAAATGTGAACGCTTTGCTCGGAAGCTGGCCCAGTGGAGGAGGTCGGTGTCCGCTTGGAGCAGACCTTGGATGAGGCACAATGCCTCTACCCGAGAACGAAAAGAGAACAGACATGTGCGCGTGTGTGTGTGTGTGTGATTAACTGTGTGAACACATGTGAACATGTGCATGTGTGATGTTAGTCTGAACTTATGTGAACATACGTTAACATGCATGTAACGTTGTCTAACCTGGTGTAACCTGATCTTAGGAGCGAACATGCTATAAGCTGCATTAAACTGCCAAGGTACATAGCACCTATACGCTGCGTTACTAAACACCACTGTGCCGGATTTGTGCCGGATGCCCTGGACTGTTGGACGACTGTCGGACGACTGTCGGACGACTGTCGGGCGACTGTTGGACTCCCTTCGTGTTTCTCGTTGTTTCGTTTGTTTCGTTTGTTTCGTTTGTTTCACAGAAATCCACCGTGATGACACCATTTCATACCAGGCGAACACATTCAGAGTCAACAGAGTCAACAGAGCCAACAGAGACCCAAGCGAATGCGATGGTCCAGACCCCCCTTGCTGGAAGGGGGAGGGGCTCCCTTGGCCCCCTCCAAATGGTGCAAACATCACGACATCGGACTACTAACGCGGCCAACTGAAACCAAACAGTACGAAGCTGCGGAGATGGAAAGAACATGAAAGAACTCATCAAACAATGTCAAATCATTTGTCAAATCATTTGTCAAACAGATTCAAACAGGACCAAAATTTGAACACAGCCGAGCACAGCCGACGGCAAAATGATGCAAAATGCAGGTGAAGTGGAGCAGCCCAAATCAAAGGTGGCGAGAACCGTAATGGCAAGGCGGTTCGATGCGGTTCAATGCGATTCTCTCCACTGATCTTCAACGTCGCATGAAGCAGTGGCCTTGGAGGCTGTGGAGATTGAAGACAGTATTGAAATCGCATCTTCATGATAATAGCCGAAGGACGGCAAGGAAAACTTACGCAAGCATCAGGAGTAAACGACAGGAGATACAAAAGAGACATACAACAGAGCAAGAGAGAGAGAGAGAGAGAGACAAAGATAGAGAGAGAGAGAGAGAAGGAAAAAAGGCTCCAATACCATCCAGAAGTCAAGAATACTTTGCCAAAACAAGCACGAAGATTGCAATAGCGGCTGCAGGTGCATGGAATCATTGAATTTGCATGATGCTGGCTAGTCTTCACTGGTGGTTGCTGTATATTGCTCTACTTTTCTTACTTTACAAGGTGTGTTACCACTCTTCGCCGACGTCTCGTAGTGAGACATTGAGCTTTGCTTAAAATTTCTTCGTTGTTGAATCCTTTCGGAGCCAACTTCGTGAAACATGGGCTAAGGATCACGGCTTCGGCCGTGCATTGAGCCACATCTTCGTTAAGATCAGTCAAACCGCTTCGTCAAAACACAGCAAGACACCGCAAACGAAGAGGCATGAAAAATATGACAATAGATATCAAAATTATTAAATCTGACATTGACATGAACAAACGTCCAGAGAAGGTTATAGATTCGGTGACGCAGTCTGACAGAGTGCTGCAAAAAAAAAATAACCCCAAAAAAAAGTCTGTACATCATTGCAAACATAACACAGCCAGGGCCCTTGGGGCCCTTGGGGAACCTCGAGGCACAGGCCCTCAGAATATGCGTCGTCTGACACATCTCTGACAGATCGTCACATTGATCTGTGCTCTAGCGCTGCTTTTGGCCCTTTAGCGCTGCTTTAGCGCTGCTTTAGCTGGTAGACATCACCGCCACGGTGGCTCTCATCATGCTATTGTTCATTTCATCACTGCCATCTCGAAGCCCCCGGTCGTCGCTAATGCCACTCATGGAACGCTTTAACTCGGGTCTGCGGGTTCCACGAACCTAAGTCCACATAGAGCGGTCGGCACACAAGGAATCAAACAGTGTAGCATTGAAAGCTTCCAAAGGGATCTATACATCATGAATTAGGAGGAATCATGATCTATCTAAATGAACAGTTCAATGGCAGCAGTGAAACGACCTGACTGTAGTAGACACTGTGGACACCGTAGACACTGTACACAGTACAGGTAACGTCTCATGGGGAACAACGGAAAGTAAGTGAAGATCACTATCTGCTCCTGTGATATTTCTCTGCTTTCCTCTATGGATCTGAAAGCAGCGGACATATCTTTTTAGGGTCATCCTCTCTTCCCTCCCTTTCTTGTTTCTCCATGTCATTCTTGTTCTTTCTATTTTCAGCCAATTTCATCTGACATCAGGGTTTATAGCTTATATCATATATCAAATGATTGAAGTGAAAAGGCCGAAAATGAATACCGTTGTTTCCTCCCATCTATTGTTTATGACATTAATAACTACTTGGTTCAAAAACAAACACTATGCTTTATCTGTTTCATCAGGCTTTCATATGTTTTCTTCATTGTCAATTGCGATCTCATATACAGCTGTAGTTTTGAACAGCTACAAGGTCTTGAAGGCACTTGAAGGAAGGAAGTCGCAAAGGATCGACGTGCAGGTTTGTTTGCCAAAAGGACTTCAAAGTTGAAACATTTGACCATTTTGGCCCACTGATGGACAATGCCACCGGGAAATACCGTTTGAAATACCAGGATTCACCATACTTGGTAGATACCTCGATCAATGGATGGTGAGATGGAATCATTGCACACACACACACACCTCGTCCAACGATAAACATATGACATGCAAACATCCCTAGAACAAGAATAGGGCACAGTGTTCCGGGTCTGCTTTGTACGAAACAAATCAACTTAGCAACTTAGCAAGTCTACCGATGATCTACGGATGGCCTACCGTTACCGAGTAAATCAAGGTCTCAAGTTCCAGCCCAGCAGCAGGATCGACGTGTTCCTTGTTCCCAGAGAAGCTCTTGGCAATTCGCAAGAAGTTGGCCTCCAAATTGCGAACAAATTTGCAAAGACTTCAGTGTGAAATTCTGAAAAACTAAAATGAGTTAAAATGATCTGAATAATGTAGTTCATTCTGAAGCTCTCTTTGGGCCTCTTTTTCTCAACTGAAATACTGCTTTGCTCCCTGGCCTGGCCTAGTTACACGGAAGCAACAGAAGAGACTATATTCGACCTGTTCAAACTGTTCCAGCGCCTTTTTTGTTGGGACGTTTTGAGCCCATTCCCATCTACTAGATGATCTAGATGTAGATGATGTAGATTCTATTTTTTCTGGTCCACTGGTCCGCTGCCCTTCCCAGTTCTTCCCAGTCTTCCACCGCCTTATCCACCTTCAAAACCTCCGACATCTCTGTGGCGACCACTTTGCCTTCGGAATATTCGCACGCTTCATGTTCCAATTGTCCCAAGCACTCAGCGTGGACCACTGTAGGGAATTCCTCAATGTCCCAGCCATCCTGATGAAGCTGCCCGGTCATGAGAATCCAAGCTGCATCCTTAGCCAGTTGGATCAGCGCGACAAAAATCACAAAGCCTTCAGATATCTTCATGTAACATATGTAACACTGTAACACTTCAGACGACACAGAACTTCTCAGAACAATCTTGGAGAGAAAAGTAACAACCCGCAATAAAGACGTAACAACTGAAGCACCACTTCTATTAAGACTCTACTGGTTCTTTGCTTCTAAACGTAAAAGAAAACAGCCCTGGGATGTGTGCCAGGAACATGGAAAGACCTGCAAGCCGTTTCTTAAACTAACCAAATTGTTGATTCTAGATCTTGTACGATCGTATCATCTATAGGGAACTCTGACTATCTGTTGTTGGTTCTCATGCATTTGTAATATTAATTCACAATCTGCATCATGTCCATACTGACCTTGTTTGTCATTTTTCGTGCAGAAACGATATCAGTTGAAAAGAAAGTTGCTGCAGTTGCTTTTTTGTTGCTTCATGTTGCTTCCAAAAGTCAATGATCTCGCCCTTCTGCACCACGGTTTCGCCAGGCATGAAGTCGCAGGTTGCTGCAGCAGCCGCGAGGCGTAGACGCTGGGAGCGTCTGAAGCTGGACATCACGGGCAACTGAAGACACATGTGGTGCGACGCTTGGCATCGGAAGACTTCCTCACGAAGGTTTTCCGGCAGCACGTTCAACAGATTCGCCTCCTTGGCCTGTCACAATTCGAAGCACGATTCGGCTCCGGCTTCAAACTTCTTCAAACTCATAGGGCAAAAAAGACGACTGCAATGATGGAAAATGATGGAAAATGACGGAAATTGGCTTCGTAAAATTTGAAATGGACACCCAGCAGATCCACTTTCTGCTCAACTTTATAAGTGCACATGATGGAAAGATGAATTAACGGAGTACCTGAGAGCACCTGTGGCCCTGCAGGATCTCTTGCATCATGTGGCGAGAAACCACAACTGGCTGATATATCTAATATACCATACAATCAATACAATTAATACAATTAATACAATGAATCATTAATTTCTCTTGTTTTGGTCCAATGTGACTTCCCCTCACCACTTAGTTCAGTGTGTCACCTGGATGCGGCGGCGTGTGAAGAGGTGCGTCAGATACGCCTTGACGCGGCCCTGGACGTCTTCGGAGACCTTGGTCTTCTGCAGGTGCAGCCGGAGTGCCACGTACTCCTCGTTGAACGTCTTCCTCCGTTCCGAGAGTTTGAAGAAGCTCTGGGTGATCAAAGCGATGGAAATGGCAAAGGCAGACAGCGCAAAGAACATGAAAATCAGAACGAAGACGCGCTCGGGCAAGTTCACTGGCGTCACTTCTGCTGGCATAGTTCGCATGACACCAAGTGTCCAGTAAAAGCAGAAAACATATGTCTCTGAAATGCCTCGATGGAGCGCTGAAGCCAGGTGAAGCACAAATGGGAAGACAATTTTGCTTTCAAATGCAAGAAACGCAAAGCGAACGAAACGAAACTCTGCATTCTTCCAATTCGCCAAAAAAAATGATACCGTTCACCAGAAGACACTAAAAGCATCTAAAAGTTCTCCTAGATATGAACGGCTACAGCATGCTACAGCATGCTACGGCCTGGCCTACCTCCTGGTGTAATGAAGAAATGCTAAAGGAGTCTTCATAGGAGTTTTCATCCCAGGCACTACGATCCAGCCATCGCCAGGGTTCAGACTGCTCATTGGAATGACGTCTCCACACTGTCGTCCAATGAGGTGCTGCTTCATAAGCCAATTGCCTGAGGCAGAAACAGAATCAGAAGAATATGCGCAGAATGCAAACAGAAACAGACAGCTATGTTTGAAGAAACTTTTGAAAACATGTCAAAACCATGTCCTTCTTGCATTGCTTGGGCTAGGCTGTCAGCAGTAAGGGGAAATTGCTGGGACACTTTTTGTGAGACTATGATCCGTGGAGCAAATCTAATACTCCACCTCCATCAGAATGCGCAATTAAGGAACTTGTCATCAGAACTTCGGAGATTGAAACTGATGCGGGTGGCAATGTGGACAAACCTGGAAACTTGTCAGCTCATTGATCTGTGAACTTTCTGCAGGTGTAAGTAAAGAGTTTCTGCATTTCTTGCAGGTCTACTGACTTTGTTTTTTGACTTTCTGTCCGTAGACATGTGAGATATCATGAGATATCATGCATGTCTTAGCGCTGCTTTTCCTTGACCTTGTTGAATAAAGGTGGTCTAAATTGGTTCAGAGCATGCAGGCGCTGAGACGTCACCAGAAAGAAGACGAAAGACCACAGAGATTTTGTTTTGAAAAACAAAACGCAAATGTCAAACCTGTTAAAGACATGCAAGGCATGATTTCGATTCGCAAAACAAATTAGATACAGAAATCACAAACAGTATAATTTGATAAGGATGATGTTATAGAACAAGTCGCCATATACCAAATATAATCAATAATACTTGATAAATATTAGTATAACAGATGTATAACAGCTATAACTGGCTATAACTGACGTAACGAATTGCTTTATTTGCCTTGCCTTGTGCCCTCGTCTAATCTCGTCTAATCTCCCCATTGAGCCCCATTGAGCCCACGCACCGTCTGCAGAAAGCTTTTCAAAAATCTTTTGATATCTTTTGCTGAGTTTTCTAAATGTCAAAATGTGTTTCTATATGTTTGTTTTCCATGTTTCATCATTTTTCCAATGTGTTTCGAGCCAGTTTTCTTTGTTTTTGTTTCAATTTTGGCATGTACCCTCTGCACTGCGGTCCTTGGCCCTAGCACAACCACCCACCATTTGCAAGTCATGGTGCTCTTCGTCTGACATAAGTTCGGTGAAGAGGTTCCGGGGCAGACCAATCAACCAAAAGAGGCAAGCACTCCAGTGACACATCGCCACCACCACACTCAACACCCGCAAGAGGGAAATGCATTGAATGATGTAAACGGATCCGATTCGAATCTCCATCCTTTCCCAAATGGTTTTCAGCTTGGCCAAGCGAAGCATGCGCACTAATCGGAGCAGCCTCACAAATTTCACTACCTTGGTGAGCCTGGTGAGTTGGGATGAATCTCCAGAGTAAAAGGCCTCAGAAATTTGTGCCCATGGCACGGCGCTACCGAAGTCAATGATGAACCAACCGCGCAAATACAGCTTTGCAATCTGACACCGATCCAAAATCAAAGCATGCTTCCCAGATTGGCGATCCCGCTCTCCTCGTTCCACAGCCGTGTTGAAGCTCAGCAAGATGTCAGTAGCAAACACCAAGGTGGTAATCCAAAGCCATCCCAAATCAAAAGTATCCATTTGATCGCTGTTCGCATTGCTCTTGAAGGTGAGCTGGAAAGGAAGGACAATGGCATCCATTAGGACGAAGAACATGACTCCAAAATCCCAGCCCAATTTGCCAATCCACCGTGGATTCAAAAGTCCGTTCGGAAATCGGTTTTCCTTTTCAACCACCATTGACTCCATGATTCGTTTGTCATAACTCTCCATCACATCGGCGTTGCCACGAATGCCCTGAATGCCTTGGCTAAAACCAAAATGGCCATGGTTGCCATGGTTGCCACTGCCACGGCTGCCGTCGTCGTGAAACTCGCAGATGTCGCCGAATCCGCCTGTGGCATCTGCGGCATCTGCGGCATCTGTGGCATCAGCATTTTCGTCACCTTCCTTGATGCAGGCCATGGGGAACACGTCTGGCCGCTCGAAACAGGGCCGGTCTTCGCGACCGAGAAGCCCAAAGCCTTTCCCACCTTTCCCACTTTCACTATCACCTCAGTTGCCGCAAAAAATTGGAAAAACATGTTTAGATTAGAAACTCATCATCAAAGAGTTTTGAAAGGACAGCGAAGAGGACCCGCAAAAATGTTTTTCTGCTCAAGTCTTGCCATGTTCACATTGTTCACTGATCTGCCCGCTCTGCAACGTCTGTTGGACACTGGCGAATCTCACCCGCAAACCATCCAAATCAGACTCGCCAGTAGGGCTAGCACTGATATGTTGCGCTCTTTGCCCTGAAATCGCGAAGCAACCCGAAGCAAAGAAACAAATCTCAGAGTGAAGCACCCAATCTTGGAATTCAAAGGAATACAACCTTGAATATTTCCAGCACGGGCCCTTGATGGTGAAACAAATTTGAAAGTCTTTTTCATTCAAATACTGCAGGGTACTCTCGCATAGAATAAGCACCTCTTAGCAGCCTCATGCTAGAATGGAAAGTGGAAATCTACATCACGAAGCTGGGGAGGGTCACACGACATTCTGATTGTTTGAACCCTTTGCCGCTTCTTTTGGGTCTCGTCTGCCTTTCCAAGTTTCTTTCGGGCGCGAAGGAAGGAGTTTTGAGAATTTTCTAACATTTTTTGGAGCTGACCCGAGAGCCCTTAGGCCCTAAGGCGGATCTTGCGCAAGCAAAGCGTGCAGGGCGTCGAATGCGCGAGGGACACGTCGCAATATGTCAACGCATCAACTGCGCCACGTAAAAAAAACAATCAATACCAGGAAGACATATCAATACCGTCAAGACCCAACAGGGACCCAACATCAAGTCGAACCGTTTAACCCCCATCCCCAGGCCCTTGCCACCTTGCTCCCCAAACCAAAGAAAGGAAACCTTTCGAAACCACTGCAATCGTGGCAAGTGGTCGTGTGCAAAACACATCATTGGCGAGGCTGGACAAACAACAAGTTGAAATCTAGGACATACTGGAGAGCTGGGACACTGGGAGACGGTGGAAGTGACTTGACAGCATTTTGGGTCGATGTTTAAAAATTCGTTCATGTCAGGCAGCGGTTCATTTCCAAAAAAACTGTTCTACAACAGGATATGAGGAAAAAAATCAAACCGTCTCCATTGTAAGTCTTGTTCCAAATTTTTGTTCAAATCATTCATTTTCCCCATTCAGTCTGCACTGATAATTCTGATGATTCGCGGTTTTCAAATGAATGGTCTCAATGGTTTCCATTGTGATGAATGTTTGCCAGCTGCCCTGAATAGAAAGCCCCTTCACTATTCCATGAGAAGCAATAAACGGATTGATAATGTGGTTTTTGTTGTTCAGTTTTTGCTGGGGAAAATCCGGTGTTTATTCGTATCATTGCTGCCAAACCTTCAAGCAAATACTGCCGACTGTTGACCAATATTACCCGAAAAGTGGGCGGTTTTGCTGGAAATATATGATCAAGTCATTACGTTGTTTCGTTTATCAAGTAGAACTGATCTGCCTGTCTCGGTCTGTGTCTGTCTGTGTCTGTCTCATTGGATGAAGAGATTGACGTTACTAGAGATAAGTTGGTCCAAATGCCAAGCAGAAAATGATGCGTCAATAATCATGGATGATACGAGGTTCAGATACAACAAGGGAAAAAAATATCAAAAAATACCCCAGCATGCATGTATTCCCTAACATCAAGCGGTGTGTTAAGCAAGGCGCGGACATTCAGCATACAACAAATATAAATAGATAAATTGATTTGCATTTTTTTGCCAATACGCAGATAATATCCAAAATAGTGCCGGGTTGCAAAAGAAACACGTTCGAGGCGCATGAAGTCAAAAAATGATTGCACGTGAGAAATCATTGTGAAAGGAGTTCTTCGGTAGCTTAGCAGCCATGTGTTAAATTCAAATGGATTGAACATGAGAACGGTTACGGCTACTTGCGCAGGTATGGCTCAATTTTCAAACCTAAAAATGCAAAGCCTTAGGCAGACACGGAATCTGACTCGAGCGCCCCGAACTTGGAAATCGGCACTCATTTGCGCAAATACAGCATTATAAAAGCAGGAACTATGTCAGTTTAGCTCGATACAAGTCACCACAGAAAAGAAAGCCTTTTCAAAAACACAGTGCACCGCACAGTCCATAACAAGATAAGTATTTGATCCAGGAGAAATATTCCATCACGACAAGTTAACTTTTGGTTTGCACTGTAAAAGACAAAGGAGATGTAGCCACCTTTGACTTGAACAGCGAATGTCCAAACTACGGAGCTGCGCAGCACCACGTTGATTTTCTGAAAGTTTGCGATGGCAATCGTGAATATCACAAGGGCAGCAATCTTAAACAGAGAATTCAGTCTTCAAAGCAGAGATGATCAAATCCAAAACGCCAGCGCAGTTATTATCATTCCCGCCGTTCTGTTCTGACCAGTTTGTTTCCAACCAATTTGAAAATGCCTGCGAGGCTGCTGGTGGGAAACACTGTCAAAAACCAAAACAAGAATAATTAAAGGACCGGATGACCCCACATGCCGACTTCTTCCAATAAGTCACAAAAGAAAGATGAAGACCTAGCAAGCAAAACGTGCGTTGAGAAGCTAGACAAGGAGCAGTTCCGTGCCACAAGCGCCACGCCTGCCACAGCAAAATTTTCTCAATGTCTGCAAGCGCCAGGCCTGCCACACAAACTAAAGAGCGATGTCTGCAAGCGCCACGCCTGCCAGGCAGAGTGAAGGTCGATGTCACCCAGTGCCACGCCTGCCACACACACTGCAGACCGATGTCCGATGTCACCAAGTTCCACACCTGCCATCATGCAAAGTGCCGCAGCGCCCGCCAGACCCAAGCGCGCCACCAGTGCCAGCCCAGTGCCATAAGTGCCACGCCCACGCAAAGTGAAGGTTGATGTCACCAAGTGCCACGCCTGCCACGCAAACTGCAGGCCGATGTCGCCAAGGAACACGCTTGCCACGCAAAGTGAAGTTCGATGTCACCAAGCGCTACGCCTGCCACATAAAGTGCAGATCGATGTCACCAAGCGCCACGCCTGCCACGCAAAGTGCCGCGACGCCCGGAGAGACCCAAGCGCGCCACCAGAGCCAGCCCAGTGCCACAAGGGCCACGCCTGCCACATAAAGATCGATGTCACCAAGTGCCACGCCTGCCACGCAAAGTGCCGTCACGCCCGGAGAGACCCAAGCGCGCCACCAGAGCCAGCCCAGTGCCACAAGGGCCACGCCTGCCAGGCAAAGTGAAGGTTGATGTCACCAAGTGCCACGCATGCCACGCAGAATGCAGGTCGATGTCGCCAAGTGCCACGCTTGCCATGCAAAGTGAAGGTCGATGTGACCAAGCGCCACGCCGGCCACGCATGCACATCGATGTCGCCAAGTGCCACGCCTGCCACGCAGAATGCACGTTGATGTCGTGTGTGAATAAGTTGTGTGTGCGTGATGTGGGAGGAAGTTGTGTGTGTGAGAAAGAGTTGTGTGAGGGGAGAGTTGTATGTGAGTAACTTGTTTGTGTGTGTGAGCGTACAATCTGAATAGAAGTAAAACTTCTAATTACTGCAGGGGGCCACCGGGGTCCCAGGGGGTCGGTGGCCAACGAAGACACCCCTTGGGGACCTGTGAAAACGTACCTGCTTTATATATAGTCCCGCCCCTGGGCGCATATAAGTCGCAGCTGCAGGGGGGGCATATATTTTATCGCTGTTGTTTTACATGGTCAACGTCTACTGTGATTATATGTATATTCATCACGTCATCTAATCGTTTGTGTTTTTGCACGTAAGATGCACTCCACAACCGAATTCGCAACGGCAGTTCTGAGCAAGTGTGTGACTCATGCTGGATTCGTCACGGTGGCATGAACCCTTCGGGGAATACCTTTCGTAGTAATTTTGATCCTTCGACCTGATCTCTGAATTCACCATTTTCAACCTAATAATTCGTTTAAGTAAAGTGAAACAGTTAGCCATTTTTCGATTTTCACCCTGTCGGTCGTCGTGTTGAAACAACTGGTCGCTGTGACTGGCTTCTCCATTTTTTCATGCCGGTTTCGTCAAGGTGGCAATTCATGCAAGTAAAGTGAAACAGTTGGCCATTTTTCGTTTTTCACCCTGTCGGTCGTTATGTTGAAACAACTGGCCTCTGAGTCTGGCTTCTCCATTTTTGCATTTCATGACATGGCCAGGCAAAGGACATGCTTTACAGGTGCGGTCTCTTTCCTTTTGGTTGCTCTGGTACGGTACAGCTGTACACCAATTCGAGGGTTGAATGCTTAAGCCGTCCATATAGGGTTGACCTGACCACCGAGGGCCTCGAGCCTTATCACGATCTCTTGCATTTGTTTGCGGATGCATCATTTTTATTAACTAGTCCCCCATTGGTCCCCTATCTCATGTGTGCTCCCGTGTTAGGTCAGGTTGGGGTCCTTTGCGTGCCGAGGTAGGTTTGGCACTCGCCTTGTAGGTTGTGTCAGGCGCTTCCGTCCGCCCCCTCCAGGGTTCGCCCGTTTTGGGCTAGGTGTGTGGTGTTGGTGTTTTCTCCATTTTTCCTTTCTTCTTTTGCGTTCCCCTTCTCGTGTCCCGGTTAGGTAAGGTGTCATCTCATGTTCATTGTCATTTCATCTTTATGTCCATTTCACTCACCCTGCTGCGGCAGGGTGTGTGTGTGTGTGTGCACCATCTGAATAGATGTAAAACTTCTAATTACTGCAGGGGGCCACGGGGTCCCAGGGGGTCGGTGGCCAACTAAGACGCCCCCTGGGTACCTGTGAAAACGTACCTGCTTTATATAATATATATATATAGTCCCGCCCCTGGGCACATATAAGTCGCAGCTGCAGGGGGGCATATATTTTATCGCTGTTGTTTCATATGGTCAACGTCTACTGTGATTATATGTATATTCATCATGTCATCTAATCGTTGGTGTTTTTGCACGTAAGATGCGCTCCACAGCTGAATTCGCAACGACAGTTCTGAGCAAGTGTGTGGTAAGTTGTGTGTGTGCGTGTGTGTGAGTGATGTGTGAGTAAGTGTTCAGACGTAAAACTTCGCAGGCGGCTCATCATATTATATTCTGTTATTTGATATTACATCATAAAATATTATATTCTATTATATTATATAATATTGTATCTTTAAAGCAGTGGATCACCGGGGTCCCGGCGGGGTCGGTGATCAACGAACACACCTCCAAACGTACCTGCTAGGCTTTGGTGGTGCACCTGGGCGCATTTAAGTCGCAGCTGGTGGCCACCATAGCCTATGTGGCCACCACAGCCTCTATATATATATATGGATGGGGCCCCATATCTCTCTCTCTCTATCTACCTAATCTAATTGCATGTGAGGGGATTCAGTTCCCAACGGATCACTTCAATGATCCACTTCTTGTCTAGCGCTAGTGAGTTGTGAGTGGTAAGTTGTGTGTGAGTGGGGCGGCGGGAGGAGGCGGTACGGACGGGAGTGCGCAACCAAAAACAAGAACCCCACACAAAGATGTGGGGAATTACATGGACACTGAAGGGAAAAAAAGATGCTGTTCACTGTTCACTTGTCATTTTTAGTGGTTCTGACTGTTCAGCTGAATCAAACAATGGAATAAGAAGCACGTGCCTACAACAAAAACCTTGTGGCTTGGACGCAGGCCCAACGCAATTATATAATCGAAAGGGTGGAACATCTTCACCTTGTCTAAATCGCAGTGAAGATTGCTGAGGCAAAATCGGTGAACAAGTCTGAGACACAAAAGCAGCAATATTGTTTCGAAGCACAACAACACCAGGGAACCGGCGATTGCTGCCCTTTTGCAGGAAGACATAGAACAGCGGCTCAATGTCTCAAGATACCAAGTTTCTTGTAATCTCAAACATTGAGGCTCAATAGTAGCAAAAAAAAATGCCGTTCAAATTTCGAAAATTGATGCAGCGACATAGGCTCTAAGGATGGCTCGGAGGCCCTGAAATCTCTACTGCTTCGTCCCTTTTTGAACATTACAAAATGACGGCCATTACTATACCAAAAAACTAAAATGCTCCGACTGGTGACACGTGAGGAACAATGCGGCGTGCAAGAAGAAAAGGGGGCCACTGCTTTAAAAAAATCATTTTGTCACAAGTCCCCACGTGGAGAAACAAGGTGCAAAGAAAGCGGGTGACAAAACAGGACTTTATTTCGGGACAAGTTTCCACATGCGGGGACACAGTGAAAGAGAAAACTACACCAACATCAACCCAAAAGTGCAGAAACCCTGCAGGGGAAGGGAAAAAACGGCGCAAGATTTGCTGGCTGCAACTGGCCAACCGTGGCAAATTGGTTTTGATTTCTTTCACACTATCGATTTTGGCATCGGATCTAGATTCTAGAGTTCTAGGGGCTCCTTGGTTTCAATTCCGCGGTCTCACATTCCATGCCCCGGGGTGCCAATAGCCCTCTTGCATTCCACACTGCCTTCAGTGACAGAGCGATTCATACTGGCGATCAGATCCAGCTGAAGCTGTATGATGCTGGACAATTCCTGGCCGCGCCGGCAACACCACAACGTC
>Ga0126342_10001644_pt1:30000-32296 | contig 32296 bp, 29 predicted proteins | sample Cyp1metagenome_FD_92528 | JGI IMG/M metagenome (GOLD analysis project Ga0126342, IMG submission 92528) | Coral microbial communities from Lord Howe Island, Old Settlement Bay, Australia - Cyphastrea 1 metagenome | ecosystem: Host-associated > Invertebrates > Cnidaria > Coral ...
GTAGGGGTGGGAATCCGACCATACCGTCCAACTGGACCTTTTTTTGCTAGTCGGGGGTTCACACGCAACGTGATTTTATTATTACTATTTTATTATTACCCCCCGTCGTTTTATTGGAAATGATTGACATTAAAGGATTCGAGTGGAACATGCCCTGTTGCATGGCCAGTCTTGGTACGCGGTGCTATTCTGCAAATCTTTTTGGAACCGAAAGCGCCTCAAACATATGAGATGGTTTGGACATGTGGCAATTGACATGTCACTGCTGTAAACTGACATCAATGCATGAAAAACTGACAGGATGCAAATGCCGTACAATATTTGCACCCCGCCTTAACTCAAAGCTTTGCTTATGAGTTACTACTTCTAAATCCCTTAGGGCTGGTGTGAGTCCATCTAGTTGCTTCTATTGGGATTTCTTTGAAAAACCAGCGGCACTGAAGCCAGTGGTGAGAGATTTGTATCTCACCCTATTGACCTCTTTCTTTTGGTGCCTTGTGAATTTGAGTTTTCTTCTAAAACTCTTGCAAATCTCTGTCATCTTCTGGTCGATTTTCATGTCCTGGGCCGTAGTGAATGTTGGCCCAGTCATCCGGGTCTGATACTTCACATTGTTCACTGTTTCTGTATCGGTGTAGACGCTGTGACTGCGTCTCACTCATGGGATCATCTGAGTCATCTGCTGGCGGCTCTGGTGTTCTGAAGGCCTCTGCAAAGACTTTCAACAAGTCTGTCATGACCTCCACCTTTCCAAGTTCCAGAAGCTTCACCAGGCATTTACAGATGTCCCCGTGGCTGTTGATCATCAACTGTTTCTCATCATCTCCCATGCCAGCTGTAGGAGACTCATCATCATCTGAGAGCGTGTTCTCCTCAGCCAGGGATTGCACAATTCTGTTGCGGTCGTAGGATCCCGATGTGGGAAGATGGCACAGGCATGTCTCAAGCCATCTTTGGATTTGGCTGTAGCGCATGCAGCCACCAATGTTTCCTGCTGCCTGCATCTTTCGAAGCCTCCTCCTTGTTCGGACCAACGTCCATGTCACAAGTCCTTCAACACTTGTGCTTTCATTTGTCACCTGGGGTTCTGCATTGAGGTTCAACATGTCAGGCGTGTGTGGTGCCTGAACAGTGTATCGCTGATTCATGTTGTAGAGCATGTACCATGAGTATCTAGCAAGCAACATCGTCCATGTCATCAGGAATGCAAAACTGAACCAAGAGCCATCGCTTGATGTCGATGTCGAGGAGAATGTGCAACCTTGTAGTTGCATCGACATGACACTTTGCAATGCAACCATTGCTGCACGGCCAGCTCTTGACCTTTGGGTCCTTGTCTCATCAGTTTCTTCCATGTCCTTGCTTGGACTGCTCTCATGGCTACTGAGATCATCTATGGTGTTCAGCATCTCGGTCGCCTGCTCTCTTTCTGAATCATTTGCGGCCCCCACAAAGTTCATGAAGTCAGCCAAAAGGGCTCGACGTTGTCCATAGGCTTGTGCCCTTGCCTCATTCCCAGAGATCAATGCATCCTCGAACCGCCTATTGCACCTTTCAAACAGCCATTCAATCAAACCTTCAGGAGAAAATGCTGGAGGCTCATCTGTGCCCTCCGTCATGCATGATGCGACGCTTGCTGTGTCAACGTCGTCATCCATCACTGAAAAATTGCATCCAAAACTTGGGTCGTCCCTAGTGCCCCTGTTGCTCTTGGAGCACTGCGACATCCAGAAGAGGTACATGCCAAGCAAACCAACCCATGTTGCAGTGAAGACATACGGTATCTCCATCAAGTCGTTGGTCATGGCTTCACACCCCTGTAACTGGAGCGTCAGTAGGCTCAAGGCGCTAATCAAAACTCGAAGTTGTGAATCTCAACCTGAATTGGATGAAGTGCTTTGTTGAATGTGCCTGAAAATTCTGCCGGGATCTTCTGCTCCTACGAGTTGATGCTGAGTTGTGTTCCAAAGTCCAAACAGATACATCAATGATTCCAGCCTTGCTATTGACAGTCGCTTGGTCGACACATCAGCTGGATTGATTGTTCCCAAAACTGCCTTGACTTGAAGCACCTTTTCACCTACCAGATTCTGGAGCCAGAGAACCCTACAACTCAAATGTCTCAACCTTCCAACCCCTTTTCGTGAGAGAACTCCCCGTGCAGCTGAAGAATCCAAGTACAAGTACATGAGAATGCGTACTTGGAGTACCCAACAAAGAATGGTTCTGATGAGGATGGCATCCATGACAGCTGAAGCGGCAGCATATGTTTCAGACTCGGCGCTCGAGAGTGACA
>Ga0126342_10001645_pt1 | contig 32282 bp, 29 predicted proteins | sample Cyp1metagenome_FD_92528 | JGI IMG/M metagenome (GOLD analysis project Ga0126342, IMG submission 92528) | Coral microbial communities from Lord Howe Island, Old Settlement Bay, Australia - Cyphastrea 1 metagenome | ecosystem: Host-associated > Invertebrates > Cnidaria > Coral ...
CTATCTTATCTATCTTATCTATCTTATCTATCTTATCTATCTTATCTATCTTATCTATCTTATCTATCTTATCTATCTTATCTATCTTATCTATCTTATCTATCTTATCTGTCTTATCTATCTATCTGTCTGTCTGTCTGTCTATCTATCTATCCTATCCTATCCTATCCTATCCTATCCTATCCTATCCTATCCTATCCTATCTATCTATCTAATCTAATCTAATCTAATCTAATCTAATCTAATCTAATCTAATCTAATCTATCTATCTTATCTATCTATCTTATCTATCTACCTTATCTATCTATCTATCTATCTTATCTTATCTTATCCTATCCTATCCTATCCTATCCTATCCTATCCTATCCATCTATCTATCTATCTATCTTATTGAATACAACATATATTGCACACAAATGCAGCCATTCCAGGTATTTTGGAAGTTTATACCCAACCGCCTCTGGTTGGTTGCAAAGGAAAGTCTTCTACAAGAACTGCAGTCCAAGAGTCATAATGTCCGACACTCAGTAAACCTTTGACGTGCCTGGGAGCAAATGCACGGATTCAATGTATACCCAAAAAAGTATAAGGAAACGTATATGATTTACCACTGTTTTGTACGCTTTTTCTGAGTTGCTGTAGACTGTGCAGAGCCTACAATTGCATTTTTGAGAGATCATGCTTTCTGCAGACTCACCGGCATGATGTCCTTTTGGCCTATGGGGGCGACATTCCCTCTTTGTTACCGCACTTTCATGGTAGATATGAATGATTATTGCATATATACCCTTCACTGGTACATACAGTATCTATATACCTGTCAATTTTCCTTGCTTTTCCATCTATCTGTCTGTCTGTCTGTCCGTCCGTCTGTCTGTCTGTGTGTCTGTGTGTCTGTGTGTCTGTGTGTCTGTCTGCCTGTCTGTCTGTCTATCTATCTGTCTATCTAATTGGCATCTATCTATCAACAAATTATATATATATGTGGTACATTATTCATGGGTACCCCCGAATCATCCAAAATTAGATCGTTTTAGTATTGACACCCATGGTTTTGGGGATGCTCCCATTTTAAGAACCCCCCCATACATATATATATGTATATATTCCACAGTATGTATTATCTGAACCCAGCTTTGCAACTCAACCACAGGTTCCAAGGTTCCAGGGTTCCAGACCGCTGGAAACCGGAAACCGTTTTTTCGTATCGGCAAAAAGACCGCACAAACCCAATAGTCACTGTTGTTGGACATATGTATATATATATATATACATATTATATTATACTGATAGATATACACGTACATATCGATACATATTTAATATATATATAATTATATATAAATATAAATGAATAGATTTACCCATTCTGGAAGAGATTTAGAATACAATAAGATCCAAGGACCAGCGATAGCCGCTGCAGGTGCGAAACTCCTCAGCCTGGATTTGCGCCAAGGTCAAAACCATGGAAAGACGTCAGGGGAACCCAAGGAACAAGGGTACCCTCGGAATTGGACAGTTTTGAGGGCCTCACTGACAAGTCATGAGATGGTTTTTTTGCTTTCTAGCATCAATATTACCATCAATAGTGAGGATTATTGGGATTTAAACATCAATGGGGATATGCCCTCCTATTTGATGGGAAAGAGACATGGAAAACATGCCTTCCTGGAAATAGCAATCCTAAGTCGATCCTGAAGAGGGCCGTCCGAGAATATAAGAATACCACCAGAATTGCTATTTCAATCTGACGGATGATGAGAAACCATTAGATTTGGGTACACCCCGTTCTTGGATAAGCCCCTATGGATCCCTATCAAAATGTTCAAACAGGGTGGTCAAGGATATGTTCTTCAATGTGCCCTGGATGGTCCTATTGTTTTTCGGACGTCCATCAGGGGACAGATGATCCAACGGCGAAGCCACGCTGAACAAATGCAGGATCGACTTATACAGTATGTTGTTGCAAGCATAGTGTACCTCACAAAATCCATGCATTTCCGGCTTCCAGTCGGACCAGAATGGTGGTATGTGGCGGTTCCTTTGATGTAGCGGAACGGGCATGACCAATCATAGAACATCGAACTACCGGGTTTAAGTCATTCAATATTGTTGAGAGTTGCCAATCATTTGTATCTATCTATTTGCCTGTCTATCTTTCATTATCTTTCTATTTTTCTGTCTATCGATCCTATCCCATCCTCTGTCCTATATCCTATAGCCTACATCCGATATCCCATCCTATCTGTCCGACATGCAGGGTTAGAGTACTGTGGAATACTGCTATACCGCAATTGTACCCTCTTCTCTTCTGGGTCTGTTTTTACAACCCCAAATGGTAGACATGGGAAAAAAGGCTAAAGGGGAATGGTTTATAGCTTTGGGCTTACCACATTGTTGATGACCATGTTGTATTATTGCCTATATCATGTTCATACTGCATTATACATCATATTATACTATGTTATGTTATGTTATATCATATATTCTTTCCCCATTGATTGGCCTAATATGTTTGGAACATGGCCATCGATTGATCCATGGCTAAATCACCGTTGATACCACAGCTTCGACCACCGGACTTTGATGTGTCTATCGCTATATCCTCCCCTTTGATGGTTAAGTCTTACAGTACAATGCCCCTATTATTCAAAGGAAAAATTGGCAGTAAACCACCAACAATGCCCATTATTCATAGGAAATGGATGGTAAATCACCCAATTTTTTTCAGCCCTCCGAGACTATCAGCATTCACAGGCCTGGGCCTTGGAAAGCTGGTGATGGTGAGTAAAATTGGAAATCTCTGGTTCATCTATGGTTAACATATGGTTGAGAAATGGTTAATCTATGGTTAATCTATGCTTAATCTATGCTTAATATATGGTTAATGATAATAATAATAATATGAGCAACCCAATGCCATAACCAACTACCATTTGGGAATTGTTGAAATCATGACAAACGGCGACTTTTTGGATTGTTTATGATTGGGTTTACCACATCAGATTTTTCAATTGACTTACTAATTACCAATGTTTATTAGATTTTACGTGGAACATATATTGGAAAACCACGCATCTAAATCACCAATTTTCCAATAGTTTCCCATAAAGTTGGGATTTGGATGTAAAATTACCAGAGGCTAAGCCTTGAACTTTGATCGGTCGTGTAACAGATCATGTTTTTTTTTGTCTTTAGATTCTGCCTGCAACGTTTTCCACCCGCAGTTGGTATGACACACCATCCCAACTCCCCCCAAGACGCACCCTGAACTATCTGTTTCACCGCGCGGCCCCGGCTTTTGGCTCGTGTGACAGATATGTCGGTGCATCTGGTATCTCTCATCAAACATTGAAACCCAACCAGCCAATCAACATCAACCAGCCAGCCATCACTGCTGCATTCCGCCAGCTGACCGCGGATGATGGAGGGCTAGCTGGGTATCGCCATAGCAGTGGCATGGCTCCTCCAATGCAGGCGGACAGGGGGGTCGTCAATGCCCCGCTAGAAACCTTGGTTCTGTATTGGATCTACCATTCTAAGGCCCTCTGTTGGGGGCAACTGTAGTATGCAATGTGTTTCAATTTCAGTAGAATTTTCCAAACCTATACTGATACATATGATTAATATATATATATATGTGTGTGTGTGAGATAAAACATAAATCTATATGGGTATTGCACGTACTAACATATATTTGTGTACACATGATATAATATATATTAATATATAATGTACTGTATGTGTCTATCATATTATATATATATTATATTAGATATTGTGAATTTGAGACGTTGCGTTGCCACTTTCCAGCGGGTCACCTTCTCATGAATGTATCCTCGTGGCTGTCTCGGTCCAAAGGGCCCTTGATGCCAGCGTGGCATTAGACAAAACATGTTGTGTGAAGCCATAGGCTTGAGATTTGGGCGTTGCGTGATTGGTTGTGAGGATATCCATCCTATTTCCACCTGAAGGCCATCTATGGGTTGTTGGGGCATCCACTCCCCTATTCTGATAGTTGGATTGGCTACCTGCTTCCGCATGGTAGCGGAGCCACTTCGGTGGCATCCGTGATACTGAGGAGATCCTGACGGCCTTGGTGTTGTGACCGCGTTTGCGCAGTGATTAGCAACTGGTCAATCCTGACCTCCAAACAACCTACACCAGAACAAAGCTCAACACGAACTTCACTTTTCAATTTGCAAGAGCATGGAGTCCAAGGACGCGTTTCGTGATCTGCAGTTTGATGGCCACCCATCAGGCTATAGAGACCCCAGGAGAAAGACAATTTTGGCAGTAGCTGGCCGGGAGAACAAGTTGGCTCACCTTGCAGGGCCGAGACTGTTACAAAGACTCCAAGGCGAAGCTTGGAGGGCGACTGAACATCTGCAAGTCGCCGAACTGAGAAAGCCTGATGGTTGGTTAGAAGTTATCCATGCCTTAGACAAGCACTACCGTTTTCTGCCTGAGACTGAGCTCCACGAAGCCGTTGAGGAGTTCCTTTTTGGGATGAAACGTAAATCTGGGGAAGGTGCAACTTCATTCAGTTCGCGTTTCAGAACTCAGCTGTCCCGTGCACAGTCATTGATAGCCCAAGAGCGTGAGATGACAAAGTCAAAAAGACGTGGAAAGAAGGGGAAGCGTTCCTGAGAGTCCACCAATCCTGACGAGCATGACAGCAGCCTAGAAGAGTCCGCAGTTTCAGATGTTCCACAATGAGATGAAAGACCTAGGTCCCAATCTGCAACTGGTGATGAGACTTCAACACATGCTGCTGAGCCTGCCAGAGCTTCTCCTTCAACTCAACCTGAAGCAGGCCGTGAAACAAGTGATCCTGATGCCCAACATGAACAGAGCGCGCATTCAGTTCGCTCTCATGAGTGATCATGGGTCTAGGGCTTCTAAGACTTCCCGTGGCACCCACAAAGCTGATAGAGAACGAGAAGATCGAAAGATGCTGGAAATGTTGGGTTCACTGGAATATGGTTATTTGCGCCCCAAGCCCATTTTTCCCACAAGCACTTCTCGGTCACCTTTACATGAGGAAGTTTGGTATGAATCGTGAACAACGTGCTCATATCATCAGGTCTACATATGGTTCCTCTCGTTTGGATGATGTTGAACGTATCATTCGAGCTTCAGACTTGGAGGAGTTTAGAAATCATGACCGTAAGCGGAATGATGATCGAAAGCCTTTCAAACAGCCTAGAAGGGATGCCCATGCAGTTCAATCTGAACCCCAACATGCAATGCTTGCGGTTGATGGGAATTCTTCCTCTAGCCTGGTTGAAGATTTCGATGATGATTCAGGGTCTGAAGATGCTTATGTAGCAGCGGGAGATGAAGATGACCGAACAAGAACTACAAGAGGTATATGAAATTCAGAGAAAAGCCAAAAAAAATCCGTAAGAGCTACAAGGAGTCCAGAAAGAAGGTGAGAGAGTAGAGATCAAGAAGAGCCGCGCTCCTTATCTTCCAGTTGTGGCTATCAACCAGCCATCCGATGCGCAAGCTTTAGGCCAAGCACCTGTCCTGAGGCAAAGCTTTGGCTATGACAAGAAGACAACTGGAGGCAAAGCTCAGCCCAAACTCAAATCAGATGTCAAATTTGCTGGAAAAAGGGAAGAAGCTAATTTAGCCACTACCACCATGGTTGAACACCTTTCCTACATCGTTTCCTCCAACGACATGATTGAGATGATGTTTGGCTGACAACAGTTCCTGAGGGATATGCCAATGTGGACATTGGTTGCACTACATCCATAGTTGGTAACGAGACTGCCGAGAGCCTCAGCAAGTTCATGAGTTCTCATGGATGGCCTTTGCCGGTTTCATGCACCCTGCCACCTGTTGAACTGAAAGGTTTTAATGGCACCAAGGTTGAATCAACCAATGGTTTGCGTTGGAATGTGAAATTATAGGAAACCTGTGGGGCACAATCACAACATATGTGGTCCCTGGTTCAGCACCCTTTTTGCTGTCGCGGAGAGTTTTGGGCTTGCTTGGACTTAGGCAGTTTGACCATTGCGTCCGAGAAGCATGGCATGTTTGATGCACCTTTGAGACAGGTCTCAAATGGTCACCTTTTGTTGCCTCTCGTTCATGTGCCGCCTGAGCTACACTTCCGAAGGTCGAGAACAAGAGCTCAATGATGCGTGCCCTGAGCACCCTGCAGTTGCCTGTGAGGACCCGCCAGCACCAGTTTCTCAGAAACCATGCGAAATCACTACCGGTGATAGACCGTGCCTTCCAACATATTGTGAAGAATACACGTAAGGGGGTAGTTAACATAAACAGGTTTCAAAAAGAGTTGGAGATAATCCATGGGGGTAAGGATAAGCAAATAGTGCATGCTTTGGTTGCTTACAAGCCGCGCATCGAGCGAATTCCAGCAGATGCCAACACTGTAGCATACCAAAGATCAGTTGCCACCCTTTCCACAGATGGTCAATTCCTGGTTCAGCCGTGGAACACACGCCTTGCAGGAGAAGTCCGTCGTCCTGTCACTCAAGTGAATGGTTGCATGTTTGCTTACATAGCCCCTGAATCCACCGAGCCTGGGCAACCTGTGACAGACCACCACCATGACCACACATGTTTTTGTTGCAGGGAATGTGATTCAAAGGGCGATGATGTTTGTTTTCAAGATGGGGGAGATGATGGTTGGTCCATGGAAGCGGTTTATGGAGAATCCACCAATTGGACCGATGTCCCAAAAATGCAAGCCATGTCCCCTGAATCCCCAGAAAAGCTGAAAGCGGGTATCCAAAAACTTCGTAAAACTTATGCCTAGTTTATCATGTCACGTCTTTTGGGGAAGTATGATGAAATGATAGATGAACTAACTGAGTGGTTAGGCCCTCAAGCCCATAAGCTGCATGAAACTGTGAGCATGATTGAAGTTTTCAAGGGTAAGGCACCACTGGCCGATCGTGTGGAACAGTTTGGATCCACGTGCATTCGAATAGGCTTGGACTATGGTCAAGACCTTAATCAACATAGCCATCGGCGCATGTTGTTGCTGTTGATTGCGTTTTGCCAGCCAAAAGATGTTTGGATCAGTTTCCCATGTGGTTGCTGGGGCCCGTGGAGCCGAATGAATATGCACAAAGATCCTGCATGGTCTCGCACAGTCCACACTTGATGCCAGACATGCTCGCCGACACTTGTCCGTAGTGCCTGAAATTTGGAACCTTCAGCAGTCCCTTGGAGGGTTCACTCACATAGAAAAGCCACTGACATCCGATGCCTGGAAAGAGTTTCAGCTGCACATGGCCTATGATGTTCGCATTGGTCAATGCAGCCTCGGTTTGCGATGCCTGAGGACTAAGAAGCCCATTCTTAAGCCAACTCGCATTGTAACTTCCTGCGAAGATATGGCCACCCGGCTTTCCCAATGCCGATGTGACCGTCGCCATGAGCATGCCCATTTGGAAGGTAGTTCAAAGGTAAACCCCAAACTTCCTATGCTGAAACCTATCCACGCAAGATGTGCCGAGTGATTGCTGAAGTGATGACCGCACCAAACCGAGTGCCGTCAAAGCCTGAAGATGTTTTTGCCAGCCTGGACGACCAAGACATAGAGCAAGGTGCCATGTCTGACGCTGCCGGTGCCGAACCCAGTGCCGTACTTGCCAATCCGGCGGAACCACCAGTGCCGCAGCAGAGGATTCAATCCATGTTGAGAAAGCTGCATGTCAACACAGGACATTCGTCCATTCAGCAGATGCTCCGACTTGCCAATCGTTGTCAAGTTTCAGAAGAAGCAAACAAGAAATCAAGAAGTTCAAATGCGACATCTGCGATGAGCACAAGGTTCCACCTCACATCGTCAGTCTGCTGTCCCACATGCAGAGCAGCCGAACCACATCGCTGGCATTGACTTTGTGCAAGTTGAGTTAAAGCATGTTAACGACCAAGGGGATACAATTGAAGAAAGTACGATGTGCCAACTTGTTGACTTAGCCACTGACTTTGCCCAACAAATCATAGGCCCTAAGGGTAGTTACCAGCTTTCCACAGCCTTCCACAGTGTTTGGGCTCGACCGTATGGCGCACCAAAAATCATCTGATCCAGACAGTGCCACGATGTCAAAAGACTTTGAACACTACATTCTCAACCATGACATCAAGCTGCTGCATTGTGGAGCCGAAAGCCACTGGCAATTAGGTCGCGTAGAGATAGCCAACCGTGTCCTTCGAGGAATGGCCCAAAGAGTTTGGCAAGACACTGACCGTCCAGCTGCAGAAGTCATCGAAGCATGCGCAAGCATCCGAAACCAACAACTCAGAAAGCATGGGTTCAGCCCTTGTCAATGGTTCCTAGGTCAAGACAGCAAACATGCAGATATGTTGAACGATGTTGAAGAACAACGGGACTTCCCAATGCAATCTCAGATCTTAGCCGAACCAAGGTTCCAAGCTCGTGTCCAGTTGCGGGAGAATGCAGCTCGTGCCTTCCTGGAAGAACATGCCAAAGACACTTGGCGCCGTGCACTTGATCCCGGCCGATGCAGGGTCCATACACAGTTGGCCAGCTTACTTTTTCCGTAAAAGAGCAAGGGGTCTCCTGTCCACTCGTCATGGTGTTTGGTATGGCGCTGGGAAAGTAATTGGTTGGGAGAGTCCCACAAATGGTGTCATTCCTAGAGTCGTTTGGGTAGCTTTCAATGGGCTTCCCTACAGATGCTCCCTTGAAGGTCTCCGTCTGATGAATGAAGATGAAAGTCAGTTCAGGGAGCTAGCCGGGTTCTTGTCCCAAGGTAGATTAGACCCTGCCATAGAAAATGCTGAGCAGAGCCTGTCTAGCCGAGCCCTTCAATATCATGATCTCATGGATGAAAATCAAAATCCTAAGGAATCTAATCTGATGAGGAGTTAGAGGATGATGTCCGGCATGAGCCTAGACCCTGGGAAAATCCCTGATGAAGAGGGCAGTCCTCGAAAAATAAGAATGAGAATGGAGAATATCCAGATCAAATGAATACTGGCAAAAGTGTTCAAGAGGAATGCCTCCCTATCCCCAGATCGCATAATCAGAGCCAGATGGGTACTCACCTGGAAAAGAGTTCTGATCCAGATGACAAGTCCCGTGTTCCTAAAGCTAGACTTGTGCTGATTGGTTGGGAAGACCCCGAATTGGGGAAAATAGCAGCTGATAGTCCAACACTCCGAAAAGAGAGCAAACATTTAGCCTTGCTGCAAACCGATGGAAAGTGTTTGGGGCTGACATAAAGACAGCGTTCCTCTCTGCGAGAGATCTACTTCAAACCTCCAGCTGAGCTTAAGGAATGGTTGCAACTTAGCCATGATGATTTGTTTAGTTTTGAGAAAGCTGCATGCGGTTTGGCAGAAGCTCCAAGAGCATGTTTTTTGTGTTTGAGCCGTGAAATGCGAGATGCAGGGCCGTGCCAAAGTCAAATAGACCCTTGCTTATTCACCCTCAGAGTCACAGGAAAACTATGTGGTATATGTGGTATACATGTTGATGACCTCTTAGGAGGAGGAACACCGGCCATGAATACAATTCTCAACCAGTTTCGTACCAAACTGCCTTTTGGGGACTACAGAACTTTCACCATACGCTACACTGGCATAGAGGTTAGGCAAAACTCCAATACTTTTGAAATAGAGATTGGCCAAGAAGCCTACATAGATGCCATGGAGTGTGTTCAAACATAACCACTGGGTTCAGCGAGCACTCCACTGCCTGACAAGTCCATGTTGCGAACGTGCGCTGGTCAGCTAGCACGGGTTTCCAATGCAACACGACCCGACCATGCCTTCTTATCCAGTTACTTGCAAGGTGTTCAGGATAAAGGTCTTGTCTCCCATGTTCAGTTGTATTAAAGAAAAGAAAGTTTGCCTGAGATTCCCCCAGGCACAGTCCCAATTTCCGACTGGCCGCTTGTGTGCATTGCTGATGCCGGTTGGGCAACCCGTGATAGCGGCGATAGCCAAGGGGGATACCTGTTGCTGATTGCCGAAAGCGCAATGCTTGACCGAAAACATGCGCAATGTTGGCTGGTAGACTGGTCGTCCAAAAAGCTGAAACGTGCAGTTCGCAGTTCAGTCGCAGCTGAAGCTTTGTCTGGTCAGAATGGCCTCGATGCTACAGAGTTGTTCCAAGCGCTCATGTTGGAAACTTTAGATGGAATAGCCCCCAGACAATTTCGTGAGATGACACCCTCAAAGCCTGCTGCTTTGGTCATAGATTCAAAAGGGTTCTATGATGCTATCACCAGAAGTTGCTGCTCCCAAGCAATTGCCACTTGAGTATGCCATAGCCAAAGAAGAAACGATGAAGAAACAACACATGCTGCCGTTTTGTGTTAACAACCTACGCATGGCCGCAAACTGTCTGACCAAGCTTCGTGGGGAAACCAAAATCCTTTATGAAATCTTGGAGACGGTTTTTTTGCCAAATCAAAGTTTGCACTGTTTCCGGTCGTCGTGAAAAAGCTGGAGCAGGCCTTCCATTTGCCGAAAGTGCCATCCTTAGAAGAGTGTGATAATCAGTGAAGCCTGTGATATATCCTTTGCACGCCCGGATAGCATGATGTGTATATATATATAGTGTATAGATTAATGTGATAAGGTAAGCCATAAGGGGTAAGATATAAATAGAGTCCAGCCGTTTTTCAGAGCCACCATGTGTCAAAAGACAATGGTTGTTTTTCTGAGTGTTTTTCCAAGATCAAGCCAGAGCGTGACGTGCTCCCACATAGCGTCCAACCATGGCGATGCCAAGCCCGGCGAAGCGCCAGCTCCAATGTCTTCGAGCGTGCGGGGTCCTCTAAGTGATAATGAGATGGGCATTGCGGGTGGCGTGTTAGCCCATGCCGTGCACCGTAGCCAGCAGCAACAGTTTGCCATGAGGATCATGCGATCCATTGGTGGAAAGTCGCTGTCTGTAGCAGCCGGATGTTTCATGGATGGTGTGCACAGTGGCCAGTATGGAGCCATGTCTGACGGATCCAAACGTCAGCGTGATGATGAGTCCGAATGTGGCCTTTTTACAGAGAGCCAAGTTGAGGTTGACAGCCCCACCACTGCATACTTATGCCAATGCCGTGAATCCCGTGCCCGCCGATGCTGAGTGGCAGCCATGCAGCTGGAACTCCGATGCCTGGTGACAACATGGTCTTCATTCTCCGCAATGGGGAAGATCTCAAAGTGCCTCTTCCTGTTGGTACTCTTACGGTTGAGGAATGGTCTCGCACCGTGATCAAGTTGCCGAAGGTTGCAAAGTTGAACCTCACATATGCGGAGTTCATCATTAAGGCGGAGGGGGACACAGACCTGTCCCAGTATGGCGAGTTCATGCTGGCGAACTTTGGACCGTATGCCAAGACCCAGAAGGCCAAAAGTCACACCCAGGGAGTTGACTTTGCACATTTCCTTGTGCGTGTGAAGTTCAATGGATCTGGCATTACTCAGGGCACCTTCCGCCGCGTGCTCCGAAACTGAGTCCAAAGATGTGGTCGCAGCTGTCTGATGATGGCGATCTATGAGGATGAAATGAAAGAGCCTTTGGAATGTTCTGCACCCTCTCGGATAGAGGGTGTGTGAATTTGAGACGTTGCCTTGCCACTTTCCAGTGGGTCACCTTCTCATGAATGTATCCTCGTGGCTGTCTCGGTCCAAAGGGCCCTTGATGCCAGACTTCGTGGCATTGGACAAAACACGATGTGTGAAGCCATAGGCTTGGGATTTGGGCGTTGCGTGATTGGTTGTGAGGATACTCATCCCATTTCCACCTGAAGGTCGTCTATTGGTTGTTGGGGCATCCACTCCCCTGTTCTGATAGTTGGATTGGCTACCTGCTTCCGCAGATGTATATATATATATATGACATGGGATCATTCTTCCTGGTCCCCATCCAGGAGAGATGGGCGGATCGGCGTGATGCACATAGCTCCACTGATACGGAGAGTGAAGCATCGACACTTGGGCTAACACGGTGTCTTGTAGGAACCCTTATGGAGCAGCCAGTGCTTCAGGACTAAACTCTAGAGTTAGTTTTTTTTTTGTAACTGTTCCTTTGGAATATTTCAGTCCTGGTCCATTAGTAGGATTTGAAATGGGATATTCATGGGGAGTTGATGGCATATACAACCAACTAGAACATAGTCACAAATTGGATTACGTATCTATGTTAATTTATTGACGGGTAGGTTTTAAACAACTGGATCTTGGGGGTACCCCATATTTTTGGACAAACCCAAATTGGGAAATCACACAAAGTGGACCCCCCAGTTATAAGCTGGTTCGGAAACCCATTCAGCTGTAGGCATATCCACCATAAATCCCATTATATCCCACTTATCCACCCCATGGTTTATTTTTTTGTGGTTCTATTCAAGGATCATGGGGAATGGTCCATCATCATTCATTCAATGAAAAAATTCCCAATTTTTTGCTCTTAATCGCAAGTAAGTCGATCAACCATGAGCCATTGGTATCAACCAGAAAAAACCACTCCCATTAAAACGGGGATTGACCATCAAAAAAGGTCGATACTACTCCAAAACCTTATGGTTTAACAACTTTTTTCCATGAGAGGGCCATCTTGTATGGGGTATTCCAGATCTCCCCGAATGATCTTATCATCCAAGAACTCACCCTGCCGAGGATGAGTAGCCGCCCTCAGTCTGCTTCTGCCGCGCCAACGCCTCCTCAACTTCCTCCGACGCTATCCTCTCCAGTGGAGGTGGACACAGTGGCAGTAGAAAGATGGGACATGCTGGAAAGGTAGCAAACTGTAGCTTCCATGGTTTCCATTTTCTGTATTTGCGATGATGCTAGTACTTTTAGCCACAAAGTCACGACTGGAACTGACTGCCGGTAAATGGTGTCTACCCATCCATGCAGAGGAAGATGTTTTTCTTTTTTTGTATACATACTAAATCATCGAAGGAAGTTTAGAAATCAAACTTCCGACAATATCGACAGATGAAAAAGCAGAGATGGGAAGAGTCAGAGAAGACAAGAGAAGAGAAGAAAAAGAAAATCAAAGAAGAGAAAGTCCCAGAAGAAAGAAGATCCAGGAGCGCGAAAAGGTAGGAAAATCGCGAAACACTGTGTTTTTCCAATGATTTGTGGCTCCGGAGGATCGAAAAGTAGGCTCGCTAAAGCGGCGGGTGCGGAGCCATCTGGCCAGATGAGAGATAAAAAGCTGCACGTCGTTGTGGCGCCAAGCACATTTCCAAGTCAAAATGTGCACAACACACCATGCTCGGACCGCTTTTGGAAGTTGACATGTCGAAAAAGTGCACGCCGTTGTGGCGCGAAGCACATTTCGAAGTCAAAATGTTAAAAGCACCAGGGGTTTGAACCACTTTTGGACGTTCAGATGTCGTTTTGCGTGGCAGGTGCAGGGAATTGTGCACCTTGTCAAACGTGGTTTTTGTACCAGTTTCAGCTACAACCACCGCTACACTACACTGCACTACACTCCACTGCAAACACAAAACTACAACTACAACTACATTACATTACACTACGCTACACTACCCTAATTACATTACATGACGCTACACTACACTCCGCTACACTACACTACACTCAATTACACACGCTACACTACAATACACTACACTACGCTACAATTACAACTACAACTACAACTACAGTAAACTACAGTACAGGACAGTAAACTACAGTACACTACAGTACAGGACAGTAAACTACAGTACACTACAGTACACTACAGTACACTACAGTAAACTACAGTACACCACAGTACACTACAGTACACTACAGTACAATACAGTACACTGCAGTACACTACAGTACACTAACTACACTACACCAATTTCACTACACTACACTTCACTACACTTCACTGCACTTCACTGCACTACAATACACTCTATTACACTACACTACACTACACCTACACCTACACCTACACCTACACCTACACCTACACCTACACCTACCACTACATACAACTACAGCTACAACATCAACATCAACATCAACATCAATAACACAACACAACGCAACACAGCACTACACTGCACTGCACTACACTACATTACGTTACACTACTCTACACTAACTACAACTACAGCTACAACTACAACTACAACTACAACTACCGCTACAACTACAAGTACAACTACAACTACACTCCACTCCACTCCACTCCACCACACTACACTACACTGCACTGCACTGCACTGCACTGCACTACAACTACAACTACAATTACAACTATAAGTATAACTACAACTACAACTACAACTACAACGGCACTACACTACACTACACTACACTACATTACACTACACTACATTACGCTACACTCCACACTCCACACTACATCCACACTACATCTACACTACACTACACTACACTTCGCTACACTACACTACACTCCACTCTACAGTACACTACGCTACATTACACTGCACTACATTGCACTACACTACAACACTACACTATACTACACTACACTAACTACAGCCACAGCTACAACTACAACTACGCTACTTTACACTACACTACACTACACTAGACTACACTACAGTACCCTACAGTACATTACACTACACTCATTACACCACCACAAATGCCACTGCAACTACACTACGCTAATTACACTACACCACAACTACAACTCCACTACACTACAACTACAGCTACAGCTGCACTACACCACACTACATCCAGCAGTTGTGGGTGAGGTGACCGACCACGTGGCCATTGCAACCATCGTAACCACTCCAAAAAACACAACTCCAACCACCTTTCAGTCCATCAGTGGATTCGCTCTGCCATCCGTGATTCACAACAACCAAACTCTTCTATAGGTTCCTTATTCTGAAACTTCCGCCACCGCCTTGTGCGGCACTACTGGTAGACACTCAAGATATGTTTGGATCAAATTAGTGCGACAGAAAAACCCACATAGGCCCTGATGATTTTCAGGAATTCATTTCTTGGCCTTTCTTGGCCTGCACTCTTCAATCAAGTAAACCACATATTTTTGTTGATTTTGCGTGCCATTTAGCAGCCAATCTCGTCATATCCAAGTTTTGAACAGTCGAGTCTTGGTCATTTTTGGGAATGAATCTGTCAAATTTTGTTTGTTTCTCAATAGTGAAACTAAAAAAATTGACCCATCCCCATCTTTATTGGCCAATCCACGAGGTGCTCCAGGAAGAAGATGCTGAGGAGAATGGGGATGGAACCAGTCAAAGTTCTGGCGGATTCGGACTTTGGTCTAGCTGTCAGTTTCATCAGTTTCTCTCCAAACTCTGATGATGGTCTTAATTGAGTCACTTAATTTTTCCTGTAGGTTTTGTTTTTCACACCACTGGTAACATGGTTTCGAACATATTTTCTAGCATTTTTCCACCGAAAAAATGGATGGAACATGATGGAACAATGATCAAATTCCACGAAATCTTCAGGACTCTCTTGAAGCGGACGACCTCAAGGACACGGTCTTGAGAGTGAATTCCAGGTGCGCAAAATGCTCGATTTTTTTTGGGGGGGAACTTTCTGTGGGATTGGTACCTCAAAATTTGGGGCCCAAATTTTTTTTTTGGCAGTTTTAGGTGTTTTTCATTGGGAAATACTGCTGGGAAAATGACGATCAAAAATGGGATTGTGGGCAATTGGGCAATTACTCAGTTTTTGGGACCTCCGGAGTACCCCGATGGAATTTTGAGTTGATTTCACCATAAAGAGTAAACCATGTCAGGGCGGCCGTAGTAAACCTGTAGTTCTAGTGCAGTTTATTGTTGTTGGTGTATGTTGGGGGGTGTTCAAGGGTGGCAGTTGAGAGTTCCACAAGTGCTTGGCAAACATCATCCAATCTGAAACGGATTCAGCAGTTCAAGCTTGCCGCGGGTGAGAGAACAAAGCCGGTTTCGATCTCAGTCTCTCGTTGAAACCAAAAGTTTGTACAGGTACCTTTCACATTATGCGTCTCAAAAGCTGGTACTTGCTTAATATGATTTGATGGACCACTCCACAAGACATGCCCAATCTAATCATCATTTTTTTTTCAGACGACTTTCAATGCTTCGCGCCAGGAACCAACTCAGCCCCGATCCGAGGAAAAGTCGTTTACGAGGCACTGTGACTGCAACAGTTGTGAATATTGGGGACAATGTATGAAATGGGGATCACCATTTTTTCATTTTTGTTCCTCCTTTTTCAAAGCTGACGCTTTGAAGATAACTTAGTTTGGCCTGCAAGCCGCAAGTCTGCAAGTTAGAGACAAACTTATCTAGGAAGACAAAGTGTCAAAAAGTAGGCTGTATTTTGGAGGGGTGCAATACTTGCTCTTTCACTTCCCACACTTCTGAATCAAGTAGCACAGCTCCACTTAATCCTCCGTGTGGCAGGGGTCTTTTACGGTGGCCAGAATTTAGATTGACGTGTCATCAATTGAAATCTGCGGGCAAGCTTTCTTATAGGATTGTAGCAGTGAAATGTCGATTAGCTTGCTATGAATCAACCATATCAACCAATCAGGAGTCCTGCAGGAGGAAACCATATCATATATGTGTGGCTGGCATATACTGTTTGACATGCTGACATGCGATATTCATTTAGTGTATCTTTCTCAAGTGACCAGATATGTCCGCTCTCCAGGTACATTTTTGTAGTTGTTTGGTGTAAAAACAGAGCAGCACACAGAGGCACCACAATGTGGGTTTGAAGCATTCTGATTGCTGATCTTGACTTTGATGCTCACAATTCTGACACACACACACATACACACACACATGTATACGTGCATATGTATGTAACACTATACACATGCAATTATGTATGTTTCTTTTATATACATAAGAGCATGTTAGGAATACAGCCGGCGGCCCATGATTTTGGCTCCTCATTCAACGTATTTGACCTGCTGGCAGGAACCAAAGAGTCCAACTTGTCTGATGGAGGCACCAAAAGAGGGAAGGAAGCTTTGAAGGCCATGAGATACTTGGCCAAATTGATTTTCTGGTTTCCAAAAAGGTATCCTTCTGATGTTTGAGGATGTGTGAATAAGTATTTGGATGATTTTCCAGCACGCCCAAATTGAATTCCCCCAAGCGGCCAAACTGCGTAAACTTGCGTAAACGCTGGCTTCAAAAAGGGGGCAAGCATCAAACATGGCCTTCAATCCTCCTGGTTGGACCCTCTGGCAAAGATCAATCCTTCACAATCCCGCTGATGGGGCATTGATGATGAGGATGGGTCTGTTTGATTTGGCAGTGATGTTGTAGTTTGATGCGGCTCAGAAGCATCCCATTTTCTTTTATGAGCTGTTGCCTGACCCATTGAGAAATTGCTGCAGATGTCGACTGATGTCTGATCGTTGATGGATCATGATGGTGATTCTTACACTTGCAGTAGACCCAAGTTTCGTTTGCACATCACATTGGTGCGTTTTTAATTAACTAAAACCGCCCGATTTCCGCACGTGGAACCAGCTTTGGATGCATTGATCGAACATGGACTGTATCATTACCGACCAACATCCCAGTTTGCCCACTGCATCCAGCCGAGTCTTTGTGCTGACAGGCACAGTAAGGGTTGCTGTGCGCAGCAATTCCGTACTTCCGTACCTTGAAAAGCCAAAACCCTCGAAATCTAAACCCAGAAGCTAAGCCCAGAAAAGTTTAACTTAGACCCAAAGGCTTTAAACTTAAAGCATCTTAAATCCCAAATCACAGCATATAGCCAGTGTCTTCGCAACTTCTTGGGACTGTGGAATGTAATTCAACTCCGGTCAGAAAGAGGGTCGATGACGATATGGTTCATGCCGACTGGAGACCGAGCACACAGGCACACACACATACTGTACGTGCATCTATGGTCTACCATTGGTTTCCTATATAATCCTATAATATCCTATATATATATGTATGTGCTGTATACTCAAGCTTGGGAGAGATGGACGTGGAATGACGTGGATTTCATCAACATAAATCCATTGGTCGCCAAGATCCATCAAGATCCCGGCTGAGGAGATGATGCCCATGTAGAAAGGACCAGGGAAGAGGAAGAGATTGATCGAGGGGAAGTCTTGGAGGAAAATATTGGCCTCTCGCCATGGAATTTGCTCAGGGGGAGACCGTTTCATTGGACTGCTTGTTTCTGCATGATCTGTATGCATGTATATATATATATATACATATATATGCCCACATATTGAGTCCAGGTCGCAGATACATGTATACAGACACAATGTGTATAGATATGTATGCACATAGAGATACTTGCATGCATGCACGCATACAGTACAGTACATTACATTGCAGTACAGTGCAGTACAATGACATGACATGTCATTTCATTGCCTTAGATTGCATTGCATTAGATTCATTAGATTACATTGCATTGCGGTATGTTATGTTGGGTTACATTACATTATATAATATTATATACAGCACATACATTAAGTATGTTGCATACATTACATACATTGCATACATACTCGTACATCAAATGACATTACATGCATTACATGCATTACATGCATTACATGCATTACATACATTAAATACTACATTACATAGTTACATTACATATGTTACATACATTGCATACATTACATACAATACATGCAATACATACAATACATACATTACATGCATTACCTACATGACCTACATTATATACATTACATACATTACGGCATACATTACATTACAGTGTACAGAGTACACGGTACATTACCGTACATCACATTGGATTGCATTACACTATATTACATTGCACTGCATGAACAATTACACTACATTACAGAACATTACATAGATACAGACTATATGTAGAGGTTCTTGTACTTCTTTTATATAGATAGATACGGAGGATATCGATAAACTCTCAGCCTCCAGGCCTGCGAATAGCATCCATGAAGAAGGCGCATGGCTTTTTCTTTCCGGCACCGAGTGGATGGGGGAAGATGAAGATACTGAAAGATGGATATACTATATCATAAATCCCCATCCATAAATGGGATATATTCTATGATTTTGTGGAAATGGGGATATTGCTCATAAATGGAAAATAAACGGGATATATTCTATGATTGTTCTATGGGATCATTGGATTTTAACCATACTGATCTGGGTGTGTCTGAAAATAGGGGACTTACCTTGCAATTTAGGGCAATTTAACAGGTAAACTAAAACCAATATGATGAAAGCGGAAGAATTGCACTAGCAGTAGAAACGGCATTTTTATTCATGTTCTATGTTTCAGTTTCTACTTCACAGTTCTTTCAGGGTAGGGGAAGCCATTGGAAAACAAGCCGAAGCAGCTGACCGTTGCGTGCGAAGGCCGGAAAAGGCTACGACCTTGAGAGCTTTAGTTGGTTCAGGAGAAACAACCGAAACAACTCACCGTGACCGTGGCTGTCGTGGCTGAAGCCTCGTTTGCTTCCTTTGAAAGCAACGTGTCAGCATTCTTTTGGTTGCATACCCTGAAGCCACCCTTGCAACTCGGACTTCAAGCAAACGGAGTTGAAAGGAGCTAATTCAGTCATTCCATGATTCGCGCTGTTGACAGGGCGTTTTTGATGCTGAAAAGCACCGAAAAAGACAGGCAGACAATCCCCTGTTGCTTCGCCAGGAGAAAATGTCACGACTTGGTTGTTTGGAATGGCTTCGACACTGCGCCATTTGGCAAGCACCAGAGACGTGGTCGTTGCATGTCATCATAGTGAGGTGATGTGAGGTGTGGAATGATCGGAGGTTGCGGCGCAGAGGATAACTGCTGATCTGGTTTGCTCAGCATCATGCAGCCTGGTGTCAAGGATCGGAGTAGTCATCATGGTCAATGGCATGACCATTGGCATTCAAGCGCAAGCATCCGTGAGCCAGTCATGTATTGAGTAGTTAAGAGCAGAAGCTTGAGTCAACGTGAACAAGACCTCTCTGAAACAAAGATAAGCCCATCTGTGGCCAGGCCAAGATACCCTTGGGCTGCAACTCAAGATGTGGTTGCAAGATCCCAAACACCGTGTGCTTTGAGCAGCTTGGTTTCTACCCGTGAAGTCCTGGAAGGCCATTCAGCCATTCCCACCCGTTTTTTTTTCTGCTAGTTTTTTTTAAAATATGTGTATGGGTTTCTATGGGTTTATAATGGTTTATATGGCTTTATTGCGGGTTTATATGGGCATATATGGTCTATATAGCCAGCTTGACTATCTATGACTCTGACGCCAACTTGACATGAGCTGATAATGAAGGGGCACTCTTGAAACTATTGATTCATAATGAGTCCACGCATTGAAGCTCCGTGACGCTCCTGAAGAGTGTCTCGAGGATGTAACTGGCCAGGCGGTATCTATCATGATATGGCTGCCCATATGGGGCCGCATAAGACTTGGATATTTCAACATATTTCAAAGGGATATACAATTAATTATAATCAGTTAGTATCAATTATATATATATAATACACACTAAAGATTTCACATGACTTACCCATAGATCCTAACTTCAGTTGGAACATCCTGCCAAGGGTGCCAACCTGGATCGATATTCTGGAATGGTTTTTCTTGGTGGTCTATTGCATCGAGCTCAGCTTGCGCTTCTACGTCTTCAGGCCAGTGCTGAGAACAGGGATGGCCACGAAAATGGAACGTTGGATTCTTTTGAAGGTATCTTCCGGTATGATCTGATATGATATCGTGATATGATTCAGATGATAGGATTTTGCAGAATCGCTGGGATAGGATTTTGCATGTGTGCAGGGATAGAGGAATCAAATTCGAAGGAGCTGAACCAATATATTAAGTGGACCCAATTATCATCCACCCCAAATGGGGGTTTCCAAAAATAGGGGTATCCCCAAATCATCCACTTTAATAGGATTTTCCTTTTTGCGGCATCTCCATTTATGAAAACTTCCAAATGATAAAGCAATAAATGCTTCGGATTGTAGCAACACCGCGGCAGGTGCCCGGTGCTGCGGAGTGAGAAGCTGAGTCGGGGTGGTCGGGGATGTGAAGACGGCCTGGTGCCAGAAACGACGATTAAAAAACATGAAGCTACCATGAAAAACAGGAATAATTATGGTACATATATTATTAACATATATCAACATACATAACATACATTGTATTCATATAATAATTGTATATGGTACAGGCCAGCAACCCCCGCGCTCTCTCTCTCTCTATATATATACACTATACACATGTGATTACATGTCCAATGAAAGTGACTGATCATTTCAATCACTGCCATAGTTCCATCGCCCAAAATGGAAGGATTGAAACCACCAATCAGGAACATCCTGAAAAAGATATTGTTGCCAATTGGGGATGGCAACGCCACATGTTGCCAGCAATCTTAATCCATTTTGGCCAGAACTTTTGTGGCAACCCCTATGTTTTGACATGTTTCGACATATTTTGACCAGTTTTCACCAGAATCATGACTTTCTTTTGATCCATATTGTCGTATTGTTCCTCAACACAAGATTGGAGACATAAGAAATTCAACACACTTGAGGAGCTCAACGGGTGAAGTTCACCGTCAAAGTCTGAGGCAACTGGGTCCGCCTAGACTGCTTCCTGGTGCTGTCTGCCATCGTAGACGTGGTGCTGGCACAGGCCACCTTTGAAGCGGAACCATGGGCGTTGATGGGTGGTGTGGTTGCCGTTATCAAGTAGTGGCTGAATTTGAGGATGTAGGATGCAATTGTGAACCAGCTGCTTGGCGGTTTCGAATATGTTTTGAGTGACTTATATATTGTTTTTTGTTTTGCATTTTTGCATCCATGGGATGATGAGCCTGCCAGAAACCAGCGAAAAAACGATGATTATTCCACAACAGCTATGGCCAGCGCCTCGCGACTTGCAGGTGCAATTTGAGAACGAGTATTTACAACAGCTGCTTGGCTTGTGAAATGCCCTGACCGTTGGAAGACTATAGGGTGACTGGGTGACTAGATAAACCACTCACAATTCGTTTGTTTGCAGTGGGCAATAGGTAAGTGACAGCCTTTAGTTTCTGTTGCGACAGTTCAAGACTTAGGTTGTGTCTTGGCAACATGCAGTGATTTGAAGTTTAACACGTAGCTGTATACAAAGTAAGTGGCAATCCGAAGGGAGTTGGCTTTTAATGAGGAGATTCATTGGATGCACAAGAGCCCTCGAGAGCCCTGGTGTGTAATGTGCTCTAGTGACATTTATCTCCATTGTAGTATTGGTGGCAGCGTAGTTCTGGTGATGGCATCATTCCATTCACAAATAGATTAACACTATGGCAATTGGCATGCAGCTTTGTCGAGAAGATGGTTTTGGGTAGCCTGGCTTTTAGACGGATAGGAGACTTGTATGGGTTTGTCCAACATAGGCTATACTCTCATTTTAGATCATTTTTTTTTAAAATTAGATGAACCCATATAGACATAGACATAGACTTGAACTGTTTCTCGTGATTTGGAATCAACAGGTTGATGCTGGTGCGCATGTTCAGACTAGCACGCCCGGACCCAAGTTTTCTTGCAGCGCTGTGCCACAAATTGGCCAGCCAAAATCCGTCTCTAACGATTTGAGTGGGGCAGTGGATTGTGGCTCCGCAGCCGCTACGCCACTACGGATGCAGTCTATCATTAGTCATGTGAAATCAATTCCTGCCGGTTTTGACGATCGCTGCTTTGGTAACCAATGTGCTTCATGTGGTTTGTGTCCCTCAGACACCCAACAAAACCAGGTCTGGCGCGAGCTGTGCGGTTGTTGGTGACGCTACTTGACAAATAGCCCGACTGCATCAAATTCTGCAACCAGGATCCCTCGTGGTCCGTCCAGGTCATAGAAGATGCATGCCCAATATCCCCAAAAAAAAGCGCTTCAGTTCTTTGGGATTTTCAAGACTTTTCAAGTGTACTTTTGAATACTTTTGAGTCGTTGAACTATCTTGAACTTAGAAAACACTGTGCGCACACCTTGATCAGTTGCCCATCCATTGTTTAGCCACTGCTTCTCCAATCTTCAACCTCAGGTTCCAGACGCTATGGATGCTTGTGCAAGGACTGTGCTTAATGCCATCACAGCTTGACCCAAACAGTCAGACAGTCAGCCATCCCTTGTGCTGATGATCAGCAAAAGTTGTTGAATGGATTTATACATAGGGTCCCCATGGTTCGGGTCGTTTGTTTTTTCAAGGATCCTTTTTGAAGAGCTGTTAACTTCTAGTGTGGAAAAGCAAACTTACTTCTTGCTGACTAAATCTGAAAACAGTGCGAGTTGAAGAGTGATGGGAGTAACCGACACACATATATAATTACCAGTATAGGATGTTTGCTTGGCATCCTTTGTACCAATCAGATGAACAAGCCACGTCAAGTCACCCCATTTTCTGCGTACTGGGTTCATGGTTTGCCGACCGCCAGGGTTGATGCACAGTGTTTCTTGGCACCAATCGTAGGGAAACCAGGGTCGCTGGTGGTCAGATGTCCGGACGCTGTTGCAGCTGGACTCTTTGTAAGACCCGTACAAGACCCAAGATGAAGAAAGCGCTTTGGTAATCTAATTTGGCAACTGACATTCCTCCATGTGTATATATATATATATGTATATATATGTATATATTTAGATATATAATGAATGTATAATTATATGACGTGTGTGTGTATGTATATATAAAATTATATGTACACATTTCTCTTCATGACTTTCCTATCGAAAATGAGGATGTCCCCCTTGGGTGTGTTTACCTGAGGGTAGTGCGTTTTCAGAGTCGCAATGGAACCAAGATCTTGACGCTGTTTTGGACGTTCGTCATGATCATCACTCTGATCTTTATCTTCGCTGCCGGGAAACTTAGCCGCCCAGATGGGATACTGTTGGCACTGACGCCGATGTTTTCCCAGAGACATGACTCTGAAATCTGGCAGCTTCGTGGTAGGCTTCTGAAAGTCATTAATTGCTTGTTTGAACTCGCCATTTCATGACTTTGCAGCAACGAAAACGTCCAACTGTTCCACCATGTCATGCTGTTTTGATCCTCGAGGTGCTTGGTATGGAATTGATCCAGGTGGACTTGAGCTTGTGCGAAAGCTCAGAGTATGACGGCCGTCACAGCTGACACGAAGTGTTGCTGCAGTCACTACATTTACTTATATTATCTTATATTCACATGCGATATTTAACAGTATATTAACCAACAATAATGAGATATCATATTAAATGTTATGTATAATGTATATTTAATCGTGTTACAACGTGTTACAAAGTTATAGTATTTGTACATTCACCTATGTTTGCACGATATCAACTGCTGATGCAACTGGATTTCTCATGCACACCTTGGCGTTCTTGAAGAAGCACCCCCGTCACTCATTGTCATTGCAACCTGGCCATGGTGGGGTTTTGATAGGTAGATATATCTTTCTCAAATAGATTGCCACTGGTTTTCTCATGTTTTCACCTAAGCCTATGTTTTCCCATGGTTTTCGCTATCAATTTCCAATCTGATCTTCCCATCATTGGCAACATCAGGCCCACGGATCATCCCTACAACATGGCAGCGATGAATTTTCGGACACTTCTGGATTCTTCATTGAGACTTGGAGCGGAACCGACCTATGGGATGCCTGGGATGCCACTTGCAAAGTGGATGTGGAATATGTGGATGGGATGTTGGGATGATTTTGGCGATGACAGGATGCTGATCTGGGACAAGTGAATGATTTTGGTTGTCTGCTTTGATTCTGATCATATGGAAATGGAAGTGAATAGAATGATATAGAATAGAATGGTCTCTTCAATAGATTTATATAGACTGGACAACGCCTTATAGATTTGGCTGTTTTATGTGTTTTTCAAGCTTCACACAATGGCGCAAAACCCAACTTCCGTCTAGGCCATGCAATCATTCGGATGTTTGCTTAGATGCGTTACTCGAGCAAGTCACACGGGAAATTTGGGGGAAATGATCTGGTGGAACCTTGAAATGTCCTTGAGACGCCAAGGATCCTTCTCCAATGCTTTTGCAACTTGGATGCATTGGATGCGTTTATGAACGCCCCAAGTACTTGGAAAGGCCTTTCCGAGGTCGCAGTGCTACATTTTTATGGCAAAACCCCAGCAAGTAGGGACTGCCGTTTTGAGTTTTGAGATAGAGCCCCGCGCCGGCAGGAGTATGAAAAAGCATATTACACGGGTGACTCATGGGTACAGCCTTTTTGTCAACCCGTTTCGCAGGTTGGGATAGCATCAGCAGCGTTTATCGGCCTTTGATTAAACACAGGCGCGGTTCAGCAAGGTGTTAACCCAGCCGATGGTGGTTTCGTTGGGTCTTCCAACATGAGATGTCGCCGTGTGATTCCTGCAAGCTCGGAACCACCACCAAAAGCACCAAAAATATACAAAAATGACACCATCTTCTGAGTATTCACCATTTTCCCATATTTTTCCTCCTCAGTCCTATTGCAACTTCGCTTCCATTTTTTCCAGTCGCGATGATCTTTAAAAGCTGTGACTGCTGTGACTGGTGATTTCGAAATATTTCGAATAAAGTGCTGATGATCCCCATTGACTATGTAGCACATGTTTTAATCGGTGGCTCCATATGTTCCGATCGCTTTGTCGGATTGCCCAATGTGGCATTCCGCCCATCAGGCTCCACTTGTTCCTTTACTTCATGGGGGTTCAGCATCTTGGTGGCAGAGACAACCGGGCCTTAGAAGCACAGCTGTTGCTGGTCATATTTGTCTTAGTCACTTCATACGTTGTTTGAAGTATCTTCTTGTGTGCGAGTTCAATTGTTTTCTTCTAGAATTCTAGAAGTATAGATGTAATCACCATTCCCAGGTTGTTGGACCCTGCACAAATATCACAAATTCCCAGCATGAGCACTGCGCAAGCGCCGCAAGCCCTGTTGGTTTCAGCATGCCCTACGATGCCCCACGGTCTCAGGTTGGTTCTGGCCATTGCGCTGATGAACCTGGTTACAGCTATCATGGTTGAAGGCCAGCAGGGATGACGGCGATGGCATATGATGGCATACCACCAGTGACAATGGTCATGATGAACATGATAATGATCTACCGGCGTCTGATTATGATTCAGAGTATCCTGATATATTCTGATTATGATCAGTTCAGAATTGCCATGACAATCAAACATACAACGACATGACATAATGACGGCCATAATGACTCAATGAGTCGTGCATGGTTGGATTGCTACAGGATCACTGGCACAAGCAGACGAGGACAAAGAAGCCAAGAAGGCCAAGGGGGATGCCGAAAGTGGGTGGTTTATAAATGTTTATAATGGGAAAATATGGGAAATCCTAGTGAAAATGGATGATTTTGGGGGTAGCTTCATGAAGAAGGAAAGCTCCATGTGACATGGGTGCCACGATGGGGACTGGAGAGGAATGGGGGATCTCCACATCGATGAGACCAGTGTAGTCATAAACACCTGCATTGGCAAATGTACATTGCATGCTTAGTCTACCCTATGGCGAGGCCTGAATTCAATGAAACCTAAAGATACCTAAAGCACAATCCGTTTACAGCGAGGCTGATGATGCGTGCAGATTGTACGGATTTTGTTGCAGGTTTACGGTCAAGAGAAGTTGTCATTCTCAACGCACCTTCTTGCACAGCACGTGCTCCTAGCCGTTCACAATGACCAGGAAGGCTTATTATGCTTATTGTGGCAACACCACTGGTAGGAGTGCCTGATTTCTTCATCATTATGAATCATGCTATGTAATTACAGCCATCTCAAAACCTATGAGGAAATGCGAACACTCCAGCAAGCTGCTCGTCTCAGGCGTATGCCAGTGCCAAGAGGAAGAAGCAAATGGAACGGCTTCGAGCGCCCTGGCAGATCAAACCAACACTGAGGTAACAGGTGCCGCAATAAATTGTAACAGGTCCACTATAGTCAGTATAGGTTTGGGATGTGGGAGAACTGGGAAAGATGTAGAGATGAATTGAGATAGATTAAAATCCTCTGATTATCTTAGTGATCTTGCTGACCCAGTTATCTAATATTATTTGATCATTAGAGACTGGGCCAGATGAACATCTGTTGCTGCCTTCCTAAAGCCGTCAGGACATGTTCGCGGAGCTGGATGAAGATGGCTCTGGTGAGCTGACAATGGAAGAGATCGCAACTTGCCTTTTTTTGGGTCCTGGCCTAAAAAGATTACAAAAGATGGAATGCCTACTATCTTCATATATCTTGATATGTCTTGATCTCTTGATGATGATTTCATATGATTTCATATGATTTCCTTTTCAAATCCTTCTTTTGGGGATCACTGCGACCTATTCGCCTATTCGCACTTCCTCATGGATCCTTTGGGTGAGAGGTTTAGAGCATGGGAACCTGCATCTATCTATCTGCATCACCTGATATCACACGTACAATATAAAAGATATGTATATTGCATTATATTGCGATATATTATATATAATTATTGGGTATAAGATGTGTATATATATATATAATTAGATATATAATTATATATATAGATACAAGGTAGATGCCCGCATTCCTAGAAATCAAAGATGGGAACTTCGCAGTATGTACATGCAGGGGTTGGTAAATGATGCTAAATGATGCAGCCTGATTTGGGGATTTGAAACATGACTTCCAAATGGGTGTGATCTCCCGTTGCTTAGGTGATGTTTAGATCAGACATTTCAACCCTTGGTGACCGAGGAAGATGCACCACCAGGCATTCGAGCTCAACTGGTTGGGGGCCCCAGCAGCTGGCGCAGAAAGGCGCAAGTCTGATTATAGAGTACCCCAAAATCTCCGGTTGACAATCATTTTCTGCATCAAAATCAATATTGACGATTGTGCCATTTTGGGGATATGAACTATTTTGGGATAAACCCATATCATAGCAGTATCCACATCATTTGTGAAGAATCATGATCGCACAGGCCTGAAGCCTGATGAAGCGATTCAGTTTGGCAAGATTGATCAATGCTGCTTCCACATCATGACAGGGATCCTTCTATTTTCTCCGTACCAAGGGCTTCAATCACAGATAATCATAGTTTTTGTTGCTGACATAGTTAAAACAGTGATTAATCAATTAATCCCTTAATTTAGATCAATTTGGGCGATGCTTGGATCGTTGATGGCGGAAATATTGCTTTGTCTGAACATTAATTCGATGGTTTCTCATCATTTTCCATAGGAACATGGTTCATTTCATGGGCACACCTCATTTTGAGACAGGCCCATATATGAAAATATCACAGAATTCTCCACAGAACTCGTTTTTTTCAAACTTTTTTCCCGAAAACCATCACTTGGAAAACGCTCAAAACCATGGGTTTCTTATGGTTTCCACAGCATTTTTTTCCAAAGAAACCACTGTCAGACAGCGCAGGTGGAGATTGCAGGCACTGAGGATATTGGATCGCTCTTTGACACTTGGCAATCTGCGGAATTTCCCTGCAATTTTGGTGGTGAAACATGATGAAACATGTGGGTCATCCTATTGATGTTTTTAAGGCTATCACTGTTATTTTTGTTGTTCTCATGATATTTCACTGCTATTTGAATTTGGTTGTTTCTTGCCATTGTTGTCATACTTGTCATTGCTGTCACTATTTGTTTTGCGAATTAGTATCATGACGATGATTATCATTACAAGTAGTACCCGGGCAAGGGGCGGAAGTTTCAAATTTGAAACGCTTATAGCCTATAGAGCGGGGCAAAGACTGTGCCTTTCCGGCCAGGCCTTCTGTGCTTCGCACCAACAAGCTCTTGACTTGTCAATCTGATGCCATTTCTTCTGAATGTTGAATTTTTTCTCATTTCATCTGATCTCATCGAATCGCAGCTTCTCTTGGAAATTGCCCATTGCATCTCATTGTCACCGCAATCTGTATCATCCCATCTCATTTCAACTCATCTCATCCAATGTCTTCTCAGCTTTTTTCACCTCATCTCATCTCATCCCATCTCATGTCTGCTCTCCCTTTCTCAGCTCTTCTCAGCTGATCACAACTGTTCTCTTCTCTTCTCATGTCACCTGAGCTTTTCTCATCTTTTCTCAGAACATCTGAACTCTTCTCTTTTCAGCTCTTCTCAGCTTCTCCATTCTACGCAGCTCGTCTCAACTCAGCTCTTCTCAGCTCTTCACCACTCTTCTCCTGTCAGGTCATCCCATCTCATCTCATCTCAGCTTATCTCAGCTTTCCTTAGATTTTCACAGCTCTTCTCAGCTCTCCGCAGCTCATATCAGCTCATCTTATGTCTTCTCATCTCTTCCCTCCTCTTCTCACATCTTCTAAGCTCTTCTCACATCTTCACAGCTCATTTCAGCTCTTGACAACAATTCTCACCTCATCTCAGCTCTTCTCAGCACACTCTCAAACCATCCCAGCTCTTCTCTGGCCCAAAACCCGCTGCACTTCCCACCTAGTAGTGCTTTGTATTACAAGATTCGCACAAAGTAATTCCCAGTACTGCTTTGTACTGCAAAGCTTGCACGAAGCACTCCCCAGTACTACTTTGTACTACAAAAGTTGCACAAAGTGCTTCCCAGTGCTACTCTGCACTACAAGCTTGCGCAAAGTACTTTACACACAACAAGCTTTCACACAGAGAAGCCCCTACACAGAGAAGCTTTTACACAGAAAAGCTTTTACACACAGCAAGCTTTCACACAGAGAAGCCTTTACACACAGCAAGCTTTTACACAGAGAAGCTTTTACACACAGAAGCCTTTACACAGACAAGCTTCTACACATGGAAGCTTTTTCACACAGAAGCTTTTACACACACACACACACGCACACACTAGAACAGAGTGGATCTTTTAATCGATCCGTCGGGAACTGAATCCCATCACATGCAATTAGTTTAGAATTATAAATAAATAAATAAATATATATATATATATGTATGGGACTATGGTGGCTACCAGCTGCGACTTATATGCGCCCAGGTGCGCCACCACAGTCCCGCAGGTACGTTTTCACGGGTCCCGGGGAGGTGTCTTCATTGGTCACCGACCCCCCCGGGACCCCGGTGACCCCCTGCTTTAAGATATAATACAATATATTATATATTTATAATTAGATGAATTGCCGACGAAGTTTTGCGTCTGTTCAGACGGTACACACACACACCCTGCCTTAGGCAGGGTGGTGTCCTTGCAAATGAGGTGAAGATGAGGATGAAAAGGGGAATGAAGATGAGATGAGAATGAAAATGAGATGAAGGATTACTTAACCGGGACCCGAGGAGGGGAACGCAAAAGAAGAGGGAAAGAGCAAACACCAACACCAACACACCTGGCCCCCGGAGTGGGCAAACCCTGAAAGGGCAAGAGAAGAGAAAAGCGGAGGCCGACGGACACGGAACAAGACCAGCGGAGGGGGGAAGACGGAAGCGCCTGAACCAACCTAACACAGCGAAAACCTACGCCTACCTCGGCACGCACAGGACCCGACCTACCATGGGGAGGGAAAAGAACGCATGAAATAGGGGAGCGAATAGGGAACTAAAGTTGGTGAACAGGAAAAAACAACGATTAAATGGGATTCAGTTCTTTCCTAAAGAGTCGTGCGTTACTCCCAGCCGGGAACGTTGTCAAGTCAAGCCATGTGGGCATAAACAGCTGTTCAAGTTCCAACGAATTGGGTGCACAACATGTTCAACCTCACCAGATACCAAAGAGACCATACCTGCAGGAAAAGGACATGCCTGATGCCTACAGTCGCACATGTGTTCTGTTCATGTTCCACTCCAAAAGCTGCGTTGATAAAAAGGAAACAGTTTCTGGCAGTTCGGAACGGCTTCACAGTCGCAGAGAAGGAAAACCAGGGTTCAGCAGAACCAGAGGAGCCGCAGGACGTAGTAAAAAAGGCTGACAAATGGCAAGGCAAGGCCGACTGTTTCGCTTTACTTAGACGAATTACCAAATTAAAAGTGTCAATTCAGTAATCCGGTCTGTCGACATTCTCCCTAAATTGGATGCCTCAAATGGCTCCATGGCACCATGTCGGAGTCACCATGGAAATCACAGTACACTAGGGTGGATCTTTTAATCGATCCGTCGGGAACTGAATCCCATCACATGCAATTAGTTTAGAATTATAAATATATATGGGACTATGGTGGCCACCAGCTGCGACTTATATGCGCCCAGGTGCGCCACCACAGTCCCGCAGGTACGTTTTCACGGGTCCTGGGCCGGGAGGTACGTGTCTTCATTGGTCACCGACCCCCCCGGGACCCCGGGGACCCCCTGCTTTAAAATAGAAGATGATATATAATATATAGACAAAGTGCCGACAAAGTTTTGCGTCTGTTCAGACGGTACACACACACAAGCCTTTTCGCACAATGGTGCCAGAAATTGCAGCTCGAAAACCGGATCTCGGCGCCAAAGCAAAAAAAGGACGATGTTGAAGCAATTGAAGCACTTGGCAAAAGGAATTTTAAAAGGAAAATCACCAACGCCAAAATTGAGAAAATCTGCTGACAATTTTCATCTTGCAATGCACATATGTTTTTTAATCATCTTGCTTTGATAGGACCTTTTGATATTTTTGGAGCAGGTCTGAACTATTTTGATATGTGATATACAGTATGTTGATGGCGTGATTAATGCCGTGCACATTAATGCATCATGACCAAATTCATCCACTATAGCTGCAAGATAGTGACAACATCAAGGCCGGATTGTTCTCATACTGGAGCTAGGACATGCTAAGACATGCCACGCGAAGAGACGCGGGGGAGAAAAAACTAGAGTTCGCAGACCGCAACAAGGGTTTCTGATGGTTTCTCTACAAAATACAGGATTGAGTATGTCCCATAAAGCCTCTCTTGGACACTTACGACACCTCGAATCGGGCAACTTTTTTTGGAAATTTATTGTGTAGACAGCCCTTATTTGGTGGTTCTTAATGATCTTTGTTTTTTGCAGTGGGCAGCCATTTTGGGTTGGTTCCAACGACTTCCATTTTGTAGTGCATTTTGGGGGCCCTCTCTCTAGGATGGACTTGTATTCTGTAGACCCCTTTTCTCTACAAAATCACTTGGAAGAACCATCACCCGAAATCAGCAAGGGGATGTGAAACGAAGCTTTCGTGCGAGACTTCCCTCTAAAAGTGAAAGTGGAAGATTTTTGAAGTTGTGAAAATGACGCCTGAACTGTCAGTTCCACTGCGGCGCCGATCCGACCATGATCCGTCCCTATAACTGAACGTGTTCCGCACCCGCCTGCCGGAAAAGCTTCCCAATGCACCCATCTTCCAGGACACATTTTGTCTTGCAAAGCACAGGAGTTCGTGCATCCGCTAACTTTCAAAAA
>Ga0126342_10001646_pt1 | contig 32282 bp, 34 predicted proteins | sample Cyp1metagenome_FD_92528 | JGI IMG/M metagenome (GOLD analysis project Ga0126342, IMG submission 92528) | Coral microbial communities from Lord Howe Island, Old Settlement Bay, Australia - Cyphastrea 1 metagenome | ecosystem: Host-associated > Invertebrates > Cnidaria > Coral ...
CAGGTTTTCGACAGTAAAGTCAGGTTTTCAGCAGAAAACAGATCATAACCAGGTTCTCGACCCTCGTCCCGATTTTTCTTGGGATATGGATTTGCAAGGTGTATATATAATCATTAGTAGTAATACATTAGTATATTCTATGTATGTATATATAATCATTAGTAGTAATACATTAGTAGTAATACATTAATAGTAATACATTAATAGTAATACATTAATAGTAATACATTAATACACACATACATTGACCGACAACTTGTTGCTCGACGATCGGTTCTCTATCGTGGTTACCACTTTTTTCAATCGTGGTTATTACCTCTTGTTTTTATCGCGGTTATTACGCGCTCTCGGTCAAAAAATGTGGATTTGAGTTCACGACTGGAAACTGCACAGAGTCCAAGCGCACAGCGCTGCGCTCTGCGCTGTTTTTACCAAGGCAAAGTATACGATGTAGCTGTCGGAGCCCCGGGTCAGGCTGCATCAGAAATGCGGTGCTAACTTGAGATAATACGATAATATACGATATATTGTGTTTATTTTAAGATATCAATTCTAGATATATACAGAATATATATAATATATATATAGTATATATATATAGTTCTAGCCCAATCTTACATGCATAGCATATCCATCTGCATCGTACACGTATCATTATAGATACCTTCTATGTATACTTCGGCCACACTCCGGGTGACCTAAGGCTACAGTGTTCACGCAGCAGCATCCTGGCAGACTTTGGCAGACACAGAAGATTCAACGATTTGATTTCCTCCAAAACATGTCCCATGGGTCAAGTCAAGTGTTTTGGTGGATGATGAACTTTTATGAACTAGATTATGAAAGATAATGAACTATGATGAACTCCATGATGAACTCCTTGACAGATCTTTCGCCATCCCTGGCCACCTCACCGGATTCGCCGTTTCGGGAGGTTTTACTATGCGCTTGGATCACAAGTTTCAGTGCGCTCAGCCTTCGAGAGTGCTCAGCAAGTTCTTCGGGTTGATCCCGACCCCAAGGCTGCGTCCCGTGCTGTGCAACGCTGTAGTCACGCTATTCCACGATTGACTTGGATCCTTCGAATGGCTGATTGTCAGTCTATTTATCATCCTTTTTGGATTCCTCTCATAATTATTCTATCATTGTATAAGTCATCTATTGTATATTGTCAGTCTATTGACTATAATTACCCTCTGGTAATTTAACATAGCTATTGAACATGTACAATTTATAGTTGATTTACCTATTCAAAATGGTGATTTTCAATAGCTATGTTAATTTACCAGAGGGTAATCATCATCTGATAGAAGGGCCCGGCTGATTCCAACGTAAACCATGCTGCAGGTGAAGGCCAGTGCTGCACCTCGGCGGTTTGAAAAGTGTCACTGTCTTCCTGCTTGACCAGCCATTTGGGGGTGTTTCTGAACATGGGGTTGGGGCCTCCCAAAATGGATCTTTTTTTATCAGTGACACTTATGATATTATGATAAACCTAGTTGATTTGGGATATTTATTTGGGCCCAAATCTGTGTTAGACCTGGAAATGATTTGGTTCAGACGTGTTCAGAAAAAATATCCGCATGTGGCTAGTCTGGAGTGTACCGTTGCCAAGGACATGTTTGTCCTCTTTGGCCAACATGCTGCTCGCTCTCAGACGCTGCCTCGTAGACCAATGCAAGTTCACGAGTCAGCAGATGGCAGCTGGTTTGCACAAAGTCAGAAAGAGTTCTACAGGAGCATCTCATTGAAATAAAGATCTTCCATATTCTAAGAGGACTAAACCTATCTAAACATAATAATTATAACATAATCACGTATAATTACATATTACTAACGTGTTAGTATTTGTTATTCCTATTTATTCCTCTCTCTTGTCAGATTCTTAGATTCGTATTTGCTCAAGGTCAGTCTGGCTTGCGGTCCGAGAGTTGGGATTTGGGCGCGTCAGTTTCTTGGCGCTTGGAGCATTGCCATTAGCTATTGAAAATGACCATAGAAATAGTGGATTTTCCCATTAAAAATGGTGATTTTCCATAGTTATGTTAATTTACCAGAGGGTAGGTCGAGTCAGAGAATCAAGAGCCGGTGAGGCGTTCAAGAGAATTAGATCGTTTCTCATCTCTTTTTTCCTGTTCATGTGGCAATCCTTTGGGCCCGCAATTTTAAGAAACGCCTGTATGAGATTTGGATTGCTCTGGATACACTTGCAATGTTGTAATTATTTGAGTAGCAGTGGGCAAGCTGATGTTGGAGTGTGAAGTGTAGGTGCCCCTGTGCAAGATCCAGTGCAATACATATCGCTGCTTTTGTATGCGTTGTATGTGATTATTGTTGTCAAATGAAGTGGGTTTGTGTGGCCAGAGCATTCCATTCTCACAGAAGGGAATTCTCAGTAACATGCTAGCCAGCTCAGGGTTGCCTGCCACCGCGCGTGGAAGACTATATTGACAGAAGTTCTGTGCGCAGCCCAGCAGATTGCCGCCGTGTTTGAAAAAGGATGAGACAAGTGCTTATTTGAATGTTAGAATCTGTTATCAATACAGAATCGACCAGGTGTTGTGCGATATTTTGCGAAACTTTGAATCGAGCAGTGGCAGCTGGGCAGAAAGAATCATGCATTTGACTGAGATCACCGCCAGCACTTTTGAATGTTCAACTTATAAATAGCATTTCAACTGGTATTCCTACGGTCCTACGGCGAACATTCTGTTCGCGATCCGATCGCCGTAGGCGCCAGCTGTTCGCCTTGGTCGCTGAGGAAAACCCGCTCGAAGAGCATGCATTCTTTCTGGCCCCGAGGGGATTGGCAAAACTGTTGCCGTGCCTTGGAGCGAACCGTAGGGTAAGACGTTTGCAACTTGGAACCACACCATACCACCGCCTAGCACCACCTGTCGAGGCAATTGAACTTGCCCACTTTGCTTCTTCACCTGGGCGTATATTTTCAAGGACAAGACACATAGAAAAACCATGCAATTTGAATGTGGACATGCTCAGTGTATGACTGTCATTGAATGTCCAATGCGCTGTGTGGAGGAATGTGCTATATGTCTCTATTGACGGAAGGCCAGACTTGGCAAATGTGATTCAAGGCCTGGACTTTTGGCCGTTTGTGGGATAGGTATCTGCCGGATCCGCAACACACATTTCAGACACTCAGATGTGTTCTGAAAAAGAGTCAGATGGAGTTGGATTGGAGTTAGATTCAGATGGAGTCAGATTTCATGCCAGGAATTTCGCAGTCTCTTGTATCCCGACAGCTGCTGGCAAATGCCTCTCGAAGTCAGAAGGATGTCTTGTTGGCTTTGCAGCAGATTGATCAGACCAGGCACGCGGTTCATGCGTGGCTGCTGCGCCGTGTTTGTTGATGCGGGGATGGGTTAAACCTGTTAGAGGACTGTATTTAGGGGATGAAGATCCATAACAACCAGCTACATCCAGCTACTCGTACTGGATTTTGATGTTCACCCGCTTACCAGGGTTTTGATCGATGTCCACATCAAATCCAGGAGCCGCTACCTGCTGCTTCTGGACGACCATTCTGGGGCAGTACGTGCGAGCCCACAAGTGCAAAGCCTTTTGCTTCTAGACTCAATCGTCGCATATGTTTGACCATGTTGGACCCAGCCAACAGCTTGCTGCTTGCTCAGATTTTGTGATATGAATGACGTTGAATGACCAAATCATGGGCCAGAAGCTTTACTCAAGTTTCTGCTACTTGTGGGCTTCAGACCAGTTGAGCCAAGGAGCAATATGCTGGAGACAGCTGCCCGACAGCAGAGGGGCTGCTGATTTTTATGATTTTTGACTTCGCATCAAGCCTTCACAAATGTAGGTCAACTGTGTTTCTAGGCACCGAATACAAACTGAGGTGAGGAATTTAAGTGACTTGGCCGCAGGTATCCGCAGGTTGTTTTGGTGAAGCCATTTGTTTTGTTTCTCTATTTTGCTTAGCACTGAGAGTTTGTGCTACCCTGCAATCAATCAAAGCTCGCATGAATCTTCATGATACTTCTGCGACAGTGAGGTCTAGTAGTTTGCTCCAGAGATCATGTGTACGAGTCCCTTGGCCCTTGCAAGTGTGTCAACGTGCCATTGGGAGCATTGACCGATGCACAGCCAGGTCCTCAGGGCAGCTCAAAGGATCCCATAGGATCCCACTGTTTTGCCATGGTCCAATGGTCTGATTTGTTTGGAGCCAGAACAGAGCAAGGATCCTCAAGCACTCTGGAGTCTTGTTTGCCAAGCAGGTCACATAAAATCACTTCCGCGCACCGAGGTCTGCGGAGCTCTTCCTAAAACGTATTCACCGCCCGCTGCGACCATGTGACCTGGATCATGGTGCACAAAGCCAGGGCAATTTGACCAAGACCGAAGGGATCCTGCAGAAGTTGGCAAAGCACCTCGTGCTGCGGCAGATTGGGGGCAATCCAGGACAGGTCAATGCAATTTGTCAACGTGTGACTCCGCAACTCAAATCTCTCTGGGACCTGTGCTCAACTCAGTGGCAACGACTGGAGTCAGTGACTACTAGTGTGGTGCGCAGCATGTCGTTTGATTTTGAGACCAGAAACCCAAACATCCAGAACGAGTCTCGTCTCATGCGACGAATGTCTGATGATTTGGATGAACATCAATCTTCACTGCAGCTGACGAGGAAACCTTGATTTGCTAAGGATGATTTCCTATTTCCCAATGGTAAATCCACTATCTGGGGAATCGACAGGGAATCAATATATATATATATATATTATTATATATTATATTTATAATATACGTAATATATATATATTTATATGATTTGCTTTGGTTTCCTTTTTTCTCCCAGGAAAATGTCAATTGATGGAGTTCACGCAGAGCCACTGGTGCGAATGATGTCTTTGGATGGAGCACCGCTGGCGAGGATGATGTCCGTTGATGAAACCCAGGCCACGGAGAACGGTATCGACCAGTTCTAGGTGTCAGTTTGTCGAAGCGCGCCACATGGGCTTGTCTCGAAATGGGGGATAGCCCGCAAAACCACAACAAAACCGTTGTTGAATCGTTGTTTATTGATGATTTTTTATGATATCATATAAACATATATAAACTATATATGTTTTCTCGAAGATATTTTTTTCACTTTTTTTTTGGCTCATTTTGGGATATCCCGCATTTTCAGACATACTCGTGTGGACAGTGAGTCTTTACTCTATCTTTGAAGATGTTGAATGACTGGCAACAAACAACACGCTGTTGATTTCTGGTTGCTGACACCTGTGTCAAGAATTCGAGGACTCTGGTGGCTTTTTGCCGGATTTAATTGCATATCCGCTGAAGGATGAAGGTGATAAAGTTTAAAACATGTGCTGAAAAACCTCTATCTACTTAGGCTTGGTAGTTCGCTGTTTGATTTGAGTGTCACCTAGTGAGGGCAAGGCTTCGCATTAAGCAAGCCTTACCGCCCAGTCAGCGGGACAAATTTTCTTTACACCCGTTTTGGCGAAGGGAGATAGATCTCGATTGTTTACCTCAATTTGAGCGCTTCCCTACTCTGCACAGCGCTGAGTTTGTATGTAAACCAACGTGGATGACGTGGTGACCGAACTCAATTGTGAGGTGTGAAGTTGCCGAACTGGCAGAGAACAGTGCGACCAATATCTCTACCGTCGCACCACCAACTGTACAGTCAGTGACTGGTGAACTCCTGGGCTTGCAGCCCGAGTGTGCCATATCTACTTGTGTAAAAAAGGACCTAAGAATTGGGAGGGATGGAGGGATCGAAGAATTCTCCACACTTATCTATGCATATGCCAATCCCTGCATTCAACGACGATATGATTTCCGGGGTCCTTGAACACTTGCCACCCAGGTGCCGCCCGAGCAACTGGTCTTCGTGCGATGGCCAAATGAGGAAGACGTAAAGCAGTTGGTGCCCAAAGATGCGGAGGCACCCAGAGCCAACACAAAACGCTGAGGCCTCAGCAGGGGATGATAATCAATACTTGATATACTTGTGTATAACCTTGACATACCTTGACATACTTTGATTGGGAATCACAACGATTGCCAATGTCAAGGTATGTCAAGGTCATATTTGATACATTTGGATACGGATTTGACCAATTTGACAATGCCGCTTTTTGATGCTTTTTGCATATTTATGAGTGATTGGTGTGAAACACCATCTACCCTCTGGTAATTTAACATAACTATGGAAAATCACCATTTTTAATGGGAAAACTCACTATAAATGGCCATTTTCAATAGCTTTTTGTTAAATTACCAGAGGGTAAACATGACAAACACATCAACCGTGGGTCCGTTGGTACCTCCAGAAATTGGATCGCCCAGATCCGCGCAGATTCGAGGACTGGAAGAACTCGTGCCTCCAGGTACTTGGCCAGGTGCGGACTGGACTTGGACAGTTGACCAGCCTTGAGTTTACACTATCACTTTCAATCTATTTTACACGAATAATGAATCATATTATAATACAATAAAACATGATAAATCATGGGCTTCTGCTGCTTGGATTTTGGGTACCCAGTTTTTGGGACACAAACATGTCGGACAAACTTGGATAGCCTTGAATTGTGATCCATATCCGGTTGATTCGACTCTGTGCCAGATGGCCCCACTTTGCCTGGATGGTCTGAATCCTGAGTGCATAGAGATGCTGTGCAAAGAGACAACATGAATTCAATTTTTTTAGGTCAAAGGTTGTGAGCAACGCAGGTGTTCAGTCATGTTCAACGGATCCATTGGATCCATCAGATTCAGGGACCGAATCTGCCTGCTGGACATGAATGTTTGTGACTCAGTTCTGGGCGGCTTCTGCTCTGTTTGGATTCTGTTCAGGGCACGCGGATTCTATGGAAACCTCAGGCAGAAGAAGCTTTGCAGCCAAATGACGTGGCAAAGTTTGATGCCTTCGTGCCTATCCCCAGATATCCTCAGTGCCTCATGGATGGAGAGGGTTGCAACGATTCTTTCCTGGACTTTGCAACACGGATGGCCAGCGGTTAGCTATAACTTTTGTTCAAACAGATGACACGGATGACGTGCAGAAAACAAGCATCAGGTGTTCGGCGGCATTCTGGGAAATGTGATTGAGAACGAAGATGGATCTTATGGCAGTGATGACCGGACGTCCGAGATTCGCGCGAGACTGAGTTTGTCAAAACTGACACATTGTGCATCGAGAGGCAGGCCAGTGACTTGAGCGTCAGAGCATTGACTTGATATTGATACTGAATTGTACTAGTCTCAGTCTCACTGCTAAGCAGTTGTCTGTGGGCCAAGCAAATTCCAAGGTGCAGCGTTCAAGCACAGGAGGCCGAGCAATTATGTTATAGACAGAACCACCACTGCAGCTCTGCATGTGTCATGATATGCCATGATATGCCATGATATGCCATGATATGCTGTCGAATGCTGTGGAGGCATTTGGGCCCTTGGCAAATGACCACTGACTCTGCGATGCTCTACACGCAGAAGGTCTTGGAACATGCCTGCCCATTGGCCGAAATCCCTGGCATCGAATCTCCAGAGTTTGAACGGCCCAGAGACTGCAAACGAGGACGGTGTACCAACATGTGCAGTATGTTGCAGAACAGAAACTCTCTGTCTGTTGCAGAATGTTGGAGTATGTTGGTTTTTTTGAACATATATCATATATAGTGTAAGATGGGGAAAAAATACATTTCGCAACTCCTTTTTCAACAGTGGTCACATCATGTCAATGTAGAAACGATCAGACTTGTGTAGCAAGGACCCCAAGATGCTTCTGACTCCGTATGTATGGAGGCACCCAGCCGTTTCCCTTTTCTGCAGTTTTGATTGCACCGGACTGAAGTTGGTAAATTGGATGAAACTCATTTTGGGACATTTGATGCCATTAAGCAGACAAAGTAGTTCCCGCTACCCAGGGCTTCCGCTATATGGCGCGACGTGGTCCTGAAGGTGAATGGGAACCCATACTGCCAGATGCAGCGACCTCAATGCGGAAAAGGCTGATATTGGTGGACCATCCTTTTCGTGAAGAGAGAACGAGAGAACATTGAAAGACGGACCTGTGACAGCTGGACACAGCAGATCTTCACATTTTTGAGAACGCGCCAAGGGCATGAAAGAGCTACTTCTTGCTGATGCTGACAACGATATTCTCAGCTCGCTTCAGTAGCAAAAAAGGCTGCTTGGGACATTATGCTGCTCTGTCTCAATGTGTTTTTTTTTCGATTGTAATCTTGCAATCTATTGCGGGAGTCCCTCTCAACCAACCTGCAGAACCCATTTACAAATAGTCCCTTTCCCCCAATATGACCCCCAGAAACCATGATTTAGTAGGGAGTTACAGGTGCCTTGAGCCCATAGCCTATGGAGGGGGGCATTCCTTCCTCCAAAATGGCCGAAACAACGTTCACACCAAACAACTGCGCCTCAGCTACTGGGCTCGAGGAAAGTCGCCCCGAGGCCCAACCCAGGTGTAGCTTGCCGTGCGCAGGGGCCACGGTCGCTGTTGGAGTGCTCATGAGTTGATAATCCGTTGCAGAGAAGAAGAGCGTGTGGAGAAAATCACCAGTTGATTGGAGTTGATTGGAGTTGATTGGTATTGACTGGGTTTACACATACTAAATGGACCTGATCTAAGTGGTATAAACATGTATAAACATTAATTACATAACATTGTAAATCAATAATTATAATATGTTATAATATATTATAATCAATAATCATGATCAATCGATCATGGGTAGAACTGCGCAGTTTCAATGTCCACGCATGAATTGAACCAAGATCCGATTTGAGTCTAGCCGAGGTTGTGGAGCCGTTCCATTGTTTCAGTGGACTTCTTTGATGCCGCCTCAGTTGCTGAAACTCGCGCTGTCTGCATGTTGCTTGGTGCTTCTAAGGATGCAAGGCAATGTAAGGTGAGTCGGTGAGTCTGCAGATTTTTTTTCACCGTTTTCGACCCGCAACACTTAGTTCAAACCCCACAGTGCTATTTGTAGGGGCAAAACTGCCTTGAACGTGCCTTGGGAAGAAAAGATGGACATGATAGGAAAACTCAGTGCTGTGCTGTGACCGAATTCATTCAGAGGCTTTTAGCAGCTCCATATGAGGTTCTATGTCATTCGCCTTTCCTGGGAGCCTTTGGCTGGACCAAGTTTCTCGCGTGGACCTAAGTACCTTGCTGCATCTGGTCAGCAACCAATGTTCGACACTTCAAAGGTTCCGTGGAGTCGGACGTTGCATGAAGATTGAGGAAGGGGGAAAGGGACGCAAGTGGCATGGTCTTCTGATGTCTTCTGGACGTTTTGTCAAAGCTGAACCTATGCTGAAAAAAGATGCCGGCAGGATGTTGCCCAGAAGACAAGAGCCATCATCATCTGACAATGTGACTGCAGTGACAAAGTCGCTTCAGAAGGTTGCTGTGTTTCTGTTTCTCGTCCTGAGAAGCCTGTAACAACGACATCCACACGGATTCAATGCTCTTCAATGCCTTTATTGGAACATGGAAGCATGACTAAATGTTCTGACTGCAAGGTTGATGCTGGTAGCGTTGGTTTGCCTGAGCCCAAGGGCTGCCATGTCACTCACGCAGCTATGGAAACTTGCACTGTGCAATACATTGCAATACCGTCTATGGAAACTTTGGCCAAGGTGGCCATATTCTTCTTTTCCACTTACGATCGGTGCTAGTTCCGTTTGCGCCTGGTCAGAACACAGGGAGGGACCAGGGTCAAAATTTCCAAGGTGTGATGCAAAGAACTTCTTGGGCTGAGGTACTTAGTGCACTGGTTGTTTGTGCAGTGGAGCCAACTGCAACTTGGCCACCCAAAATGCGTTTATAACACATGTCCTTTCTTGAAATTGCCATAAAATGGGGTATGCAGCGCGTGCCAATGACACTATTGAGGTGAACGCCATCTACCATGGCTTTTCTGGCAGAATGCCACCATACAGGCCCTTGGAAATACTGAAGAAATCTCTGAAGTTTCTGTAGATCTTGAGGCACCAGACTGGAAGTGCATCCCTGTTCTTCTGCCGCCTGACAAGGTGGTTCTGCTGCTGTTGCCACAGAAAGATGAGAAAAGACGCCTTCTACGGCGAGGAGGCCGAAAATCACCATGGAATTCACCACAAGGTCCACTGATGAGAAGAGCTGCAGGAGGGTGAAGACCCAGATCGAGCAGAACTGGAACCTCTGAATGGACCCACCGTGGCCAAGCCGCAGGAAAAAAATGGAGGAGCAAAATTCACTCTACCTGAACTAAGGATGATGATCCCCTCTGCGAGGGAGCTGCAAGGTGCGCTTCAGTGAGTATAGCGAGGCTCAACCTGCAACAAGACCTTTTTTTTTGTTTGCCTTGCGTCATGTTCTGTGGTTTGGCATCTGGACTGTTGTTTTTCAGTGATCATCTGCCACCAAGGATAGGCTTGATCTTACTGGCGTGGTTCTCAGTTTGCATCGCGCCGGGCAGCGACCAGATTGATATATGTGCATCAATGGCTGGAAATGAAAAGAAACGAGTGGCAGAAGAGTTCACAGGAATCCACAGTGGATGGGTGAAACTCAGTGAAACAAGGAAAGATAGGAAAGCCAGTAAGAAGACCGCAGGCTCTGAAAACTGCTACGTTGGGCATTCTGTTTCGCCATTGGGCGATCCGATAGCGAGGTAGTCACCGTCCTGGCGGGTTCGCTGCTGGCTGGGGCTTTGCATCTGCGCGAAAGAGTTTCGGTGGCAGGGTTCAGGATTTAAACCTGGCGACTACTTGATGGCACTGGCATTCAATATATTCAATGTACAGATCAATTCTTCAAGTGAATCCAAATTGGGGTTTCCTAAATTGGGGATACCATTTTAAGATATTTTAAGATCAATCCCAATCATCCATTTTAAATCATTTTAATGGGATTGTCCATCATAGATCATCCGTTTCGGGGTACCCCCAAGGCAGGAAACCACCCCCAGGACGGTTGGGCAAAACCATGAGGTTGGTCAAGCTACTCCCTCGGGGCTGCGAACCTCGTGGCATGGCTGGAAAGCATCACTCGGAAGCTGTCCTTGCGGCTGCAGCTTGGGGAGCAGACGGATGCACACTTAAATGGGTTCCCAGCCTGCAGTCAGTTGAGACAAATGCTTCTAGTATCTTCTAGTTGTTGTTGCCATTGGACAACATGTTCATCTGATTTCATCAAGTATCATCCGTTATTGTTCAGCTGTCTTCCACAGCAGGACTGGGGCAGTATACAGACATCATAGTTGTTTAATGTTTTTTATTCTACATGTCACCCTTGAACGGGTATGGATCAAATTGAGATCCGAAGATCGAAGATGTGCGAAGCCTTGCACAGAATAGCCGCAGGTTCTACTCTCATTTGTTGGACAAGGGCCAGGCGTTGGTCTCAGCAGTCGTCGAGGAAATCATATCAGATGTATCCTCGACGCTTGGAATGCAAGAAGGAAGACCAGCCTTTCACCCCCAAACTGCAACATGTTGGGATTTGTTTGAATTTTGTTTTTGTGAATTTGCACTTTGTGCATATATACTTCGTACATAATCAAATTTCTGGCATGGTATATGCAGGAGATATCGTGTTCCGAGGTGTGTGGTCAGTCTTATCATTATTCTGCTTTATGTGATCTTCGGACTCCTTCATCCTCTTCCGATCGGTGGCAAAGTGAGCAATCTTGTTGGGCTCTTTGATCATCTTATCGCGTGGCCTGTGATTTGTTGTGTGTTTGAGCACTTGGATTTCTCTTAGGTCAGAAGCTATTTGTGGAAGAAGACCCTGGTGTCGCTATTGTATGGCTTCTCTGTGACAGCCTCGGTTGAGAGTGCACCACAAACTCTGACGAACATCTTGTTCCATGTCGATTCTGGTCATTGGAGCTTGTTCTTTTGAGGTCTCCGCGCTCTTCTTGTTGCTGAACAATGATTTGGTCACTCTTGCTGCATGACATGTCATTGTTGTCATTGTTACACTTGCGAAGCTTCAGGGTCCACATTGATCATGCCCCTGTCAGTCCATTGCCCTCACTGTCTGCAGCCTATCCCAGGCAATTTTCTTTGGCATCGTATCCTTCTTCTTCAATTACGTTCCCGAAGTCGGCAAGCAACCCAGTTTGCTCACGAAATCACTATGCACGGTGGATTCGAGAAAATGTCACGACTTCCGACCTTCGATAGCCTCCAGGTACCATCATTGCCATCATCATTCCCATGCCAGTGATCTTGTTAGACGGCCGATTGGCATCTCCAGCCACCACCTTGATGAAGGCAACAATGGGACAATTAGCATCCTGGCTCAAGGAGAATGCACCTACTACACCTAGTCTGACACAGACAGTGCAGAGTTGTTGTGTCTTTATGATGCTGATGCCTCGTGTTCAGACATGTAAATGTTGGAGGACTCCCCTCATTCTTATTTCGCTTGTTTGCTTGGTTTCGTTCGCTTGCTCAGGCGATGAAAATCGTTTTCAACAACATCATTGAGACATCCCTAATCCAAGCAGATACGGAGATGAAGGTACACCCAGCCATGTGCTCAGTCACCCGTGGATTTTCTCGAAATTACTGACACGTAGTGGCACCAGTAGTGGATCCTAGTGCATCCTTGTAACTTAGTACGTAGTAGTTGCAGCCTGTTGAGGTTTGGGTCCTGTTGACCATCAACTACTTTGGCTTCATTTGGGGCCCAGTGGGGATGATGATTGGCGTTCCCATTCTGTCAGTTCTGAAGCTTGTACGGCTGTGGAGTCGGGTCATGCTTTCACACACAATTCCATAGGTTGGTAGTTCTGGCAATGTAGTGAACAGGGGAAATGAAGGCTGAGCTTGCCACAATGAGTGGGGTATTGCGCAAAATTGGGGTACCAATTGCCCACAATGAGACCATCAATGTGGTACTTGGCTGTATTCGAGCATCCCATGTTTATCATTTTTTGGAGTTCAGAATTTTTAGCCACTGCAGTTCACCATCATTTTGCCAAGTCGTGCTCAGGAAGGGCGCAGCGGTGTCTACAATTGAGCTTGATACAGAGAAGGATGACCTGACCAAGGCGGTGATTCGGTCGATCTTCAAACAAGGGTGGGATTAGAGAAATTAGAGAGAAATGCTCAATTGCCATTGTCCTTTTTCTTCTCTCTGTATGATTTGATGGTACTTTTTTTTAATGCAATTCTTCTTTTAGTCCAATCTCGGATGTTTTCCTGTTCCGTGCAATTAGCCCATGTTGCCTGAATTCATCTTGAATTGCTGGATCCTTTGTGGAAGGCGTGGGCTGAATCCTTCTTGGCATGCTTGGAGGGCCGTCCACAAAAAGCAAGTCGCTTCCTCAGAGTCACGTTCTGCCTGCAGTCAGCCAAAGACTTTGCTTTGGATGACGGCGCAGGAGAGAAGTTGGAAATAGCAATTGGAGCAATGAGTCTAAAAGCAAGACCTGAAGAGGTTCCTTGGCTGAATATTTCAGCTTGTCTGAAAATATGGTACTTTACCTCTAAATCCATTGACATCATCATTTGAATTAGATTGGAAACTTGGGGGATATACCATGATATACCATGATATACCACATTTTCAGACTCACCGATTTGCATTGAAACGCACGGCATCTTCTAGGTGGCCTCCCTCGTTCACTCAGCTGCAGGAAAAGCTCCAAAACTTTGGTGAAACCACCAGTGCAGCGTGAAGCGAAAAATCTTGCACCGTTCCGCCCAACAGATGGGTATGAGTCAAAATTGGGTACCCCAATAGTTCGATGGTTAATACTAAGAATAGGCTAAAATCTGTGGTCCCAGGTCTTCAATTTTGACCCATTCCCAGATGACTGCTGGAGTTTGGATAGTGTTGCTTCAAGGCTTCAAGGCATCTTTTGAAACATCAAGCTTGCATCCTTGCACATCATCACAGCAATTGAAACACAATTCGATTTTAACATGATCTTTTCCCCCTAATATTAAACACCACCTGAAACCATCTAGCGGCTGGTGAATACTGGGGGGATGGCATTGATCATGGACGCCTGAGGCCTCCGAAGCAGCACAACCCAAGTTTCTATGCAGTCGGACGCCGGAGAGAGGCCTGGGAGGTCTCTCCTATCTACCGGCCGAACAACAGCTGAAAATATACATAATGATGATGCACGGTATATCATAGATTAGATTGGACATTGGATTGCATTTGATTATATATATAATCTTATGTGATGTCATGTTATCAACGTACCGTATAATTGTATAAACTAATATAAACTACATATTATATAATGTAACACGCACAGACATACATACATACGTACATACACACTTACATACACACATACATACACACATACATACACACATACATACACACATACATACACACATACATACACACTACACACACATATATAATAACATATATATATATAATTCACAGTCACCGTGCACAACCATATCCTGAAAAATGCGAAATCCGGCTTTTGCGCGTCAAGACCCGGTTTTGATTCGGTTTGACAAATGATTCTTTCTGACGACGGCTTTTTTCAAGTATTTGTAGGGAATGTCTACTGGTTTTCACGCGACATTTACAGGTTTTGGAAGGGTTGGCAAAACCAGGGTTTTCCAGCCTCCTCCGAATTCCAACTTAAACTTTTTTAATGGATATGGAGTTACAGGATATGCATATATATATATATATATGTATATATATAATATGTGTTAATATATACATCAATTTATACACATAATATACACATATAATCTAATAATACATGATATACACAGTCCAATCTTCCCTGGGTCCTACCGCATCCAGAGGCGTCTTAGAAAATCGCAGGCATGGGCCTGGCGCAGTGCAACGCGTGCGAAAGCTGGTGTCCAGCCATGGGATTGATGTCGCAGACTGAGTGGTGGATGCTGGCGTCACCAACATGGTGATTTAACCATCAAAAGTGGTGTAAACATGGGATATTCATGGGATATATTTATGGGATATCATTCAAATTCTATCCAACATAGTGATTTAACCATCTATCCATCATAAACAGGGGAACATCACCTTCAAATGAGAATAGAATGGGATATTCATGGGACATATGAAAATGGGGATGATATTGATGGGATATGGGATATCACTTGATATGATATTTGGGTCTGTCTGAAAATTGGTAGTATACCATGGTGTACCCAAAAAATAGTCATTCAATAGGGAACACGAGAAAATCACCAAATTTTGGCCCTATTTTCAGACAAACCCGTATTTGAGCCATGTTCAAAACCACTGTTGATTGATAATTATATGGAATTACACTATCCAATATATTGGGGAGTATCACAATCCATTAGCTGGGAAATCCCTATTCACCAGTGAACTGGAAGGATGGAGGACATAATGAGGAGCAAGAGTCGTTCGGACAGCTACTGTAAGCATTTGCTGGATAGTAATGACTCTTGAGCAATGCTTTCTGAGCGCGAGCTGCACAAGCTGTCAGATTGCAGCGATTTGCGCCAAGGCAAAGTTACATCGGCGGACCGTGTCGGTTTCTTAGGTCATAGCCAAATCCTGGCTATAATGGGCCTGGTTCAAAATTATCAATCACCCAGAATCGATGGTTTTTCACGTCACCAGGCTGGCCCAGCCAAAGGCAGGCTCGAAGTCTACGGAGTCCGATGCGCCTGATATGCAGGCTCGGGATGGCTTGGGTATAAACATCTCCCAGAGCCTTGGGCAAGGAAGCGTCTCAGTTTGATTCAAGATGTTCAAGCTTGGAAGGTTCTTCTTAAAAACTTCATCTATAACATTCTATAATTAACTGCATTAATCTTTTATCCGTGAACCGCGACGTTGATTCTCTCATTTGCACACGAGACTTGCCCGCATCGGCGCTGAATCCTGAGCATGTGACAGGCAAGCGCAAGCAGCGAAGATCCCTTCAGCAGTGAAAGAGAGATGCTGCTGGTTTGGAGCCTGGTTTTTGCCCTGCCGTTTAGCCCGTTTTGGCCTAAGAGTCGTGATATGTCATGATTTCGGGAACCTGTTCACGCCTTACAAAATGGGAGGACGTCTGAAATAAGGTGATTTCATGTGATTTCCACCAAACTCTAGGGTTTTCCCATGCTTTTTCTCTATGAAAATCTATGAACTGGTCATCAATTTGGGGCCCATCCCCTCATTCCTCCAGGCTGCAGTGGAAGGTTTGCGAGAAGCGGCAGAGGCCGCCATGCGACGAGCGGAGGCTGCAGAGGCGGAGCCTCCAGAGCTTCCAACCATTGGGAGGTTGTGAAAAACCCATGAAAATATGGGACAAATTGGGATGTTGGGATACTATTCAATGATGGGATCCTACTATTTTCCTTCAAATATTCATCATATAAATTTGTAGGAAAATAGTAGAATCCCATTATCAATTAATATTGATGCCCTTGCTTGTTTTCCTGTCATAGTAGGGGGCTATGACATGAATAAGCAAAAATAATCCCAAGTGGGGGTATCCACAAGAACGAACCGCAAATTGGATCAAATTGGTATGATATGCTGCTATTGTGGATCCAAGCTAAGAGGATACCACATTGCGCCATAAAGGACTGGGAGTGAACCAAGAAAATTAGGAATATATGGAGGTGTCTCAAGTCATGGGGGATCCCAAAAGTCACCATAGGTTTCAATATAAAGTTATGGTCTAATGACTTGGATGATTTGGGGTACCCATTTCAAGATATTTCAAGAAACCAGCATATAACGGTAATGTGTATATATGGTTCATGGGTCAAAACTAAAAGCCCAGGGTATCACAATCCCACTGTTTGGAATCCAATTTTGACCCATGCCGGCAGCGAGGCTGCGTGCTTCGCACCAATGAAGCTCGCGCTGGAGGCATGGAGTGAGAAGGGAAATGGATCAGCTTTGATATGTGATTAAAATCTGGATAAATCTGGTTTCGTTGATTGGGTTGATTGGTCAACCTGTGTAGCTATTTTTTTGAAAATCATCTTTAGCAAAAAAAACGTTGCCATGATTTTGTGTGATTTCAGTGGTAGCGTGTGAGACCATCTGATTGGCAAGGCTCACTTGAAGGAGTACAAGGAACACATGGCATCTGAGATTCGAAGTACGCTGCAACAGGAGATCTCAGAGGCGGGACTTGCCTATGGCTTGCCTATGTCTAGGATCAGCTTCACTTGGGTATGGGTCAATTTTTATTGTACCAAAAAAGCCTCCAAACATGGGTTCATGATGGTTGATGATGGTTGATGATGGTTGTTGATGGTTGTTGATGGTTGTTGATGGTTGTTGATGGTTTATTTCAACCAAAACTATTATTTCTTATAATATTAATAATTTATTAATATACAATACATCTATTTCCTCCGTTCAAGGCTGGTACTCACTGCCCCACTTTTTTTTGAGCTGAGCTAGGCCACTGCAGAGCTGCGTGCAACTGCTCGTGAGCTCTGCGTGCTTTGTCGAAGTCTAAGCATCACCGGGATGGTCGGGATGGGTCGGGCCGGGAGACTCCGAGGCCGCTCACCGCTGCAGACTGCCGCTGGTGAGGCTGCGAGTCACGTGTCGGATCCCCGTGGGTCAAGAGAGAAGGCAGACAATGCATATCATGAATATCATGTATATCATGTATATCATGTATCCAGTGATCTATCTGCGGATTTGCGCATGATGATGGGATATACCCCTAAGATCCACTGGTTCCGCTGGTGCATCACCTCTTTGGTCGGTGCGTGTCGCGCCTGAGGCCAGAAGGCTTAAGCTTCACCCCCTGCAGACAGCCAGCAAAGGTGGCAGCCGTTGCAATGACCTTGGAGCCACAAGATTTTCCAGTCGTGATGTGCCAGGCTGCTGATTTTGCGCCAAGCAGATTGGATCCTCAACATCACACCTTGCCAAGCTTTACACCCAGTGCTGCAGGTTGACCCTTTGAAAATTGGGTGATGAATCTCGCCAAATCCAAGGCCTCGGCTTGAGCGGTGAGGGCCTTGAGGTGCCATACCCTCCGTGGCACTGGGCAGTTACCCTCTGGTAATTTAACGTAGCTATTGAAAATGGCCATTTATAGTGAGTTTTCCCATTAAAAATGGTGATTTTCCATAGCTATGTTACTTTACCAGAGGGTAGGGGTTTCCCGTTGCCAAGGTTGATTTCCGAAGGATACAATGTCATAATGTGGTCTCAGAATGTCTCAGATATGTTCATCTGTTCCCCCCCATAATGGCGATATCCGTTATCCCCAACAAGATGGGGATGTAGAACCAGTGGTTCACAGATTTTGACCCCAAGTGACGATCGGATTTTTTCCTGTCAACATGTTTAAACCAACACTCAGTACTGCATGACAGGAAATGTGCGATCATGATTTGTTCGGGTGGACGAACCAGAGTATCAGAGTATGATACCCTCTGGTTATGTCAAAATAGCTATTGAAAATGACCATTTATAGTGAGTTTTCCCATTAAAAATGGTGATTTTCCATAGCTATGTTAGTTTACCAGAGGGTAGAATTTCCACTCTGCTGAGATGGCCTTGAAACCCTATCGGTCGGTGAAGGTTGACATGTCTCCACGGTTTTTTGGCCCAATGCAGACCCTTCGGTACCGAAACGGAACGAAACCCCATGCTGTTTGGTGCTGTCTAATGGTCATTGTCGACAAGCATCAAAGTTGCCAATGCAACTACCACAAGTCACAAAAAGATGTGGAATCCCATGATTCCTTCAGATTGGTTTGGACGAGCGTTACAGTACAGACCATTTTCAGTCATATTTCACTGCCTTCTTAATGAAAGGTGCTGGTTGCGAGCCAAGATCATGTTCCATCTAGGAGTTACAGTAGGATCACATTAGATCTAGGAGCCAGCATTAATGCAAGTTCTCTTAAAGATCTTAAAGGATCTTGAATAGTACTGCTTGGCCTTGGCCTTGAGGGTTTGCAATGTTCCTGCCCTTCTCTGTCGGCCAATATTCTGTCACTCCAGCTTTGCTGGAGCATTTCATTCCTGCGTTTAGCAACAGAAGCGACACAGCTGATGGCGGAATGTTCCTCCAATTCAACGTAACCTTTCGGAAGGCTGACAATTTGATACTGCATCTTGTCCAGCCTGGAGGTAGCTGGCAGAATCTGTGTCTCGTTCCTCTCCTGATTGCGCTAAATCTGACCTTTGTGTTCGTGATGCAATGCATCGCCCGCCACACTCGCATCTCAGAGACTCTGCGTTTACAAGGAAAACGATCAGAAGACAAGTACTCTGCATTTACGGCCCTTCTGCGAGATCTTTCGGGCGTCCAGAGCGTGTACTTCATTTCTCAGGGTTGGCTCACCAATCCTTCATACAGATGGATATCAAGAGGTCTTTGCCTCCTGACAATAGCACATTGGTTTGCAAGAGAATGGCTTTTTGCAAATTTTCTCTCGTCGCTGACAGCCAACTTGACGAATGCAGTGGTTGCACTTCCAATTTCAAAGGTGTCTTGGATTCTTGTGTGACATGTTTGTTTTCTCGGCACCCTCATGACATTGCCGATATCGTTGGCAATGTTCAAGCTCGGATTAATCACATGTTTTATATTGTTTTATCAATGTTGATAAACCGGGTGGTACTGCCTAAATAGTGATAATCGCTGTCAAAGTGGCTAGTATAACATGAATACCAAACATCTTCATGGCCAAAATTTGGGATGTTTTAAACCATCAGCGCCAAGGATTTATCTCTAGTCTACAGTCGCTTATTTTCCATGCTGGCTTGGCAAATAGCAACAGCTCCGCTGTTTCTGATTATCGTGCCTGGGTTGGAAATCATCGGACACCATGGAGTTTAAGCCAATATTTGGATATGTTTTGATATTCGTAGGCTATATGATGAAATTTGAAGATATTTGCATATGATTTGGACATATTTGGCTGTTAAAACCGATGTTTTCTGAAGATGTTCCTATCAACATCCAGGGATGGCGGATCCGATGACTGAGGATCCGATGCTTCAAGCGTGGCTTGGCCCATGGTCCAATGATGTCCAATGGTATTCGCAGCGGGCATGAAACGCTCGTGTCTACACGACATGTTTGGTTCGGAGCCGAGGTGGTTTTCCTCCTCGATGCAAAGTAACTTGGAGGGGTCTTAGACAGAGCCTCCAGGTTTGTGGCGCAAAGATGTTGGTTTGGACGGCCTCATGACTTTCACATACTTTCACTACGCCAAGGTTACATCACAAACTGCATGGTATCCTCATATATTGCAGGCTGGGCAACAGAATGCACGGCAGAACGGCAGAACCTACTATATTCAGCTGTGTGTTTGATTCTTGCAAATGGTTTGCTTTGCCTGCAATTGTTCAGGAGGAGGGCAAGCTTACTACAAACTCAAGATGGATGATGAGGTTGGAATGTTTTGCTGATAAATTAATTGTGAGAAGTTGAGACTCTTCAGGATGTTCATGGGATATGTCAGTCATGCGATGTCTCACACACCTTGGCTCCAGAAGCGGGACATTGACAATCCCGACCAGCGCATTAGTGACTCCGCTGAGCAGCAACTTGCCTGCAGAAAAACAGGATTAGTGCATTGCATTGTCACTCTAAGTGCCAAGCTGTGCCACTCTAAGTGCTACCTGAGGTTTTCCAACATGATGTACATCCTTTTCTCAGGATTCCTATCTGCTGTGCTGCTTATTTGAAATTGGAGCTGTGGCTCATGTTTGTGGATGCCAGATAATGCCAGCATGATCAGCGTGGAACACGAAAGAGCTAAGGTTTGGAATGGTCGCTTGGGCAGGAGTTCGTGCCTTAAATCAGTATCAGATGTATCATAGACTCCTGACACATCCTGAGACATCCTGACACTATTTGGGTTTTGAGAGAGAGTCAACCGACAACCGAACCAAAGTTCTGCAGATTGAGTTGGAATATATCGAATGATGTATCATGATCACAATCAACCGAGAGCTGGAGGTCATGATACAGCTAGGAGGTCCAATGCTTGTCGTGACGTGCATTGGGATGGCCTTCCTTCGTCTCCTCTTATCGATTAGTGCCGGTCCGAGCATTGCTGCTGTATAACTTCTAGATTTGACTTGGTAACGATTGAGGCATGTTTGGAAATGCGCTTGTGGATGCTTTCAAGGATATGCTTGAAACAGGCTGGACTTCCTCCAACCATGCAGTTTTGCACCAAACTCAACGGCAAAGACAGTTCTCAGCTTTGGAGGAGCAACCTTTCGATATTCTCTCACGCGCATACGTCTTGGACTTACAAGATGCCTGCACCAAAATTATAAAGCATACACAGATCCAATGCCTGGTACAGACTTTCAACCAGCGCAGTCTGAAAAAATCAATGCAGCTACCCTCTGGTTATTTAACATAGCCATGGAAAATGGCCCATTTATAGATGGTTTACCTATTAAAAATGGTGGATCTTTCCATAGTTATGTTAGTTTACCAGAGGGTACCCATCACATCTCATCGCTTCCTGGTGACTCACCAGGTGAAAATGCGGAACCTGTCGCCCTTGCGCATGGCGACCAGGTTGAGGAGAGCCGTTCGCGAAATCTCTTCAACTCTCACATCGATGCCGCATTCACAGAGTGTTCAGTGTTATTCAATGCATAATACTCTTTCAATATCTTTCAATAATGTACTTATCTTCTCTGATTTTCTTCACTTCGACAGTTTCAAGTGCTTCTGACAGCACTTTGAAACATCTCAAGCCTCGCATAGCCTCGCTATCCACTGAGGCCATTCGATACAACGCACCTTGGCAGCCGCCAGCTCCAGATAGCTCCAGCGGACGATGTGGACACCTTAAGGCCTTGGTGAACATGCTGTTCACCACCACCTTGGGCATCATCGACTTCTTCCCCATTGCTGGCAGCTGAGGGATGGCCGGGCCACATGGTGTCCCCATGGTGTCCCCAATGGATGACTCATGGCGGGCCACTTGAGGTGATCCTGTGGTTATATCAGAGCCCTCAGATTCTGGCAGGCAGGGCACCACTGCTTGCAGCTTGCAGGACGTTGCAGGATGTTGCAGGTTTCTTACGTTAAACAGCAGTGTCAGCTGATTTCCAGTGCCAGGTCAGCTGAATTTTGGGGATGCTGTGCGGTGCCAGACAGGATACATGCAAGTGGCCAAGGCTGGCAATCGGCAGCAAACCATAGCTTTAAAACACAATGAGTCCCAGCCAATGGAGAAGAATCGAAGTGATTTGGGGATGGGTCAAAACCCTGGTACCTAGTGAACCCCAAGTCATAGCTGGGATTTATGGATGTGAATAACCCACTAAAAATGGTATCTATAGGTATTGACCCATACCCATTTTGGAATTTGAAGATTTGGAGGTGATGGACTTTTTTGCCAACTCTTTCTCCAAATTGAAGCAGCTGTACCTTGGCATTTTGGGTCATAGGTGAATCCTGAGAGTACCATGACCACAAGTGCCACGTCAGAAACACCAACTAAGGCAAGCCAATGGCGAGCGATTGTGGCAGCTTTGGGAAGCCTCAGATGAGGCAAGGCAGATCAAAGTAAGACAGAAGCTGGATTTTTTTCGGCTATCCATGGCTATCCATGGCTATCCAATGGTTCAAATATGTGAAAGTAAAAGACATAATCTGTGGATGGGCCAGCGAAATCCTGCATCACCAAACGGATGGTTGAAACATGTTGAAACCCTGTAAATCATGGGGATAATAATACCACATCCCTCAACTGGGGATTTCGCGGGCCCAGCGTAAGGCCAATGCGGCTCCCCCAGTGGATGCCACCATTCGTTTCGTTGCCAGCGCGTCTTGGCTTTGCCAAGGCCAAGGTCATGGCGACATTCATGGGGGTTTCCTTAAATGGGGCTACCATGGGCTACCCCACTGGATGGTTTATAAGGAAATCCTACTAAAATGGATGATTTGGGGATATTTGGGGTACCCCCATTTTAGGAACCCATCATATTTTCTCGTATCCATGCAAAGTGTGAGTGCCAGCAGTTAAAGAAATGCTATGATGTTGCTGTTGTCATGTTGTTTTGTGCATTTTGCAGTGATGGGCACTTGTAAACGAGGCTTTACTATCCCAATCAACTCCTGTGCAGCCCATTGATAGTCATAACTTGATGATCCCCTGTGTCTATTTGAAACTTATCATCATTTTGCCCTAAGTTGTTGGTAGTCCTAAGATTTACTCCCCCCAAAAGACATCTGCTATTTGCGGCAGTCTTTTGGCCCATCTTTCTTAACCCATCTGACACGGCCGAACCAAGGAGGTGTCGGAAGCCTTTGGCTTTGATTCACTGGTGGTCTATGCACCTGGTGGCAAGACACCTGTGGCGGGAGCGCCTTGGCAGCTTTTACTGAGGATTCCAAGCCATGTGTACCAAAGTGCTTCGGGGAAATGAGTAGAAGATAGCTTGTGTACAGTGGACATTGAATGATCGTTTGATAAGGGTTGGCAGATTTGCTGCAATCCTTAGATTGAAAGTGAGATCACGAGCCGACTGTACTGTATACATCTGTATACTGCTCATACTTGTTTTAAATGACGTTTCTTGGCAATTCATTCTTTTGATGTTTCATGGCAGCTCTTGAGCTGCTCAATTTTGACAGCTGCAAGAAATTGAGGTGACTCTGTCATGCGCCACTGGACAAGGTGGGCAGCGGGGTGGGCAGCTGAGAATCCCTTGCTTCGCAAAACCTGTCCACAGCCATGACTTGTGAGGCGTGTTGATCACTGGCAACTCAGGCCTGGGATTTATTCGATTTTCTGCATCTGGGATTTTGATCGAATGATCCGTCATAAATCTGAAGTAGAACGCCCCATGCAGGTATTGGAAAGTCATCCATTCTGCGCGCTATGGCAGGGCTTTGGTTGACGGGCGAAGCCACTTTGACTGAAAGTCATGCTTGTCGCAACTCTTTGATGGCTTCCAAAAACACATAAAGCATCATAAAGCCATATTGGGTTGCCTGAATATTTGATACCCAAACATTCGGTGGTTTATCATGGTTTATCGGTTTATCATTATATAATATTATATATACTTGCCCTGTCAAACTTGGAGGTATAATACCCCATTTTTAGACGCTGCACAGATTGATGGCTCTACACTAGTCTTGACATCTCCGTGCTAAGGGAAGTGTGGCAAAGTCTCCTGGTGCAGAAGTGGTTTTCCTACCGCAGAGCCTCAGTATGCAATCAGTGCCTAATCAGTTTGTGTTTATCCCCACCAAGAACAAACACATGTTTTTTTCAGTGCCTAAATCTGGGAAACCACAGCTGGAGATTTTGGTCACACTTCGTTCAAACTTCGTTCACACGTATTTTGATGATATTTTGATGTAGTTTGTACATGTTTGTACTGTACTGTATTTATGTACTGTATTATCTGGTGATGGTTTTCATTTGGTAGCTAGGCTAAATGATAGTCAGCCAAACTTCGCGACATCCCCACAGCTCTGAAAGGAACTCCTACTTCCCCGTGGGGACCTTACTGGAGGCTGGAACTCATACCCCGGAATTTCACTGGATTATTAATTTTCTCTTAAAATGGCAATTTTGGAAGTATCCACTTCTTGTGGCGCATCCCCAATCGTAGTTGCTGAATTCACCATCTAATTTCCCTTCTTATCCTTCTTAACGGCCACGAATCAGTACAGATTGGGTGTAAATCCCCCCAAATCCTCCCAATTTTGGGTGGAGAACCATTGCGAAAGCTCCCATCCATCTGCATCAGGCTGTCATCTACCCTGCGCACACTGACGACTCTAATGGCGCTGAGAAGTGTGGTTTGCAGGTGCAAGCCACGCTTGCTCTGAAGCCACCTGACCTTATGCATGCCATGGCTTGGTGCATGGTGTATACCCCCCGATCTTATGGCTATTGAATGATAGGGAAAATATGGGAAAATCATGAAAAATGAGGATCCACCTGGATGTTAGGGAGTGTTGGGGAAACCATGGGAAACCCATTTTCGGACAAACTCAAATCGACCTGTTCAGACTTGATGGTGAATCCACGCATACAAGTACTGTGCATAGCCCAAGCCAAGGCGAGCCATGATGGGCCCAATTCTACGAAAGTGGGGCTTGCAGGACATCCGAAGCCACTCCAAGACTCTTCAGATGGTTTGTCATGGTTTGTCTGAAAATTGGGTAGCCCGAAATCCGTCGCTTTGTCATCATTAGCCCTATTAAGTGGCCATAATTGGGGGTATACTGCCCATTTTCAGACCGAGTGGTCTGACATGATCTGTTTTTCGCGGCACCAGGAAGTGCGGGACTGGACCGCCACGTTATCTGCCGGTGAGCGGCAGCGCTTGGCCTTTGCGCGGCTGTTCATGATGTTGGCGGCTGGGACATCAGATGGTGTACCAAGGAGTACTTGACAGTACGCGTGCATACCCGTGTCATCTTGTTATATATATCTTGTTGCAGCCTTCCATCCGTTGAAATTTAAGCATTTGAACATGATTCAATTGACAATGTTTATTTCCTTCTGCTAAGGCACTGCGCTCGCGCTGTGAAGAACGACGCAGACCGCATCAGCATCATGGCAAGGTCAAAACGGCTGTTTTCACTGAACTTGCCAGATGCAGCAACCTTCGCAAAAGCAAAGGTTGCACCTGTTTAGTGAAAACGCTGTATTGGGCCATCGGAATGGGTGGAAAAAGTAGCAGCCATTTTTGTGTGATAATGAACCAGGGTATTTCAGTTTTTCTGATCCATGGTTATATCAGCCGCCAAAAAATGGAGCCATCACCGGCCCAGGAACATCTCCATGGAAACACACAAGGCGCAGAGCACCACAGCCCTGAGCCGAATGGCAGGCCTTGGAGGTGCAGGCCCTGGAGGTTTTATAAATGCTTGGTTTATTGTAGGGCTTCGCACACTAGCGATGCCCCAAGGGTTGGGGTTGCACAGAATGTCGCCCGCTTGCTCTGCTGTTGTTGTTGTTGTTGTGGTGGTGGTGGTGGTGGTGGCGGTAGTGTGATTTGCATCTTGCAACCATCTGACTACACATCTTTTTTCTCATTCATTTAGGAGGCAGCCAAAAATCGTCAAATAGGTGGGGTTTCACGTTTTTTTCGAGACGCTCGGAGCAAACAACACCGTAAATACCGATATTTTTGCGCCTTGGAAGTCCAAAACCACGGTTTTTGCATGTTTTTACGATGTTTTTTGCTTCTGGTAGCAAACATCAGGGTATTTACAGTGTTTTGTGGACAGCACCTAGCAAAACATTGGTACTTGCGCAGTTTTCAGCATGTTTTGTGGAGTGCGTTGGCTTCTTTATTTGCCATTCCTGTAAAATCCAGAAACTATTTCTTGCACAGGTAGTAACCATTTGCTAAATTCTAAAGACCATTTGCTAAATACTAGAAGCTATTTCCATCTATTTCCTAAGTACTAGAAACTATTTGCTATAAATATTGGAAACGCCTCGAAAGCAAACAGGGAGATGCAATTACTCCATATGAGGTACTACAGAGTTGCCCATCGGGCACCTGGTGCGACATTTGGACCATTTGCAGTCGACCACTAAGAAACAAAGGCCTTTTCTATCGATGCATCAGGACGTCCTGGGAATGGAGGCTCATGGCCCTTCGTGTGACGCTGAGGCCGAGATCGAATTCCAAGTGTGGCACTTAGACGGATCCCATGTGTCTGTGAGAATCAACCGCTTTCGCTGTCGCATACTGTTTTCCATTTTTGCGTGACATGATGGCTTAAGGAACATTTCAGACATCCTTTGGGATATAGCGCTTGCCCACCGGGCACTTGGTGCAGCATCTATGGAAGTGCATCAGACTATAGCAGTCGCCCCTCTGGCACCTGGTGCAACATCCAAAAGAGCTTACCGTATCAATATGGGATCAGATTCTGACTCTGATTTGCATCGGACAGCATTTGGAGCAATGATAAAAGAGTCACGGCTCTCTTTGCCCCGGGCAAGAACTTTGAGATCAGACCTGTCCCAGCAACTGGAATCGACGTCTGGCAATCGGCAACAGCAGCTGGCAATCGACGTCTTGGAGCGTCACTATCAGGTTGAAAGTGAAATAAACGAAGACAGAATCAGGTTCTTATCAAGCAAGATGGCATCGGAATCAGAAGCAGCCAAACAAACATTACGGATGACGTTAGAAGAGACTGAGATGCGCCACGCCCATGAGCTGAGGTGTATGGCACTACACAATGAGATAGCATGACCCATTAGATAGGATTAGAGGTGACTGGGAACTAGAAGGCATCTCGACATAGTGTGAGTCTCTATGGGATCGCTGCCTCGCCTATCAGAGAAGCAAAAGGGTTTCTAGAAAGGGAAGGTATCACCAAGTGGATTGACAGTGAGAATGAACAGGATAAAGATAATTGTTACGCTGTGCAACATCCTGCTTGGAAAGTTACATGTTTACATTGTTTGTGTAATGGTGTGAGAATCACCGTTATGTGAAATTGTCACTTTGTGTGAGTTACATTACGGTGTGACACAATAGGGTTCTTGTGCATCTATTATTTTGTTTTTCGTCGTGACGCGATGGCTCCAAGAAAATTGTTAAACCGATGTGGATAGAGTAATCGCCCATCGGCCTCCGTGTAGCATATCTTCCAAGGTAAGCGCGAGTAGAACAGAGTTGCCCATCGGGCACCTGGTGCGACATTTGGACCATTTGCAGTCGACCACTAAGAAACAAAGGCCTTTTCCTGGGAATGGAGGCTCATGACCCTTCGTGTGACGCTGAGGCCGAGATCGAATTCCAAGTGTGGCACTTAGACGGATCCCATGTGTCTGTGAGAATCAACCACGTTGCATCTTTGCTACAACTCAAAGACAAGATCAGGCAATATACAACTCATCCATGTTTCACCTTGGTGCCATCGCGCGGCCCTTTGCTGAGTCCAGCGGAGATCCTCGCAGAGACCAACTGGAGCGACGGACTTGACCTGCAAGTCGTTGCACATCGGCCGCTGCGCTTGTGACAACGCAGGATGCAGTCTACGCATGGTTCCAAGATGATGATATATTAGCCGTGTGGGGTGAGCATAGCCCGCCACGCATACTGCAAAATCCGGTCTTCTGGCGAGTGACGGCTTGCCAGGTCAATGTGGACGCATGTGCGATGATCACTCTGTGCGGGGAGATTGCTTGCGTAGGCTCAGCATACTCTGGCGGCAGGGGGCTGGACGCCGGTCAGCAAGGTGTAGCACATTACATACAAGCTGCAGACAAGGCATTTGCGTCCATTCTAGACACTGGGAATGTCATAGCCTGGGGAAATCCACTCATGGGAGGTGACTGCTCACGAGTACAACATGAACTTAGCGATGTGCTCGCCATCCAGCGTGCCTCGCAGGCTTTTACCGCCTTGCATGCTGATGGACAGGTGATCTCATGGGGAAATCCCGCAGCAGGAGGTTGCAGTGCCAGTGTGCGTGAACATTTGCGCAATATACAGAAGATCCAGGGAAATGACTCCGCATGTGCAGCTATCGCAAACGACAACACCGTCGTATGCTGGGGAAATCTTGAGGATGGCGGCGACGATTCAGGTGTCGCTTCGCAGCTGCGAGAGGTACGCGACATCCAGGCGACAAGTGCCGCGTTCGCAGCCATCCGGCAAGACATGACAGTGATCACGTGGGGGTGCCCTTACAGTGGAGGCGACTCATCTCATGTTAACTCATTGTTGCGACAGATTACTGAGATTCACCCCAGCCATAGTGCCTTTGCGGCTCTTCGTTCTGATGGCCGTATTGTTGCATGGGGTAATCACAGCGCTGGAGGTATCTTTCCTGATGCTTGGAAATATAAAAAAGTCAAGGCCATACAAGGAAATAAGTCTGGTTTTGCAGCTTTGCTACAGGACAACAGTATTATTAATTACGTGGGGACATGTTCAGACCACTGACGGGGCAGACATGCGACTGAGCCAGCCTTTCCGCTGCATCGCTGCCACCGCACACGCTTTTGCAGGACTCACAGAACAAGGTCTCATCGTGGCTTGGGGCGTGCCCGAGTACGGCGGCGATGCATCGTCCGTACAAGAGAGTCTGACGGAGGTTCGGGAACTGGCAGCAACCTCTGCCGCCTTTGTCGCTATCACAGAGCCTGGTATGATCCTCACCTGGGGCGATGAGGCGCGTGGTGGAGATTGCCAAGATTTCAACATCTTTTTTCTGTCATATACAGAATGATTTTTTTTTCGACATATGTAGTCATTGGAAGCAGATATAGATGTTCTAAATCGTGATGGGAAATTCGAAGAACTGATGACAAAGAAGAAAGAGGAAGAGAGAGAGAGAACACAGTGACCGAATCCTTGCAGTGTTCACCAACGCACGGACACTATAGATATTTCGCATATCTTGTTTTTTTTCCTCATTGATGTGAGCTTCGCTTTCAACAGCAACCAAGGGGAGCTTGCCATGGAACTTCCTAGTACAGGATTTGACAAACAATCTAATGGTGACAGAAGACGTACGCAGAAAAATAAAAACATAGCATGCCTGCAGTTTGCATTTGCGTGAGAGAGCAGCTTGTTAGGTTTGATCAGTGTACTATCTATTCCTTCCTGCCCCCATCTCCTTCAAGTCTGAAATAGTAGTTCTCAATTCCCATCTTCCTTTTACCTACAATTTTGTGTGACTGCGTCTACTCTCCTGCAATCCTTAGATCGCTGTTTTCTATTCCCATCTTATTTTTCTCTATAAAGTTCTGCTACGCCGACTAATATCCTTCTATTTGTAAATAGCGGTTCATATTTTTTCCAAGGACAGAAACAGCGACCAACAAGTAGCTTCATCGCTAAGCGGTCGATTCATGATTTTACTTAGTGCGTTTGTTTGGACAACGGGCTGAGCGCAGTGCATGTTAACTGATTATCTTTCTCTATGTCATTGCTCATTGCCGTCTACATCCTTTGTTTTTTTCTCAAGCATAGGAAACTCTGATATAGAAAAGGAGATGTTGTCTGAAGGACATAGGATTTCAGCAAAGTATGTAGTATGAATCTCTTACTTGTTCGCAGAACTGATGAGAACTCTCTGTATTTTTTATAAACAAAATTGTAGGATAAGAAATGTGGAGTCCAATTGAAACAATCAAATAGGTTAACATGACAGAGCAATTCAAAGTTAGTATCCTTTGTCTTAGGCTGCCCAACGGGTACCGGACATTGCAAGCAATTAGCAAGGATAACATGAAAGATCAAGTCAAAGTTAGTTTACTTTATATTAGGTTACCCAACGGGTACCAGATATTGTGCGCAAATGGCAACTCCTGCAACTCCTTCCAGAGCACCACAGTCGACCGACAGCCGACAGTGGAGCCTGCGGGCCGAGCTAGTTCGGCAAGACCATCGAGCGTCCTTGGTGTGCAGGGAGTGGAAAGGCAGCGGCAACAAACATCAGCTGAGGATCGACAACCGGAAGCCAGAGCACAACCCTCAAGAGCGGAATTAGTGCACCAAAGATCCGCTGAAAAGCAAGAACCTGCAGTACCAATACAACCTTCCATAGCAGAAGTAGTGCACTCACGCAGGAAGAGAAAACGCCATAGACCACGGAAGAGGATGAAGGAAGAAAAGTTGACAACTGAAAATTTACCCGAAGATGAACCAGAGGATAATTCAGATGTAGAAACCAGTTGCTAAATACTAGAAACAATTTGCGAAATAAGCAAGATATGTAGAAACCTTTTTTCAAGTAAAGTAGAAAATGTAGAAACCATTTGCTAAATCATGCTGATTTCCAGGAACCATTACTTGAATCAAAGGGGTAATGTTTGCAAATAAAAGTTGTTATTGACCATGTTGTCAGGGCAAACCTGGTCAATCTTGGAACACGCATTTGCCAATGGTAGTTTGTGGTGAGAAAGAACTAATGTCTTTACCGCACATGCCAGTTTAATAGTACGAGAGCCTCTTTCACCCATGGTTCACCACACTGAAACTGTTGATGCTTGAAACTTGAAACCATCTAGAATCCAATTGGTAGTCCTATCGTGCCGTACCAGTTGTAATGCTGTTTCAATCCAGGAAAGGGTGTATCAAACAGCAACATAAACACATACCCTGTCCCAATGCAGTTTTTTGCCAAATGCACCATACAACGCTGTGAATACTTCCAGACGCGATACCCACAAGTTGTGGGATCCAAAAACATATGTCCCCCAAACAAAACCATGTGGCTGATAGCCTTTGTGGGTGAGTTGGGGGATGTTGTTAGCAGGCCCTTGCCACATGGCATTTTAGACACCTCAGAGGATACCCGAGCTGGGGGTTTCCCCCAAAAGTCCGGACTGGTGTGTGCCTGAACTTTTCTCTATTTGTCCAGGTCTGTCGGGGGAGCCTGGGGAGTCCGGTTTCTTCGGGAGCCTACCAGCTTAACCCTCCTGAGATGCAAGTATGAAAGGAAACTATTTCTTAAATCCCAGAAACATCCAGAAACTATTTCCTAAATCCTGGAAGCTATTTCTTAAATTCTCGAAACTTTATTTCTTATATCCCAGAAACTATTTCTTAAATCCTAGAAACTTTTTCCTAAATCCCAGAAACTCCTTATTAAATCCTGGAAATTATTTCTTAAATCCTAGAAACTATGTCTTAAATCCTAGGAAAAAAAATCTTAATCAAACCCAGTAACCATTTACAAAACCCGGATTGCTTTTTTCCAATCCCAACCATTGGACAAGGATAGCAGTCAATCACTTGAAGTCCAGAGATTGCCCCAGACAAGTGAGCCATGTTCTCACCAAGAGAGAGGCTGCCAGGCTGTTGGTGCAGGCATTCTTCGTTCTCTTTCGTTCTATGTTCTTTGACTCCTCATCTCAGAATCAGTCACTGTTTCTTTCTTACTTTTCAATCCCTAAAGAATTTCAATATTTCATGATGTATGTCTATATTTGTCAACTTAGGTTTTATTTTTCTTTATTAGTATTTTGTTTTCGTTGTTGTGTTAAGGCAAAGTAAGTGTATCACAGAAACCGTTTCAAACGGTTTCCCGCTATTTGCTAGGTAATAGTCCGAAGCCGTCCGAAACCGTTTCCTACTATTTGCTAATTCACCTTGGCAAAAATTGCTAATAGTTTCAAATAGTTTCAAATCGTTTCAAATAGTTTCTGAGAATGGCTATTTAGCAAATAGTCCGAAACCGTTTCAAACCGTTTCCCGCTACTTACTACGTAATAACCCGAAACCGTTTCAAACCGTTTCAAACCGTTTCAAACCGTTTCAAACCGTTTCAAACCGTTTCAAACCGTTTCAAACCGTTTCAAACCGTTTCAAACCGTTTCAAACCGTTTCAAACCGTTTCAAA
>Ga0126342_10001647_pt1 | contig 32282 bp, 28 predicted proteins | sample Cyp1metagenome_FD_92528 | JGI IMG/M metagenome (GOLD analysis project Ga0126342, IMG submission 92528) | Coral microbial communities from Lord Howe Island, Old Settlement Bay, Australia - Cyphastrea 1 metagenome | ecosystem: Host-associated > Invertebrates > Cnidaria > Coral ...
AATATTTTTGGAAACATAAAAAGCTACATCAACAATACGGTCATAAGATAGAGGGGTAGTTTCATTTTATGATTTCAATATTATAAAATGAAATTTGCTTAGGTTGTTTCGGTTTTGGGTTGGGTTATTGACAGTTAGGATTTTGAAAATGTGCTGTGATATAAGCGCGGGGGGTGGTCTAATAACATCAGATTGCTTAAGTCTAACTATAAGACATATACATTGCCAATCTTAGATACCCTGCAAACACATAGATTCATTGCTGGTGAACGTAGATATTCCCATTGATACCAAAAGACTAAAGGTTTAAAGTATCCATGTAAGATTGACCTAGTATAGGGGTTGTTTAACATCAATCGGGGATTTGACAAATACGACCGCAAAATGGACCCATCGTTCTGGTGGAAAAGTCCAACCACTAACAATGGGAACAACCAACCGACGATATGAAAATTCTGAGTAACCAATCTACACTCATCTAAAAGTTCAGATATTTCGGACATTGATTGGTTAAGTATTTTTCATATTCATGATGCATCTTGGGGGTGACTCCCTTTCGACAAGTCATCGTGTTGTCGCAACGTACAGGTTGCAAAAAGAATCACTCAGAATTCTTGGCGTCATATCCTTTGGGATATAGTTTTGTTGCCTAGAGGCTGCATCCAAAACAGAGGTTTTATTGCATTGGGGTTACCAAGGTTCACATTGAATCCCTATATTGTGATGATCTAGACATAGACCAACAAGCAATCAACGGCAGCTACAAACAACAACAGACAATGATGCATGGACGTACTGGTCGAAGGACACAACACCTGGCACAACCAAATGTTAGGGCGCTTGGGTGGCCGATTCTGTGTAGCCATGACGGCAACCACACATCGTTTTGACAGGGATTGGAAGAATAGCAAAGCGCAAATTCCAATTGTGGTCCCAATCAAATACTGGTAGGTGGTTTCAATCCCTCTGAAAAATATTAGTCAATTGGGATCATTATTCCCAATATATGGAAAAATGTTCCAAACCACCAATCAGATATCAATTCCATCATTAGTTTGGCTACTGAAATCATATTTTTCTTCACTGTTTTGGCTTGGCGAAATCATCAATGTTCACCAGAAGCTCGTGCACCTCCAGTTGTAAGTTGCTTTATAAACCATAGATTTCATAGATATCTTAGATATCTATCATAAACACTAGTGAAATTGGAGTTATTGGCACCAACTTAGTGATTCCGAATGGCACCTGCCATGGGCCTCCCATCACCGCCACCAAAAGCCCAGCCACTGGGTATTCCATGTGCTGTTCGCCGTCGGTCCCGACGGGCTCTGGGCGAGGCAGACGGGGTCTTGCTGCCCTGCAGAGCGGTTGGGAAAACCAGGGTTTCCCCAGGAAAATGGTTTTCCACATCTTTTTGCATGCTACCATCAAGGAAACTATAGTGGGCTGTTTTGAATAGGAACATCATTTTTTTGAATGGGCTACCATAAGTCGGTGTTTTTCCGTTGATTTCCCCTTCATCTACAGTACCTTCTGTGATGATGAAGCACAGCCTTGAGCGTAATATGCAGTTACCAGTTTTCAGCCAAGGCCATCCTACAAAACATTGAAAAAAATCAATGAACTGAGGGATGACCCGCTTTTTGACAGAGCCACAATGGATAGCCATGAGATAACAACAGTGTCAATTGGGGGGTCAAGACATGGCATCGACACCGGTGCCTAGGAGACCGTTCCGCGATTGGGCTACAAAAACACGTTTTCCGAAGGTGCGCTGAAATGGGGTGTGCTGGTACAAACTCTTTGTTTCTAGGGTCTGAAACTATCCAATTCGGGGTGTTTGTAATTTTGAAATATACCCTTTGGTAAACTAACATAGCTATGGAAAATCATCATTTTCAGAGGGTAAATCAAGTATACACGGCAATTTTCAAGAACCATGTTAAAGCACCAGAGGGTACCTATTTCACAAACCGGAAACACATCAATTTGGGCATGGTTTGTTTAACAGATCATCTACTATAGCAAGGTCCGCCACTAACGTTGTTGTAAACCATGCTATTCTCTTCCAATTGCTTTATTCCATATCACTACTTGGTGGCGCATCCCAGTTGGTAAGTAGATTATAACCCCAGCTATACATGCGATAAGTACGGCAAATCCACCAAGAAGGTGAACTAACCCACTAAATGGGATAAGCCATACTGGTTGGTGGTTTCAACCCCTCTGAAAAATATGAAAGTCAGTTGGGATTATGAAATTCCCAATATATGGAAAAATAAAATTCATGTCCCAAACCACCACTTTATTCCCACTTTATCCGATGCACTGCCAAACCCCACACCACCAACCAGCAAATCATTATCCATTCGTTGTTCATTATTGTTCCATGGCGAAAATTACGCTTACCCTATATCAAACCCCTGGGCTGGCGAGGATGCCAACGCCATTATTCACCAGAAGTGTGCACTTTCGCCAAAGATTGGGGATACCAACGCTAAAGAGAGCTAAAGTCTAGATCTGTGTGGCTATAATCCATCCAGAAAAAAATGAGTCACTCGGTTGACCCAGAGTGCCAGACTTACTCAACTAGTTAGATCTCAGTGTGATCCAATTTCTAGTGCTTAAACCTCCATTTTTCGTGGCTCAACCGCCATTTTCAGAGGTTAAACCCACGTTTTTAGTGGTTGAACCATGTTGAAGCACCATCTTTCGGTACCCGTTCACCAAACCCAGTTCACCCTTCGCGCCGTGGTCAAGACTGGGACACTGCGGCGCCTGTGGGACAATTTTTTTACACCCGTCATCGCAATTTTGCAGCTTTTGATATACACGTATATATATATATAATCTGTGTATATATATATATAAAAGCTGTATATATATATAATCTGTATATATATATATAATTATATATGACTATATGTGTAAATATCCTCAGTATTTTGTTTCGATGTTTTTGAAGCAGAAACTGATGCAGGATAAATTTTGTACTGGACTTCGGGGGTGTACTGGATGAGTGAACCAACGCCGTCTTAAAAGATGCATCATTTCGCAGTTCGTTTTATGAAGTCGTTTAATTATAGTATAACCCACATACGTATATATATATTTATTATATACATATTATATACATATTATATACATATTATATTTATATATATATATATATATATGTATATGTATATAATATACACACTCTACTATATGTCCATTTTTTTTAAATATATGGTGAGTTTTTTTTGGGATGCACACGGATGCACCAACACGACACACGATCAGCCAAGATCATGGTGCCAAAATGGCTCAAACGGCTCAAACACCCAGCATACAACAAACTATCAGTTGGTTTTGGATTCTTCATAAAGATTTGGATCATTCAGAAGGTAAATTTCATGGTGTAAACCCCATGGTAAATCCATCTCATTAAATCCCGATGAAATCTTTGGTGTCGATGACTGGGGATGGTGTCCTAAAAATTGTGGAAGCCACAAAAAAATCCAAAACACTGGCCACACCCGCTTCCTCACCGTAAGCAAAAACACACACACACACATTTATATAGATGTATGATATGTATATATATATATATACATTATTTTTCTAACATTTATTACTTTTCAACTTTTCATATAGATCTATGATATGTATGTATATATATATACATTATTTTTCTAACATAGCCATATATCTAAAAATGGTATTAATAGGTATTGATTCATAGCCATATATATATATATATATATATATTTATGTCTTTTGCGAAAAATTGACCCCATCCCACAAAACCGCTGGAGATTGTGCCGCCTCGGGGGCAACGACAAGGATCTTCTGGAGGACTCTTTGGCCAACTGCTCTCGACGGTGGCCTCGGGGGAAAACGAGGCCACCGAAGTGGTGCCCCAGGTTGGAATTGCTAAGTCGGTGCCAATAAATCTAAGAAAAATGGGGTTAAAGAGATAGATATAACTCCAATTTCTGAGTTTTTTTTTCATTTTACCTATTATATATCTATAGTTACTATGGTTTATAAACCAACTTTGAACTTGATATATCTATAGTTTCGATGGATTTCTATGCTTTTTAAACCAACAAACATAATCGGTGGGGCGCCACCTTGTAGGCGATTGTCATCTTTGTTCTCCACAAGAGGGTTGAGAATTCATGGTTGATCATGATGATTTTTCTAAACATGTTTCCCAATGCAATCATGGTGATAATTTGTTTGGGGGTTGATGATGAGTTAACATAATTAATATACATATCTGGTTGGTGGTTTAAAAACCATCTTGAAAAATATGAGCCAATGGGAAGAATTATCCCATATATGAAATGGAAAATAAAACATGTTTGAAACCACCAAACAGATACATTTTTTTTTTGGTATATATATATATAGATAGTGGGACATATCATTGAACCTCGCGATGGAGTTTCCTGATTCAAACCATTAACAATCATTATGCTTTATAAACACAGGGAAAAAAGTAAACCCTCAAAGAAATGCAGAACACGTTTTTTTTTTTTCCATCCATGGTGGTTCGATGATGTTTCCTGTTTTCTTCCAGGCTTCCAGCTTCTCTACCCTCCGGTAAACTAACAGTTTGCGACATTGAACATGGCCATAGAAATAGTTGATTTACCCATTAACAATGGTGGATCTTTCCATAGTTATGTAAACGTTTACCAGAGGGTATATTTTTTTTTGGGTGGTGCTATGGTAGAAACACAACATGACCAGTGGGTCCGTTGGTACGCATATAATTCTATTCACATAAATACTTGGCATCCTCAAATCGTGTTTTTGTATGTATACATATATTATATAACTGGGTAAATTATAATATTTCACTAACCTGAATTAAGGCCATTTGGGGATGATTCCCCTTACGAACCATGATTCCAGTGAGTGAGGTCGCAGTGAGGTCGTTATAATTTACCCATATATATATATATAACTGGTTGGTGGTTTTAACCATCCAGAAAAATATGAAAGTCAGTTTTGATGATTATCCCCAATATATGGACGAATAAAAAATGTTCCAAACCACCAACCAGTTATATATGATATGTTATTTGTTTGATTTGTTTGGTATATCATTCAACACATACTCTCCACAAATTGGTAGCACATCAAATATCTTGGTTTTGAATGGTTTGAATCCCCTGGGAAACATTGAGCCTCCTTTGAGGCCTCATTCCAGAACTTCCCTGTTTGTCAACTCAGCCCCGGACTTTCCCACGACTTCTTCAAATCCGTTAGGAAGCCTGAGATACAAATGAGGATCTAGAAAAAATCATCAAATATGGGGGATTTAGCCAACACATATCATGATTTAACCAGAAAATATCTCAAACTATGCGCGAAAAAATCACCGTCAAAGAAGGATGTTTCACCTCAAAAGTTGGATTTAACATGACTTCACCATAACCCATGGGGGCTTGACCATCAAAACATATATCAACGCATTGGATTCAACTAGGGGTATTTAACCACTAAGACAGTCAGCGTGAAACCAAGCTAGTACTGGAAATCTGATGGGCATATTGTGGGAATACTTCGGTATGGGAACATTCTGGAAATATCATTGGAATATTTTGAGAATATTATCGAGATACTATTGAAGAATTATGGGAATATTGTGAAATAATGGGAATATGACTGTCCAACAATGGTGTACGCAAAATTGCTATGGGGATCTAACCAACAAGCATATGAGTTTAACACGTGATATACACGTGATTTAACCAATTCAAATTGGAAATAGGTTTCTCCAGATTTGTTACGGATCCAACCAACGGGCCACGGGAATGGATGGGTCAAAAAAACAGGGAATTAGGATGATAAATCATGGGATTTCCCGTGTGTTATCACTGAAGTGGACCGACCGTTGGAGGAAACCTATAAGAACCATCTATTGTCTCGAGATCTAAAATATGTGTTGCTGACAAAAATCCACTAAAAAACATGAGTCACTAAAACACTAACTATAATCCCAAATATATGAAGTAAAAACTTTCGGGTAGGTGGTTTCAACCCTCTGAAAAATATTAGGCAGTTGGGATTATCATTCCCAATATATGGAAAAACAATGTTCCAAACCTCCAACCAGCTTTGGATTTGCTCGAAAAAATAAAACTAATCTTCCCCACAAAGGTTCCCCGGTGGATGTTGAATTGGGAAAAATCCGCCAAATCATTGACGCAAATCCAGGTCATATTCGACAAATGCTCAAATCTCTATGTTTGTTGATTAATGAATACTATGGGGATGTCATCATATTCAAATACTATTCTGAATAGCTAATACTGGGTTGTTTGACAAACTACATGGTTCTTTATTAGGGGTAAATGTTTTAGGTATTCATTATTACCCTCTGGTAAATTAACATAGACCCTGGTAGATAGGGGTTGGAAGATTGGTTTCCATTAAAACTAGGCTATTTTAAGGGTCTATATTTATTTACCAGAGGGTACTTGAAACATTTACAAAAAGATGCGGAAAACCATTGAGGTTTTCCGTTTGGAAAACCCGATCTACACCAACATGGTGGAGATTCGGCATTTAATTCACGGGGATTCCGTTCATGAGGATTTTATGAAAATGGATGGTATTCATTATTGATTAATCAATAAAAAACATGGGTTCCCCATATGTTTGCATCCAAAAAATCATGAATATCATTAAGATCATAATTGATTCATATTATTCAAATAATAGTATAATAATCATGATTCACTGATATTCATCAATATCCCCACATGGATAATATTCAAAAATCATACTCCCGATATCCCTCTTCTTTGAATCCTTCAATCAGCAAGGATGTCGGCGATTTTTTCAGGGACTAGGCGACAGAGGTACTGTCGGGGCTGGGGTGAAAAGTTCGCACCGGGAGTTTTCGGCGCAACTTCGATGTTATGTCGGACCCTCTTATGATTAGTAAGCCATGAATCCATATCAACAACTGGAGGCTATAGATGGTTAATAATACATATTTCATCTATTAGCCATAATTAACCACTTGCATGGCCATTATTGAAAACAGTTAATAGATGTTAATAGATACTTAATAGATAATATATATATATATATATATTCCATCTCCTCCAGCAACTCTGTTGTGTCAGCCACTAGTCGCGGTAAAGCTGCCGTTCAACGGACTTAGCTGCGGCACTCGCTGGCAGAAAAGAAGCTTGGCTTTAAGGCTGGAATTCCAAACGCCGTTGTTGACATATTGGCTAAAAAAAATCAACTAATGATATGCAACAACACCAAGATCGCTTCTGGCAGCTGAAGCTCTGCTGATCGAAAATCATCAGGCAATGCTGCAAAGAACACATGATTCACCTGCCCATTCGGGGCTAGAACACAAGAGCTTTGTCGCATCACGGCTGCTGTTGACAGGCGCCCAGGCAGCCAACATGATAAACACGCGAACCCAGGCGATTGACTGGGATTTCACAAACCGAAGCAATTGGTTGCACTTTTCACCAACAAATGCTGAAGTTCAAGCAGGAAGAACGGGCACAAAATCCTCAAAAATACGAAGTCAACGTAACTTCACAGAACGAAACATAACTTCACGTAATCTGACACAATTTTACATAGCCCACAACAACCCCTCCGTGCATATTTCACCCGAACAGAAACAGTGATTCAAACAGCCCCAAACGCCAACTGCGCCAGGAAACTCTCCCAAAGTCCGAAGAAATCTTCACAGGTGCGTTGACGCCCATCCTGCAGGTGTTGACCTTTGGTACCCCCAAAAATGGATGATAGTGTCATTATCGTGATTGTATTACGTTCTTACTACGTTCTCATGATGATGACAATGATGACGATGATGACGATGATGACGATGATGACGATGATGACGAGTGATGATGATGATGATGATGATGATGATGATCATCATCATCATCATCATCGTCCACATGTTTTTCGAACAATAACGCCAGTTGTGGGCTAATTGGGGGGGGTCAAAACTTCAATCATCCAATCTATACACTAGGTAGTATGCCGGAAGAACTAGACAGGTGGTATACTTAGATCCTTGGCGTGAGCGAAAATGAAGTCAAAGGCTATTAGGCATTCCGGAATATTCGCAATCATGTGACATATTGTGACATCATATCTCGTTGGGAAATTGGTTGCAAAACATATCTGATATGAATCGAATTCACAGGAGGGTTTGGAAATCTTTCAGCAACCAATGCAGATTTTTTTGCTTCCACAACGTAGCAAAATTCTGCACAGCATGACATCTCGCAAGGTGGTCCGGTGGTCAAGTGCCAATAAAGAGCGGTAAATGTTGGCATCTTTGTGGTTGGGGTCTCTCCACATCGTTGGTATCTGAACCATCCTGCAGAATGAATTGCCCATGCCCAATGCATTCCCCGAAAGAATCACGGAGTCGCGGAGCTATGCAGTCAGGCGACCGTGGCTTTGATCATTGGATGACGACCCCCCAAAAAAATCCCCAAACACTTGGTTTATAAAGGAGTTTGAACACATCATACATCACCAAAATCTGGAGATGACTGGGGTTTGCAACAAATGATCCGGCACCATTCGAGCCTGCATCTGGAACCAATGGCAAAGTTCTTCCTGCAGCAGCTGTAAATGGGAATGTTGCTGGGTCCACATTGCCATCGGCACGGTCCCCGGCCGGGAAAAATATAAAAGTTGCCTTATAAGTGGTTTAACTATGGTTCCTGGTAGATATAACGAACTAGTTTTCATGGGGGTTATAATGGTTTATAAAAGCCGAAAAACTGATCTTCAAATAACAAAGGAGATCAGGGTAAAACGGCACCCATGAAGCTGAACGCAAACACGAGCTGTGGGCAACTGCTGTTTTATGCTCCGTCATGATTGGATGCATGTTGCTTTTCTGAGATTCCTCATTTTGGCACTCCTTTAATACACTCTATGCAGGCACACTTTTGGGAGACCTTTGCAAAACAATCTGAGGTGAGATCTTGCGAGACACCTTTGAAGAACAAAAATGATGGACACTCTTGTCACGGCACTTTTCTGAGACACGCTAGTGAGGCACTCTTGTGGGACAGTCGTCTTAGACGCTTTGGAAAGACAATCGTTGGAGGCACTTTTCTGAGGCACTCTTGTAAGAGACTTCGGTGGAAGACAGATCTCCGCATCACCTTGCAATACCTTGCAACTTCCTCAAGCACTTTGCGTGCCACGAAATCATCTTCCAGAGAGTCCATTGAGATCCATTTAGATGATTTACCATAATGATATAGCTATTTATTGACCATTTACATTAGCTATTATGCTTAGATTATGGATTATGAATCAAAATTTACCATTTAGATTTATAGCTATTTATATATGATAAATTTTCATAATAGCTATATATCAAATTACCGGTGGGTGGGCATTGGGGTGAAGCTCTAAGATGCTGCGACAGCCGTTAAGAGGTGGAGAAAAAGGAAACTCATCGCTTTTTACCCGCACATGTGGCACATAGATGCAGCCGTTATCTTGTCTAGTATCTGGTTGGTGGTATACCTATATACCCCTTCTGAAAAATATGAGTTCGCCAGTTGGGATGATGAAATTCCCAATATATGGAAAAACAAAAGCCATGTTCCAAACCACCAACCAGGTATGATCTTTTCAGTACCTGGAAATTGAACAGACAGTAGACCTCTGAATCAGTGATCATCTAGTGATCATGGCGCCATCTCCAACTCCACACTCCTTAAAACTCTCTCAGGATTTCCCAGGTTAGTTGGTGAGTTGGTACCCTCTGGTAAACTGTCCCATAACTATGGAAAATCACCATTTTTAATGGGAAAACTCACTATAAATGGCCATTTTCAATAGCTATGTTAGTTTACCAGAGGGTATCTCCCAATGAACATCTAGAATGGGCTCCCTGATCAGATTGGACCACGCAAGGCTGGAGGTTATCCAGGTTATCCGATAACTTCCTGACATACCCTGGCTGCCAGTGGAGCGGCGAAACTATGCCAATGCCTGTGGTATGCATCGAATACAGAAGACATACGTAAAGATCACACGTTTAGTGGTTTCCTGAAATGGGGCTACCCACATTTTTCATCTATTTTAGTAGGATGAAACACTATAAACCATCCAGCGAGCTTGGGGTACCCCCATGACTATGGAAACCCTCGACAAATCTGAGAGAAACACCATGGCATTCTTCATGAAAAAAAGCTAACCGCTAAGGTTCGGCAGGCTGAATGGCAGGCTCACTCCTTTCAGGGTGTGGTTTTTTTGTTATGTCCAAACATCAAATTTCCATTTGCGACATGGAAAATGGCCATTTAGTTACGTTCGTTGATTATTAAACATGGTGGCTTTCCATAGTTATGGGACAGTTTACCGGAGGGTATATCTGGGTGATAATAATTCACTAACCTGAATTGATGGGCCATCTGAGAATGATTTCCCTATATCTAAACCATGATTTCCAGTGAGGGAGAACAGTGACGTCGTTATAATTTACCCAGATCCATGAAGATTAAACACAAACTAATATGGATGGTTCATTGAAAGTCAACTAACCAAGTAAAAAACCCTGCAATAATCCATCTTAATTATCACTTTATGAGCCCATATTTTTGATCATGTTCCTTCTCCTACAATCTGGAGTCATAAGTCTTTTAGAACTGTGTATCATATTAGTCTACAGTTTCTATACTTAGATGGGCTTAAAAGATATACCTAGCACAAACCCAACAACCCAGATAGTTACCAGTTACTATACTACAATTACATTCTATGATAGTTCTGATTATACACACTGGTTACAAAGTGGGGCCCCCTAGATAGCTAAGTTGGTTTATAACTCCAATAATTATGGTTTATGGTACCTATAACTATAGTTAATGGGGTTTATAAACCATCTTATAACTGGGGGGCCCCACCTTGTACTTATAGCGCCATTTACATACCAACTTTGCCAGCGATTTTTCAACACCCCCAGCTGGGCATCGGACGTATTTGGTCTCCCACCTCGGCCAAGTCGTGAAGCATATATTTTGGGAGCCTAAGGTGTAAACATATATGATAATATATGAGTAAGGTTAAACAATATATTTTTAGGTTAATCATTTTAACATTAAATTATTAAACCTAAGTTGTATCATTGTATCCTACTCCACATAATTTTTTTTTAGCATGCCTTTATTATCAATGATAAACCATTGGACCACTGAGTTTCTTGCGCTTGTTGTTTTGGTCAATTATACAATATTGGAGACGAAGTATTGGGTTTATCACAATACATTACCCAATGAACCAAAAAAAATGGGATCAATGGGGATTGAAGCAACATACCCTCTGGTTATGTCAACAGTTTGCTATGGAAAATCGCCACAGAAAGTTCGTTGATTTACCCAGCTATAACATGTTGATTTTCTAAGCTTATGGGACAGTTTACCAGCCATAGAAATCGTTGATTTACCCATTAAAAATGGTGATTTTTCATAACTTATGTAAATGTTTACCAGAGGGTAAATGATGCGATCAGTAACAACCATAGGGAATTCATGTCATGGCGAATAGCAAGAATCATTGCCAACCCTTCGCGATCTTTTGGGCGACATGCTCATTCTTGAAATGCCCAGAAGCCTGCTGGGTGGTACCCCAATAACTGTTGGCTTCATGGGGACACCCATCTGGTTCTATCTATTGTTTATGGGATTTTCAACAAACCAACGGTGATTCTGTGTGATTCTGTGCCCAAAAAACCCTGGTTTTCTTTAGAAATTTTGATGAATATGGGGGGGATTCAACAACTGGGGACCTCAAAGAACCAAAAAGGGCCGGGCTTTCGAATCTCATGGAAGCCACGGTGGGGTGGAATCACCATGGCCTAGACATGTGTGATGATGTGTGGCGTTTTGAGGGGTTGAACCATTTTAAGAAACGACCAATGATTCCCTAGCGGAAAGATCCAAATTGCCTTCAATTGGAAGACTTTTGGCAATCTGCTTGGTGGTTGAGCCACCTACCCCTCTGAAAAATGATGGAGTTCGCCAGTTGGGATGATGAAATTCCCAATCTATGGAAAATAAAATTCATGTTCCAAACCACCAACCAGCAGTACACATATTGACAACCACAATTTCTGATGTTGGATATCTGGCGACTGAAGCATGAGATATTTTTGACAGTACACATATCTAGTGCAGCGATTGGAAGTAACTGTCAGTTCCAGAAGCTCAGCAGGATAGAATGCCAAGTGCTGAATTTGCTGAATAGTGGGGATGTCTTGAATTCATGAATTTTTATTTCGGAGAAGTTCCTAAAAGATGCCGCGATCAGTATGCAACCTTTCGGCATCTTTGAAATGGGCTGCTTGCTACAGGATGGGGCCCCCAGTCGAGCTCGCGTTCAGTTGCCTGAAAAAAGTGGTTTCACTATGGTTTATGGTAGATATAACGAACTAGTTTTCATGGGGGGTTATAATGGTTTGTTTAAAAACCAACTTATAACTGGGAGGCCCCATCCTGTACAAGTTATCCCCAATTCTTTGTCATCTAGCGTTGGATTGGCACCTTTGGATCCCTTCCGCTATGTCTGGACTTCGGCCAAGTTTTATGGCGATGGGAACGTAATACATGTAATACTGGTTGGTGGTTTTAACCATCTTGAAAAATTGGGAAGGATTATCCCATATATATGATGGAAAATAAACTATATGTTTGAAACCACCAATAAGAATATGTAGATAAACAATGATAAGGACGGTGGGGATATATTGGTGGAAACATCTGGGAGACAATGGGATGCCCAATAAATCCCAAGAATTGATATCCATCACCTATTTTACCATGAATGATGGGAAATGGTGATTCAAAACATCTCAAATGTTACATTTATTTATGCCGGTTTGCTACATTCTTGAGGTAAAAATCTTTTTCAGCGAAAACCAGTCTTGCACCCACCATGATCTATCAACTATATTCCCATATTATTTCTTTTTTCAAAGTGAAGCCCATAGAAATCATGGACATATTCCCGCTAACGAACTGTTGCAGCCAGCTGGCTCGTGAAATTTCTGCAGTACATCTCGCAGCTTCTTCAGGCTCTCCTCCAGCTTCTCCTGTTGCCGTGCTGAGCCCAACTAGTCATATGACCCTGTTGGGTCAGAACTACAATGTGGGCCCCCCCAGTGATGTTTGTTGGTTTATAAGCCCCAGTAAGTATAGTTATAAATACCATGAAGCATAGTTATTGGAGTTATAAACCAACTTACCTATCTTGGGGGCCTCATATTGTATAAAACAGACACCAGGCATTAATATGAAACCTCGTCTGCGATTTTGGGTTGCTTTCCAGTTTTTACAATAAAAAGGATGTCATTAGCTCGCTCCACTGGAAAGCAACAAAAACCTTGAAGAACATGGAGAATCCAGGCCAGAATGTCAGTCTTAAAAAATGCACCAGTCCAGATCTACTCAGAACAGTTTGTTTTTAAAAACTCATCTGGCCATATTTGGTCCATCCGTCCATCACTGCTGTGCCAGCTGGAAAAGGATGGTGCGCCTGAAAATGGTGGTGATACCTTCAACATGGCTACTTTAAGAGGGAACATGATGATCTGGTTGGTGGTTGGTACGCCCTACCCCTCTGAAAAATGATGGAGTGAACGTCAGTTGGGGTTATGATTCATTCCCAACTCTTTCTGGAAAGTCATACTCCATTCATGTTCCAAACCGCCAACCAGTGATCACTTGGATTTTGGGGTTTCCAATTTTCAAACAACACCCAGTCAACTCGTGCTGGTACTTTCACATGTCTCGCTGGAGAATCCCTGTAAAATCTCCAATCTGGTTGGTGGTTGAGCCACCTACCCTCCGAAAAATGATGGAGCGAGTTCTTCAGTTGGGATGATGAAATTCCCAAGATCTGGAAAAATGAAAAATCTTCCAAACCACCAACCAGCCATTTGATATTGGGAATTTATAAACAAACCTTCGAAATATGGTCTTGGGTGGCATTTGAAATATGCCTCGCCAAAAAAGGGGGAATCATCACAGCATCCATAGGTTTATTCAAATGAAAGAATACCAAAAACTTGACTTTGTGTAAGCTGGACCCAATCCTTCATTTTTCGCTGGTCTGCTACATTGATCACAAAGAACACATTTTTCGTTTGAAGTTTGGCAACCAAAATATCACATGATATTGGCCGCTATTGACAGCTACACATTACCTGGGCATTCACCAATGAAAGGCCCAATTGGTTTACCCAGGAAAACTCAATGATTGTTAAGCGGTGAATTTCAAATGTTTGATGGTCTATCCCCATTCAACTTACTTGTGCTAAATGTTACTAAGCACCAGGAAGTCAAATCCCAAAAAGTATCAGCCATCCACCAGGTGGTTTACCCAGTGGGTTTGTCATCACCCATGGCTGGGACGCCCGCGATCCTAGCCATAGAGGTTTGCTTCGCTAACGCATCAAACTCAACGTGCCATCCAGAACTCAACGTACCATCGTGGCATACTAACATAGATGTGGAACACCCATGGTTCCCTACAGGATGGGGCCCCCAAGATAGCTAAGTTGAGATATAAGTGGCTGAATTCTATGGTATATGGTAGATATAACGAATTAGTTAATGGTGATATGGGGGTTATAATGGTTTATAAACCAACTCATAACTGGGGGGCCCCATCTTGTAGGACCAGGATCGACAATGATCTGCAAATGGTGGGTACCCGGTGCATCTATGTTACTTCACCGTAGGCTACCACATTTTGAAGTCAACCCAAAATGGATCAGCACATCCCATAAAAGCACCTTTCGCTTCTCCATGGCTTCAGATTCAACCTCCAAAGCCGGTCCCGGATGCCTCGTTTTTTCACAACCCGAACATGGCCAAAACCATACGTGCCATATAGGTGCTATGAACAAAACACCTGGTATATTTGGTATGGTCACTCATCTTTTAGTGGGATCCAAGTGAGAATATTAGTTATTTTTTCAAACCACCATTTGATAGATTGATGACGATCCCACGATATGGGCAATTGACCAATGTTTTGACCATGGCACACATAGATGATCATTCTACTACTGGTAAGTGGTGGAAAGAACACTCTTATCCAATGTATAGTTGGATTCTAATTCCATCCTGGCCTATCATAAAACATGAAAATATTCGAATATTCCAGCTTACACGTATAATAGTCCATACATAGTGTATAATATCCCATGAAACATGTGTGTATCCCATATATTTGGGTAAATTGTAATATTTCCCTAACCTGAATTAAGGCCATTTGGGGATGATTTCCCTATATCTAAACCATGATTTCCAGTGAGGGAGAACAGTGAGGTCGTTATAATTTACCCAGATATATGAAACTCATGTTTCATATTCCATGTGCTTAGCTGCTGCTAAAAGCCCCCACCAGCACCGCTGATTGCTGCCTTGCCTGTTGTGGCAGAAAGCCTTCAGCCTGACCTTGGGTTCCAGCGTTGGTTTGATAAAACCCTGGGCAATCGCCGGGATTCAAATGCATTGGTTTTAGGGACAATTTACAGGAAAACCCCCCATATTTAACGGTAAAATCGATGGTTTCCTGTAGATTTTCCCTTTAACCAATCAATTGACTAGGGATTAACATGGTGGAAAAACCATATCCCTTTTTTATGGTTAAGGATGACCAGTACTTAGATTTGAAACCTGTGATGACTTGGGGATCGCCCATTTTAAGACACCCCCAAATGATGGGATAGTAACCCATCAACCTTCACCAACCAACCATTGTTTGATTTAATGGGAAATATAGGGATATCTATATCTGGGTGGTGGTTTCACCCCCCGAAAAATCTGCTCGTCATTGGGGGTCATCATCCCAAAGATATCCCAAACAGGGTGGAACATGAGAAATCATGACCATGTGGCAAACCCAATACTAATAATAAACCATGCCCAAAATCACAATTTTGGTGGGTGGTAATTCAACCATCCCCAAATAATGATTGCTTATGGCATTGGATTTCCCACATTGCTCTTTATTGCTCCCTACTGACCGAAAGGATACCGAAAGGGCAGGATCTCACGACCCCATGCTCTGTCCAAAAATGAGCAATGGAAATCATCAAACATGGTCGAAAGATTTAAAAACACTACCAAAGGTGCAAACATGGGGTTTCACCATGCCACTAATCCAATATGCAAAATTGGGTGTTGAATGGTTTTAACCTGTTCAAACTAAAGGAAATTGGATTTCAACCACCATTCAGGTGATTCAGGTGTATTTCAGAAATCAACGATGGCGTTTGCCAATACAGGTAAAATGCCAAACAACAGCACTTGGAATGTAGCCAGCAATCAAAGAACCAATAGGAACGGAGAGAAAACCCAATAGGAACGGAGAGAAAGCAACGGACCACGATTTGGATATACCGATCTGCTTCCACTCCGGGGGCTATGCAAATTTGGGGCCCGGAAAGGTTGTCGAAAATGATGATTCTGATGATGATGATGATGATGATGAGGAGATGATGATGATGATGATGATGCTGCTGCTGATGATGATGATGATGACTCTAGTTTCCCCAGGGTCTGGTGCGTCGGCGAAATCATAAGACCATAATGAGAACTCTCACTTCTGAGAAGATGGACACCAATCATACTGTACTATCCTCGTGGAACATGTCAGATCCCTTTCTTAATATCCATCTGGAACACTCACAATACTTCACTAAACTGACACCACAATAATTCACATTAATTCACTCAACTAAAACAGGACCATTTCAGGATAGTTACCCCTACTAACCATGATTCCAGTACTGTCGCAATGAGGTTGTTATAATTGTTTGCACATGCTTCCAACCACAGTGCCATCCTTGTGACATTCAATCTGCAGTTATCTTCCGTCTTGGGTCAACATTGAAGCCCCGTCACAAACTGCACATCTTGGTCAACATTTTTTTACAACCACTGTAGAAGGAATTCCACGTTGAGTTTTCCCCATCTTGACCCACATGAACATTGGAAGCTACCAAGTAATTATTGTCCAAAAAATCCAAACATTAAGACCATTATTCCGGCCAGTCAAAGTTCCAAATCAAACTTGAAATGATCCTAGGCACTACCCCGCCAGTGAATAGTGAAGGGCCGGCTAGAAATAAACAAGTAAACACAGGCTTTGTTGCAGATCTCCGCATCAATTTTTGTTGCAAACAAAGTCTTCACCTTGTGAGTTTTTCGTAGGTTGAGTTGGTTCGTGTCCGCGTGCTTCAATTTTCCTTTTTTTGGGGTGGCATCCTGGATGATATCACATCTCTGATCGGGATAAACACTGGTCACGGCAACAAAATGCGAATGTGCCCCCCTATGCATTGCGGTGCTACCATAGACCAATCAAAAAGGCCATGGCCACATCGATCCAAATCGATTGCCATGAAATGGAAAAATCCCACATCTTGATAAAGATCCAGTCTCGAAATGTGAAAAAAAATCAAGATACCCTCTGGTAATTTAACGTAGCTATTGGAAATGGCCATGTATAGTGGATTTTCCCATGAAAAATGGTGATTTTCCATAGCTATGTTAAATTACCAGAGGGTAATTGTTATAATAGGGAACATGATGATCAACCATGGGACGGGGTCCTTCATGGTGTTCAGCCGTTCAGCCATCCTGACGGTCCCAGAACACCCAATGGCTGCACTGGCCGAGTGTCTGATCAAAGTCTTCGTTTCTTCCACCGCATCCTTCACGCAATGCATACGGGCCCGTCGAACGGCCTGGAAGGATAAATAGGACCCAAAGGACCCAAAGGACCCTCCGAATCTTTGGTGATTTGTTGGTCCTCTGACGAAAATGTGGGGGAAAAATGGTAAACCCAGAATCTAACCCCAAGAAAGTTTAATAAACAAACTACGTGTATGGCTACAATCTTGTTCCTGTTGTTACTGTTGTTGTTGTTGTTGTGGTGGTGACGGCTCGTTCAAACGCAACCTTTAGAATCTTTCCTAATGAAACCAGTTTGATTGGTGGTTTCAATCTTCAACCGTTCCGAAACAATACTTACCAGTTGAAATCAACATCCAGGGTAGCACAAGAACAGTGCAATGGAAAACCTACCAGTTAGACACGATTTATTTCCGAAACATGTCACATTCCGTTGCCAAATGGGGTTCCCAATGCTCTTATTCAAAAACCTGTAATGTCAGGATATGAAACATGGTTGTTTTCAGCAATGCCTCAATGTTTAAATTTATGAGCCAAGTTGTGCATCTAAAACACAAACCAATCAAAAAACAGACACTTTTCTGCAAAACTTCAAAGTTGGCAAAATAAACGATCCAAAACCGTTTTCGGCAGAGTTAAATCAGAGACCATCAATCTCAGGGATCGCGGGATTGAAAGCGGGATTCGGCCAGCCAAAGGAATCGTGATGTAGGTTGTCGGCATCTCAAACGACACAGAAAACATTCATTGCAAGTAGCAGGATTTTGGGTCCATCTCCAACCCCCAAACCCAATATTCAATCCTATAGTTTCTGGCCGCGCGCTGGGCTTGTGGCGCCTGTGACTAGATAGGGTTTTAGCCAGCGTGCTGTGCCTAGGTAAGCTTGCTGCTGGCAGCAGAATGGCTGTGGTTCAAAACAAAACTTAGCTCATTCATGCATATGCGGTGCAGCATTTGAAATCATGTGTTCTGATTTTGGGGATGGCTGAACTGAATCTTTGATTCCTGTGGGAAGGGGGTTAGGGGCAACTACGGTGGCGCGAATGTGATCCTGGCGTTGCTCAACTTGCTTCCGCATGCAGCCGGTAGCGATGTCCATTTGCAAAGGCCTTGTTTGCCAACACGCGCTGACATCAGCCATGAGAGCCTCGCCGTACCCGGCTTCCTGCTTCAAGTGCAGAACCAAGTAGTCGTGAAACACATGGCTTGCACCGCGCAATGGTAAGATGTGCATTCCAGACCCCTTTGTCCGCATGTAATTTCTTGTGATGTTGCGACGCAAGATCTTTATAGTTCATCCAAATCATCCCCGTCATATCTATCCCAATGGTATTCCATCATGCCACAATTCTTGTTGGTTGCTTTCCGATTTTTGATGGCAAAAAACCAGATTACTCGGTCTATATACTGCGGAATAAAACTATCATATATGTACATGGTTGATCACTATCCCCGCCGAATATGTATATATATACACACATATCTCCGCATTATTAACCCAAATAAAAATCAGATCAATGTGGTAAAGCCAATAATCAACCTTCCCACCATCCATCGGGGGTCCATTCAAAAATCATCCCGATTTTTGGTGAGGGACCCATTTTGATAAACCCAATTTGGGGATGGTTCATGATAGTTCTCAAAATCATCTATATTTATCCCACTAGTATCAATTCACATTGTCCCCTAATATCCTACTATGTGCCATGATTTTTGGGTTTATTTACCTCATTTCCCTAGTAGATTCCAAATGTTTCTTTGATACTTTAAGCCAGGTAAGGAGGAGATCTTTTCTTGATAAGCCCCCATCATCCATCATCCTACTTGGTTTTGCTTGGATTTTAAGCAACAACAATATAGATGGTGGGGCCGCGAGTCAGGGTTTTTGTTCGTTTCTAGTTTCATGAAGTGGAGTTTTGACACAGTTATAGCCCAACGAGCATAACTGGAGGGGCACCATCTTGTATGGCTGGTTGGGTGTTTCACCTTCAAAAACATGGTTCTGAACGTCCTGGGATGGATGAAACCAATCAACAGAATGACGTCATACGACCTATTTGGGTGACGTCAAAAGATCTATTGGAGAACCTGGTTGGTGATTAATGGTGATTGATGGTGATTAATGGTGGTAATAATTGGATAATCATATGGGATAATATTGGATAATATAACACTGATGATTGTAATATCTGGTTGGTGGTATACCTACCCCCTCTGAAAAATATGAAACATGAAAAATGTTCCAAACCACCAATCAGACAACTATTAGTTGGTAAACATTCCATTGACCCACAGATCATCCAAGTCATGAATGACCATGACTTAGTATTGAAACCTATGGTTTTTTGGGGATCCCCCATCTTAAGAACCCCCAATGCCATGGTCAACACGGGGTATATTGCTGCTGCTATGGTCGCCCATCCAGCCTGGGAAACCCTGGGGGTCAATCCCAAGGGACGGATTGATCACAGCCATCCTTGCTATTCATGATTTCAGGGTAAATTGGGGAAACCCCCATGAGATATGGCGAAAATGACTAGAGTGTTGGTGGTTGTTTTTTGTGCCATGGTGAAAACATGGCTAACTTAAGTTTGTACTGCGCGATAGTCACATCTACGCACGCCGTAAAGGCACGGCGCAATATTATACCACCCAAAATGCATGACTAAATGCTACAAAAAGATCAGTTTTCTAGGACCGTTTTCAAATTTGAGCAGTTGCCCGTAGCATGATCCGTGGTATTTATCCAAAGGTATGACTGGGGTATGGATCAAAAACCTTCTTTTTTTCACAATTTTCAGGGTGAACTTCAGCACCAGCTATTTTGATGTGAAAACCAGCTACTAACGGCGGCAGTTGCCCATAGCCATTGAACAAGCTATGGGTTTTTATGCGTGGGTATATCCAACAGGCTCCCAACACCGGCACATGAGAGGTAAATATAGCGATCAACTGACTACAGGATGGGGCCCCCAGTCGATAGCGTTCAGTTGCCTGAAAAAAACGGCTGAATTCTATGGTTTTTGGTGCGCGAGATAGAACTATAGATAACTACGATCGTTACCGTATAGTCAATGGGGTTTACCAAAAAAACATATCGGGTTGGTGGTTGAGCCACCCCTCTGAAAGTCAGTTGAGGTTACTAATACAATTCCGAATATATGGAAAAATAAAAATATTCCAAACCACCAACCAGATATAATTGGGAGGCACCATCCTGTAATTTATCACCCTTGTGGATATCATTTATCTACAATGGGTTGGGGCAACCCTGTTCAACATTCCATGTGCAGCATGGCCCTTTTCCCTACTGGTGACCAGCCAGCTGAAAATGCACCAAAGGGAGTCAGCCAATTTCCTTCAAAAAAACAACTGGCAAATAGGCTATATGCACAATTTTCAATATATAATTGCCACATATTTTTGATCCCAATATATTTTCCACATATTTTCAACATATAGTAGGCTAATTGCCACATATTTTCAACATCTTTTTGACTACCGAGACCCGTTGGACCGTTGGATTTTACCCAGATCTTTCACCCCAAGAAACTGTCCCCAAAGTGAACACATCCAGGAAATTCTCCTATCTTAGGGGTAACTTTACTCAAAATTTACCATCAACTTTCAATGGATTGTTTCTACTTGGATGTGCGTCCACTCAGGAAGTGGTTCATAGCCCGCCATTTATTCCCAACCCATATAAAAGTGTATATTCCATGTATATGTGTATATATATATATATGCAGTACTATATAGCTAGGTTGTAAGATGGTGATTATACCCTCCAGTAAACCAACACATGGGCAATTCACTAGAGATGTAGATCCTTCCCAAAACCGGGAAAGCCAGGCATTTCCATAGCTTTCCGAACGTTACCGGAGGTAGCCCCTTGCCAATTATCCCACATTAAATCCTTCTTGTATCCCATTTGTGGTTGATAACCGCTATAGCTAATAAATTCAATCAAACTAACCGTACCACATAAAATCAACTCAAATAACTAAATCAGCTATTTTCCCATATTATGGCCCTGACTGGTTGGGAAACATACTGTCATAGTTATGAGGTCGTAAACCCAAGGAGTTAAAAAAATGATCTATGCAATTTGGTATGCCCCTGTGGGTAGGATGCTCTAAAATTATCACCAAATAGTTGCTTATTGGGATGGTTTATGGCACTGGGTTTACCACATTATATAGTTTATGGTTTTCCATCAACAGATTAATACTGGGATTCCTGAAAAACCATAACTGGTTGGTGGTTGAGCCCTACCCCATTTTTTTTCCATTTGCGATGCTACACCGTCTTGGTGTTTGGTTGGTCTCGTGCATGTTGTTGGCTGTCTTAGCCCGTGCCACCGTGGTAGTCTGGCTGAAATACGTCACCGTCATGGCACCTTTGTTCCATGTACGGCATGAAGACCGGGGGCAGCTCTTCCTCCACTTCCATCGCGGCCCATTGCATGGCTGCATTGAACAGCGCGTCGCCCAGCACTTTGTTCAAGCCATACGGGTATATACACTTTCGCTTTTGCAGTGTGGAAGGTGCCATCGACTTCACGCCCGATAAGAGCGGTGTGTTCGCCATGAGGGTGGTTGCATCGGCCAAAATTGCCACGCTTGAGGAGCACGTCTCGGACAGCTGGGAGTCTCAGCAAGAGCAGGGTGGTGGGCTTGCGTCCGGCAGCCCCCACAACGCATTGGTCAAAAGACACAACGGTGAAGCAGCTGAGATTCTTGAGGTATCGGATGGCGTCCATGGACCATATACTTGCTGGTGATCCTCGTACATTCCACGTAGGAAATTGCGGGTGTTCGAGGAAGCCGCTAAAGCCCATCATGGCTAGTGCCACCAGAACATCCAGGAGAAATCTGAGCAGCCGGTCGCTGATACAGAGCTGGTTCCACTCTCTCTGCCAGGGATGCCGAGTGGATGCTGTGCACTGCGTAGTGGACGCGGGCCACCGTCCTGCTGCCTTGCGACTGTAAAAGTTTCGCAAGGGGGGCCACCACCAGCGGCTACAACCTGTCCACTCAGGATTCGCTCCCTCCACCATTTGGCCGCCTGAGGAGTGGCAAGGTCTCCGCTTTGGCGCTGCATGCATAGGTCGACCGAAAGAGTAAACACTTGCGTGTGGGACTTAACGGTCTTGTGCTCCACTACATGGTGAATGTCGCCCATACGACGATAGCCGCTAAAGAAGTGTACCACCACCAGGGCTTTCACATGGAGCATTGCTGTCTCCTTGGCCAAGCCGTGCATTGCAAAGGCGCCTCCTGCTGCGTCCGGCCCCTGGACGGAGTGCATCACAAAGGCAGGGAGGTCGTCATGATGCCACCATACCTTGGTGGGGTTGGGAGGCATTTGGGTGACCTGTCTGGTTGACATCCGTTCAAACATAAGTGCGGCGGCCTCACTGCCAGCAGGAGGGAGGAGCGGCCCGAATGTTTGGATGACAGGGTGGAAGGCTTTGGATGCCCACCATCCTTGTTTCCGAAGCTGGGACTCTGCTTGTTTGTCTTCTTCGTCCAGGGAATGGACTTGGTCCGCAGGCATGGGCGGCCAACAGGCCATCACAACTTCGTAGCACTTGGCTTGTTTTTCATAGTGGATTGAAAGCCTTCGACGGTTGTGGAAGTTTTGCCCACAAGCTTGACATGTCGTGCCAGTTGCGTAGTAGTGGACCTTCTTCTTGTATCCGTGCTCTCTTGCAGCATGCATTGCCAGGGCTCTGGTGGATGCAAGCACTTTTTGGCAGAGGTCGCATTGCCACTTCTCTGCTGGCGTGGCCTTGATCTGCCTTTCAGGCAGGGTGGCTCCAACGGCGGTCAGCTTGGCATCAAAGTGCCGTTGCCAGATGGCGTGCTCGGCTCTGGAACGATGGTAGGATAAAGCAAGCTTGGTGACTTTGCGGATGCGCCCTTTCCAGTTGGGGTCAAGGCGTACAAAGCGCACCCAATCTGTGAATCCAGACTCAAGAGTCAGCGGCAAGCTGCTGTCATAGTGGAAGAGCATCCAGTGGCAGGACGCCATGCACAACGTGATCCAAGAGTGTTGTTCACAAGCCCCATGCATCAGTGTCCATGTGATCTGAGGGCAGGCTTGTAGGAGCCGTGCCAGGAACCTCAATCGGTTGGCATGGACCTGGTCCTGCAAGGGCAATATGCCCGCGTATGCCATCATTTCATCAGTGGTGTGCTGAAACCGTGTGGCGGGAAGCAAAAGCCCTTTTAGGAGCGTGCCAGCTGGCGCCTTGAGATGGTTGATCCATGCTTCCATTTGTCTGGGGGTCACTGAAGTCCATGTGTGAACGTTATAGACCATCTTAGACACTACCAGGCTTTGAAAGATTGCACTTTTTACTGGGAGTATGATGGTCTTTTTGGTGAAGAAGGACCGTGCCAGTTGTCCCCATTGCTGCTTTGCGGACGACCCTCTTGCGAGAATTTCCCTTGCGTGCCTGTGGTGTGATTGTACCCATGTTCCCAAGTGCTTGTACGTGTGACATACTTGCAATGAGTAGGCTTTGCCTCCTTCTTGCCATCGTAGCACTTGTCCGGCTTCATGAAGCATGCGTTTCATTTCCTTTGCCCCTTTTCCTGCGATAGACCAGAGCAGCTCGGTCTTACCCTGTTCAAAGTTTATGCATAGGCCCCTTCGGGCTGCAGCTTCGTCGAGGGCGGCTACTACCGCTTGGGCTGTTGTGACCACTGCATGATTTGTGCGTCCATGGATCAGAACTACACAGTCATCAACGAATGTGACGTCAAGGTATCCTTCATGTGGCATGGTGGATGCTGTTTCCAGATCCTGCAAGGGTGTTGCACTGCCTAGCCATGGGATATCGCTGACATGATCCATGGTGGTGCGAAAATCTCGTAGTATCAGGCACAGACATAAATTGAACAACACATCAGCAACAGGATCTCCTGGTCGAGTTCCCCGTGTGGTCTGACACGGATTTGCAAGGCCTTGGATCGTGAAGTACGTGTTGGTCATGAGATCTTGCAAGATGTGCTGAAGGTGTGAGGCAAGTCCATGTGTTGCATCGTCTTGTGCGGCAGTGGCTACCATTTTGTGGATTTCATCTGGCAGGAGGCCCATGTGCGCCATTGCCTGCATGAATGCGGCATCTTGCGATGGCAAGCTGGTGAAGGTTTGCCTCAAGACCATGTAGAAGGCTGCTTTGAGATCAAAGAACAGGGCCGCTGACGGGGTAGCTTTGGATCGGCACCATGATTGGTGACACTGAACGATGTGGTGAGCTACGTCAGCACCGATTCCCTTACGGCCACCGCACTGGAGGTGTGTGAGGCTTTGTTCCCACGCAGCAACGAGATGGGCCCGGAAGCTTTGGTGGTAAAGCTTCGTGGTATAATTCGAGATGAATATACTGCGATAACCACTTGCTACACTGGGGGCCAACTTTCCTTTCCAGAGCGGGATTAGAAGGCCGCCCTTCCAGTGCATGGGTTCTCTGGAGCCTGCAGTCGCCTTGGTGAACAGGATGGACAGCTGTTTGGCAGCCACACTGCCGCCTGCCTTTAGGAGTGATGGCGGTATCAGGTTGGGGCCTGGGACTTTATCACGTTTAAGGCGAGCAATGAGCATTTGGAGGTGCCACGCTGACGGAAAGGCATGCGGTTCAAGGTCTGAGCATGTGGGTTGGGCCTGTAGCTCGTGATGCTGCTGGTCCATGTCTAGGCCTGCCTCTACCTGTGCAAACTGAGCCATCCAAAGCTGTTGTTGCTCCTGGTATGTGGTGGCCATAGTGCCATCAGGTCTCTGCAGCATGGGGAGCGGTCGTGGGCCTGCTGCTTGTGAGCCTTTCTTTCTGCCCAGCCTATGCAGGATCCGGTAGACCAGCCTGTGGTTGGCAATTTCGCCTGAGCGCTGCAACTGTTCCAACAGGTCGGTGTAATGGTCTTGCAGGTCTGCAGTGACTCGTTTGTGCACTTCCTTTTCGATGGCCTTGAGTTCTGTACGGAACTCGGCATGATGCATGCAGCGTGCCTTGCGCCCATAGTCGAGCACATGACGTTTGAATGCAATGGCATCTAATGTAGGACTCTTGAGGGTGATGAGTCTCTCTTATTCCGGCTTCTTGGAAAAGAACTGGCGTCCAAGTGCGAGCACCTGCTGCTCATAGAGTGCTGTGTGATCATCAATGGTGATGTGCCATGCTGGAATCGGCAGTGTGTTCAAAGCTGCTTGAAATGCACGGTTTTTTTCGGGGTTCAGCATAGCTTCTTCATCCCAACGTATGGGCGGAGTTTTGGCCGGGGACTGGAACCACCCTTGACATTGCAAGACTACCGGAAGGTGGTCTTCATGCGCAAAGGTGGTATCATGGCTTACATCGACCCAACTTTTGGTGACCAGCGGTCCTAAAGAGCGGGAGATCAGCACGTAGTCCTTGCTACTTTTTTTTGCCCGTGCTGTGAGTCCAGGTGGTGGTTGTCCCTTTGTGGACCTGGTCAAAGGTGGATGGGACCATAAGCTGGTGTTGGTGCAGAAATGTCTGAAAGAGCTCACTGGCTTTGTTGGGGCTTTCAGCTCCACATGGTCCAATGAGATCTCCATCGCCACATCCAAGCGGTGCGTTGGCATCAATGAGTACCCATTGTGCAGCTGCGTGGACATGCTTGGTGTACAGGGCTGTAGTGTCCTCCCACCAGTCGGTGGCATCTGCGGTCGGGTTAGGTCGCTCTTGTGTCTGTGTTGCAAGGCTCGGGACATGTAGTACTACAAAAGCATACTCAATTTGCCCAAGGGTGGCAACCACAAACAGCCTTCTTGGATCAGCATGTTGCACTGTGAAAGTGGCTTTACCAAGCACGACAGGGTTGCCGTGTGTGTCTGTGGCCACTGGCAGTGTCTTGTGGACCCAGAGCTCACATCCATACAAAGGGGCATGTTTGTGCTTGGCACCTGATGCAAAGATGTGATAGTGCGGTGCATGAAACCTACCCTGTGGTGTTCTGGTCTCTTGGAGGCCAATCACATGAATTTTGGCCTTGTGCCACTGTTGATCGAGTCGTAGTGTTCTTTGTCCAGTGCGTTTGGAACCGGCAGGGTGGGACATCCAGACCTCAGTGGCCAGAACATTGGCTGAGCATGCTTGCAGCGTCCATTGGGTGTTGTCAGCTGCTGGCTGGCTTGAGAATCGCTCTGTAGACGTTGCATGTACTGACATGTCTGGCTTGGTGAATTGCATCACTTGCTGCTGAATCAGTGGGGGAAAGCATGAGGAAAGGGCAGGGTGTGTGGTCTGCATCCAAACCCAGTTGACGTCGTGGGGATTGGAAGCCAGCTGGTGGAGCTGATGGAAGCATGTGCTTGCTGCTTCACTGCCGTCATGCATTGCCCATTTGGCTACTGCATCGGCCAACTCGTTCCAAGCATTGCCTTGGTGCCCTCTGATTTCTTGGATTGTGACTCTTCGGCTGAGCCAGAGCCCAAGGGCATTGCAAATCTTGGCTAGCTGCATGTTTGATCTGCATGTTGTAGTGGCAGTGGTAACTGTGTGGCTCAACGAGAGGTCGGGTCTAATGCAGGCTTGCCTCTGGAGCGGCCAGCGCATGACAATGTTGAGGGCATGTGCCATTGCCGAGAGCTCGGCAGCAATATTGTCGGTTGTATCTGCGCCGATCCAACATGGGTGCTGGGGGTTGATCTGCACCCTTCCGTGTATGCAGCCTACAAATGACTCCACTTGCTCACAGCATGCAGTGACAATCACACTCCAGCCAGCATCCGTGCCATTGGCAGACCCATCAAGGTAAAGGGTGTACTGGAGGTTGTCCTCATGAGCTTCATGTGGGGGCTGGAGCAGCGACCAGTAAGAGGGATCTGGGACATGCAGGCCGTCAGGGAGCGGCCAAAGGTGGCAACTGTCCTCTTCTTCAAGCGCTACTTTCCATGCTTCATTGGTGAACCATAGCAACTGTACATCATCTGTAGGTGTGTTGATGTCAGGTGTTGGGCGTGTCTCCGGGAGAACTGCTTGAAGGTTCAAAGTCACACGGTGTGGGGTGTCTTTTGGTACTTCTCGGCTCCAGGGGTCAGGATCATCTGGCATCGGGTGCATATGGCGATGGATAGCAGCTGTGCAGGATATGCCTGTGTGGACTATGGTCGGCACTTCCGGATCCATGTCGTCTTCACCAATCCATGCTTCACAGGTGTGGGTTGGTTGATCACATTCTTGACGCCTGAAAGACAGTGCAAGTAAAGTATTTCGGCTAAGCAAGCTGGGTACGATGGTTGCTTGCCTTCTTTGGGTGCCTGGTGCCTGACTGTCCAACGAGGTGAGGAGGACTGTGGCGAATCCTGGTTCTTGCTGCTGAAGGACCAACACATGAGCTACTGCATGAGCTTCCAACGCAATCGGTTGTGGTGTGACAACAACGATCTCTGCCGGTGCTTCAGGTAGCAAAACATCTGTCCATGCCTGCAGCACTTTCTCTCCACGCACTGGGATGGGCTGGAATGAACACTTCTCGTGGACGAAAGCATTGGGGAAACCTGTCATGATCAACAAACCATGTAATTATGGGGGCCATCTGCTGCAGGGCAGCACCTGGCCTGAGTGAAGCAAGTTGCTGCCACCTGTGATGGATATCAGGTCCGTGATCATGCACTGTTTCCGATCCTGTGCATATGTCTTTGGTGTGATCCTCGATGTGATGGCTTGAACATTCAACTGAGTCGATGTCCTTAGTTGATGGTAGCTGGGTTTCTGCTGGACTCGTTTCCTTAAGCGTGGCATGGATTTGAGCCACATGATGAATGGAGCGCATGGATGTCTGGATGACAGCCAACGGTTCATCACTTTCCTGCAGAAAGTCAATGCTTTCTGTTGGTCCGTGTTTTGGGCCTGCTGCGAGGTTGTGCTTGCACCCTTTGCTATTAATGGTGTTCAACGGCATTTGGTGGTCAGTGCATGTGGGACGCTGCCAGAGCGTGGCTACATCTGGTTCAGATTCCAGTGTGTCAGTGATGACTTCAAAGGCGAACCCATGTCTGACTGGATATGAAGTACCCTCTGGGATGGCAGCACTGCCATGGTATGCACCAATGCCTGGGGTGGCCACCACTTGTTCAGGGGAGATCCCGGCTAATTGGAAGAGCTCATTTCTGGAGACTGGGTTGGGTAGCAGTGCACAAAACCTCGATGGATGCCACGGGTCATCTAGGAGCTCAGTAACGGATACAATGGCAGCAAACCTATCCACAGGCGGGTTTTGGACCGCAATGACATGGGCTACTACATCAGGTAGACCCCCAGGTGGGTCTGGCTGAACTACATACAGGTAGACCGGTGTTCCTGGCTGGATGAAGTCTGACCATCGTTGCAGCACATCCACGGGCCATTGCGCAGGGTTTGTGGACAGGATCACCTGCCTTGAGCGGTCGCTTCTCGGCAGCGTCGTTGGGTCAGAGAACCAAGTCTCAATTTTGGCACCTTGGCTTGGTTGCGTAATGCACTCTGCATTGGCTCTGGTGGTTTGCCATTGAAGCATTTGGTGAAAGTCATCAAGGTTCCTGGCCTGTACCACCATTCTTTGGATTGGCTGATGTTGGTTCTCCCCATGAGCTGGGAGGGCTCTATGGACATGAAACCATGCAATCGGTCCTGGGGAGTCAACTGCGGAGCCTTGACTGGTGGCAATAGGTGAAGCAGCTTTTGTTGTGGGGAACGCTTTGAACCTGGGTCTTTGCATAAGGACCACGGTATCCTCACTGCGCTGACTAAGGTCGTCACTGCTGTCGTCAGGGTTCGGTTGCACCTGGTTGTGATCGGCTGCATTGCCTGAGCTGCTACTTGGATTAGTGGTGCGGTAGTCGCCAACATCAAGCAGGACACTGATACCTGAGGGCACTCTTTCCAATGTCTGGTGATCAAAACGGAAGCGGCCAGAGAAAAGGTGACAAGGTCGGAAGTCACATTGCGGCTGCAAGTTGTGATCGTGTACCATTTGGTCTGTACAAACCTGATCTGGGGATGATTCGGCCTGTTGCAAAATACCTGTTCTGGTACCTCCATGAAAGGCTGCAGTGAAGAGAATGGCAACTCTTTGCGGAATCATGCCTTGCTCAAGGATGATGTGAAGCACAGCTTGCTGCCTGAGTTGGTATGGCGGTGTCGGTTTGACTATGTGCACTCTCAAAGGCTGCTGCCTTTGGATTTGGTCAAACCAAGCATTGCACAGGTCTGCGTACCATAAATCTTGGATGTTGTCGAGCCTGATCAATCTTGGGGCTCTGCATACAGGCAGTCTTGTGTGATGGACGTACCATACCTCCACTGCCATTTCTGGCCCAGTTTGTGGATGACGTACTTCGGCAAGTTCAAGGAAGAACACATTAAGTTCAATATGCCAAAGTGGTCGTGGCCGTGGTGCATTTGGCCCTTGTCCTTGCCCCTGCCCAGTTGGGTGGCTAGTGACAAAACTTGGAGGTTCAGCTGTGTGATAGGGTCCAGCACGCACTTCCGCAATGTCCGTGGGGACTGCAACTTCATCGAACTCTGGGTTCTGAATGTGACTGCGCTGAGGGCTAAGGCGCTCCTCCCTGGGCTGCTCTACATGCCTGTCATGCGGCACGGGTTCCACCTGAGGGTTCAACGTCACCTTGGATTGAAAAAACCGATGAATGGTGGTCTGCTTGGCAGGTTCCTTTTTGGCATTTGGCTTCATGCACTGGCCAAAGAAGTCTGAAATCTTCTTTTGTTGTGGAGGGTTGCCACTGTTGGATATGGACCTCCTTCGACTTGCTTTTGGGTCATCTGTGCCCTACCCCTCTGAAAAATATGAAAGCCAGTTGGGATGGTTCTTCCCAATATATGGAAAAATAAAATCATGTTCCAAACTCCAAACCACCAACCAGATAATATAACCATAATACTGGGATTAATACTGAAAAACAAAATGGTTCGGAAGTATAAAACTTACTTTCTGCTGTCCTCATATGTGGCTGGCTGGAAAATTCGCGATAAATAACATTTCGATTAAAAATCATTCTTTTAACTAGGGATTTCCTAGCCAGCCACATAGCTGATTACCGGATGGCAACATCCAGCCTCCAGTCATTTAGGAGGTGCGATCTAAAGCTTGATATATCTGTTAAAACTGAGAAATACACCGGCTAATATCCCGTTGCCGGAGCGCATACCAGAAATCGGCCACTATATCAAATACTATCACTTCTTATCGTCCGTTTCTCTGGTTGGGACGTATAACAGTTACAATGTGGAAAACACAAAAATAGTCCATGTTTTCAGATGGTTTCCCATTTAAAAAACAAATATTTATAGGTTATTTCTCATGTGGATCCCGAATTCATACAGGATGGTGCCCCCCAGTGATGTTTGTTGGTTTATAAACCCCATTAGCTAGTTCGTTATATCTACAATGAACCATAGACTTCAGCCACTTTTTTCAGGCAACTCTGAACGCGAGCTCGACTGGGGGCCCGTCCTGTACCCATTTATGGTTCATAAACCAACCATTATATTATATCCCATTAAATCTCACCACTACTCATGATTAATCACCAATCATAAATATGATATCCTATGAATATCAGCCATTGTTCATAAACATGTTTATCCATATGATTTATTTTTGGATATTCCCTAAAAAATAGGCCTTATATTATCTGATTGGTGGCTTCAACCCCTCTGAAAAATATGAGTTCGTCAGTTGGGCCAGTTGGGATGATTCTGCCCAATATATGGAAAAATAAAATTCATGTTCAAAACCACCAACCAGTTATAGGCCTTATATATGCTAGGTACCTCCAATCAATGGGTTCCTGTTGCATGGCCATTGATCGGCACCTCCGCTTCGCCGTCGGCTTGGAACAAGCTGGCGACCAAGCCCTTCCGGCTGCTTTCGGCCTGGATTGATATAGGTGGTGATCAAAATAGTTACCCTCTGGTTATGTTCAAAATAGCTATTGAAAATGGCCCATTTATAGTGGATTTTCCGATGAAAAATGGTGGATCTTTCCACAGTTATGTTAAATTACCAGAGGGTAAGTTGGTGAATATCACTCCAATAAACCAGGGGTTATGGAGTATATAACTATAATTATTGTGGTTTATAAACCTGGGTCTATGACAAGATTTCACTAAGCTCAAAAGCTGAACTACGGTCATTGCTGGGAGATTTACCCCTTACTAAGCGTGATCCTAGTGTTGTAATTCATCCAAATAGTTTTTACATATAGAATATATATCAAGTGGTTTCCTACAATGGCGGGAACCCCAGTAGCTAGATGGTTTATGGAAAATCCTATGGAAATGGATGATATGGGGGTATCGCCATTTTAGGAAACCACCATATGTATATATACCCTCTGGTTATTTAACGTAGCCATGAAAAATGGCCCATTTATAGATGGTTTACCTATGAAAAATGGTGATTTTCCATGGCTATGTTAAATAACAAGATGGTATATATAGGCTCGCCCCAGGTCCTGGAACTACATACGATGGGGTGGGGGGATGGGGTGGGATGTTAACGTTCATGTGAACTTGCAGAAGCAGTTGAT